>Ga0182024_10004117_pt1 | contig 33865 bp, 33 predicted proteins | sample P32metaG_FD_120480 | JGI IMG/M metagenome (GOLD analysis project Ga0182024, IMG submission 120480) | Permafrost microbial communities from Stordalen Mire, Sweden - P3-2 metaG (Illumina Assembly) | ecosystem: Environmental > Terrestrial > Soil > Wetlands > Permafrost | place: Sweden: Stordalen... | reverse complement strand
TCCAGCGCCCCCAAATCTCGTTCTTCTCCGTTGGAGAAAGTCTCGTTCGTTTCCGTTCGATCATACACACCACCCTTCAACACAACAGTTAGATGGTGTTGCATCGACCTATTGAATGCACCGGGCTAATCGGAACTTGAAATCCACATCTTTGACAGGCAAGAAGTACAAGTAGGACAACACCAATGGTTCGCATATTCGATTGTGGCTCCGGGCACTTTACAAGCGTGGATCTAACACGAATTGAAGGTAGGTCCTTCCGCTAATCGGACGCACTACCTATGCGAACCGTAATTCACCGCGACGCTGGAGATGGTACGTACAAGATTCCCGGGCTATTTTCCCCAGACCCTGGCCAAGAAAAGATAGCGATCGCGCTGCAGATCCTTGCCGGATTTCGATTCGGAGTTTAAGTACAACACTTGCCAGCCATCTTTGGCGCTGTAGACCGGCCATTTCGGGAGGCCGCGGCCGTTGGGATTTCCGGTACGCGCGAAGTTTACCCAATACTGCTGCATCAAATCGCTAAGTGCGCGGTCTTCCGGGCGCCACGGAACGCCAGTCTTAAAATCCAGGGTACCGAAGACGTATTCGATTTCCGCGGAATGGTAGGCGCCCAAACCTTCTTTCTTAATATCGCTGGGGAAGGAACGATCGAAGCGATAGCGGTAGGCCGGTTTTCTGCCGGTTGCACAATCCGCTTCGAGCCAGCGCCAGGTAGCCCACGCGATGGAACGGTCGCCGGTGAAATCATGCAGCGAGCGTTTGGCGACAGCATCGTCGGCGGCTGGATACAGGCGCAAAAATTCTTCGGCTTTGGAGCCAAAATCTTCCCTGGCGAGGGTGTTTAAACGTTCGATGGTTTGTGGATCAGTGACCGGTCCGGCGTTCGAACCGCCTTCGTCCAGGTTCCATCCGGCAAGCAGCGGAACATCGTTTTGTTTTCCCGCGGCAAAAATTTCCGATGCGGATTGCGGCAAAAAGTATCCATCCACATTGGGGCCGAGCTGAAAGCCGCGTGCGCTGGTTTTCATGGTAGCGTCGAGAATCTTTTGCGCGGAAAAAGCGCGTAATTCCTTAAGCACGCTGGTTCCCAACACAGACTCGGCAAATTCGGTGTCCGCTTTCTCGCGATCCGGAAGCGATGTGAAAAGGGCACTGGTCTTCGGAAACGCCGCACCGCTCTCACCGATGGCTTTGCTGAATAATCCGCGAGCCTGTGGCGAGGCCATCATCGCGCTAACAGAAAAAGAGCCGGCACTTTCGCCAAATATAGTTACGTTGGCAGGGTCGCCGCCGAAGGAAGCGATGTTGCGCCGCACCCATTGCAGCGCGGCAAGTTGATCCAGCAATCCGTAATTGCCTGCGGCGTTTCTTGCGGATTCTTCGGCAAGTTCCGGCAGCACGAGAAAACCGAAAACGCCCAAGCGGTAGTTCATCGAAACGACGACCACGCCGCGCCTGGCAAGAAATTCGCCGTCCTGGCGCGGTTCGGAGCTGGCTCCAGCTTGGTGACCTCCGCCGTGAATCCAGACCATCACCGGCAATTTTTCGGAGGTGTCTTTCGCGGGAGTCCAAACGTTTAGCGTGAGGCAGTCTTCGCTTTTGCCCGGATCGCGAAAGCTCATGTCGCTGAAAATCGGCCCTTGCATGCAGCGCGCACCGAAGTCCGTGGCTTTGCGGACTCCAGTCCAGTGCGCTGCAGGCGTGGGCGGCTTCCAGCGCAAATCACCGATCGGCGGTGCGGCGTAGGGAATTCCCAAAAAAGTGCGGATGGGGCCCTGCATCTTGCCTTCCATGGCGCCGGTTTCAATTTCTATGTGAGGAGCCGCTTCTTGTCTGGCGGGCTCTTGCGCGGTCGAGGACAGCGCGCATGCTAGCGCGGCCAGCGCGGCGGAAAGTTTGATAGCGATCATTCAGTCCTTTCAAAAAAAGTGGACAGCGTGAGAAGTTGGATGATGAATTAGGCGTCTTGGGTGTGCTCGCAGAACGCGGCGTGAGTGACGTTGGGGTGCCACCGCCGATAGGTCAGCGTTTGCCGCGCACGTACTGCACGGAGCCGGAATTCTAATTTTCGTCTAGTTTCGCCGCACCTTTACTTAGAGTAGTGAGCGCGTCGGAACGCAGGTACTTTTTCGCTTCGCCGTCGCTCTTGAGGTAAGCGTCCCAGAAAGCCAACGCCGCGGAATTCGTATAGCGCAGAATGGCTTCGCCGCGATCGGAACTGGAGGGTAGCAACGTACGCGAGGAAATGAACGACATGTGGTCCGCGCCTTCGATGAACAGATGGTATTTGTTTCCCTCGGGACTCAGGTCGAACGGAAGCTTGTGCCACGAGGCAGTCGCCAGCATGCCGAGATTATCCTCGGAGCCGGTGATTCCGAGGTAAGGAATGGTCAGTGACTGGAACGATTTGTCGGTCAATCCAAATTGTCCAGGTCCTTGCGGCGATAAACAGAGGATGGCTTTGACGCGCGGGTCGGCAAAACTGGTCGCGGGTTTGCCGGGAAGATCAACGAGCGCGCCGGCTACCGCCTCTGCGGTGAAGGAGCCCATGGAGTGGCCGCCAACGCCGATACGCTGGCTATCGATTTTGCCGGTCAAAGCTGGCACGCGTTTGGCGATATCCGCGAGCGAATCGAGAACCGCGGAAACGTCGAGCGGGCGGCTTTCCCAAAGCGCGGGCCGCTGCAACGCTTCGCGCACCGCCTGCGCAACCCGAACGTTCTCGTCACCCGCACCGCGGCGTTGCAGTGCCGAGTCTGCATGCGTGGGCTGAATGGTGATGTAGCCGTAGCTGGCCCAGTGGCGCGTTAGGTCTTCGCAGCAATTCTGCGAGCTGCCCGCGCCATGCGAGAAAACAACGACCGGAAACTTGCCACGGGCTTCGGGATAAAAGATGCGGATGTGGAGATCTTTTTCGCGGCCGGCATCATGCAGCGTAAAATCACTCACCTCGGCTACGGCATAGGGGCCGGGCCGCAATTTGTAACCAAAGCGATTTACGGGCTCATCGAGGGCGGCAGCACTGACCTTCCGTGGATTGCCTGAACCGTACCGAGGATTCGATTGGGCATCGGTTCTGCCGAGCAGCGCTTGACGCAAGGTGGCCGGTGGATTGAATCCCGCTCCACCCGTCGTGCGAGTGACGAACCATGCGGTGGCTAAACTTAGTATGCAAATCAACGAAACATTGGTAATTTTTGCACGCATGTGCCGCCGTCGCGTGCGATCTCGAGGCCAAGATAAGGGGTGCATAGGATCAACGCCTGAATTTGTCTGCTGCGCTCTGCAAACCCCGAATATCCCACGAAGGTTGCGGTGCGCGGACCGCGAAACCCTCAAAATGCGCGGCGCTGGTTGCAAATCCGCACGGAATTGGGAGAAACGAAGTATAAACGAACGGAAACGATAAGGCTGCCAGGACAGGCCGATCGACTGGACGGGACGGGACGGCCCGGCGGGGCCTTAACTCGAAGTATATAACATACTTACCATACTTGTTAGGGCTTCGAGGTCAATTTCTTTCGCGAAACCGGCGCACACCTGGTCGGGAAGCCCATTGCGCTGGCGCGCGCGTCAGCTATGCTGACTCTTGGAGTGAGACGAGGCTCGGATCCCATGCGCCGATCAATCCAGTTCGTGACTCTGTGGCTAGTGACGCTAGCGTGCGCTTTTCCCGCGGCTTCTGATATTCCAACGTTTTCCGCCGCAGTATGCCCGGTGGTCTATCAATTGGACGATTCGCCGGGAACCCGCGGATATCATTACGTTTTTTACGGCAATTCATTTTTCATAAATCGCGACGGATATTTGTTGACCGCGGCGCATGTGCTCAGCCAGTTCCGCGACGGCGGTGGGCAACCGTGCATTCTCGTGCGGCTGGCGATGGCGCCGCCGCGTTTGCTGAAAGTACAAATCGTGGCCACGGATGTGCAACACGACGTGGCGATCTTGCGCGTAACACCGAATCCGTTCGCCGGTCCGTATTCCGTAGCAGTACTTCCGTTGGCCGAAGAAAAAGCTACGATTGGAGAATCCGTGGTTGCCAACGCACTGCGCCCGGCACGGCTGCGGGATCCCCACACGTTCGAAGTACCCATCGAGGACCTCGCAGCGGGAGAAATTTTGCGTTATTTGTCGGTGCGATTGGACTCCGCACCTGGCGAAAGCGTTGATTTAAGCAAAACAAATTCTGGCACTGACATTTTCCTTTTCAGTCACGAAGTGCTGCGCGGGCAAAGCGGCGCTCCGGTGCTTTCGGCGGAGTCCCATGAAGTTGTGGGAATTGTCGAGGGGCGCTGGCTTCATCCCGCGGGACCCCTGGCGACGCAGGGAGCGGCTATCCCGGTGACCTATGCTTTGGCGTTGCTTCGCGAACACCGCATCGCGTGGGACACCATTGCGGCATCGGCGTCCCAGAAAAATTAGTTCAGCCTAAACGCCATTCTCGATTGCTAGAGCGGCGCGCGATAGCGAGGCCGCGTTGGCCGAGGCGTCTCACAGCGTTGCCGCACCTGTCGACGCGAGCGGCGACTCTTGCGCGGCGCTTAGGCAGAAGATGGGGCGTTGGAAGAAGGCCGGAAGCGCGGCCAGTTTTTCCGCAATACTTTTCTGCGAATTCGCCTGCACCGTGACGTGGCCGAGTTTGCGGCCAGGGCGCGACGTTTTTCCATAGAGATGCAGATGCGCATCCGGAATGGCGAGTATCGCCGCGGTCTCCGGCAGTTCACCGATCAGGTTGATCATCGCGGAATGCCCGGTGGTGGTGGTGGAACCCAGAGGAAAACCGCACACCGCGCGCAAATGATTCTCAAACTGGCTGGTCACCGCGCCTTCAATCGTCCAGTGTCCGGAGTTGTGGACGCGTGGGGCCATTTCGTTAGCCAAAAGTTTCCCGTCACATTCAAACAGTTCGATCGCCAGAACTCCTACATAGTCGAGCGCCTCGAGAACGCGGCGTGCGGCGCCTTCCGCAGCTTGCTGCGTTGTTGCCGCGAGGTGCGGCGCCGGCGCCAACGAGAGGCGGAGAATGCCGTCGCGGTGGTGATTTTCCACCAATGGATAAAAAATGATTTCACCGGAACGCGCCCTAACGGCAAGGATGGAAAGCTCGCGCGTGAAGGGGACGAAACGCTCCAGCACGAAGGGCGCGGAGTCCTCGAACGCAGTGGGAAGGTGCGCGGACATTTCCGATTTGGCGCGGGAAATATCGGCGGCCTCACGAAGCAGCCATTGTCCCTTTCCGTCATAGCCCATGCGGCAGGTTTTTAGAATTACTGGGAGCCCGATGGATCTAACGGCGGCATCGAGGGCCGCACTATTCTTGACCGCCAGAAAATCCGCGGTGGCGATGCCGAGCCTGCGGAACAAAAGTTTTTCGCGCAGCCGGTCCTGTGCGGTTTCCAGAGCCACCGGCGGCGGAAACACCAGAGTGCGCTGCGCCAGCGACTTCACACTCTCGACTGGAACATTTTCAAACTCATAGGTGACGAGATCGAGGCCGTTGGCAAAACGGTCCAGCGCCTCGGCGTTGCTGAAGTCCGCGTTGACGCGCAGCGCGATGCGGCCAACGGGAGCCTCCGGAGAAGGATCGAGAAAGCGAAATTGCAGGCCCAGGGGATAGCCTGCAAGAGCGAGCATGTATCCAAGTTGGCCGCCGCCAAGAATGCCGACGTTCACGCGCGCTTTCCTCTTTTATGGGATGTAGGCAGAGATTTTGTTGGATCACGGTGAGCCAAGACATTTTTGGTCTGCGTAGCGCGGAATCGCCGCAGCGCTTCGCGGATGTGCGGATATTTCTCGCCGAGGATGGCCGCAGCCAGCAGCGCGGAGTTAATCGCGCCGGCTTTGCCGATGGCCAGCGTACCCACCGGAATACCTCCCGGCATTTGTGCGATAGAAAGAAGTGAGTCGAGGCCCTGTAGGGCTTTAGATTCAACGGGAACGCCGAGAACGGGAAGGATCGTCTTGGCGGCGGTCATGCCTGGAAGGTGCGCGGCGCCGCCAGCACCGGCGATCAGCACGGCGAGGCCGCGCAATTCGGCGGAGGAGGCGTACTTGAACAGCAGGTCGGGGGTGCGATGGGCGGAGACGACATTTGTTTCATGGGGAACACGTAGCGCGGACAGGGTACGTGAAGCGTGCTGCATGGTTTCCCAGTCGGACGTCGAGCCCATGATAATTCCTACCAGTGGCTTGCGGGTTTTCGGTGACGTTTTCAGCTTATTTTTTGCGGCCACGTGGATTCCCCATTCGTAACAAATAGTCGTAACGGTGGTGCAGAAACGACATATCTCGCGGCAAAGTTCGAACAAGCCGCGACGCCTCGATTTTAATCGCTGTTGGCGGTTGCCGGGCGATTTTTCCAGTAATAACGAAGTTCACCCGCCAGATAGAGCGAGCCGGCGATAAAGATAGCGTCACCGGACTGCGATTCTGCCAGAACCGTCTCCAGGGCTTCTTGCGCCGAAGTGATTACGCGAAACCGGTAGGCGTGGTGGCCGCAGATTTCTGCCAACTGCGCGGCGCTGATAGCGCGGGGATTGCGCGGCTCGGTAAAAATCACTTCCTTGGCGCACGGAAAAAGAATGCCAGCGATTTCATCCACTGCTTTATCGCGCATGGCGCCGAACAGCAAGCGGATTGTTTTCCCTTCGAAGTTTTCCTGAAGGAACGCAGCGAGCTCGCGGGCCGCCGATGGATTGTGTGCCCCGTCGAGATAAATATCCGGACTTGACCGCAGCTTTTCGATGCGGCCAGGCCACTGAGCATCAGAGATGCCTTGCACTATCGCGGAGTCTGCAATATGTAGTCCGTTTTTCGCCAAGTGGCGGGCCCCGGCGACAGCGTTGAGAGCGTTCTCGAGCTGAAACCTGCCGGGAAGACGCGGCGTAAGTTCCGCTCGCCAGCCGGAAGTCACTTCCGTGACTGCCGCGCGGACGCACCCCGCTTCCATGCCCATCCTGTCGATGCGATACACGGCCGACGTGTCGATGACGGGACATTGCAACTCTTCCGCGCGCTCGAGAATCACCGCATGTGCCTCAGGGCGCTGCCCCATCGCAATCACCACGGCCACGCCGGGTTTGAGGATGCCGGCTTTTTCTGCGGCAATTTCGCGGAGCGCGTGACCTAGGAAATTTTCATGGTCGAAATCGATGTGCGTCAGGATGGCAACTACCGGCGCAAGTATATTGGTGGCATCAAGCCGGCCTCCGAGACCAGCTTCAAAGACCGCAAACTCTACGTGCTCAGCCGCAAAAAATGCAAAAGCCATGGCCGTGACACATTCAAAATACGTCGGATGGGTGCGCAAGCGGCCTTCGGCAAGCAACATTTCAATGAGACCGTGAATGTGCGTAGCGACCGCGGCAAATTCATCATCGGTGATCTCCGCGCCGTTTACGCGGATGCGTTCGTTGATTCTTTCAAGGTGCGGCGAAGTATTGAGGCCCGTGCGAAATCCCGCTCGGCGCAGGATGGATTCCAGAAACGCTGCGGTTGAGCCTTTTCCGTTAGTACCAGCGATGTGCGCGCTGGGATAGGCGCGCTGCGGATTATCAAGGCGTTCGGCGAGGATGCGGATATTTTCAAGATTGAATTTGGCAGCGGCGACTTGCGTCGGCGCGGCGAGTTCGCGGCCCAAAGAGAGCAAGTAGCTTACGGCAGCATCGTAGTTCATGTGCGCAGCTCTCGTAACGAGGAATGCGCTGCACGAAATTTCAGATGCTGCACCCGCGGCGGAACAATTTCTTCACGAAATGACATCGGTTGTTGTAGGAAAGCAAAATCTCCGTATTTGCAACGCTACGCGGTTCACGTCAGCAAGAGGTCGAGGGACGTGGCGATGAAAGCTTTCAGTTCCTTGCGGGGAACCACAGCATCGAGGAATCCGTGTTCCAGCAAAAATTCACTGCGCTCAAAACCTTCCGGCAATTTTTGCCGGATGGTTTGTTCGATGACGCGCGGTCCAGCGAATCCGATCAACGCGCCCGGTTCGGCGATATTTAAATCGCCGAGCATGGCGAAGCTAGCGGTTACGCCGCCGGTGGTCGGATCCGTTAGCAGGGAAATAAATGGCAGCCGCGCTTCATCGAAGCGCGCCAGCGCGGCGGAAACTTTGGCGAGTTGCATCAAGCTGATGGTGCCCTCCATCATGCGTGCGCCGCCCGAACAAGAGACAGCGATGAAAGGCTGCCGCGTTTTCAACGCCATTTCAATGCCACGCGTGACTTTTTCGCCGACCACCGCGCCCATGGAGCCGCCGATAAATCCGAATTCCATGGCGCACATGATCACCGGCCGGCCATTCAACTGGCCCTCAGCGGTGATGATCGCGTCATTCATGCCCAGCTTTTTCTGCGCGTCCTTGATGCGCTTGGCGTAAGGCTTGAGGTCCACAAATTTCAGCGGGTCGGTGGAGGTCATGCCGGCGTCGTGCTCGGTCCAGCGTCCATCGAGAAGCATTTCGAGGCGCTGCACGGCGGACATCTTAAAGTGAAACTGGCATTTGGGGCAGACGAATAGGTTGGCTTCGAGGTCGTTGCGGAACACGATGGTGCGGCAGGAATCGCATTTCACCCACAGCCCTTCGGTGCGCACGCGGCGGTCTTCCGGAGCGGTGGTCTGTTCGATCGATTTTTTTTCGCGCTTGAACCAAGCCATAGAGAATTGGTGGATGCGGTTTCGATTCGAGCCAAGGGTCATCGTCGCAACTTCAGCGGGCCCCGTGGCGCCTTCTGAAACAGGGAGCGAGCGGTGCTTAGTAGTCGATTCCCCGCTGAGCCAGTATACCCTTGGTGTACGGGTGTTTCACCTCTCGCATCTCGGTAACCAGGTCGGCGATTTCTGTAATTCTGGGATGCGCGTTGCGGCCCGTGCAGATCACGTGCACATGCTCCGGTCGCTTTTTTAACGCCTCCGCAACTTCGTCGGCATCCAGCATGTGATAGCCGATGGTGTAGTTGATTTCATCGAGCACCACCAAGTCGTATTTTCCGCCGTAAATCGCACCGCGTCCCGCTTGCCAGCATTCTTGCGCGAGCCGGATGTCTTCCGGATCCGTTTCCGCGCCGCCGACTTTTACGAAGCCGCGGCCCATGGGACGAATTTCAAATTTGTCGTCCCCCAGCATTTTGGCGGCGTCCAGTTCGCCATAGTGCCAAGAACCCTTGATGAATTGCACCATCAACACGCGCAGGCCTTGGCCCACTGCGCGAAAAGCGGTTCCGAGGGCACACGTCGTTTTCCCTTTGCCCGGTCCGGTATAAACGATGAGCAGACCTTTCTCTTCCGGCATAGTTGCGGCTCCCGGCTTTCACAGGTGCGCGATAAAAACAGTTTAGTGTGTGGAGTTGCCGGGCAAACGTCAAGGCAGAGGGCGCTAATCTAGGTTAAAGCCATTATTTTCTGTTCCTTGTGCCAGGTCGAGGAATTGCCCCGCGCAGCCCGCTGGTTTCCGTATGTTAATTAACACAGCATTTCCACTACAGGACAGTTCCTGGTGCGCCAGCGCTTCGCTCGGTAGGCCAAGCTGCCGTTTGGGCCCGTGAACCGCAATCGCCCCCGGGCCGACCATCGGTGAATCCACCTTGGTTCAGGCCCTAGGAATGGCGGCGAAATACCGTTCCTCGAGGATGCGCCGGTGGTGTAGTTCGTGGCCGGCCGTAATGTACGCCAGGGCGCGCACGGTGACTTCATTTTTGTTGGCACTGCCGCGGCGTAGCCAAGCTTTGTCGTCCAGCGATCTGTACAATGCCACGCTGGACGAACGCACGACGGAGAGTTCTTCGCTCAACTCCCGCAGCTCGCGCCGGTTGCTTTCCGCGGCTTTCACATAATCATCTTGTTCGAATCCCGGAAGCGTAGTCGCGTCTCCGCGCGCGATGCACAACGCGCGATAGGTAAAAATCCGTTCGCAATCGGCGAGATGCCCGATGACTTCTTTCACCGTCCATTTATCGGGAGCGTAACGAAAATTTCCATCTCGCTCGCCGCAGCCCGCCAGCAGCTGCGACATTTGCAAACGCTGCGCTTCCAAAATGTGAACGATGTCGACTGGGGGAACCAGCGCGACGTATTTTTCGTAAAATGCCGCGTACTCATTGGCACCCGGTTTCGCTTTCATGGACGGCGAGCTCCTTTCCATGATTATATCGTGAGCCGATTCGCTTGCGGAGCGTTCGGTCTAATGTTCCGTGGCGCAGAATTGCACGCGACACGGCGGCCGTTATACGAAAGAATGGTGCACAGGCAGAACGGAGAGCGACGCAATGCGCGTGGCGTTTCAAGGCGAACCCGGAGCGTTTAGCGAAGCGGCGGCCATGCAGTTGTTGGGCGCCGGCATCACCACGGTACCGCGTACAACATTCGATTCTGCGTTTCGCGCCATCGCAGAAGGTGCGGCGGACGCGCTTCTTGCGCCGATTGAAAATACGTTGGCGGGATCCGTCGTTCGTGTTTACGATCTGCTGCTGGAAAGCACGCTGGTCATCACCGCCGAAACCATTCTGCCGATTGAGCATCATCTCATCGGCTTCGCGGGGGTCTCGCTAAACGAGGTTCAATCCGTCGCGTCGCATCCCATGGCGCTGGCGCAATGCGAACGATTTTTTAACGCGCGCCCGCAAGTGCGCCGCATTCCAGCCGAAGATACCGCGGGAAGCGTGCGCCAGGTTTTGGCATCCGGCGACCGCTCCGCCGCAGCTATCGCCGGAAAACGCGCGGCGGATTTTTATGGCGGAGCGATTCTGGCGGAAAACATTCAGGACAATGCCGAAAATTTCACGCGCTTCGTGTTGCTCAGGCCGGCGAATTCGGCTGCACCGGAGGGAAGCAAGATTTCTCTGGCCATGCGCCTGGCGCATCGTCCGGGCGCATTACTGGCGTCTTTGGAGCCCATTGCGCTGCACGGCGTGAACCTGCTCAAGATCGAAAGCCGGCCCATTCACGGACAGCCCTGGGAATACCAGTTTTTTCTGGATATGGAAGCCGATTCCTTAGAGAAACTAGAAGCCGCGGTAGCGGCAACGCGCGACGCGGTGAGCGAATTGCGCGTGCTGGGCCGCTACCCCGGAGCGCGCGCCCACTTTGCAAGCGTTCCTGATATTTCATCAACAAAGTAAAAAAAAACGTAAGAAAAGAGCGCGCGGGCAGCTTCCCGGTTCCCTTCTCCGCCTACGAAATATTTCGCAGCCTGACTAGCAGTAACTGCACGCTTCATCATTCATTCCGTTGGCGCTGCGCATATCGTCTTGAATGCGGCGCAAGCGGCGGCCCAGCCGCTCTGCGAGTTGGTGCCGGGCACGCCACAGCCGCGCCTTCAGCGTATTCTCCGTCACGCCGAGCTTCTTGGCCGCCTCGCCGGTCGAATAGCCTTGTACTTCCCGCAACACAAAAGCCGTCCGCAAGAGCGGCGAGAGCTCCTCAAGATTTTCGCTGATGATTTCGCGCAACTCGGTGCTGGCGAAAACCTGCTCGGGATTCGGAGCGTCGTCCGCGAAACGCTCTGACGCCGGCAGTTCATCTTCGCGCGGCGTTTCGTCCAGCGAAACTGCGGGACGCGCTTTTGCGCTGCGCCGGCGCATCAACGCGGCGTTGATAACGATGCGCGTCAGCCACGTGGAAAATTGCGAACGCCCTTCAAAGCGCTTTAGGTTGCGATATGCGGAGAGCATGCCGTCCTGCAAAGCGTCTTCGGCATCCTCGGCGTTGCCGAGCACACGCAGCGCGGTTTGAAAAAGCGGCCGGTGATAACGGCGAAAAAGCGTTTCCATCGCCTCATGGTCCCCGCGCTGGCCGGCACGGATCAACGTGTCTTCATTCAGCTGCAGAGTCCCGGTTGCTGCTGCCACTGCTACTTGCGTTGCCATCATTGCCCCCATTCTTTACTACGTAAGTTACCCATTGCGAGTTACAGCAAAGTCGTTGCCTCTAGTGCACCGGCACGTTTCCGGCCGGGGCTTTCGGTTTCCGCATGAGCAAAAGCACGGGAATCACCGCGAAAAACACCACGCCCAATATCTTGAAATTGTCGAGAAACGCCAGCATCGCCGCCTGACGTTGCACGGTGGCGTAGATCATGGCGTGCGCCCGCGCCGCCGCGTTTATGACGCTCGAACCGGTGGAAACGAGTTTGGCTTGCGTGCCGCCGAGCGTGTTGCGGTAAGCAGCGCTAAAAATATTTACGCCTTCCATCAGTCGCGCTTGGTGCGCCTGCGTGCGGCGCTCGAGTAGCGTGGTCACCGTGGCAATACCGACGCTGGCGCCGATATTGCGCGCCAGATTGATGATGCCGGTGCCCATATTGGTCTTGTCGCGGGGAACAAACGCGAAGGCCGCCACATTGATCGGAATGAAAAGAAACGCCAGGCCAAAACTCTGCAGCATTCGCGTGCGCACCGCGTGACCGTAATCGAGCTGCAAATTCCAGCCGGCCATCACGAACAGTGCGGACGCCGAAATAATGCAGCCAAAGGTAATCAGCAAACGCGAATCCACCCGGGACACTAAAAATCCGACCACCGGCATCATGCACATGATCACCGCGCCGCCCGGAGAAAGCGCCGCGCCGGCCAACTCCGCCGTATATCCGAGCAACTGTTGCAAGAATTGCGGAATCAATACCGTGCTGGAATACAGCACGAAGCCGAGGAAAAACATAGCCGTCGTGGCGACCGCAAAATTGCGATCTTTTAACATACGCAAATCGACTACCGGATTTTTCTCGCGCAGCTCCCAAAGAATCCCACCAATAATCCCGACGACCATAAGCACCGCAAATACCCTTATAAAATCTGAAGAAAACCAGTCGTCGCGCTGCCCCTTATCGAGGATGATCTGCATACTGCCGAGGCCCAAGCTGATTAAGCCGATGCCGACGTAGTCGATTCGGAAGCCGCGCTTCAGTGATTCCCGTTTCATGTGCGGCGGATCGCTGACCAGAAACGACGTCAAAATCAAAGACACGATCCCGACGGGAACGTTGATATAAAAAATCCAGCGCCACGAAAAACTGTCGGTGATCCATCCGCCGAGCCACGGCCCGATAGTCGGCGCGACCACCACGGCGAGCCCATAAACCGCAAACGCCATGCCGCGCTTAGACAACGGAAACGTATCGTTCAGGATGGCCTGTTCGCTCGGTTGCAGTCCGCCACCGCCGGCGCCCTGCAAGATGCGGAACACCACCAACACGCCAAGACTTGGGGCCAAACCGCACAGAAACGAACTGACCGTAAACAGCGCCACGCAAGACATGTAAAAACGCTTGCGCCCCATGATTCCCGAAAACCAGCCGGAAAGCGGGAGAACGATGGCATTGGAAACCAAATAAGAAGTCAGTACCCACGTGGATTCATCCGCACCGGCGGACAAACTTCCCGAGATATGCGGTAGCGCCACGTTGGCGATGGAAGTGTCCAGCACTTCCATGAACGTCGCGAGCGTCACCGTGAGTGCGATCACCCAGGGATTGATCGAGCCGTCCGGCATCCGTAATTTCGAGATGAGTCTATTCTTCATTGCGTTAGCAATTATCCGCAGTGTATCTATGACCGCTTTTTCTGACGCTTTATTCCGTGACCACCGTGGCATCCACGTTCATTCCCGGCCGCAAAATCGCTACATTTTGCGAGATCGGATCGAGAACGATCTTTACGGGAACGCGCTGCACAACTTTCACGTAGTTGCCGGTGGCGTTTTCCGGAGGCAACAAGCTCAGCACCGAGCCTGTTGCTCCGGCGATGGAATCGACATGGCCGCTAAATGTGCGGCCGTAGGTATCGACCTTTACTTCCGCTTTTTGCCCGGCCTTCATGCCGCGAAGTTGCGTTTCTTTGAAATTAGCGGTGACCCAAACGTCTTCTAACGGCACGACGACCAGCAAACCTTGCCCCAACTGCACGATTTGACCCGCTTCCACTTGTTTGTGCGTGGCCACGCCGTCTACGGGAGCCACCACTTCCGTGTAGCTGAGATTTAATTTCGCGGCTTCTACCGCTGCACGCGCCTGCTCCACCTTCGCGACTTTCGAACGCGCGTCCGCGGTGCGCATGGTCACTTGGTTGCTACCCGCACGCGCTGAGACAATCCCGGCGCGCGCTTGCTGCACGCGCGCTTTCGCGGCTTCCACTTGCGCCTTCGCAACGTCTACGTTGCGCTGCGCTTGAATCAATTTTTCCTGGTCGGCTTGCAACGCGCTCGCGGTCGCGTCAGCGTTCGCCTTGGCCGCGTCGTATTGCTGCTTGGAAATTTCGCCTTTTTCCATAAGTGGCAGATAGCGCGCCAGGTCCGCTTTGCCCAGTTCCGCATTAGCGCGACTCTTATCAATGTTGGCTTGGGCGTACGCCAAGTCTGCAGTCTTCGCTTGCGCGTACATGGTTTCCGCGCGATCCACGTCGGCCTCGGCGCCGAGCAACTGTGCATCCGCGTTGGAATTTCCGCTGCTCACGTCTTCCCGTGTTCGCGGCACATCCGCGCCCGCCGACTGCGCGTCGCTCTCCGCCACATCCAAAGCGGCTTGGGCCTGATCGAGCGCCGCCTGGTAGTCGCGCGGGTCAATCTTCAGCAACACCTGTCCCGCCCTTACCGCTTGGTTGTCAGTAACCAGAACTTCCGCGACGCGCCCCGAGATCTTTGCGGCGATCGGCGTAATATGCCCATCCACCTGCGCGTCATCGGTGCTTTCGCGATTGCGATAGTAAAGAAAAAGTGCAGTAACGATGGCCAACACCACGATGGCACCGGCCGCCAGCATTTGCCGCACACGGGGATTCGCAAAGCCTTTGGGCGTTTCTTTCTTCGGCTCTTCCGGAAAGATGGGAACTCGGGTGCCGTTCTCTAACCCCACTTCGATCGCAATGCTCATCGTGTCCCTCACCTCGCGTAAAGCTTCTCCATCTGTCCAATGGATCGCGCGTAATCTGCGCGTGCTTGATTGAAGCGGTACAGTGCGGCGATTTGATTGTCATTGGCGCGCGCCAGAGAATCCTGGGCTTGAATCACTTCGATGTTGTTGGCCACTCCGGCGCGGAAGCGGTCTCTCGCCTGATCGACTTCTTCTTTTGAGAGTTGAATTCCCAGGTTGGCGACCTGCACTTCATTGCGTGCCGACGTCAGATTAATGAGCGCTGTCTTTACGTCCAGCGCGATGGAATTGCGCAGATCGTCCTGCTGCTGCACCAGCCTGTCGATTTCGAGGTTCGCGCGTACTACTTCGGCATGAATGCGTCCGCCGGTAAAGACCGGCATATTCACGGAAGCAGTGAAGTTGTAAGTCGATACGGCGTTATACGGATGCGTCCCGAGGTAGTCCCAATTCCCGTCCACGCGCGCGGAGGGCAAACGGGCGTCCCACGCTTCTTTCTTTTGCGCTTGTGCTGCTTTGATTTGCCAAACCAGCGCCTTCCATTCCTGCCGCTCGCCAAGAGCCTGTTCGATGCTGGACTCCGCTTCCGGCTGCGGCGTATCAAAAAAACTCAGCGAATCCGCCAACTCGATGGCTTGTCGCGGATCCAAATTCAGCAGCCGGCTTAATCCAAATAGCGAGCGTTCGCGATCCGCTTGCGCTTCAATCAGCCGCTGCTTTTCGTTTTGCAATTCGACATTGGCACGCAACGTATCGATGCCCGTACCCACGCCTTCCTTCTGTAAATCCGCGGCCTGGTCATACAACGCTTGCGCGAGATCTACGCGTGATTGCGAAGCCTGCACATCCGCCACCGCGCGAAGGGTCCCGATGTATTGCGATACCACCAGCAAAATCACTTGTTCCCGGGTGGAGAGGCTGTTGGCCTTGGACGCGCTCACCGTTTCCCGAGCGGCCTGGTAACGCCGCCACAGCGTCAAATCAAAAATCGGCGCGGCCAGCGAAGGTCCTGCGGAAAAAATCGGATACGGTCCAATGGCCGTGGGAATTTGCGAAGAAATTCTCTTGCCGCCGAATTGCGCCAGGATGTTTACGCGCTGTACTTCTTCCTTCACGCTGCCATCAATTTCCGGAAGTAGCGCTGCGCGCGCCACGTTTTTGTCTTGTACGCTTTCCAGCGCCTGAATCACGGCTATCTGCGCCGTCGGATTCTGCTTCACGGCCAGGCTGACAGCTTGATCCAACGTCAGCGGTAGTACACCAGTCGGCGCGTTCGCGGGAAGTTGACTGCGCGGAATCTGGTCCGGACGCACAGGTGCGTCTTGCGCGCGGCTCGCTGATGCGCCAACCGCCGCGCACAAGAAAAACAAATAAAAGATAATGTGCGATTTCTTGCCTTTCGCAGGAGCTTGTTCGCCTTCCGAGGCAGGTTTTTCCGAACCGCTCGCTCCAACAATTTCTCGCACGATGGCCTGGTTCAAGCAGCCTTCCGCCACCAAATGGCCACCCTGCTGATGAATTTCTTTCAGCAGCACTTTTCCCGCAGCGTCGATATAGCTCACGCCGCAGAGATTGACGCTGAATTTTCCTTGTGAAGAAGAAGCACGCAAGTCGCGCCAACATTGCTCGAGCGCCGCCACCCATTGGCCGGCCAGGCGGCCCTCGACGCTCAGAATGAGCTTCCCGCGTTTTTGTTCCGTTGTAATCCGCAGCATAGATAAACCTGTATCTCCCTCCCTACTTAGCACGCTGTCCTCCATGTGCTGGCAAGCTGGTCCTGAATTAAGTTATTGTAAATGAAAGGTTTACTGATTCAAGGAGAGATCCCAAGATGCCACTATATGGTCAAACTATACTAAATTGGCAGTCAGTCTATGCCCATATTAGGGCATTGCTTCTGGTGCGATCCGCCGATTGGATTGCGGGGTTCTGTGCAATCGGTTCGCTTGCATGCGCGACTCGCGCGAAAAATCGCGCTCCGCCGCTTCTAAAGGAAAAGTAAAGATAGAGTTCAGGGCGGCCAAGGTGTAGACGATTCGCGCCTGGCCCCCGCGGCACCCGGTCACAACGATCCGGCGTTTGCCCGAATCGCGCTCTGAGAGGCTGCTTAACTCCCTGCTTACTGCGCGTGCCGTACCGCAATCGACTGCAACTCAAAATGGGCGCCGCGCAGAAGCGAAGCAACCCCGACAAACTGCCGCGCCGGCAAATCCTTCGTCGTGAAATAGGTGCGATATGCGGCGTTAAACTTGTCGAATAGCGAGAGATCCGTCGACGAGATCTGTACGTAGACTAGATCATCCATCGTCATTCCACCTTGGGCCAGCGTCGCCTTCACGCTGTCCAGCAAAATACGAATCTCCTCATCGACATCGGCAGACGCTTGGCCCGTTTTCGCATCAAGCCCGATTTTGCCGGAGAGATACAAGGTGTTCCCCGTAAGGATGCCATCGCTGAACGGCAGTTGCGAACTGCTGTTCGGCAAATGTATCGCTTTGCGCTGGGGTGCCGCCGGCGTTTGCGAAGAAGCGCCAAACGCAGTGGCAAAACCTGCCAATGCCAGGCCAATAACCGTGATCGTAATTCGGCGATCCATGAAAACCTCCGGATTCGGACAGCTGCGAAATGTGCGCGAGTTTATCCTGCGCGGAGGTTTCGTACAAGGAAGAGCTTTGTCGAGGGGAGCCAGCCGCACGTTTCGCGCGCTGGCGCCCTCGCCGCGCGTCATTCTCTCTGTGTCGCTAGAACGAAATAAATCCAGCGCGAATTAAATATAGGGATCCACAGCCGACCGCGATCCACAACAACACCGACTGAAGCAGCGGCCGCCAGCCGACTTGCCGGATCGTTGCGAGCGATAGACCCGTTCCAATTAAGAAGAGCGTGGCCGTCAACCCCAGTCGCCCCAGGGTGAAAAACACGTGCGTCAACGGCGCTAGGCTTGGGAAGTAAGTGTTCGCGACAGCCGCCAAACAAAAAAATAAGATGAACCAGGGAAGTTGCACGCGCGATTTACTGCGCTTCACGGCAGCGGTAACTAAAGCCAGGGGTACGATCCACAAGGCGCGCGCCAACTTGACCGTCGTGCCAATCACCAGCGCCTGTGCTCCGTACTGTTTGGCTGCTCCGACCACGGAACTCGTGTCGTGAATCGCCAGCGCAGCCCACAGGCCAAACTGTGTTTGAGAAAGATGCAATGCGCTCCCGATAGGAGGAAATATCAGCAGCGCCACGGAATTCAATATAAAAACGGCGCCCAGCGAAACGGCCATCTCCTCTTCGTCGGCGTGCAGAATGGGACCAATCGCGGCAATGGCGCTACCTCCGCAAATGGCGGTTCCCGCGGTAATCAGAAAAGAAGAATTGCCGCGCACCCGCAACCATTTGCCCAGCGCCAGCCCCAGCGCGAGCGCGAATGAAATGCTTAACGCGGTATAAAAGAAGCCGCTGCGCCCGGCTTTCAATACTTCTTGCAGGTTCATTCCAAATCCGAGCGCTACCACCGCGGCTTGCAACAGATATCGCGCGGCTGTGCGGCTCAGCGCGGCGTACGGATGCGCGAAGCTGACTCCGAATAGGATTCCCGCGGTCAGCGCCAGCGGCGGCGATAGCCATCCGGAGAAAGACACAACGAGAAGCAGGAAAAAAACTATGCGTGCGGCGAGCGGCATGGACCGCAAGGAGAGTACCAAGACCAACCGGAGCTAGCTAGTGAAGGCGAAGCGGCAAAACGCGCCAACCGTTATGGAGGGGGAGGGGAGGTCGCAGGTGAAGCACCTGCGCCGTCCATTGGAATTGCCGGCGCGGCCTTCGGCGGCTCTACACGAGTCTCTGAGTCGGTCGGAGGAATTGCTGGCACTTGAGGAGCCGGTGTCGCCGAAAGTTCGGCAACAATCTTGCCGGCGCGGTTCTTGCTGATCGCACAAGCCGAATCGTAAATTCGGCACTGCGCGAGCGTAAGGTTGCAGCCGCAAGTGCACCCTTCCGCATTTAGCGCGCGCAATGCCGCTAGTTTTTGCTCCGGCGCGAGCCCCGCAAAATCCACTCCTGGCAACTCGCTAGCGCGATCCGCGTGCTTCAGAAAAATCTCGCCGGTATCCTCAAACGTTTCCACCTTGAACGGAATCGGCATGCCCAGCAGCGCGCGAATCTCGATCTCGTAGAGCCGCGGATCCGACCAGCCCACATGTTTCTGTACCACCCGCGCCTGCGCATCCAGCACAAATATCGTGGGCAGCGCTGATATACCGCCGTACTGCATTCGCACTTCCGTGGTCGCCACTCCCACTTGGTAATTTATTCCCGCCGCACGCACGAAACTCTTGGCATCATCCACATCATCGACGTCCACCAGCAAACTGATTATTTGCAAGCGGTCCTTATATAACTTTTGCAGTTCAATCAAGTCGGGAATTTCCATACGGCACGGCCCGCACCATGTCGCCCAGAAATTCAACAGCACCACTTTGCCGTTCGCCGCCGCCAGCGTTAGCGGCTGGCCGTCCAGCGACTGCAATTTAAAATCCGGCGCGGTATCAGGATTGCGCACAAATTTTATCGTTGGGCGGCCATCCGCGGAGTTGGCGCCCGGCGCTGCAAACGAAATTGTGCTGCCGGGCAGCCAGCAGGCAACCGCCGCCGCGGAAAGCAGTATCCCTCGCGAAATCGCGCGCCTGCGGAACCGACTTCTCAAGGAAAGTGTCACCTATAAAGAAGAGCACATTGGAATGATGCTGCCAAGTCTCTTGCGCCCGCGAATTTAGAACGTAAAACGGAGTAGCTCCGCTTTACGCTTTTTCCTTCGCCGACATTTTCGCGATTCGTGCCGCCAGACTCATCGCATCCACGGGCGCGCGGACCTTCACATCATTGTCGAAATAGACGTACACGTCTCTCGCACTATGCGTCAGACCCGCTTTATCAATAACCCGTTCCGCATCCTGTGGCTCGCGCCCCTGCGCCCAATCCGAAACTCTCCGCGCCCAGTCAGCCAGCGATTTGTCATCGTAGCCATTGGCATACAACACCTCCGACCCATGCAGCCGGCAGTACATAAAATCCGCAGTCACATCCATTAGCCGCGGCCACTCCACGGTATCCGCACAAACTAGCGCCACATTGTATTTCCGCAGGAGCTGCACAAACTTCGGCTCCATAAAGCTTTGGTTCCGAATTTCAATCGCGTGACGCACCGGAAACTGTCCCGAAATCTCCCATCCTTCTTCAGACTTGATTCGCAGATCGTGCTGCTGCGCCACAACCACCGCCTGTTTGCTATCGTGCGGTAGCAGCTTAAAAAAATTCTCCAGCAGCTCTGGTTGATACTTAAAATTCGGAGGGAACTGCCATAAAATCGGCCCCAGCTTCTTTCCCAGCAACAATAGTCCTGATGCCAGAAAATTAGCCACGGGCGTCTCCACCTCCCGCAACCGCCGTATATGCGTAATAAACCGCGGCGCCTTCACCGAAAAAACAAAATCGTCCGGCGTCTCCGCGTTCCATCGGGAAAAACTCGAGGGCCGCTGCAGGGAATAAAATGTCCCGTTAATTTCCAGTGAATTCAGTTTGCTCGCCGCATACCCCAGCTCAGCCTTTTGCGGCAGCTTCTCCGGATAAAACTTGCCGCGCCAAGGTTTATATTGCCATCCCGAGATGCCAATCCGAACTTCACCGCTTCGCGCCATAGGCAACCTCAAGGCTTGCAGTATTCCCAGCCGCAAAGACTTCGCAAGTCGTCAAATCTGACTCGCTACCGCAAGACGCCAGCTCCAAATACAGGATAGCTTGTATGGACCAAGTTCTCCTCCTTTGGCAGCATACCCCTGCGGTGCTTACCCTCCGCGAAATTGAAGAGCGAAAAGGAAAAGCGTGACACCTCGAGAGATCGAGGTCCTAGGGCTGGGGCGCTTTTTCTTTTCCTCTTCAATACCACCCGTACAATTCACTGAACTCGTATAGCAAGCGCATCGTGTTGAGCGTAATTCGTCCGTTCCCCGGGAGCTGACATGACCACGACTGCTGATTCCACCTTCCTCGCCAACCATCGTCGGATCTTAGGCGTCTGCTGGGTGGTATACGGCATCGCGCGCGTCCTCCTCGTGTTCTGGCTGCTGGCTTTTCACATCACTGCAAAATTGATGTTTGGCGCGCTCATGACCAGGGTTCCCGATCCTTACACGCTGATGGATTCCTTCAACGTCTTTTACGTGGTAATAGTAATTTTCTCGGCGATTTGCGGGATCCTCGGAATCCTGGCGGGGCTGGCGTTGCTTGGAAGCTGGTCTTCCGGGCGAACCATCGCGCTCGCCGCGGCATTTCTCTCGCTTCCGGAGTGGCCGCTCGGCGTAATGCTCGGTGTCTACACCATCGTGGTTCTGCTGTCGCGCTATGAGGTCCGCGCCATTCCGCCTGAGCCCGAGATGGCCGTCAAGCGCTAGCCCGCAACTGGGCTCCGACTTTCACCCTCAGCGCCGACACAATTTTCGCCGAATATTCCCCGGTCTGCGCGTCGGTCAAGGTCCCTTCGCGGCTCTGAAATCTCACGCGCACCAGCAACGAATATTTTCCCGCGGGCACATTCTTCCCGCGATATAAGTCCGCAGCCTCAATCGACGTAATTTCCGGCAGTCCCAGCGCGGCAATTGCACTTCTTACTTCCGAGAAACGCGTCCCCTCCGGCAGCAATAAGGAAAAATCGCGATCCACAGCCGGAAATCGTGGCAGCGCTTCGTAGCGCCGCGTATTTTTCGACTGATAAAACGCTTCATAGAACGGAGCCAGCGTGATCTCTGCCAGAAATACTTCTCTCCGCAGTTTCAGCCGTTCGGCAACGCGGCGCGTTAGTTGACCGGCCGCACCGATCTCTCTTTTCTCCAGCTTTATTTGACCGCCGTTCGCGACGTTCAGCCACGGCGCATGGCCGCCCCCTGCGCCGATCTCTTCCCAGGAAAGCTCCCCCGCCAACATTCCGATCGCGTCGATGTCACCCTTCAAATCCGCGAACGAAAAATCTCGCGCACGATCGTAAAGACCTTGCTCGCGCTGCTCACCCGTAGCCCCCAGCGTCAACACCAACGTCTCCACGGTGCGGTCTCGCTCCAATCGATAGTGCCGGCCAATCTCAAACAACCGCACATGCTGTTGGCTATGATTCAAATTCCATTCCAGCGCGCCCGCCATGCTCACGAGCCCAGTGGCACGCAAAACACCCGCCTCTTCCGAAAGCGGATTCGCCAGCCGCGTGGGAGCAACGCCTGCTGGGCGAAATAATTCATCACGCTCGGTGGCCACATGCGGAATCGTCAGAATCTCCCGATAGCCCATTCCAATCAGCCGCTCACGCAGTCGCGTTTCCGCTTCAAAATGCGGCAGACGCGCCGCACCCTGCCGCGCCGCCGGCAATCGCGGCGGAAATTTGTCCAGCCCATGAATGCGCGCAATCTCCTCAATCAAGTCGATCTCGCGGTCCACATCTGCACGCCACGAAGGCTGCGTGCATTCCCACGCCGCCAGCAACGATCCCGCCGTTCCGCGATGCTCGTCCACCCGCACCGGGGCAAATCCCAGCGTGCTCAGTATCGCTTCTGCTTCCTTGTCCGCAACATCCGCGCCCATCACCCGTAAAAATTCCGTCCGCGTCACGCGAATCTTCTTCGGCGGCCGCTTTCCCGGATATACATCCACCGCGCCGCTCTGCAATTCGCCGCCTGCCAGCTGCAGAATCAGTTCCGCGCAACTCCGCGACGCCACGTCCGCCATCTCCGGATCCGCGCCTCTTCCAAATCGCGTCGACGCCTCCGTATGCAACCGCAATGCTCTGGCCGCCCGCCGCACCGCCACCGGTTCGAACCATGCGCACTCGATCAAAATATTCTTCGTAGAAAACGAAATCTCCGTCTCCGCCCCTCCCATAATCCCGCCGATGCCCACCGCCCGCGAACCATCTCCATCGCTCACCACGCACACGCCCGCCTCGAGCGTGCGTTCCACGCCGTCCAGCGTCCGCAGTTTCTCCCCAGCTTTTGCCTTGCGCACCACGATGTGATGCTCGCCTAGTTTGTCGTAGTCAAAGGTATGCAGCGGGTTCCCCAGCTCCAGCATCACGTAATTCGCAACGTCCACCACATTATTAATGCTCGCCACTCCCGACGCTTCCAGCCGGTCCTTCAGCCATTGCGGCGAAGGCTGAATCTTCACTCCCCGAATCACTCGCGCCGTAAATCTCCCGCAAAGTTCGGGTGCTTGAATCTCCACGCGCACATCGTTCGCGGCAGTTCCCGCCGTTGCCGCGGGATTCGGCGCCGCAAATTTGAGCGGCAATCTATAAATTGCCGCCACTTCTCGCGCAATTCCCAGATGTCCCAAGCAATCCGGCCGGTTCGAACTCACTTCCGCTTCAATCACCGCACCGTGCTTGCCGTTTTCCACGCCGCCCACGTTCGTGCCCGTCAGCGCCAGGCGAGAAGCCAGTTCCTCCGGGCTCGCCGGCGCGTCCACAAACTCCTTCAGCCAGTTGTAAACTACTTTCATGCCCTGGCCCCGCCGGCGCGCAAACGCCCAAAATAAATTCGCGTCGCGTATTCCATGGACACTTGGCCATCATTCTCGTGCACGCGAAAATTTCTCTCTAGTTCTGCCATCATCGGCGCATAATTCGCGTGGTTCTCCGCCGCCGCATACGAACTACTGCGCAATCTGCCCGCTAATCCGTTCCAATCAAACAGTTGTTTGTTAGGCAGTTCACGCTCAAAAAATCGCGCCGCTCCAAAAAACTCTTTAATTTTTCCCGCTTCTGGATACGCATCGCGCACCTTCGTGTAATCCGTCCCGTACCGCACCAGCATCGCTTCGTAATCGCGCGCAAACGGCGTGTCCATTCGCCGGTCGTTCCACACCACCACCACCCAACCGCCACGCGTCAAAATTCGCGAAAATTCCTGGCGCGCCGCCGCTGGTTCGAACCAGTGAAAGGCCTGCCCTGCCGTCACGAAATTCACGCTGCCCGCGCGCAGCGTCGTCGCTTCCGCGGATGCCGCCACGCTCGTAAAGTTTCCGTAGGCGCGCAAATATTCTTCGCCCGCCAATCGCATCTCCGCGTTCGGCTCAATGCCAAACACGCGGTTCCCATTTTTCAAAAATAGTTCCGCAAGCAACCCGGTTCCCGACCCCACGTCCGCGATCGCGCTGGATTCTTCGGCGCGCAATCCACACTCATCACGCAGCAAATCCAGCAACCCCGCCGGATATCCCGGTCGGTACCGGATGTAATCCGCCACGCGGCTGGAGAAGCGATCTTTGGCGTCCGTAAAAGTCATCGTCCCAGGCTCTTTCCTCACGGAAACTGCCGCAGAAATCGCACATCGTTTTGAAAAAATACCTGAATGTCGTCAATCCCATACTTCAGCATCGCCAATCGGTCGATGCCAATTCCAAACGCGAATCCGCTCACCTTTTTTGCGTCGTAATTCACAAATCCATACACCGCAGGATCCACCATCCCCGCGCCAAACAGTTCGATCCATCCCGCGCCTTTGCATTTTCCGCAAGTCGCGGCCGCTGTCGTTCCGGTTCCGCCGCAAAATGGGCAAGACGCATCAAACTCCACGCTCGGCTCCGTAAACGGAAAATAACTCGGCCGAAACCGCGTCTTTACTCCCGCGCCAAAAAATTCCTTCACAAAATATTCGATCGTCCCCGTAAAATCGCAAAACGTAATATCCGCATCCACCGCCAGCCCTTCAATCTGGTGAAACATGAAAGAGTGCGTGGCATCCGGATTGTCCCGACGATAAACTTTACCCGGCACGATCACCCGCACCGGAGGCTGCCGCTTTTCCATCGTTCGAATCTGCACCGGAGAAGTGTGCGTCCGCAACAGCAGCGGCGAAGCCGCCCCCTTCGGCAGCTCCAGATAAAACGTGTCCATGTCGTCGCGCACCGGATGCCCCTCCGGAATATTCAGAGCCTCAAAATTGTAATAAGGCGTCTCAATCTCCGGGCCCTCGACCACCGAAAATCCAATCGATACAAAAATATCTTCAATTTCCTCGAACACTTGACGGATCAAATGACGCGATCCGATCGGCCGGATGACCCCCGGCAGCGATAGATCGACGCGGTCGCGCGCCGCAGCCGTCTCGTCCGCCCGCGCCTCAATCGCCGCGCGCCGTTCTTCAATCTTGGCTTCCACATGCGCGCGCAATTCATTCAGCCCGGCGCCCACTGCACGCTTCAATTCCGGTGACGCCGGCTTCAACCAGTTGTCCGTAATCAGCGTCAGCACGCCAGACTTCCGCCCCAGCCAAGCATCGCGAAACGCTTTCCACGAGCTTTCATCGCAAGCGCCGCCGGCCGCCGCATCAAATCGCTCGCGAACTTCCGCAAACAGCGCCGCAACGCGGCTGGCATCAGCAACACCCATCTCCGCAAGCTTTTTCGCGGCCGAGTTTTCAATAGGATTCATAGGCAGTTGTAGCGAATCTTGCGATGCGCACGTCCGTGCCACGAACTTGGATGTAACCACAACCCATGCCGCGAACAAAATAAGAAAAGGCGGGCGAAAAAACACCCGCCCCAAGCTATTGCCTCTTACTTCTTCGCTTTCGCCTTTTTCACCGGTGGCGCCGCAGCCCGCGCCGTATCCGCCAGCAACGCGAACCCCGCCGCATCTTTCACCGCGATGTCCGCCAGCACCTTGCGGTCGAGCGTCACACCCGCCGTCTTCAATCCGTGAATCAGCTGCCCGTACGTCAACCCGTTCAATCGCGCCGCTGCTCCCACGCGTTGAATCCACAATTGCCGGTACTGCCGTTTCTTGACGCGCCGGTCGCGAAACGCATAACGATCCGCGCGATTCGCCGCTTCCTGCGCGGACTGGTACAACTTGCTCTTGGTTAGAAAAAAGCCTTTTGTGCGCTTTAAATACTTCTTGCGACGCGCACGTCGCTTGGTGCCGCGTTTTACGCGAGCCATAGGGGTTTCTCCTTTTTGGGGGAGACAAACAGGACGCGAGCACACACCAAACCGCAAGCGTGCCGCAACGGGTTTGTCTCCGGTGTACAGCCACCGCGTTGACCGCTTTGCATTTCTGCGTGCAGTTCAATCTGCGGCGAATCGGCCGGCAGGCACCCGTGAAGCGCTGCCTGGCTCGATATTCATTCCCTCTAAATCTCAGACGGAACGATGTTGCAGGGCTTGCGCCCCGCCTTTCCTTCGATCCCGCGCGCTGTCTCTAACTTCCGTTAGAAATTAGTCCGCGCGTTTACGACGAAACTCTTTACCGCAAACTGCTCATCCGTACGGCAACATCTGTCGCAACGTGCGCACGTCCGCTTTGCTCACCAGCGTCAGCTTCTTCAACTTGCGCATACGCCCCGGCTTCTTCGTGCCCAGCAGGTGGCGCTTACCCGAATGCATCCGTTTGATTTTTCCCGTCCCGGTAATCTTGAAACGCTTGCGCGCTCCCCGGTGGGTCTTCAACTTTCTCTTCGGCTTCGTTGAATTCCTTGGCATTCCGTTGCTTCCTCTCGTGATTTACAAACCGCGCCGCACACCAGCTTCACCGCGCGCTGCAAGCCTTATAAAATAATTTTGAATCCCGCCCGGCCTACTGCGCTTGCCCGGCGCTCACCGGTTGCCCTGGTGACTTCACCGGTCCCGCGCCCTTCTTCGGCGCCAGCAGCGCCACCAAAACGTTTCCTTCCATGCGCGCCGGTGTCTCAATCTGGCAAAATTCCCCAATCTCACCGAGCAACCGTGTCATCTTTGCGCGACCCACTTCTTGGTGCGCCATTTCGCGCCCGCGATGGAAAATCATCGCGCGCACTTTATGTCCTTCTCCCAAAAACCGCATGATCTGATTCTTGCGAACCTGATAATCGTGCTCCGCGGTGTTCGGCCGGAACTTCACTTCCTTCAACTGCGACCCGCGGCTGCTCTTCCGCTGCTCGTGCGCCTTCTTATTCGCCTGATAAAGATACTTGCCGTAATCCGTGATCTTGCAAACCGGCGGATCCGCGGTCGGCGAAATCTCCACCAGATCCAAGCCCTTTTCCTTGGCCATGCGCAGCGCCTCAAATGGCTGCATTACGCCAAGCTGTCCACCATCTTCATCGATAACCCGTATTTCGCGCGCCCGAATTCTCTCATTGATCCGGATTCGGTCGGCCTGTCGGAAATTACGTTCTGCGATAACTCCCCCTTATTGCGTCTGAAAATGGAACTCTAAATTAAGCGTCGATGGTCGCGCGTAAAGCGCGGGAAACCCACGCTGCGAAGTGCCCAAATCACGGACACCCACGACCACAAGCACAAATCCACCTGGGACGGGCTTCAAAGTATAGCACGCCCCATTGCCCACCCAGCAAGTAGCAAAGCAGGCCCTGCCGGCTCATTCCAAATCTAGCTCCTCCCGCTTCTCGCGCTTCACCTTTGGATTCTCACGGATGCATGCTCGGGCTCAACCCAGACCACACGGCAAGCCATTTCCCTAGGATTGGAGTACTATCTGCGCATCGAAGATCGGAAGTTACGCAGAGGTAGGCGTGCCCGACAACTCCTAGGTCGGGTGAAGCGGAAGGCTGCCATGAGTCAAACTGGGGCCAATTCTGACGATGCGTCGAATGCGATCGAAGAACCCCTGCGGCTCATCATTGACACAATTCCCACAATAGTCTGGCGCAAATTGCCTGATGGCTCGGCGGATTTCCTCAACCGAAATTTTTGGGAGTATACCGGCCTGTCTTTGGAGGACGGTCTCGGCTGGGGATGGATGATGAATGCGTTCCACCCTGACGACCGTTTGATCGAGGAATGGCGTACGGCTTTGGCGGCCGGGAAACCCTTTGAGAAAGAAGCGCGTCTCCGTCGGTCCGACGGGCAGTATCGCTGGTTCTTAATTCGTGCCATGCCATTGCGAGACGAACAGGGAAGCATGGCCAATTGGTATGGAATTTCCACCGACATCGAGGATCTCAAAAAGGCCGAAGATCGTATTCGCCTCATTATCGACACACTTCCCACGATGGCTTGGACCCTCGGGGCTGATGGCGGCGTTGAGTTCGTCAATAAGCGTTGGATGGACTATACGGGCCTTTCTTTGCCGGAGGAGATTAAAGAACCAGCGCGTGTCGTTCATTCCGAAGATCTTCCAAGAGTCATCGAAAAGTGGCTCGCGGACATGGCTGCGGGGGAACCGTCCGAGGATGAAATGCGTTTGCGTCGGGCCGACGGGCAATATCGCTGGTTCCTGGTGCGCACCGCGCCTATGCGCAATGAGCAGGGAACCGTCGTTAAATGGTTCGGAGTATCCATCGATATTGAGGACCGCAAGCGCGCCGAAGAAGCCCTCAGATCGAGCGAGCGGGAACAACGCCACATCGCCGCGCAATTGGAAAGAGAGCGCGCTCGCTTGGTCGAGGCTCAGGAGGTCGCGAAATTGGGAAGTTGGGAAGCTGAGTTGCAAAGCTTGGACGTGATTTGGTCAGAGCAAACACACCGCATCTTTGAGACTGATCCGTCTCGTTTCCACCCCACGCGCCCAAAGTTCCGAGAATTCATTCATCCGGAGGACCGCGCGAAAGTGGATGCCGCGTTCCTAGCGTCCCTCGACAAGCGCTCGCCTTCCACGGTCGAATATCGCAGCGTTATGTCGGATGGCCGCGTCAAAATTCTCGAAGAACGCTGGCAAGCTTTTCATGATGAAACAGGAAAACCGATTCGTGTTGCGGGCACTTGCCGTGAGATCACCGAACGCGTGCGCGCTGAGGAGGAACTCCGCCGCCTATCCGGCCAGTTCCTGCGTTTGCACGACGAGGAGCGCCGGAGAATCGCTCGGGATTTGCACGATTCCACAGGTCAAAACCTCGTTGCATTAGCCACGATGCTGGGCCAACTCCGTCCGGCAATCCCTTTGGGCAATCGAAAGTCACGTAGGCTGCTTTCCGAATGTCAGGCATTGGCAGACCAGTGCATCCGTGAAATCCGCACGCTTTCTTACGTGTTGCACCCACCCGTCTTGGATCAGGCCGGATTAGACGACGCGATTCGTGATTATGTGAAGGGCTTCACCAATCGAAGTGGAATCCAAGTGGAATTGCAGCTGTCACCGCGGGTCGGACGGCTGGCACGAGATATCGAACTGGCAGTGTTCCGGGTGGTGCAGGAAAGCCTCGCCAATATCCAGCGCCATTCCGGGAGTCAGCAAGCCAAAATACGAATTGACCGCGACTCGGTTCTCAGGCTGGAGATTAGCGATCGCGGCCGGGGAGTCTCTGGCAATGTGCAAAAAGGGAAAGAGGAGCCCCGGTTCGAATTTGGTGTCGGTATCCCTAGCATGCAAGAGCGCGTGAAGCTGATCGGAGGGCAGTTTGATTTTGAGTCTAGCAGCCACGGCACCATCGTGCGCGTGACCATACCTCTCGGAGGAGAACCAACTTGAAAAAACTCCGCATTCTCATAGCAGACGATCACGGGCTCGTTCGGCGTGGTGCTCGGGCGGTCCTGCGGTCCCGGGGCTGGAGCGTCGTCGGTGAGGCAGCAAACGGCCGTGAGGCCGTACAAAAGGCCATCGCCCTGAACCCCGATGTGGCGGTCGTCGATATCGGCATGCCCGACCTAGATGGAGTGGAGGTAACCCACCAAATCCGAGCAGCAGTTCCGGATACCAAAGTTCTTGTCCTTACAATGCACGAGTCAGACCAGATGGTACGCCGTGCCCTAGACGCGGGAGCTCGCGGGTACCTCTTGAAATCCGATCTAACCGAATGCCTTGCGAAAGCCGTGAAAGCCATTGCGGAGGGTAAGCGCTTCCTAACCCCCAAAGTATCCGAAATCGTTCTCGATGGATTTCTCAAGCCGAGAAGCCAGCATCAGCATGGAAAGCCCGCCGGCTCGCGAACGACACCCCGCGAGCTTCAAATCATTCGCCTCCTGGCAGAAGGGAAAACGAACAAGGAAATCGCGCCGCTGCTCGGAATCACGGTCAGGACCGTCGAGACGCACCGAGCTAAAATCATGCTAAAACTTGGCCTCCATTCGCTCGCCGAGATTATTCATTATGCGTTACAAAACGAAATAATCTCGGCGAAAGCGGCCAGGTAAAGTCCTGATAGAACGCGCCACTCGGGAATTGCGCCATCATTAAACAATGGCAGCTCGTTACACCCACTCCTATTTACGCCCGTTCAGACCGCAAGCCCCATGAGCTGCAAAAAATCCTCTTGACATGCACGCGGCAAATATACAACCATATGGTTGTGGATACTCTTAGCGCCACCTTCGCCGCCCTCTCCGACCCCACCCGTCGCGCCATACTCTTCCGCCTCACACAAGGCCCCGCCACCGTCAATCAACTCGCCGGCCCTTTCCACATCTCCCAGCAAGCTATCTCGAAACACCTCGCTTATCTCGAGAGCGCCCGTCTCATCGCCAAATCCCCTCGCGGCCGCCAGCATTTCTGCACTCTCGAGCCGCGTGCCATCCAAAACGTTGCCGACTGGGCCGAAGGCTATCGCAAATTCTGGGAAGCCAGCCATGAACGCCTTGACGATTTGCTGGAAAAAATGAAAGCCGCACAGGAAACCCGGCAGAAAAAACGTCCCCGTCCGAATCTGTAGTTAGAAAGCGAAACTTAAGAAAACGAAAAGGAGACCGCAGTCATGAGCAGCAACAGGAAAACCACTATCACCGCCGAACCGGGCAAACAAGAAATTCTCATCACCCGCGAATTCGACGCTCCGAGAGCGCTCGTCTTCCAGGCCTACACGGATCCCAAACTCATCGTCCAATGGCTAGGCCCCCGCGACCTCACCATGACCATCGACAAATTCGACATAAAATCCGGCGGCTTCTACCGCTACATCCACGAACGCAAGGGAGAGAAATTCGCCTTCCACGGCGTCTGCCACGAAGTCCTTGTCCCGGAAAGAATTATTCAGACTTTCGAATTCGAAGGCCTCCCGGAAAAAGGCCACGTGGCCCTTGAAACCACGAAGTTCACCGCCCTCCCCAACTCACGCACGCTTGTCGTCACCCAGTCCCTCTTCCAGTGCGTCGCCGACCGCGACGGCATGATCCAGTCCGGGGCGGAACGCGGCGTCCGCGAAGGCCACGACCGCCTCAGCGAACTCCTAACCTCCATGACCCCAATAGCCCACTCTGCATAATTTACAAGGGTGGGTAACTAAATTCGCGAAGCGAACCTGCTAACGGGGACCTAATCCGGTTCCTGGCATGAGGTACACCACGGCTGCCAGCGCCGCCATAACCCCAACAAAATAGGCAGTGATCTGCGGACTACCCTGCGGCGGCACATCTTTCGTAAACAACCGATAGATGACGCCGGCTGCCACCAGCGCGAGTACGCCCTCGCGGCTAACCGCCCACAGCGCCAAGCAGGCCGCAAGTAATACAAAACGTTGCACTTTGTCTAGGGCGTTCGCCGCCTGGCCGCCGTCGAAGATCCACACCGGCGTCAAGTTCAAAATGTTCAACATCCCGCTGGTGCGCGCCAAGGCCGCCCACACCCCGCTGCCGGTGTGATACCAGATCCCGGCGCATACCGCCGACCCAAGCAACCCGGCCAGCGGCCCGGCCAGGCTCACGGCAGCGCGGGTCTGCCGCGTAACGCCGAGCGCCTGCCAGCGCACATACGCGCCCAAGCCTGGCAGAAAAATCGGCATGTCCGCAGGCAAGCCGCGCCTGCGAATATCGAGGTAATGCCCCATCTCGTGAACCAGAATCAATACCACGAAGCCGACGCCAAAATATGCGCCGAAGAGCTGCCAATAAATCGCCATGAACGCGAAGAAGCTGAACAGAAATTTAAATTTGAAAATGGCCAGCAGCAGCGTCTTACTTTTCGCCAGCAAGATCGCGATTGGCGCCAGCGGGCCCAGCTTCTTCGCCCAGGCGTGTTTTTGTCCGGGAGGAGGCGCGTGCTTCGCGGCAATTTCCAGTTTGTAGGCTTGTCCGCGTATCCATTCCGCTTGCGTGGAGTCGTGCGGCAGCAGCGGCAGCGCGCTCAGCCACACTTCTCGCGCTTGCAAGAGTTCGCCGCGCTCTTCCAAATCTTTCGCCGCCGCGGAAATGCGCACCAGGTCTTCGCTGTGAATCAGCGTGTGACACTGCGGACACGCCACCGTACCTAGCGCGATCGGCGCGCCGCAATTGTGGCAATTGCGTACCGGCTCAATGGGGAATGCGTTAGACGTCACAGCTACGAAGCATGCCTCAGCCTGCCGCGGATGGCAAAGAGGTTGCCGTACTTTGGAACGGCCCAATCACCTGAAGGCTCGGACCAGCGGTCAATTGCCAGGCAATGCGTATGCCTACAAATAAAATCACCAAGCCGATCAATCCATGGAACGGGTCCTGCAATCCCAGAAAAGGCGATGCCAAACCCAGCAGCAGCAGTGTTCCGATCGTCTTCAGCAAATTCATTTCGGGTTTCGCGCCCGGATTATCAGCCTCTTCATCAGCGCTGTCTGAGGAGGCCTCAGAATTCAGCTTGGCTGGCGAATTTGGCGTGGCTTGCTGGGCGCCCGGCGCGGACGAACCATTCTGCACGCGAGCGCCATGCGACCGAGCCGGTTTGTCTGCGTGATAAAGCGCAATGGGAATCGCAGCGACGGACACCGCGGCGTACGTCAACGCCGCCGCGGCGATCTGATAGCGCCGTCCGCCAATTCCGCTGGATCCCATCTTCATCGCTTTGCCGACCAGGAAGCCAACTGCCAGCGAGACGTAGGCAATCTCCAGGCCGGTGATGATGCCAAATCCGGCATAGATGATTAATCCCAGAATCGCTGCGCCGATGCCAAATATAATTCCGCGCACGTAGGCGGCGTGGGTGTCTTTCGGCATCTGACTCTGCACTTCCTGGACGCATCGACTACACGCCAACGCGCCGTTGATCCGGTAATACTCTCCGGAGATAGGTTGCTTGCATGATTTGCAAGTATCCGACGTGGAAGCATATTCGGCGGTGCCGAATTGCGGCGCTGGCCCGGTAGGTGACATGCGCGGCACGGTAACACACGCATTACGCCGCACCAAGGAGAATTTGCGAACCAAAAATTGCAGCGGCGGAAACACCGTCCGCAAACACTGATGAGCGCATTGAGCCTCCGTGTTTAGATAGACCGCATGGACGGTTCTCGCGGGAACACGCACATCGCGCGCGGTCTTGCAGCGTGGCTTTTTCTGAGCCTGAATTTTCTATTTCTGCTGACCTCCAGCGGACGCGTGCGCACCATCGATGAAGTCTCCGCCGATTTTGAAGTGGAGAGCATCGCCACGCGCGGCACGACTGCCGTGCCGCAAGCTGTCGAAAGCAATCTCTTTTTTGGAAAATACGATCGCGCCGGAAAGCCGCAGCCGCCCTACGGATTCGGTCAAGCCATTTTGACCATTCCCTGGTACGCCGCCGCGCGTTTTCTCAGCTCCGAGCTTCCGGGAATTCCCGCAGGCGAGAAAAATATCTTTCTGGATGCTGTGCTGACCGCTAGCAGCGCCACGTTTTCCGCGCTGGCCGCCGTATTTTTATTTTTGATTTTCTCGCGAATCGGTATTTCTACAAGTAAGGCGCTTCTCGCAACGTTGTTGTTCGCACTCGGCACTCTCAATTTTGCGTATTCGGCTTATTTTTTTTCGGAACCGCAAGTTGCGGCGTCGCTCCTCGCAGCAACACTCGTTTTATTTGCCAGTGAAACCGCCAGCCCTATTTCACTCGAGCGCGGCGCGCTCGCGGGGCTGGCCATTGGCTTCGCATTGTGGGTCCGCCCCACCCACATCGTCGTAGTTCCGATTTTCTTGCTGGCGATCTTCGCGCAAGACCGCAAAGAATCCTTCAGCGGATTGCTGTCCTTCGCAACTGTCATCGGGATTTTTGGCGCTGCGTATTTGTTGCGCAATTTCGTTTTGTTCGGCAACGTTCTCGATTTCGGTTATCCCAACATCGCCGAAGGCGGCAAAAAAATTCTCGGATTTGATACGCCG
>Ga0182024_10004116_pt1 | contig 33865 bp, 33 predicted proteins | sample P32metaG_FD_120480 | JGI IMG/M metagenome (GOLD analysis project Ga0182024, IMG submission 120480) | Permafrost microbial communities from Stordalen Mire, Sweden - P3-2 metaG (Illumina Assembly) | ecosystem: Environmental > Terrestrial > Soil > Wetlands > Permafrost | place: Sweden: Stordalen... | reverse complement strand
CAACCGCCGAAGAGCGCCAGGAAGATGAGGAATATGACGACCTGCGAGGAAATCCCGTGAAAGGAAGGCTCCTCGGGTTCTTCGGCGGCGGCGGGAGGAGCGACGGGCTGGGTGAGCGAAATTTTGCTGTCCTGCGCGATGACGCCGGCGACCTCGGAGGTGATCTGCCAAAGCGCGGGGCCATATTGGTTCTGCCGCAGCAGAGGAAGCATCTCCCGACCAAATCCGCCCACCTTTCCGTCGGGTAGAATCGGTTCGAGGCCATAGCCGACTTCGGTCCAGTACTGATGATCGTCGACAGCGACGAGAATCATGACGCCGCGATCCTTGCCTTTTGGTCCAACACCCCATTTCTGGAAGAGACGATTGGCGAAGTCGGAAACGGTGTCTCCCTCGAGAGAATGGATGGTGACGACGGCGATTTGGGCATTGGCCTTCTGGTCGAGTTCCTGGCACAGGGCGGTGAGTTTGGTGCGCGAATCGGCGTCAATGACGCCGGCGAAGTCGTTGACGTAGCCCTGCGGCGAGAGTTGTTCGACCTTTTCGCAATGCGCGAACGTCGGAGAGAGGAGGATGAGGAACGCAAGAAGTGGCAAGCATCGCGCGAGCTGCTTTCCGGGAGGGGTCCTGGTATCGATGAGTTTGTTTTTTGTGCCCCCCACCCCCTCCCGGGTGGTTTTACCAAAGAGCGCGGGAGTAATTGAAAACAAAGGAGTTGAGCATTGAACGTTTGCACAAGAGCGCATGAAGAGCGTGGAACTGCATGGAAACGCAGGGGTTAAATTCCTGGGGGGCATCAAAGAGTGTGCAAGCTTCTGAAAATGCGAGAGTTGGAGCTTTGGGGTGCGAAAGAGAGTGCGCAAGGCATTGAGAACAAAGGGCGATCGTTTGCGATTTTGGCTGAATCTCGCCAGTCTGGGAGCAGCGCCCGCCGGGACAGCGGAGCGGCGGACCCCGCCCGAGCTTTCCAGTAGATGCTCTTCGTCAAGGAACATAAGGCATTATACCACGGCGGTCAATGTACTTACTTATAGGTAATCGTAACGAAGCCGGCGCCGGCGGCCTCTCGCGTCAGTTCCAAGGCTTCGCCCGTCGAGAATGTATTAGGCGGGCTGCGCAACCGTTTCGCGCTCTGCCGCCTATTCGCGCTGCCGGGAGAGCCCCCACGAGCACGTGCATGAAACGCCACAGCGTCTCATTGCGGTCGATTCGCCGTGCCGTCTTGCGTGCTAGCATTTTTGGTAGCGCGACACAACTTTTCCCGGGGAGAGTGACATGAAAACATTTGCGGCGGTGCTGGTCATCCTGCTGGGGTCCAGCACGCTTCTTTCGGCGCAGACCTCGAGCACGACTCAAGGCAGCAAGCGCGGGGGCGTGCAGACGGCCTGCGGCTCGACGGAAACTGGAAAGGGCGAAAACAAATTCATCGGGCAGATCTACTCGGCGGCAGCGGGCTCTTTCCAGGTGTCTTCGGGCAAGGAAACGGCCGCCGTCAGCTATAACAACTCGCTGCTGGTGTGCGAGAACGGACAGATCGCCACAACCGGCGACTTGCTGCCGGGAGCGACAGTCGAAGTAATCGGGCCCATGATTAAGAAGGGCAACAGCTACGTGGTTACGGCGACGAAGGCTTTCATATCCGCTGCGGCGCCAACGTCCTCTTCCGGTTCCGGCGGCGCGTCAGGGAGCACGCAAGGGTCCGCGGGGGCGCCCCTGGGAGTGAGCAGCATCGGCGGCTCGGTCAACAAAGTGAACACGCAGAACAGCAGCGCGATTGCGTGCAATTCGCTGCAATTCGAAGTTGGCGCCAGCGCCGCGTCGGGAGCGACCGGTGCAGGGGCGCGAAGAGTGACAGTTCCGGTGATCACCTGCCGGAGAACCGTGGATCAGGAGAGCATGGAGCTGCTGCAGGACGCGGCGACGAACAAGCGCATGGCCGGGGTGACACTCAACTGGCAGGGCGTGCTGGTGGCCACGCTTAGCAATGCGGAGGTCAGCAGCGTCACGTTCACGTCCGACGGCAGCGTGCAGATCGTGGAAATTTCCTTCGCCTCCGAGAAGGCGGAGATTTCGCAGTCGCCGAGCGGAGTGCGGGTGACTTTCTAAGGGCCTGAAAGCTAGAAGTTATCTCATAAATGGTGTGGCGTCGAAACGAAGAATTGCTTCAGGGGCTAAAGCCCAATTTTTCGGGTCTTTTATTGCGCGGGCTGCAAGTACAGCCCACACCCGTCAATGTCGGAGCTAAAGCTCCGACCCGCTGAAATGCATCTATGCGATGCCTTTTAGTCTAGCGCGGCTGCCGGACGAGGCCGCGAGGCTGCTGATGGCCAAACCGCCCGTTCCGATTTGGATTATTCTGCTGCCTATTCTGATCGTCGTGGCGATCAGCGCTCTTTTGCCGCTGGTCGCGCCGATTGGCGAACGGCCGCCGGACGAAAAGTGGGGCGGTGCTTTCTATTCCAATTCTGGCGATCCGTCGCTGCTGGAGCCCAAGCGCCGCGGCGTTGGATACACGCTCAATTTTGGGAATCCGTGGTCTTGGGCGGTGCTGCTCTTGATTCTTCTGCTCGCGGTGCTGCCGGTCGGTTTGGCCGTGGTCAATATGATCCACGCGGCCAAGTAGGATCGATCGCCGAATGGTTTGGGGCCCTGCAAGTTGCGTCTGCGACCGCGGGCTGCGGCGATCAGTAAAACGGTGGGGCCGGTTTTTGAGACAGGCCGAGGAGATGGAGCGCGACAATCAAAAGGGCCACAGCTCCCATGAAGACCGCTGGGGCCAGGGTCAGCCAAACGGCAAATTGCAGGCCGAGCGCAAAGCTAAGGGAAGCGAAACGATCGGCTTGCTGTGGCCAGAGCTTGCGAACGACAATTTCAGCGATCCAACCGCCCGTAAAGAGTAGATTGGCGATCGCGGCATACAAAATCAACGCGAGGAAAGCTAATCCTGGCGAACCCGGGAGCAGGAAATCGCCTGGAAGAAGAGAATGATTGGCGAACTCGATGCCCCCCAGGAGCGCGCAACACAAAATGCTGGCGCCGCCGACGATCAGGTTGAAAGGAATTCTTCTCGATTCCCACCAACCGATGGCCTGCCAATTGCTGCTGATGGGAACGTCGCGCCGGGACAGGACCGAGGGTTTTAGCCAAGGAGGCTTGGCGTAACGCGGACGAGGGTTCGCTGTTACTTCGCTCATGGGGTTGCCTCGGGCGGACGATCGTCAGGTTAGCACTCAAGTGGATATTTCCCAACTCGCCTGGGCGCAGGAAATTGTGCGCCGCGGCGTGAAAGGTCCCGCGAATCTGGTGTAGACAGATGTTGTGCCCCGTTGTATAAACAGGTCGCTGCATTCTACAGACAACAGACTTCAGATCGCCGCAGTTTGCCCTCTCAAGTCAAACCCTAAGGGAGCCCTCGGAACATGAATCGACATGCTAGCCGTATTGTGCTTTCTCTCGTTCTCATTTTTGGCGCGACGCTGGTGGCTTCGGCGCAGCAGCAAGGACGCATTTCGGAGCGCGTGACCGATCCCGGCGACACCATCGTTTATCAGGCCCAAGTGCAGGTGATCAATCTGGATACGCATGCGGCGATACCGCAGAAGACAGACACCACGGGAAGCTACTGGGTGGAGTCATTGCCGGCGGGACGCTATCAAGTGACCGTGCAGGCGGAGGGATTCGAGGCTTACAAGAGCGCTGACATTACTTTGGCGGCTGGGCAGGAATTAATTCAGGATGTTCAGCTTCGGAAGTCGGGCAAGAAGGATTAGCGGCGCTCGGGTCGTTCGGAGGGATTGGCTGGCGGAGAAACGGCCGGACCCAGGTTTCTAAGGTGCGAAACCTGGGGCACCCGGGAAAAGTGCGGAACGGTCTGCAGTGGGGAATGGCGCTCTGCCTGTCGGTAATGCGTGACCCTTTTTAGCGGCCCTGGACCGGGATGCAGAGTGGGGCACGGCCGCGGAAAACGTTTCGGCGGGGACGGTTACGGATTCGCTATCGCGTTTTAAACAAGGCGGCTGGACCGGCGATCTGAACGTAAAATTGGATCATGCGTGTGATCGTCTCGCTTGTGATTACCGTGGCTATCGGGATGGGCCTGTACGCGGTGTATCTGAAGAGCACGGTGTCCAGTGTGGGTGGGCATCCGGTGTCAGCGATCTCCACAACCCACGTGCAGATGCAACTGCTCCAGATTGCGCAGGCCGAACGAACCTATTACGTGCAGAACAACTCCTATGCGACGATCGACGAGCTGGCATCGAGTGGTTCTTTGACGCTGAGCACTCCGGACCCGGACGGGTACAGCTATTCGGCGGACGCTGCGTCGGGTGGTTTTACGGTGACGGCGCGGCATACCGGCCCCAGCGGCGGCGCGTCTGGCGACTTCCCTACGCTTTCCATCGACCAAAATATGACGGTGCAGAGCGGCAACTGAGGCTGATCGTTTTCGGCAAGACTTTGCCGCTTGGCGGCGATTCCCCCGGGAATGCTGCTCCACTAGGGACTGTAGACAAACCAATCTGTGAGCGTCATTCTTCGGGAAGACCGTGGTTTGCTTGTCGCGGTGGCGTTTAGAAGCACCAGGCCACCTGCCCCCTTTGGAAGCTGGAAAGCGAAGAGACGGAGAGATCCCTCGACTGCGTGGCGGCGCGTCCCGAGGAACGGGACGCGAGGAATGGAGGCCGCCACTCCGTTCGGGATGACGGCGGGTTGCTTGTCGCGGATGGCGTGTTGAAAAGCGCCAATCTGGAGATTGGCGGCGCCGGGTCAGATTGGGCGCGGTTTGACAAAGTGGCACTCGTTCGCTACTGTTCTTATTCCACACTCAACTGAATTCACATTGGATAGGAGTTTTGGATGGCACAGGGAACGGCGACTAAGGTAAAGAAGCGCAAGAAATCGGTACTGAAGCGCGCGGCGCAGTCGATCACGCGCGCGGCCGTGAATCGTTCGCACCGCTCGGAGCTTCGCACGATGATGAAGACCCTGCGCAGCGCGATTCGCTCCGGCGATCCGGCTGTGGCCGGGAAGCTGCTGCGGCCGACGATCTCGGCGATTGATCGCGCGGTGGCCAAGGGCGTTCTGGAACGGAATACGGCAAACCGCCATAAGTCTCGCCTCTCGCTGGCCTGCAACGCGGTACGCTCGACGCAACCTCCCTCGCAGGCGTAGATCTCTTCCAACATTAAGAACGGCTGAAGGCTGTGCCAGTTGTGGCTGGCGCGGCCTGGACTTGGTGTGGCGACTCGGCTTGGTGCTGCGGCGCGTTCAAGGCGCACAGCCAAGAGTGGCTGTGCCACTGGTGCCTGGTTTCAAAGTGCGAAACCTGGGGCACCCGCGGTCCGTGCCTACTTGCGGGCGGGGCTCGATGGCGGTGTTGCGGCGGATTGGGGTGCGGGCTTGGGGGTCATCAACTGGGCGACTAGGAATTCCATCACGGCGCGGTGGTCTTTTGCGCCGGACTTCAGGCGGCTATCGGCGTCGTAGAGGGCGCGCAGGCCGTCGATCAATTGTTGGCGCGGAATTTTTTGCGCCTGGCGCACGGCCATCTCCGCGGCAGCCGGACGCATGCTGAGACGCGCCGCAGCCTGATAACCGGAGGCGTGCGGGCCGAGTTCCTTGGCCTCGAGGAGTTTGCGATACATCCAGGACATGGCGCCGACCAAAGCCGGAGGAGCCTCGCCTTCGCGCAGCAAGCTATCGAGGAAGATTAAGGCCTTGGCGCGTTGACCTGCCGCGAGCATATCGGCGAGTTCCCAGACCGAGTATTTCTTCTCCGAGACGACGAGGGCATCCACGTCCGCGCGGCGGATGGGCTGACCCGAGCCGACGTAGGTCGTTAGCTTTTCGATTTCGGTTCGTATCGTGGCTAGATCGGCATTGCAAAGGTCGGCCAAGACCTCGGCGGTATCTTTGTCGATTGGCGCCTTGCGCTCGCGCGCCATTTGCACCGCGAGGGTTGCGGCCATGCGCAAACGCGCTTCGGGATCGGCGGGAAGTTCGGCGGCGACGACTAGGGCTTTCTGCGTGAGGAGCTTCGAGAGTCTCATGCGCAGGTCGAGCTTGGCGGCTTCGAGGACAAGGACCGTGAAGGGCGCGGGGTCTTCGAGGTAGGCGGTCAGGTCATCGATTTGTGCGTCGCGCTTTTTCTCGCTTTGCTCGTCGACGGATTCGAGGCCGGTGATGATCACTGCCTGCCGGCTGGCGAGCATGGGAACTGTGCGGGCTTGGCCGAGGCCTACACCTAAGTCGTCATCGTCAGCCGAAAAGCGCGACAGGGCCCAGTCGCGCGCGGCCGGGTCCACCACAACATCGACGATGCTGTCCCGGCAGGCCTGGCGCAGGTAGGCATCCGCACCCAGCAATAAAACGGCGGGGACCGGCTTGCCCGCGACCAGGCGCTCGATCAGAGCTTCGGGCGAAATCGGCGGCATCAGAACTGCTCCAGAACGTCGGATACCAGGCGCTGAGCAAAATCCCTGGACATGCGGTCCAGCGCGGGACTCTCTTCCTCGAAGAAGCTGGTGATATCGGTGGAAATTTCGTAAGGCTCGCGGAAGACGAAATTGTCATTGTGGTAGAGGACGTTGCCGGTGGCGCGATCTTCCAGGCGGACTTTCATCGTGACGGTGACCAGGACGGTGGTGGCGCGACCGGTGACGGGATCGAAAATTTCGGCGCTATTGCCGATGGTGTCGACTTCGCCGCGCAAGACAGCGTCGGCGGATTCCGGCTGGGGGACGATGCGGTAGGTGGTGCGAGCCAGGAATTCATGGACGACGGCGTTGGTCAGGCGCTCCTCGACGCGATAATTGGCGGTGCGGTTCTGGAAGGCGGGGACGGCGATGGTTTTGATGGTCGCGGGCAGTAGGTTGGCGCGGCCGGCGACGTGATAGCCGCAGCCGGAGATGGAGAAGATTGCGGCGGCCAGCGCGGCGAGCGCGAGGACCCCAGCGGGCGCGGTTACGGCGCGGAATCGGGAGGTCGAGCACGAGGGGCCATCAGGATACAAGGAGTCTCTCCGCGATGCGCAGGGCGTTGGCGGATGCTACGCGCATGTTATCGGCGGCGCCCCAAAGCCAGTAGCCGCGGTCGGTGCCGGGGTCGCGCTCTGGGCGAGCGATCCAGGGCTTTTCTTCACCGGCAACGTTGAGATTGGATGGAGCCAGGTCGTCACCTGTTGCCTTGACTGCCGTTGCTCCTGTTGCCTTGCATCCGGCGGCTTCGATTCGCGCCATCAGCGCGTCGGGTTCGACGGGCTGCGCGAACTCAGCATACGCCGCAAAGGCGTGGGCGTAAAACACCGGCGCCTGAACGAGCGTCATGGCCGGAACCGGGAGGCGGCCCGCGAGGTAATTTTGAACATCGCGGGCCAGCGCGGCGCGGGCGTCGGAGAGGCGCTGGTGGCTTGCCGGACCCCAGCGGTCGAGCAGGTTGAAAGCGACTTGAGTGTCGAAGACTTCTTGGGGCAGCGGCTGAAAAGATAAGAGCTTCACGGTCTGGCTCTCGAGCTCCTCGACGCCGGCTTGTCCGCGTTCGGAGACGGGCTGGAAAAAGGTAATGACCAGGCGAGAGAGGCTGAACGGCGCACAGGCTGTAGCGAGCGAGCAGGCTACGATCACCGGCGTCGAGGGGGAAAGGTAGAGGCTGGCGCGATCGTCGGCGGAGCTGGGCGCGGAGCTGGGCGCGGAGGGCGCGGGGAGCAGGGCGTCCAGAGAGGGAATCCAGGGGCGAGCGGCGGGTGAGGCGGCAAGTCCGCCGCTGAGATCGATCACCGTGGCTCCCGCTTTTTGCGCGGCGGCGGCGTGCTTGGCTGCGAATGCTGGCGAGCCGGTGAAAAATACGAAGCGCGTATTGTCGAAGCTGGAGGAATCGATGCGCTGCACTACGGCGGGCTCACCAGCGAATTCGGTGAGGGTTCCGGCAGCCAATTCTTCGTCGAACAAGCGGACCGCGCCGGCTGGGAAGCCGCTCTGCTCAATCCAAGCCTTGAGATCCTTGCCGTGAAGCGGAGTGGCCCCGGCAATGGCCACGCGCAGGGATTCCTCGCCAAGGGGCATGTCAGGCAGGACGCGAGACCAGGCGGTGGCGAACGAGGCGGACGAGGTAGAGCGTAAAACCCGCGGCAACGTAAGCGGAAGCGATCAGCATGAGCACGATTTCCGAGTAGACGACGATGGACCAGATCAGGATGGCGCCGACCACGATCATCAGCGAATGTTGACGCTTACCCCAGGGAATTTGCTTGAAGCTGGGATAGCGGACAGAACTCACCATCAGGAAAGCCAGGGCGAGCACCAGAGCGAGCCAGGGCACCGACCATCGCCAATCTTCGAGAGGAAATTTGAACGCGTGAACAACGGCGGCGATCATCCCGGCCGCGGCCGGCGTGGGCATGCCGACGAAATACTTCAGGCCGCCCGCTGAGGCCATTCCTTGAACGTTGAAGCGAGCCAAGCGCCAGGCGCAACAGATTACGAAGGCGAGACTCACCAGCCAGGCGAGTTGAGAGACGTGGCGGGCCTCCGGAACGTCGGCTTGCAACAGTGCTTGCACGCCCCAGGCAAAGGCTAAGATCGCCGGTGCGATTCCGAAGCTGACCATGTCCGCGAGCGAGTCGAATTGCTTGCCGAACTCGGTGTTGGTGCCGGTGGCGCGCGCGATGAAACCGTCGAAGGCATCGAAGACAATAGCGAAGCCGATGGCGCGGGAGGCATAATCCAGATCGCTGGCTCCGCCCTTCAGGGTCGCCAGGATGGCGTAGAAGCCGCAGAGAAGATTCCCTACCGTGAATAGCCCGGGCAAGATGTAAACGCCGCGCCGCCGCATGCGCTGGTTGGGCGCCTCGGCGGCGAATCCAAACTCGTGTTGATCCGTTTCGCTCATGACGGCCATCGCGCCAGTATGCTCACGCCGCCTGCCACGTGTTGTCCGGGGCGCGCCACAATTTCGGCCTGCTCGGGCAGCCAGACATCCATGCGCGAACCGAAGCGAATCATGCCAATGCGCTCTCCCAAGGATAAGGAGTCGCCGGGCGACTTCCAGCAAACCACGCGGCGGGCAATCCAGCCGGCAATTTGCTTGAAGGCGATTTCGCCGTGCGGTGTTTCGAGGTGAATGACGTTCTGCTCATTTTCGAGCGACGCACGAGAGCGCATGGCGGCGTAAAACCTTCCTGGCCGGTAATCGACGCGGGTCACGCGTCCGGCCATCGGCGAGCGATTCACATGCACGTTCCACACCGCTAGAAAGATACTGATGCGCTGGCCGGCCTGGCCATCCCATGATTCCTTGACGACTTCCATGACCCGGCCGTCGGCCGGTGAAACCACGACGTCCGGCTCGGTGGGCGGGACGCGCTCGGGGTCGCGAAAAAAGTAGACCACAAACAGGCCCAGCGCCAGCAGGAAAATCGCGGCGGTGCGCCACCCCAGAAATAGCGCCGTCACGCCGATTAGTAGCGGCGGCAAAGCAAATTTATACCCGTCCCGAACCATCTTTGCCGTCGTCGCTCCGCGCCTTCGTGCGCGTAGTATTGTACGACAGTTTCGACCGGGGGAACGGTTCGACTTCTTAGTGAGTATGTTCCAAGTGCGGGTGCGCGAGCAGCGCGGCGCGGCGCTCCATTTCGTCCTTGACCCGTAACTTCATTTTTTTGAGTTGCGATTCGAGGAGGAGATCTTCTGCACTGCGGTAGGATTCACTGTAGATCTGGTCGAGTTGTGCTGCGTAGCGGGAGTGCTCTTCTGCTAGCCGCCGAAACTCTGTATCGGCGGCGAGAAGCCCTTCGCGAGTATCCGAGAGTGATGTGGACATCACGGCCTCCTTTGAATTGTGAATGTTTGTTCACATAATTAGGGAAGCTAACACACTGCGGTTCGGGCGACAAGGGCAAACAAGAAGTGCGCTTCTACTACCGGGCAGGCACCGGCCGCGACAGCACGAGAGCGTCTTCCGCAGGATCACGATAGTACGCTCGGCGACGGCCGCTCTCGCTAAATCCGAGCGCGGCATAGAAAGCTCGCGCACCTCGATTGGATTCGCGCACCTCCAGGAATACCTGCCGCGCGCCTGCTTGACCGGCCTCCGTCAGGGCCGTGACCATCAGGCTGCGGCCCACGCCTCTCCTTCGCCAGGACGGCGCTACGCCCAAAGTCAAAACTTCGACTTCATCCGCTACCGTGCGCGCGGCGGAGACTCCGACGACTTCTGCTGCCTCCTCGGCAACCCAGAAGCGCGTGCCGCCCTTGGCGAGCTGCAGGATCTCTCCGGCGGACCATTGAGAAGCGCCCGAACTGGCCGCCAGAACGCCTTGGATGGCTGCGGCGTCCGACGGAGCCATCTCACGGATCATGTCAACGACGGGTCTTTCCACTCTGCTGCCTCCGACTTTCGATCACTCCGATCTGCATTCTCCCGGTTTGCGTCTTTCCACTTTGCGTCTTCCCATTTTACTTCGGCATCGGTACGGCGGACGTAGCTGGCGTCGAGATGTAAAGCGTCAGTGACATTGCGTTGAAGCGCTCGCACGTACCCAATCTCCCCGATGAACGGAGCGAGCACACCGGAGACAGACTGGACCCGATATCGCTTCAAGGCCGACTCTTTGAGTGCGGAATGGATTGGCTCCAGAGCTGGAGACACAAAAACGGTCTCACGTTCGCCCACCTGATCGGCTACGCGGCTCACGAACTCGGGCGCGGACAAAAGCACCTCCTCGCCTAATGGCTCGAAGGGAAAGCATCTGGCGCCACCGTCGTAATCGTAGAGGCGTCCAAAGACTTGACCGCGCCGGGCGTCCAGCACGGAAGCCAGCGCCACCCCAGGCGGCAAGTGTGGGAGCTTGAGCGACTGAAAGACAATCGCGTCCAGCGAGCTCACAGCAACCACCGGGCGATTGAACGCTTCGGCCCAGGCCTTGGCGGCAGTAAGCCCTATGCGCAGCCCAGTGAACGAGCCAGGGCCTGACGCCACGGCGAATAAGTCAAACATTTCTAGGGAAATACGCAATTCGTCGAGAACGCCCTGTAGATCAACGAAGAGGCCAGAGGCGTGTGGCTGCGTGGTGCAGCTTTCGCGAGCCCCGAGCACGCGGCACTTCTCTAGGACCGCAACGCTGCCAGCCTTGGTGCTGGTGTCGACTGCTAGAACGAGCACACAGGGATTCTAGCATTTTCGGGGCGGCGGGCTCGGTTTTGGTCGAACGTCAGGACAGCAATTCAGGTTCCATCGGGACAACGAATTGCGGCTTAACTCTCTGATTCTACGAGAAATATATTGACTTGATCGTACTTCCCAAGTAAAGTCATAGGGAAATGCAGTAGTCCTTGGGGGGAGACCAATCTAAATGGATTACAAGATCGGCGAAAAGGTTGTCTATCCGAACCATGGAGTTGGGATCATCGAACAGATCAGTTATGGAACACTGAACGGGCGCACGGAAACCTACTACATGTTGCGCATCACTTCGAGCTCACTCAAGGTGATGGTGCCACGTTCGAATGCCGAAGCAGTTGGGTTGCGGCCGGTCATTCGAAACGGTGAGACGGAAAAGGTTCTCGGATATATCGCCAAGGGCAAGTTCAATTCCCACCACGACTGGAAGCACCGATTCAAGGAAAACTCAGAGCGCATGCGCACGGGATCACTGATCGAAGTGGCTGCCGTCCTGAAAAGCCTCGTGGCGCTGAGCCGCACCAAGCCGCTTTCCTTCCGCGAAAAGAAAATGCTAGAACGCGCCAAGTACCTGCTGGTGACCGAATTGGCCACGGCACGAAACACGACGCCGGAGAGCATGGAAACAGTACTGGTGAAGTCGCTGGCCAAGGCGCGATTGCGGATGCCTGAGGCAGGCGAGTTGGTCGAAGTCGCCGACTAAGCAACTTGGTTATTGCCTAGGAGCGGCCGATTCCCGATTTGGGATCGCCTACCGGCAACATCGCTTGTGCTGACGGTGAGGCGAGAGGAAGAATCGGCCGCGCGTCGAGCGTGGCGTCTGCAAGATCCCCCGCAAGTAACTTTGCAAAAGCCGCTGCTGCAATCATCGCGGCGTTATCGGTAGAAAGTTCCCGGCTAGGAAAAAACACGGGCACTTCCCTTTCCGCCGTTTCTCGCTCAAAGGTAGCCCGCAACCCGGCGTTCGCCGCCACCCCACCTGAAACCAGCACGCTGCGCGCTGCGAATTCCGCGGCCGCACCGATGGTGCGCCGAACCAGTTCGGCTATGACCGTTCGTTGAAAATGCGCTAGCAAAGCTAATGTTTGTGGAGTCGACAGAGCGAGCAAAGTGGCCGCGCTGCGTTCGCCGCGCGCAAGCGCCTCTTGCCTGCGCTCAATCTCGGGATGGAGTTCAGGATGAGCGCGGACGTAATACAGGACCGCCGTCTTGATGCCGCTGAAACTGAAGTCGTAGGGATTGCCCTTGAGTTTGGTGGGTCCAAACGGATTTGGAACTAATCGGTCGTAACCGAGTTCAATCGCACGAGCGACCAGCTTGTCGATGACCGGGCCGCCCGGATAGCCGAACGCCAGCAACTTGGCTACCTTGTCATAGGCCTCGCCCGCGGCATCGTCGCGCGTCTGACCGATGCGGCGATAAGCGAAGATCGTGGCGCCCGATGGCTTCGCCGATTCCGGGCTGGAAACTTCATAGAGCACGGTATGCCCGCCCGAAACGATCAAGCAGACGGCTGGCAATTCGGGCTGACTGCTGCCGCGGTAGGCTTCGAGAAAAACCGCGTGGACATGTCCCTCCAGGTGATTCACGGCGACCAGCGGCTTGCCGAGCGAGGTCGCCAATACTTTGCCGTATGTCAGGCCGACGAGGAGCGACCCGACCAGACCCGGGCCGCAGGTCACGCCGAACGCATCGACGTCTCGCAGAGCCATGCCGGCCTGCGCGAGCGCCTCGCGGACGACGGGAACAATGCTTCGCAAATGCTCGCGCGAAGCGAGTTCGGGAACGACGCCGCCATACTTGCGGTGAATATCGATCTGCGAGGCCACCACACTGGAAAGGATCTGGCGGCCATCGGCAACCACGGCGGCGGCGGTTTCGTCGCAGGAGGATTCGATGCCGAGGATGCGCGTGGTCATTAGGCTGGGCCTTTCGCGATTTATCGTAGCACGAGCGGACGTCTTTCGGCCGGCGCAGGCGAGGAGCAACTTTGGAAACGTAAAGTTTTACCGGGATTGACACTCGCGGTAAACCGCACGTATGGTCAATTTCACGTGCCGATTGTTTTTAGGCGCCCATTCCAAATCGGAAGGTTCTCCACACACTGCGACCATGCCAAAAGCATCCAAACGAGTGCGCAAAGCCGTCCTGCCCGCAGCGGGCCTGGGCACGCGATTCCTACCGGCGACCAAAGCACAACCGAAGGAGATGCTATGCGTCGTCGACAAGCCCTTGATTCAATACGTCGTCGAGGAGTGCGTCACCTCGGGCATTGAACACATCGTCATTGTGACGGGCCGCGGCAAGGACGCCATCGAGGACCATTTCGATTCGTCGCCGGAACTCGAGAGGTTTCTGGACACGCATGGCAAGGGGGAACTGGCCGAACTGGTCCGCTCGATCAGCAATTTGGTTAATTTCAGTTATACGCGGCAGAAGGAGCCGCTGGGATTGGGTCATGCCGTCCTGGCGGCGAGAGAATTGGTCGGCGATGAACCGTTTGCGGTATTGCTGGGCGACGTGATCGTCCCTGGACTGCGGCCCGCCACGCGGCAACTCATCGAGGTCTATGAGGAGACGGGCGTGGGCGCGATCGCCGTGGAGAAAATACCGCCGGAGAAAACCCAGTTGTACGGAATCATCGACGGCGTTCCTATGGAAGCGTCGCGCTGGGGGCAAAATTTGTTGCGCGTGCGCGACATGGTGGAAAAACCGGCGCCCGCCGAAGCACCTTCAAACCTTGCCGTGACCGGGCGATACGTGCTGCCGCCCGAGGTGTTCGACTGCCTGGCTCGCACCAAGCCAGGGCGCGGCGGCGAGATTCAGCTGACCGATGGGCTGCGCATGCTGGCGGCTGAACACGGACTCTTTGGGCTGATTTACGAAGGGCAGTCTTACGACGCCGGGGACAAGCTGGGCTTCCTGACTGCGACAGTGGAATTAGCGCTGAAGAATCCTGAGTTTGGGGACGACTTCCGGAAATATCTCCGCGGCCTCAAGCTCTGAAGGGCCGCCGCTCGGCGCGGCCTTATCGGGACTTCGCGGCAGGCTTCTTTTTGTCGCTGCTTGACGAAGGCGCCTTGCTGTCCGTCTTGCCTTCGGATTTGCTTTCGGACTTCCCGTCGGACTTGCCGTCGGATTTGCCTTCGGAGGATTTGCCCTCGGACTTGGAACCCTCGGCGCTACTGTCTTTGCCGGAAGAGCCGGAGGACTTGCCGTAATCGGTGACGTACCAGCCGCTGCCTTTGAACTGAATCGCCGGCGCGGACACCAAACGATCCACTTTTCCGCCGCACTTGGGACATTTCGGCAGCATCGGACCGTCAAACTTTTCGATGCGCTCGGTGCGCTGGCCGCACTTGCGACACTGATATTCAAACAGGGGCACGCATTTCTCCGCAGTTCAGATAGTTACAACTAGAAATCCTACCACGTCGAGCGCTCCCGCGCCGTGCGCCGGGCCAGATCAGTCGTCCGGGAAACGAGGGGAAAGGGCGCGGCGACAGCCTGGCGCGACGGGCGTGATAAACTGGCGGCCGGAATGGATGCCAGCACAGTCCCGGCGATCAGCGACGGCCGCAAAGGCGGATGCCTTTATTTGGTGGCCACGCCGATCGGAAACCTCGAGGACATCACGGTGCGCGCGTTACGAATTCTCGGTGAGGCCCACCTGATCGCCTGCGAAGATACGCGGCAGACGGCCAAACTCCTGCACCATTACAACATCGACAAGAAAACGGTGAGCTACCACGAACACAACGAAATGACGCGCGCGGCCGAACTGGTGATGCGCCTGGAAGAGGGAGCCAAGGTGGCGCTGGTGACCGACGCGGGCACGCCGGGGATCTCCGACCCCGGCCACCACCTCATTTCGCTATGCCTGCGACATCACATTCCGATCGTTCCGATTCCCGGCCCTTCCGCGGTGATCGCCGCGCTGACGGCTTCCGGATTGCCCACCGAGGAATTTCTTTTTGTGGGATTTCTGCCTTCGCGCAGCGGCGAGCGGCGCAAAACGCTCGAGCGGCTTGCGCCGGAGGCACGGACCCTGGTGCTCTACGAGTCCCCGCATCGCCTGGTGGATACGCTGGCCGACGCGCTGGACCTCTTTGGCCGGCGCCCGGCCGTGATCGCCCGCGAACTTACCAAGCTGCACGAGGAATTCCTGCGCGGGGATCTGGCTGAACTGCTGGTGCGCGTCCGGCAACATGCTCCGCGCGGAGAGATCACGCTGCTGATCGGAGCCGGGACGCCAGGGCAGATTGCCGCCAGCGATTTGCCGGTGGCGCCCCTCAACCGGCGAGTCGAGCAGATCATGCTGGAACGAAATCTCGACCGCAAAGCCGCGCTTAAGACCGTGGCGCGTGAGCGCGGGCTCAGCAAGCGCGAGGCCTACAAGCAACTCCTCACGGATCGTTAATGGACCACCTGACTCGCGAGGCAAGACGCCGGGGGAGCCCCATTGGCAACGTGGTTCGTTTCGGGCTCCGATGGGGAATACTCATCAAACGTACAATATCTTCATCCCATGCAAGTGAGACTGCAGTTTGGATTAGCGATGTTGGCGTGCTTCGCTGCGGTTGGGTGTCACACGGCCCAGCCACCGGTGACACGGGATGCGCTTGTGGGAACCTACACCTACGTCTCGAAAGACCCTGAGAGCCGTGCGACAGACCACGATCTGAACCGTCTGATTTTGCAATCGGATGGAACGTATGAGCTTGCTGAAGGGGGAACCACAAAAGCAGTATCAACCAAAAAGGGGGAATGGAGGTTAATCGCTGGGAATCCCCCCAACGTTCTCCTCGATCACGCGGGTTATCCGGTTGAGATCCGGCGAAATGAAGTCCGCCTCCTGGTTGATTTAGATGTCGGTATATGGTGGGTCAAGACTAGATAACTGGGCAGCCGCCACGCCTAGCCTTTGCCGCAATCAGCGGCACTGGCGCTGTGGTTCTGAAGAACCCCGTCAAGTCCAAGGCCACGCTCTGCCGCCAGGCGCATATGCAACGCAAGGACAGCAGGCGAATGGGCTCAGTTCTTTTGGCTTGGTGCAGACAACCTGTTGTTCGGACTTACTGAGGTTTCATTCACGGATATCCCCCGCGGCTACAGTGCCTGCAAAGAACATATTTACTCGCTCGATTACTTCCCGCGGTGACGGCGAGCTGTGCACCTGACGGCGCAACTCCGCGCCGTTGCGAACGCCGTGCGTGAACGAGCTGGCGAACTGCTTCATCTTGCCGATGGCGTCCGGCAGTCCGGCCTCGACGAGTTGGCCAAAGTATGTGGAGACGAGGCGGAAGCGGTCCAACTCCGAAGGCTCATCGTAGCGACCGCTAGAAGCAAGCTGCTGGATCTGGCGGAAGATCCAAGGATTGCTTGCGGCGGCGCGGCCAATCATCACTGCATCGCAGCCGGTCTCCTGAATCATGCGGAAGGCATCCTCGGGCACGCGAATATCGCCATTGCCAATCACTGGAATTTGCACGGCCTGTTTGACCGCGCGGATGATGCTCCAGTCCGCCGCGCCGGCGTAACCCTGCATCCTTGTGCGTGGATGAACGGCGATGGCCTCGATGCCAATCGATTCGGCCATGCGCGCCACGTCCACAGCGACGATGCTTTTGTCGTCCCAACCGGCGCGAATTTTTATCGTGAGAGGAATGCGGACGGCAGCCCGCACAGCGCTCAGAAGAATTTTCAGAGCGCCGAGATCACGGAGCAGGCCTGACCCTCCGCACTTGACCACTTTTTTGACGGGGCAGCCCAGATTGATGTCCACGATGTCGAAACCCAGATCTTCGACGGTGGCTGCGGCTTCGGCCATGGCTTTGGGATTGGCGCCGAACAGTTGCGCGGTAATGGGATGCTCGTCGGGCTCAAAATACAAATAGTGAAGCGTGCGCGAGGCATTGCGCGTCACGCCTTCGGCGCTGGTGAACTCCGTCATGATCAGGCCGCAGCCGCTCAGGCTGCGGATCAGGCGGCGAAAGACGGTGTCGGTGACGCCAGCCATGGGCGCCAACACCGTTGCCGGCGCGATGGGAACATTGCGGATCTGCATTGCTTTCGGCAGCATAACGAAACTGACCCTCGCTCAGGAAAATACGATCGTTCTGTGCCGCTACAATAAACTGGTGTCGAGTCCGGAGTCCGCAGGTTTTTGGGGCGCTCGCGCCGGACTAGCCACTGCCTGCTGATCCTGACTTGGCCTTTGCGCCGGATGCGGTGCTGGGCGGCTTGGCGATGCCGCGGCCTGGAAACCTGCAGGTGGCAAGGACTCAGCCAGCTCGCCTTGACCGGCAAGGTGACCGGCAAGGTGCTTGGCCAAACCCTCGCTCGATCCGGCGAAAAAGCCGTCCACCAATTGCGCCAGGGCCTGGGAACGCGCTTCCTGCGCGGTGAGATTCGCGCGGTACACCCAGGCGCGACCGGACTTGCGACGAAGGACGATCCCTTTTTGCGCCAAGCGATCCAGGATGGTCATGATGGTGGTATACGCGCGCGGTCGAGTGGGATGGAGGGCCTGTTGGATGTCGCGAACTGTGGCTTCGCCCGCCGGCCATAGCGCGTTCATGCAATCCAGCTCCAACGGAGCCAGGTCCAAGATGGAGTGCCGTGCGCTGCCGCCTTGGAGAGCGCCCGCCATCGCTCAGCCACCCTTTTTTATGGAATCGGCTGCGCGTCCGAGCGACAGTTCGCCCTGCGATGGGGCGTCGGGAAGCGGAGCTTCGCCCTTTCGGAAGAGGTCCACGCGCAGGAGTTTTCGGCCCAACGCCGGACTGTACGCGGTCCATATATCTTCGCTGCTCTCCGTATTGAGGACGGCGCGAGCGGCGCCCATTTTGGAATCCAAATCGTCGAGATAATGCAGGACCAAGGCTTCCCGGAACATGGGCAATTTCGGCGAGCCAAACTCGTATTCGCCGTGGTGGCTGATCAAGAGGTGTTTGATCAACGTCTTGAGGTCCGCCGGAAATCCCTCGATCGCGTCCATCTTCTTGCCGACCTGTTCCAGCTCGAGAATGATGTGCCCGAGCAATTGTCCCTCAGCGGTGTATTGGATGGAGCGCTCGCAGGAGAGTTCATCGAGTTTGCCGATGTCGTGCAGGATGGCGCCGGTCAAAAGGAGATCGACGTCGAGTTCCCTATAGTGGCCCGCCACCACTCGGCACAAATCGCACAGACTGACGACGTGCTCGAGCAGTCCGCCCAAGAAAGCATGGTGCATCAGCTTAGCAGCCGGCGCGCGTTTCAAGCACGGCACGATGGCCGGATCTTCGATGATGGTGGCGACCAGATGCCGGAGCCAGGGATTGCTGAGTGCGGCCGCGTGTTCGAGGAGGCGTTTGTAGAGATCTTCAACGTCCTCGGCCGTATGCGGAAAGTAGTCGGCCAGGTCGAGCTCGCCGGGATCGGCGCGGCGAATTTTGTCCACCGCGAGCTGCGTTTTGCCGCGGTAGCTTTCCACACGCGCCTGCACCTTGACGATGTCGTCGCGGTTGAAGGTAGCGGTGGCCTGATCGGCGTTCTCCCACAGGCGAGCTTCGATGGTGCCGCTGCGGTCGCCCAGCTCGAGGCGCAGAAAGGACTTGCCCTCGCGTGTCAAGCGCAGTTCTTTTTCACAGACCAGAAAGAAGGTGGTGATGCTGACGTCAGGAATCAGATCGGCAACGTACGCAGATTTCATTACGCGTTCTTTTTCTTGCCGAAGAACAGGAACTTATGGCCGCCCTTTTTTTTTGTGCTGTCGTCGGCTCCAGGCTCCGTTTCCGTGATGGCCATGCCGGCCGTCTCCGCGGTGTCCGTATAGCCTGGCTTCACTTCGACGTAACTATCCTGGCGCAGCATGTCCAGGTATGCCCGCAGGGCTGGCCTCATCTTTTCGTCGTAAATGCGATTGTTGATCTCGGTGGCCACCTTGTCCTCAGGCTGCTGACCGGCCGGGTAATGCTCGCGAACCTGAAGGATCAAGAATCCCGTTTTCGTGCCGATGACGTCGGTGGTCTGGTTGCGCTGGAGCTTGAAGACAGGTTCCTCCAGATCCTTGGCCATCTGGCCCCGCTCGAAGGTCCCCAGGTCGCCGCCCTGCTTCGCGGTGCTGCCGTCGGAGAAGCGCTTGGCCAGTTCGCCGAAATCCTCGCCGTTCTTCACGCGGTCGAGCAGCCCGTCCGCCTTCTTCTGCAGCGCTGGAACATCGGACTGGGGCTTGTTTTCCGTGCTCACAAAAATCTCGCGCACGATTACTTGTTCGGGACGCACAAATTCCTGTTTGTGCTCTTCGTAGTACTTTTCCTCGTCGGTATGATCCAGGATAACCCTGGAGCCGACCTCGCGCCGGATGACCTCTTGGGTGATGAGCTGGTTGCGTATGTTGTTCTTGAAATCCTCGAAGTCCACGCCGCTTGCGGTGACCTGCTTCTCGAGTTCTTCCATGGTGGCGATGTTATTTTGCTGGCGAATCTCGTCCAGACGCTTCACCACCTCGGCGTCCACGTTGATTCCAACATCCTTGCCGCGCTGCACCATGAGGGAATTGTCGATGAGGTCGCGGAGTAAATCCTTTTGCCCCGTCGCCACCTTTTCGCGGATCTGGGCATCGCTGCAAGTCGGGCAGTCCTGATGCGCGTCTTCTTCCAGCGACTTCTGAGCGCTGGCCAGGTCACCCCGCGTGATGACTTCATTATTGACGCGGGCAACCACTTCCTCAACGACTTCGCCCTTATCCTGCGCCGCTACAACGACTGGCAGAAGCAACAGGCACGCGGTCCAGAGGCAAGTGTGTTTTTTCATCGGTTGGCCCTCATAGGTAGTCGCCAGGCATTTTAGCGCCCCGCCTCCAGAGGGAGCAATAGCTTTCGGATCGTCTCGGCGATGCTGGCCGCGCCCTGATCGATGGTCACGGTGAGGACACCGCTGGGCGCCAGGCGCGTTCCCTTCTGGCGGCGCACCAGCTCCACCAGGCGCTCCGGGCGCACCGGAGTCGTGGCGTGGAACTTAAGCGCCACTTCGCCGCCGCGGCGCTCGACCGAGGAGATCTGCAAGCGCTCGCAGAGGGATTTGAGCACGGCATAGTCCAACAGGTTGGCCACCGCCGGCGGCAGAGGACCGAAGCGGTCAGCCAGTTCGCGCCGCACTGCTTCCCTCTCGGAATCGCTGGTTACCCCGGCGATGCGCTTGTAGGTGCGCAAGCGCAGGTTTTCTCCGGGAATGTATTCCGGCGGAATGCGAATATCCAGACCGAGATTGAGGGAGGCGCGCAGTTCGGGCGTGGCCGTTTCGCCCTTCTTGTTGGACACGGCGCGTTCCAACATCTGGCAGTAAAGATCAAAGCCGACCGCGGCAATGTGCCCGTGCTGCTCGCGTCCCAGCAGGTTGCCCGCGCCTCGCAGTTCCAGATCGAGGGCGGCGATGCGGAAACCGGCGCCGAGATCGCTGAATTCCCGCAAGGCGGAGAGGCGCCTCCTGGCAATCGGCGTCAGACCGCCTGTGGGCGGAATCATGAGATAGGCATAGGCTCGCTGGTTAGACCTTCCCACGCGCCCGCGAAGCTGGTACAGCTCCGAGAGGCCAAAACGGTCCGCGCGATTTACCAGGAGCGTATTGGCGCGAGGGATGTCTAAGCCGTTTTCGATAATCGTGGTGCAGACCAGCACATCCGCCTCATCGCGAACGAACCGCAGCATGACGCGCTCGAGTTCATGCTCGCCCATCTGCCCGTGCGCCACCACCACGCGCGCCTTGGGCACCAGCTTCCTCACCAGGTCGGCGATCGAGTAGATGGATTCAATGCGATTGTGCAACAGGAAAACCTGTCCGCCACGTTCGATCTCTTCGGTGACGCCGCGCCGCAGCAGCGCTTCGCTGAAAGGCGCCACCACCGTCTGGATCGCCAAGCGGTCCTTGGGCGGCGTTTCGATCACGGACATATCGCGCAGCCCGGCGAGCGACATATTCAATGTGCGAGGAATCGGCGTGGCCGTCAGCGTGAGCACGTCCACGTTGCGGCTCATCTCCTTGAGCCGCTCCTTGTGCGCCACGCCGAAGCGCTGCTCTTCGTCCACAACCAGCAGGCCAAGATTGTCAAAGTGCACGTCTTTGGAGAGCAGCCGGTGTGTTCCGATGAGAATATCGATCTTCCCTTCCTCGACGGCCGCGATGATTTTCTTCTGCTCGGCGGCGCTGCGAAAGCGGCTGATCATTTCGATCTTCACAGGAAACGCAGCCATGCGCCGACGGAACGTCTCGAAATGCTGGAACACCAAGATCGTCGTCGGCGCAAGCACGGCCACTTGCTTGGAGTCGCACACGGCCTTGAAGGCCGCGCGCATGGCGACTTCCGTCTTGCCGTATCCGACGTCGCCGCAGAGCAAGCGGTCCATCGGCGCGGCGCGCTCCATGTCGCGCTTGATATCGGCGATCGCGATGGTCTGGTCGGCGGTCTCGGTGAATTCAAAGGCGTCCTCGAACTCCCGCTGCCACGGTGTGTCGGGCGAAAAGGCGAAACCGGGTGCGGCCTTTCGCTCGGCGTACAATTCCAGAAGCTGGTCGGCCATGTCGGTGAGCGACTTGCGCACGCGCGACTTCCGGGTGGCCCAAGCGCTGCCGCCCAAACGGTCCAGCGCGGGCTTGGCGCCCTCGACAACCCGATAGGCTTGCACCAGGTCCAAGCGTTCCAGCGGCACGTACAGGCGTGCATCTTCCGCGTATCGCAAACGCATGAACTCTGCGCTCCGGCCTTCATTCTCCAGCGTTTGCAGGCCCACGAACTCTCCGATGCCGTGGTCCACGTGCACGACGTAATCGCCCGGCTTCAGCTCGGAAAAATCGCTGGTGAACGCCGAGGCCTTGGAGCGCTCCCGGCGCGGCGCCGCAACAGGAAGCACCTCAAACAGGTCGCTCGCGCCGTAGAAGGCCAGGTGCACGTCCGGAATGAGAAAGCCTTCAGAGAGTGGCGCGCGAACCAGCGTGACGGCCTGCGCGCTGCTCGAGGTTGCGTCTTCGGCGAGCCGAGAACCAGCGTGGCTCTGCTCGATTTCGCCCACCGAATAGGGCACTTCGTACTCGCGGCACAGGTCGGCCAGACGCTCTAATTCCCCGGCGGTCGTCGCGCCGATCAACACCATTTCGCCCGCCGCCACGCGCCCGCGAACCTCCGCGAGGAACGCGGGAATTTGTCCGTGGTAGTGTGTTGTCGGCTGCACGCGGAGCGTCCGCAACTCTTGGCCATCGCGCTGCAGTGGCAGACGCTCGATAGTTAGGCGCGGACATCTGTTCAGCGAGTCGCGCCATTCTTTCTCGGGGATCTGGGCAGGCTCGCCATCCGCTCCTGGCCCATCTTCTCCACGCGTCTCGCCACTTTCGCTCAAGCGCTCGTGGGCTTCAGTCGCGGCGGTCTCGATCGCTTCCGGCTCGTCCACAATCACCAGCGTTTCGGAGCGCAACTCGAACAGAGTGCGAGCGCTGGAACCTGACGCTTCGCTCACGGCGCCGGAATCCGAGCCGTAGACCCCGTCTGGAGCATCCGCGCCATTGCCGGAGACCGCGGCGAAAGAGCCGAAAAACTCGGTCAGCGGCGGAAGCGCAATCCTCGGGAGTGGGCCGGTTGAGCGTTGCGTATCGGGATCGAACTCGCGCAGGGATTCCACCGTGTCACCGAGCAGTTCGACGCGAACTGGCCGCTCGGCCTCGGGGGGAAATACATCCAGAATGCCTCCGCGCGCGCAAAACTGGCCCGGCATCTCGACCAGCTCGCTGCGTATGTATCCGACGCGGCGGAGGTGGGCGACGACTTCCTCAAGCGAGACGTCCTGATCGGATGTGAGCGACAGCGATAAGCCCCGGTAATAGCCGGGGTCGGCGAAGCTCAGCGTGGTGGCGGCCGTCGGGGCGACGATGACCGAAACTTGTCCGCTCACGTAGCGGCTGAGCGTGGTCGCGCGCGTTTCCAGGATTTCCGGGTGCGGTCCCACTCCCCGGCCGGGAAGTTCGTCGAGCGCCGGCAGCAGAGCGGCGGATGCGGCCGCGCCGCCCAGCGCACGGCCAAAAAAGCGCAGCGGCTCGAGCAACTCTTCGGCGCGCCGCTCGGTATCCACAAGCCAAAGGACGGGGCGCCGCAGTTCGCTGGCCGCAATGGCCACCAGGAGCGCCTTGCATGGGTCCGTCAGTCCGGCGATGGCTTCCTGCATCGAGCCGCGGCGCAGTTGATCCAGGCTTTCGTCGATGGCAGGATGACGCGCCACGCGGGCGAGTCGCTCGGTTACGGCTGGGGATAGCATCAGTGGGACGCGGGCTCCGTCTTACCCGGAGCTGTGACGATGATTTTCTGCAAAATACGCGTGGTGGAATAGCCGGGTTGCAGCGGGATCGAAACAACTTTCCCCCCGGCGCCTTCGACCTCCGCGCGGCCAACAATTTCATCGGCGCCCCAGTCAGCGCCCTTCACGAGTACGTCCGGCAGCAGACGGGCGATGATTTCGCGAGGCGTGGCCTCTTCGAAAATCACCACGAAGTCAACAGCCGCGAGCGCGGCAAGAACCTCGGCGCGCTCCATTTCCGGTATCAAAGGACGCGAATCGCCCTTTACGCGCCGCACGCTGGCGTCGCTATTGACTCCGACGACCAGAGCGTCGCCGAGCGAGCGCGCCTGTTCGAGCAAGCGGATATGTCCGGGGTGCAGAAGGTCAAAACAGCCGTTGGTGAACACAATTCGGCGGGAGCCGCGAACTTCGCGGCCCACTAACTGGAGCAGCGCTTCCTGCGAGACGATCCGACCCATTCGGTCCAAGGCCCAGGGCGTTGCACGCGCCCGGGACCATAAGAGAGTTTAGCACGCGGCATGGCCCCGTGCCTGAAACGCTCCATCGAAGCCGCAAGTACGTTGTAATCGCGATCTTTGATGTATACTCCCGATTCAGTTCCGTTCCGCTCCGCGCCTACTTGCTGAAGCTCCAGGGACGAGTTCTCAACGTCTCGGCATCCGGTCGACGACGCGGGACAAGCCGAGATGAAGGCGGGATTATGCGCCAAATTGCGATCGTAGGTGGCGGCCCAGCGGGCGCGATGTGCGGCCAGCGACTGGCTAGCGCTGGTTTCGACGTCACCATCTACGACGAACACCTGGCCTGGGAAAAACCCTGTGGCGGAGGACTCACCCACAAGGCCGTCGTCGCCTATCCCTTCCTTTTCGATTCACCGTATGCGAAGAAGTTGGTACACACCGTCGAACTGATTTCCAGCCTCGGCCATCGCGCGCGCTTGGACCTCGACCATCCCATCGTCATTTACTCGCGCACCGTGCTCAATGGATTGCTTCTGGAGCGGGCTGCCGCGGCTGGTTGCCAGGTGGTGCGGTCGCACGTGGGCCAGGTCGACACCAGCGGGTCGCGCGTCCGCCTTCGGGTGGGCGAGGCTTGGAGCGAAACTGATTTCGTGGTGATCGCCGCGGGCGCGCGCAACGCCTTACCGCTTGGCGCGCAGCCTCTGGCGCGCGGCGATCTGGAGATGACCATCGGCTACTTCATCCCGTCGCAAGCCGATGCCATTCGCGTGAAATTCCTCAAGCGTTTCGAGGGTTACATCTGGTCGTTCCCGCGCGCCGACCATCTGTCGGTCGGAATTTGCGGCAGCATGTCCCGGCACACTGCGCCGGAGTTGCGCCAATTGCTCGAACAATTCCTCAGCGACGAACACATTTCGGCAAAGGGCGGGAGCTTGTACAGCCACGTTCTGCCCTCGCCGCAGTTGCAGACGCTTCGCCGGCGCCGCCTCTGCGGTCCCAATTGGGCGCTGGCGGGCGACGCGGCCGCCTTGGTCGATCCGATCACCGGCGAGGGCCTCTATTACGCGTTGCGCTCCGGGGACCTTCTGGCCGAGATGCTCATTGCCGGCTCGCCAGCGCGATACCCGGAGCGCTTGCGCGCCGATTTCTCCGTGGATCTTGAGTTCGGCGCTCGGGTTGCGCGACACGTGTATGCCGGGCGCTTCCTGGGCGGCGCGGTGACTACGCGCATGGTTCAGTTCATCAGCCGAAGCGCTACATTTCGCACGTTGATGGGCGATCTTTTCAGCGGCGCGCAAAATTATTCCAGCCTGAAGCGGCGGCTGTGGTCGCAGTTTGGCCTCACCGCCAGCGAGGTGCTCGTCAGCCTGCTGAAGCCGGGCCGGTCGCTGGCGCGGCAAACCGCCGGCGACGCGTAACGCCTTTCGAACGCGACGAATCAAGCGAAACCAGTCGAAGCCACAGGCCAAGCGCTGCCAACTATCCGGAACCATTGGTCCAGGAAGCACCCTAACGGTCCCGGAAGTGCCCTACTAATTTCAAACGACAAGACCCGGGACGCGGCGCTGAGTGCGCGCCAGATCACAGGTGTCGCTAAGCAGAAGAGCGATACAAATAGCTAGAGGGCCGTGCGGCGAGGAGCCAGCTTGCGCGTGGGCGGCGGTGGAATCAGGCTGGCCATTTTCCGGATCATAGCGAGCACCAGCCGCTTGTCCCCGTCCGATAAGGTCGTGCTGTAGCGCTTAATTTCCGACAGGAAGCGAATCTCGTCCGGAGACAATTCCCCTAGCATTTTCTGCGTATCCCGGTCGCGGGGTGTCTCCGTCCCCGGGAAAAAGTCCGCCAAGCTAATTTCCATGGCTTCGGCGATCTTTGCAAGCGTCTCAAGGGAAGGCACCGTGTGGCCATTTTCAACGCGAGACAGGTAGCAACGCAGCAGGCCAGTGCGACGCTCGATATCTCCCTGCGAGAGTCCCCGCTGGCCCCGATAGGTTCGAATCACTTCGCCAATCTTAACTTTAGGTTTCTCTTTCGGCATCCGCGCGCCTCAGACGCGGTATATTACGCATGGGTGTGAGGCTACGCAAGGGGATTCTATGAGCACACATATAGCTTCGTGACTTCCGGGCGTGACGGCTCAGCCACATTCGGGCAAGCGAGCCGAGACTCTTATCCTTTACTGCTCTTTACTGTTGCGCGAACTCCAGAATCACGAACGAGCCCGCAACCTGCTGCGGACGGGGCCGCGGATTGTCCGCCGTTGCCGGTCCCGCCGCCTTGAAATCAGCCGTCACGGTGAACACGTGGTGCGTCTTGGGGTCCAGCGCCATCGTGCGCGCCCCGAATTGCGTGGTGACGTTGTCCACCACCGTGTACTTGTCGGGAGAATCTTCGTGAATGATGGACATCAGCCCCTCGCGGCAGGAGGCGAAGATCATGCCCGTGCCAGGGTCAAAGCCGTCACCGTCCGGATCGCCTCCGATGGGCGGCGACGCGATTACTTTGCCGGTATCAGCGTTGATCACCACTAGGACCTTGTCGCAGGCCGCGAACAAGCGGCGGTGCGCCACGTCCACGGATAGCGCGGAAGGCCCTTCGCACGGCGCCAGCGGCCAGGTGCCCTTGACGGCCAGGGACTTGGTGTCAAATTCCATGATCGCGCTCTTGTCCTCGAGGTTCACGAACATGTTGCCCTTGCCGTCGAGCGTAGGCTCCTCCGGCTTCCCTCCCAAGTCGACCGTGCCTACAACTTGTCCCGACGTCGCGTCGATTACCGTGGAGTTGTTGCTCCTGCCGTTCATCGTGAAAACGCGCTTGGTCATGGGGTCGTAAATGATAGAGTCAGGGTTCATGCCGGTGGTCTTGATCTTGGTCAAAGGCTTGAGTGTGGCGAGATCGAAGACGGTCACGGTGCCTTCGCCGCCGTTGCTGGTGAAGCCCTTGCCCAGATCGGTCGCCAGGGCCACGCCGTGAATGCCCATGGTGTCGGGGATGTCGCCGATGACCTTGCCGGAGACTTCGTCGACAACCATCATGTGCGTGCCGCGCGAAACGTAGATGCGGTGGGCGTCGGGATCCACTCTGACGTAGTCCCAGTTGCCGTCGCCGCCGATCGGCATTCTGCGCACTACCTTGTAGCTTCCGCTCTGCGGAGCGGCGTCCGCGCCGGCCCCGAACGCCAGAAGCGCGGAACAAACCAGGAGCCAGGCACAAGCAAACGCTTTCAGATTTCGTCGTGATGACATATCAGCGGTCTCCTCTTCGCGTAAGTTTCCGTATTGCCCAATCCTTGCCGTGTCCCAGTGGTCCCCATGGCCATGTTTCAATCGCTTCTCTGCTTTGCATGCCCGCTAATCGCGCGTCAGATAGAACTGAATGGCCGGCGTAATCATCAGCGATAAAATCATCGAGATGAGAATCCCGCCGATCACTGCAATCGCCAGCGGCTGCAACATCTGCGAGCCCGCTCCCAATCCGAGCGACAACGGCAACATCCCAGCCACGGCCGCCATCGCCGTCATGACGATGGGACGCAGCCGCCGGCGGCCCGCCTGAATCAGCGCTTCCTCGGATGAAAAACCCACGGAGCGGAATTTTTGGTTGGCGTCCAGCAACAGGATGCCGTTCTTGGCCACGATGCCGACCACCATGATCAGTCCGATGAACGACGACACGTTGAACGTCGTTTGGGTGATCAGCAGGGCGAAAAACACTCCCGAGGTGGACAGAACAGCCGAAGAGAGAATCGCGATAGGCGCCGAGAACGCCCGAAACTCGAACAGCAGAACCAGGAAAATCAGCACCAGCGCCAGCACCAGCACTACGACGAGATCGTGAAACGATTTCTGCTGTTGCTGATAGGTTCCACCGTATTCAACGCGAATCGACGGCGGAATCTTCAGATCGCTCACGGCCTTTTGCACCGCGGCAACACCGGTGCCCAGATCCAGGCCTTCCAGACGCGCCGACACTTCCATCTCCCGCTGCAGGTTGTCTCGCAGAATCTCGGTCTGGCCCGGCAACTCGGTAATGTTGGCCAGAGCGCTCAGCGTCGAGGTCCCGCCCGAGGAGTTGACGAGCATGGTGTTGCTCATCGCGTCCAGCGACCCTCGAGTGGCCGCCGGGAAGCGCACGCGCAAGGTATAGGGCCGGTCGTTGAGGATCACGGGCGTGGTCGCCGGTTCGCCATCGACCATCGCTGAGGTCACCGTGGTGAGCTGGTCAGTCGTGAAGCCGGCCTTGGCCGCGGTGTCAGGATTGATCGTGAACAGGACGGCTGGCCCGCTGGTGGTGCTGTCGATGCCGTTATCGATATCGACCACAGGCTGCTTGCCGTTGACGTAGATCCGGCCGAGCGCATCCGCGACGCGCTGCGCCCAAGTCTGGAGCTGGTCCTGGTCCTCGGAGAATAGCTTGACCACGACCGGCTGCGGAGCCCCGGTCAGGTCGCCGATCATATCCTGCAGCACTTGCGTGAAGTCGGTATCGACCGACGGTTCCGCAGTTTTCACTTTCGCGCGAATCTCGGCGATGACCTCGTCGACGCTCCGGCTGCGCTTGTCCTTCAACTTCACGGAGATGTCGCCGGTATTCGCCTCGGTTACCGCTGCTAGGCCCAACTGCAAGCCCGTGCGCCGCGATGTGCTCTCCACCTCGGGAACCGAGCGGCAGATCTGCTCGATATGCGACACGACGCGGTTGGTCTCTTGCAAGGAACTGCCCGGCGGCGTCACGTAGTCCAGGATGAATCCACCTTCGTCCATTGCCGGCAACAGGTCGCTGCCCAGGTGGTTGTAGCAGACGTATGAAATGCCGATCAGGATCACGCAGAACAGGCCCAGCCAGACAGGATGCTCGAGGGCGCGGCGCAGCCAGACTCCATAAAAGTTGATGATGCGTTCGAAAAATCCACCGCGCAGCGAGGCTTCCTCGGCCGCCATCATCCGCCGCATATGCGTAGCCTCGGACACATCGCCGGAAGGCGCGCCCGAGTTTCCGTTCTCGCCATTCTCTCCATTTTCTTTCTCCGCGCTGGGAGCCTTGCCGCGGTGAATCAAATGAGTGCTGAGGTTGGTGGTCCACGTGAGCGCCAGAAGAAGCGAAGTCAAAAGCGCAGCGCTCATGGCAATGGCCAGCGCGCGGAAGAAAACGCCGGTGACGCCGGTGATGGAGATCAGCGGCAGGAAAACGACGATGGGCGTCAGCGTTGAGCCAATCAGTGGGACGGTCAGCTCTTTGAGCGCGCTGCTGGTCGCTCGCAGCGGCCCTTCGCCGCCGTCCCGGTGCAAGACGATGTTCTCGACGACCACGATGGCATCGTCGATCACCAAGCCGCCGGCTGCCGCAAGGCCGCCGAGAGTCATCATGTTGAAGCTTTGACCCAAGATTTTCATGGCGATGAAGGTGACGAAAATCGCCACCGGAATCACCATGCCGGTCATCAGCGCCGTGCCCCAATCCCGCAGGAAGAGCCAGATAATCAAGCCTGCCAGCACCAACCCGATGACGATGGCATCCCGCACGCTGGCAATCGACGCGCTGACGATGTTCGACTGGTCGTAGAACACGTCGAGATTGATGCCCGATGGGAGCGTCTTGCGCATGCTTTCGATTTCCTGGTGGACTTCGTCGGCGACCTGCACAGTGTTGCTTTCCGGCTGGCGATCGACGCTGATCAGCACCGCGGGTTTGCCATTCGCCGTCACCACGGTGTAGTTCGGCGCCGCTGCCTGGGTCACCGCGCCGATGTCCCGGATGCGCACGGGAACGTCGCCCGCATCCTTGATCACGATGTCGCCGATTTGGTCGGGCGTCTGTACTTGCGCGGTCACCAAACCGAGAAACAGCTGATGATTCCGACTGAGCAGACCGGGCGAATCGATCAGATTGGTGTGGTTCACCGCGTCCAGAATGTCTTGGACGCCCACGCGGGCGCGCAGCATCCGCGCGGTGTCCGGTATTACGTCGAACTCGGGCTGCTGCCCGCCCTGCACGACGACAGTCGCTACGCCGTTGAGCCGGTTGATGCGCGGCTTGATCTCATAGGTCGCCAGTTCCCACAGATCCTCCTGCGAAACGCGGTCCGAGGTGAGGCTATAGCCGAGGATGGGGAAGCTGGCGAAATCCAGCCGGTGGCTCTCGATTTGAGCCGTCGACGGCAGCGAGGTTTGCACGCGGGCCAGCGCGGAATTGACCAGCTGCAAGGTCAAGGTCATGTCCACCGACCAGTCGAAGGACAAGTCCACTTCCGCCGAGCCGCGACTGGTCGTCGAACGCACGTCCTCGAGACCGGGAACGCTGTTCACCGCTTCCTCGATCGGCCGCGTGATGGTCACTTCCATCTGTTCGATAGGCATCACGCCGTTGTCGACGCCGATGATGATGCGCGGAAAATTCGTAGCCGGGAAAACCGCAATTGGCAAGCTGAGGGCTTCGTAGATGCCCACGACAGCGAGCGTCAGGATCAGGAAGATGATCGACTTGGAATGGCGCGCAAACCAGTATTGCGACGGGTCCTCGCCCGTTGCGGCTCGCGGCCGCGACGGCAAAGTGGCGATCTGTGTACTCTTATCGCTCATGAAAATCTAAAATCCACTCACTCCAAGAGCAATCGATTCCTGGGCGGCCGACTCGGGGGCGGCTTCCCCGCCGTCAGTTGTCGTCGTCATCATCGTCCTCGTCCGGGACCTTGGGCGCCTGCACCTGTACCGTCGTCTTTGCAAGCACGCCGTCATCCTCGCTGGCCAGTTGGAACGCACCCACGGTAACCACGCGTTCCCCACCCTTCAGCCCGGCGGTGACCTGCGCGTCGTCCGCGTTGCGGATGCCAACGGTCACTTTTTGCTTGTGCGGCTTATTGTCGGTGTCCAGCGTCATCACCGAGGTCTGGCCCTCCGAGTCGGTCAGGATGGCTGACGTGGGGATCACAATCGCGTGCGGCACCGTTTGCGTGATCACCGTTACGTTTGCCGCGCCGCCCGGCTTGAGCTGCCCTTTCGGGTTGGGCGCCTGCACCCAAATTTCCACGGTCGTGCTGCTCGGATCGAGCGCTGGGCTGACCAGCGTTACCTTGCCCTTCACTTCCGGACTGACGCCGGGCGCGGAAATCGTCGCCGCGTCTCCGACCTTCATCAGCGCGGCTTGTTCCTGCGACACGTGCGCGCGCGCGACGACTTGCGACAGGTTCATCACCGTAAGCAACGGCGCGCCAGCCGCAGGCATTTCTCCCGGGTAAACGGGCCGATCGGTGACCACGCCATCAATTGGGCTGACGATCTTCGCGTAGCTCAACTGCGCCTCAGCGCCCGCCGTCTTTCCCTTCGCGGAGCTGAGCTGCCCTTCGGCAACCTTCAAATCGAGCTCTTTCTGCGCGGCCTGATACTGATCCTGCGCTTGCAGCAAGCTCAGGCGGGCGTCGTCCACGTCCTTGGCCGCGGCGGCTCCTTGCTTGTAGAGCGCCTGGCGGCTGTCAAAGAGCCGTTGCGCCGAATCCAGGGTCGCCTTGGTCAGCTGCAAATCCTGCTGTGCTTTTTGTACTGCGGCGTCATAGCTGGCCTGCGCCTGCGCGACTCCGCCTTGGTTGTCGGTCACGGCCGCAGCCAAGTCCGCGTTCTCGAGCTCCGCCAGCACTTGCCCCGCATGAACCGAGCTGCCGCGCTCCACGTAGAACTTTTTCACCGGCGCCGCAATCTTTGGCACGATCGCGGCTTGATCGAGCGGATAGAGGATCGCGTCGGCGGTGACCTTGCGCTGGATCGCTTCGTTCTCTGCGGCATCGACTTGCACAGCCACAGTCGGCGCTGCCTCCACGCCCGCCTCCTTCGCCGAACAGCCGGATAGGAAAAGACTCGCGGCGAGGGCCACGCCCGCCAGAGCCATCGGCGCCAGGCGCGCGGTTCCATGCCGCTTCACCATGTCAAAGAGTGGATATTCTGTTTTTCCCATAATTGTTTGGGTCGCCACCTTCACACACACCTTAGAAGGCTCCCGTAAGCGTCTGCAAGTTTGCCAAAGCCATACGATAGCGCACCTGGCCGTCGTCATAGGCATTGCGCGCCGCGGTCAGCGTCGTCTCGGCGTCCACTACCTCGAGCGCGGGCGAAGTTCCCGCCTGATAACGCAAATTTACCAGCCGGAGGCTCTCGGCGGCCAGATCGGCGGTTTGGCGAAGCTTATCCACGGCATCCCGCGCCACAGATGCCTCGTTGTAGGCCGCGTAGAGTTCACTGAGCGTTTGCCGCTGCGTCTGGCTGAGCTGTACCCGCGCGCTGTCCTGTTTGAATTCAGCCTGGCGCATCTTGCTGCGCAACGTTCCCCAGTCCCACACCGGCACATTCAGCACGCCGGTCAAAAAATACCCCATGGTTGGAACCGGCCCAAGCTCTGGAAACGCCGCCTGTTTCTCGCTCAGCCCGATGGCATTCGCTTCGAGTCCGTAATCGGTCTCCACGGTCAGCGTCGGCAGGAAGGCATTCTTCGCCGACTTCACGTCCAGATCCGCTTGTCGTAACGTCTCGATCGCAACGCGGATGTCCGGGTTATCCCGGCTGGCCATCGTTTGGACTTCACCGAACGTGGGCAATGCGGTCGGCGAATCCAAATCGTCCACCACGCTGAAATTCTCGTTGAGCGTAGGAAATAGCAGAACGGCGAGATCGAGCCGCGCGTCTTCCATTGCCAGCCTGGCTTCGTCGAAAGCCGTCACTTGCTGTTCGTACTGAATCTGCGCTTTCACGGAATCGCTGTGCGCCGCCTGCCCCTCGCGTTCCTGGGCCTGGCTGATGTTGAGAAACTGCTGCGCCTCATCCAGCGCCTGCTGCGCCGTCGCGTATTTCCTCTGCGCAACCGCCAGGGCGTAATAGTCCTTGGTCACGGTCACAGTCAAACCGCGCCGCGCAATCTCTGATTTGGCGCGGGCCACCGCTTCGGCTGCCTCCGCCAGGTGATAGCCCGTGCCCATCAGCGTGGCGGGCGACAAATCCTGATGGAGCACCGCCCACTCCCGATAGACATGAACGCCGTCGTTGGTGACGAATCTTCCGTCTGTCGTGATTCCATTCCCCTCTGTATTCAGAAACTGGCTGGTCGCCGAAAATTGCGGCAGCAACGCGTTGCGCGCCTGCAGCCGGTCCTCGCGGGCGCTCTTCTCGTCTCCCTCGGCGGAAGCCGTCGCCGGATCGAGTTTGCGCGCGCGATCCAGCGCGTCCTTCAGCGTCACGGTAATCGGCGGCGTCTGCTGGTTTGGCCCGGATGGCTGAACGAGCTGCACCGGCGGTTGTTCCTGTTCGTTGGACGCCGCGGTCTGCGCGTGCACATTCGGCCAAGCAATTCCGCCCGCGATGATCGCGCCCACAATGCCCAACATAATCCGCAAAGACTTGCCCATTCGGATTCCTTCCCTTCTCTCCACGCTCTGCTTCGGGTGCCGAGCTCGTTGTAGATTCGTTAGCCCTTCCGATAGGCGACTGCGTCCCCCTCCGTCAAACTAACCGCTCCGCTGGCTCTCATGTTTGTTGGTTTTACCTTAAGGGAAGCTTAAGAGAAAGGCTTCGCTAGGCGCACCGGCGAGGGGCAGTCTCGCCAGAGGGGATCTTACGAGGCGGACGCCGGCAATTGCACGCAGACCCGCGTGCCGGTTCCCGGCCGATTGGCGGCCTCGATGCGGCCACCCAAGGCCGTCACCAGAGCCTTGCAAATGGCTAGCCCGAGACCAAATCCGCCCGTGGCGCGAGCGCGCGAAGGATCGCCCCGCCGGAATCTCTCGAAAATGTAGGGCAGCTCCTCAGGCGGGATTCCCGGGCCGGAATCCTCCACAGAGATGCGCACCCCGGAGCTGGCATCGCGATCGATCCGCACCGTCACCTTCGAACCCGGCGGGCTGTATTGCACGGCGTTCTCGATCAGGTT
>Ga0182024_10004115_pt1 | contig 33882 bp, 20 predicted proteins | sample P32metaG_FD_120480 | JGI IMG/M metagenome (GOLD analysis project Ga0182024, IMG submission 120480) | Permafrost microbial communities from Stordalen Mire, Sweden - P3-2 metaG (Illumina Assembly) | ecosystem: Environmental > Terrestrial > Soil > Wetlands > Permafrost | place: Sweden: Stordalen... | reverse complement strand
GCCCTCCCTGGCACGAGCAATCATCTTCAAACCTCTGTTGGGGATAGTTTCTTGATAGCACCTGAAACTTAACCAACAGAGGTTCTCTCACTTATATCAATTCGAATTCCCGGACGGCCTCGGGCAAGCCAGCAGCGGCACCCGTGCGGCTTTGTTCTGCAAGAAGATTCTTTAACGCTTCACACTGCGGGGTGGGCCAGCAGTGGCATCTATGACTTGCCCTTTGAGTTTGCCGCTAGGTTGACTTGCGCAGCGCCTTTAGCAACATGGCTTGCCAAATTGAAAGCTACCAACGGCAGCGGCAACGACGATGGTGATCGTGGCGTCCACGGTGGCGTGGAATTGTCCTACCCCAGAGCAGCCACAGCAGGATGCCGATCAACAGAATCAAGAACAACCTATCCACTGGGATTGTCTCCAGATTGAGGGAATGAAATAGCTGGCCGGGCGGCAGCGCACCGCCCAGCCGAAAAACAAGTGGACCTCAAGATCGCTGCGGGAACAGGCTGGACCGCTGCGGTTGGAGCGAGTCCCAGTCCACGACCTGAGGCGATCCGTCTGTTTCGGGGTCGTCACCGACCTCGGTCAAATCAGCCAAGCTGAAACCACGATGGCCGATTTCTCGCACCGATTCGCCGGTCGCTCTGGAAACGGCCCGATCGATTTGCGAAGGATTTAGCTGGGGCAGGTTTTTTCGGCCCCCTGGAACTGTATCCAGTCGCGCTTCAATTCTCGCCGCAATTGACTGATGCGGGAGGCAGACAGTCGGAACCGACGAGCGGCATCGCTGGTAGAGTTACCCGCGGCCAGGAACTTGACAATTCGCCTGTGGCGGGGCGCCAGCTGGGTGAGCCAAGCTGTAAAATCGATCCGGAAAGCGGCCTGTTCGTTCACCGGCGTGTGATGGTCTTCGACCACAGCCGCACGCCATCCGCCCGGCAGGTGATCGTGATCCAGCCGCTCAATACGGAATGATTTCTTCCGCTGGGCGTAGGCAGACGAGACATTGTTGATGTTGAGCTTTTCACCGACCCGCCGTCCTGCCCTGACTTGCGCCACGGCAAACCGCGCGAGCGCACTGGGAAAAGCCAGGGCAACCTGCTGGCGGTCGACCAGACGGCAGAAGGCCACCAGACAATTGGCGACCGTCTCTTGAACAAGTTCGGCTCGCGCCTCGGCCGGAAGATGGCGAAAGCTCAGCTGCGCATGCTGACGAATGGCCGGTAGCATTGCCAGAAACTGACGATGCCAACACGGAATACTGGCCTGGCGATGGGGCTGATTTGCAATGGCGATCATGGGGCGTCTCCTGAACAAGATGAGACTGCCCCTGTACGGGGCAGTCGTGTGATAAAACACAACTGCCCCGCACACTTGGCAGGGCAAACACAAAGAATCGAATTGCTCGAACTGGCGGAATCAGCGCGCACTATGGGGCAACTAACTCATCGTGCTGCGCGTGGCCAACATTTCGGGAAGCAGCCTGTTGCTCCCGTTCCCACTGGAGTGCCAACAGTCGCCCCACCACTTGAGCAAAGTTCCGTTGAGCGGGCGTGAGCGGGTCGTTTGCCACGGCGACTCTCCCGGGACACTGCGACACGCTGTCGGACCCACTGGGCAAGGGCAACTTCGGCGATAATTTCCTCTGCGTCATTACTTTAATCCTCCAAGCTACGGACTCACGCGGAAGCCTCACCCGACGTCATAGTCGTGCGAGCAAGGTGGAGAGGCTAATGCGCCTGTCCATCACTTGTGACGCAAAAGTGACAAGAATTTAGGGGTATGACCAAGGCTGAGGCATCGCGAGTGTCGCGACGCCAATTATTCTTCGTTGCCGCACAGCTCTAGCCGGGGATGTCCCATCCTGTTGTGATGAGAGAGACCCGGTAATGGGCGAGCGAAACGAAAACTCTTAGACGGATGGAATGTGAGCCGGCGGTTTACGCTCGGGGCTGGCCGAGAGCTAAATGGGTTTTGAGCCCGCTAAATTTAGTGGCCCCCCGTACGGCGCACCCGGGTGAGCTATGAGCTCGAAGAGGTTATTGCCAAACTGCCCATTCCACAGAGCCACTGTGCTTACATTCCGCCCAGGAGGTTGACGTATGACACGCTACATCGGGATGGATGTCCACAAGCGGCAAGTCGAGATCTGTATTATGGATCAGAAAGGCAAGGTGCTGAAGCGTATTCGCTGTGCATGTACCCGAGAGGTGCTCCAGAAACTGGCCCAGAGGCAGTTCACCAAACGAGATCACGTGGCCTTGGAAACAACCACGAACGCTTGGGCGGTGGCGGATCTGATACGTCCGCACGTCGTCGTGGGTCGTCGTGAGCAATCCCGTCAAGACTCGGATCATCGCTGCCGCGAAGATCAAGACGGACAAAGTGGACGCAGAGATCTTGGCCCAGTTGTTGCGGTGCAACTATCTCCCCAAAGTCTGGGCGCCCCGAGTCATAACTGCCCGACTTGACCAACTCCACCAGGGAAATTTAGAAGGCTCCGACACTGGAGTCGCGCACTCGCTGTGCGACATGCATACTGCAAGATGCTTTCGGTGAATCCATTCGCCGACCAGAGCGCTCATTGCTGCCCCTGGACCCCGGCTAGCCCCTTCTCGTGTCGAAAAAATTGCGGGCCGCCACGTTGACATGGTCAGAGGTTAGTTCTGGCGTACCTACCGATCCCGATCCCAAGCCAGCCAAATTCTTATGGGCCATATTAGCAATAGATTTTCTGCGGGCAGTGCGCCTGGGCAAATTTAAGTGTAGCGGCGGCGCCAAAACGCTCAGCGTCAACAGCGTCAATGGCGGCACACAAACGGCACAACGCTCAACCTTGGCAAATCCAGCAACCCGCTAAATCTCACCGCAAACAATCTGTCGGTGCAAAGCGGGGCCAATTTGAAAGCGCTGTTTGGCAGTGTCATCACCTCCAACACGCTGTCCAGTTCGAGCCTCAATGGCACAATAACCGTTGATGGCAGCGGCTCCAGGCTGGCCGTGAAGGATAGCGCTTTACTGGACACCACCTTGCAAAACGTTGGCGGCGGGGGTGGCACAGGCGCGCTTATTTTCCAAAATGACTCTACCACCAGCAGTTTCGCCGGGGCTTTGGGCATTGCCAATGCCGCCACCGCGGGCACTGGCACGGTCTTTCTAACGGGAGGTTCTCAACTCTCGATAGCTGGGGCTATCTCGCTCGCCACGCAGAATGTAGTCGGCTCCTCCGCCATGCTCAACATCAACAGCACAAACTCTTCGCAGGCGCAAACCACAGATTTCGGCACGACAGTGAGGTCGAACAGTAATGGCACGGCCACAGTCAACATCGGCACCACTTCCAGTGGCGGCACACTTACCACCTGCTCCGATGTAATGGTTGTCAACCATACGGGTACGGTGAATGTGGGGGGCAATGGTCACACCGGCACGTTAAATGTGCCCGGTCAGATCGTCGATAATGGTGCGATCACTGTTGATGGTATCGGCTCCAATTTCAACAATAGTGCAGGCTCCAATTACATCGGCAGGGCGCCGGCGGAGACATCGACCTCGACTTCCACCGGCAAGGCGTCGATTCCCAATAGGGAAAAGGTATGCAGCTTGGCAAGCATGTGGATTGCCCCTCGGACAAGACCGGACGAAGGCCCATGCACTGAACAGGTGTCAACGAATGCCGACCATTGTGACGGCGTGACAAGCGACCTGCAAGTAGGGCGAAAGAGATTTGCGGGTGAAGGAATGGCGCGCGTGGAAACTGCTGGGCTGCAAGGCAACCTGGCCGCCAGGGCTTTCCGATTGACACCGTCGGGCTAGGTACTGAATCAACCTTCGTCGGGCGCTTTCATCCACGGTGTAACGGTCGGGGTGTAGGAGCACAAATCGGCGTCTTTGAAGTAGAGAGCGATTTCGCGCTGGGCGGCTTCGGGGCCATCGGAGGCGTGGACCAAATTCATCTGGCGGCTGGAGCTGAAATCGCCCCGAATTGTGCCGGCCGGGGCCTTGAGGCCGCTAGTCGGGCCAAGCATATCACGCACGACGCGGATGGCTTCCAATCCTTCCACCACGCCGGCGATTACAGGGCCGCCGGTGATGAATTTTTCCAGCGCTGGATAAAACGGCTTGCTTACGTGTTCGGCATAATGCTGTTTGGCGAGTTCCGGAGTAATCCGCAGCATGCGCAGGGCGATGACGTTGAGTCCCTTGTCTTCAAACCGAGCTAGAATTCTGCCCGCCAGACGGCGCTGCACGGCATCGGGCTTAAGCATGACAAATGTCCGTTCCATGTTCGAAAAATCTCCGCGGGGTCGAACCGAATTTTTTGTAATAATTGGAAGAGTTGGGATTTTAGAGAATCATGACGGGGCCGACTAGGGCTTGACGATATCGTAGCCAAGTTGCAAGCAAGCTGGCAGTTTGTACCGAGGCGGATCGTACGGCTGGCATTGACTCCTAGGATTGGCTCTTCTACTCTTCCGCGGCCATGATAGGCCGATTTCTTTCTCTCGTCTTTCTGTTGGCAGTGCTGGCGGATTTTGCAGTCACCACTTGGGCTGCAGAACCCGCGGCTATTGCGCCTTCACCGGAGGCGGCGCCGGGCAGTTTGGCACCTTCGACCCGTTTAGTCGTGCTGCGTAATGGCGAGGTGTTGGCAGGCCAAGTTTCACGAGAGGGGGATCGAACGGTTGTCGCCACCGAAGGGACGGAAATTCGGCTGTCGCCGCGGGAAGTTGATTTCGTGTGTCAGACGCTGGATGAAGCCTATGCCGTCCAGCAAAACCGCGTGGTGGCGGGGCGAATTGAGGATCATCTGAATCTGGCCGATTGGTGTTTGCGGCATCAATTGTTGGGAGATGCCGCGCGGGAAATTACTGCCGCGATGGAAATCGATTCGAAGAATCGCCGAGTGATGCTGCTCGACGATCGATTGCGGCGCGCGCTGTTGCCCGAACCAACTAAAGCGCCCGGAACTGATGAAACAATCGCCACAGCGCGGCCGGTGTCGGCTGAGGGTCTTGAACGACTAGTACGATCGCTGCCCACCAGCACCGTAGAAACATTTACCGCCACCATTCAGCCGATGCTGCTGAATTACTGTGCCACGGCAGGGTGTCATGGGCCGAGTTCGCAATCGTCGTTCACGTTGTCGCGAGCGCCGCTGGAAAAAGTCGCCTCGCGACGGCTTACCGAACGCAATTTGTACAACACGCTGCAGTGGATCGATCACGACAACCCGATCGACAGCAAGCTGTTATCGGCGGCCCGAGAACCACACGGACCCAATCAAGCATCGGGCGCTACAGGCGTGGGGACGGCGAAATATCAGGAATTGGCAAGCTGGGTGCTGCAAGCCTCGCCTAACATCGCAATCAATCCAACGAGTGTAGCGAGCCGCGGGGCATCGAGCGCACCGGTAGCGACATTGCCGACAGGCCCTGCGGCGGTATTGGCGTCGCCTTCGCCGGCCAGTCTGCTGGTCCCCACCATTGCTACGGCGCCTGCATCCAAGGCCACGACTTCTAAGGCGCGAAAGGCGGGTGGCGCGGCTACGGCAGGTGCAAAATCGAGTTTACCCAGCGAAAAACTTGCCCCGGTGACCGCTGCGCTGAACGCTGCGAATATTCCAGTCGAGCAACCGGACGCGACTGCGAATGCAGGAGACGCGAACTAATCGCTCTGGGGCTCCGTACTTCAAATCAGTCGGCCGAGTTTAGTGTCACTTCGCCGCGCGCAATCGCCTCGAGAAAGCGGTAGTTGCTTTCCAATTGATCGGGAAGCGTTTTCAATTCGTCGAGCGTGAACCAGTGGACCGATTCCACCTCGAGCGGGTTTGGCGTCAAAGTGGCGCTGGCATCCAAATCGGATAACCACCAATTCAAATGCACGCGCCACGGCGAAACGCTTTCCCACAGCCAGCGGCGCGGCACGACGGTGCAGCCGAGTTCCTCCTGCAGTTCGCGCACGACGGCTTGCTGTTGGGTTTCGCCAGGCTCGATTCCACCTCCTGGAAAGCAGTACATGCCGGGGGCAATTACTTGCTGCGAACGCCGAATTAATAGCAGGCGGTCCTGGCGCACGATCACGGCCACTGCGCCGCGGCGGACGATCGAAGGCTCGTTATCTGAAGCGTGCTTTTGCATACTTTGGCTGTAGTTCTACGACACTGCTGCGCAATAGACGAAAGGCTTTCAGCATGCGATATTAAGAAGAAGGGCGTGCAATCGCAAGCTAGAATTGCTTATTGGCCGGGTTTAGCCGGAAGGGCGAAAGCCCGGCATCCGCAGGCAACAGTTTCTTCAAAAGGTTTAGGAGAGTGCGTCGATGAAGTTGGGAACCCTCCGGCAGCGAATTGATTTGTTTCGGGGCCCTCTATTTTTCGGCTGCGCCGCGGCGTTGACGTGCTTTGCGTTGGCAGGGTGCGGCGGCGACAAAAGCAATCCTGCGGCCGAAAAAACTTTGGATGGCGGCGCCGCTCAAGCGGCGGACACTCCATCGGCTAAAGACGCCACGGCCCAACCGATGCCCTCCACGGACAAAGGTTCAACGAAACCACTCTTGCTGCAGGAAACAATCGTGCCGGCGCCAAAGCTGGTGGATCAGATCACGATTGAAGAATTGTATCCCAATAAAAAAAAGATGGTTCGGCGACAGGTGAAACACTTCAGCGACAATTCGACAATCAATCATGGACTATTTAGTAGTTTCTACTTGAGCGGCGCGAAATTTGAAGAAGGAAACTACGTCGACGGCAAGAAAGACGGGCCGTGGAAGTTATGGCATGAGAACGGCCAATTGGCGAAGACGGAAAACTATGTCAATGGCCAGCTCGACGGACAATGGTCCACGGTTAATGACAAAGGAGTGCGGCAAAGCGACGTCAGCTATAAAGCAGGCAAACGGGACGGAAAATGGGTCACCTACGGCGACGACGGCAAACAAATCCGCGAGCAGCAGGAATATCGTGACGGCAAATTGAACGGAACGAGTAGTTCCTGGTCAGCCGACGGAAAAAAACTAACTGAAATGCATTTCGAAAATGGTCAGCCGGCGGGCCTTCAACAAGAGTGGTTCCCAAATGGCCAACTATCCCGACAAGCCGAATATAAAGATGGCAAATTCAACGGCAAGTTGATTCGATGGAACGACAAAGGAGAGAAGCTTTTGGAAGAGCAATACGTCGATGGCAAGCTTATACGCAAGCCAGCGACTGATGGAAAATGATACCCAAAGCGCGAACGCTGTTGTTGGTTTGCTTTTTCGGTCCGAGATCGGTGCAAAACGGGTTAGTAATACGCTGAATTCGGGCTAAATGGCAGTCGAATTATTGACGCCCCAACGATAGAATCCTACAGCCCTATCGGACGGCAACCGCTGGCAGCAATCAAAAATCTGATAACAAAAGATGTGAATCCAAAGGATGGAAAATAACAAACCACTGATTCCTGGCACGCCTTCAACGCCGCCGACCCGACCGCGGGTTAAACCTGGCACGTTGTGGCTGATCGCGGCAACGCTGGTGCTATTGGCGTTTTTGCTATTCAGCCGTGGCAACGGCAACCGCTCGGAGATCACTTACGATTTCTTCTGGAAGCAATTGAAAGCCGATAATGTTTCTGAAGTGACCTTCGACAACCAATCGCTTCTGTTGGGCCGTTTTAAAAAGATTCCTGAAGCGCCGCCCAAGCCCGCCGGCAGTTCGGACGATTCCAAGCTGGAGAATTTGTTTGGCGCTGCCAAGCGTGAGGCGCTGCAGCAAAACTTCAGCGTTGTATTGCCGCCGGTGGACGATCGCGAATTGATGCCGACATTGCGCGAAAAAGGATTAATGATCAAAGCCGATGCGCCGTCGGACAGCAACTTTATTTATTTGATGGCATACTTGTTTGTGCCGCTGCTGCTGTTGGGCGGATTGTGGATTATGTTGCGGCGCACGCGGGACCAGTTTTTGGGCGGCGGCATTTTGTCGGGATTTACCAAGAGTCCTGCCAAGCGCTATGAAGAATTGAAAAAGCCGATCACCTTTAACGACGTGGCCGGTTTGGAAGGCGTGAAAAACGACTTGCAGGAAATTGTCGAATTTTTGAAGGCACCGGAAAAATTCACACGATTGGGCGGCCGTGTACCCAAGGGGGTGCTGCTGATGGGGCCGCCGGGCACGGGCAAAACGCTTTTGGCGCGAGCGGTGGCCGGCGAGGCGGGCGTGCCGTTCTTTTCCATCAGCGGGTCCGAGTTCATTCAAATGTTTGTCGGCGTGGGAGCCAGCCGGGTGCGCGACATGTTCAAAACGGCGAAAGAGGCTTCGCCGTGCATTTTGTTCATCGATGAAATTGACGCTGTGGGCCGAGTGCGCGGTGCAGGTTTAGGCGGCGGACACGATGAGCGCGAGCAAACGCTGAATCAAATCCTCAGCGAGATGGACGGCTTCAGCCAAACCGAAGCGGTGATCGTGCTAGCGGCCACCAATCGGCCGGACGTATTGGATCCAGCGCTATTGCGGCCGGGACGATTCGATCGACATATTACCGTCGATCGGCCAAATCAACGGGCGCGGGTAGCGATTTTCAAAGTTCATACTCGCGACGTGCCGCTAGCCGCCGACGTGAGTTTAGAACGATTGGCCGCTGGAACGGTCGGACTGACCGGGGCAGACATTCGCAATCTAGTGAATGAAGCCGCTTTGTGGGCGACGCGAAACGGCAAAGATAAAGTCGACATGGAGGATTTCGAATTTGCTCGCGATAAAATTTTGATGGGCCCGAAGCGCGACGAATTGCTCAGCGGCAAAGAGAAAAAAATGACGGCTTATCACGAGGCCGGCCACGCTTTACTGGCCTGGATTTTGCCCGGTGTCGACCGACTGCACAAAGTGACCATTATTCCGCGCGGCCGGGCACTGGGTGTGACGCAATTACTGCCAGAGGAAGATCGGCTTAACATCGGGCAATCGGAACTTAACAGCCGTCTAGTGTTCATGCTGGGCGGACGGGCCGCCGAAAAGTTGGTATTCAACGAATTCAGCGCCGGGGCGGAAAATGATTTGGCGCAAGTGACAAAACTGGCTCGAAAAATGGTCGCGCACTGGGGCATGAGCGAAAAGGTTGGTCCGGTGGCTTTCCGTACCAGCGAGGAACATCCGTTCTTGGGACGCGAAATTGTCGAGCAGCGCGAATTCAGCGAAGATAGCGCCCGAGTTATCGATCAAGAAATTTCGCGCATTTTGCACGAGGCCGATCAAAAAGCGAAGGACTTGCTCAGCCAGCAGCGGCAAAAGCTGGAATCGCTGGCAGCGGCGCTGGAACAGCGCGAAATTTTGGACGACGTGGAAGTGGAGGAAATTATCGGACCGTCGGCTAATCCACGACTCATCTCGAACGGCCGCGCCGAAAATGGGCAGCTTGTCGAGGGTCCCAAGAGCGGCACTCAAGCCGCCAGCAGCGGACCCACTACGGGATAATTGCCGGCGCCGCGCTTCGTCATGATTGGGGCCGGCTCATATACCCGCGACTTTATGGCAGCGGGTTTATTCGTAGCGCAGCGCTTCGATGGGATCCAGGCGCGAAGCTTTCCAGGCGGGGTAGAAGCCAAAGACGACACCCACCGTTACTGAAACGGCAAAGGCGGCGACGATGGCGGGGATGGAAATCTGCGTCGGCCAGTGCATGAAGTGCTTGACCATCATGGAAGCACAGCGCCCCAGAGCAATGCCCACCAGTCCGCCAAACAAGCACAGCACCACCGCCTCGATTAAAAACTGGCGCAGAATGTGGTGCGACCGGGCGCCCACCGCCATGCGCAGCCCGATCTCGCGGGTGCGCTCCGTGACGGAAACCAACATGATGTTCATAATACCCACGCCGCCGACCAACAGCGAAATCATCGCCACAATGAGCAACAGACCGCTCATCAAGCCGGACTGTTGCGTCATGGTTTTGGTCAATTCGGTCATGTCGCGAATGCTAAAATCGTCGGGTTGGCCGGGCCGCAAGCGGTGACGTTCCCGTAATAGGGCGGTAATTTCGTCGATCGCTCCGGGAACTTCGTCGGCCGAAGCCCCAGAGACCATGATTTGATCAACGTTCGTGAAGCGGATGGGCTGCGGCGTATCAGCCGCCTGCGTGGTCGACTGCGCTGGATAGAGCGCAACCGTTCCCGGATATAAATTGTTCAGTGTGGCGACCGCGGTGGTGGAACTAGTGGAGCTTGTAGCGGTCGTTGCGGCGGCGCTTTGATTCGCGGTTTGCGCGCTACTGCCCGCCACTCGATATTTGATGGTGCTCCAAGGGGCCAGTACAATGTCGTCCTGATCCATGCCGAAAGTGTTGGCCCCCTTGGGGCTTAGCACGCCGACAACGCGCAACGACACATTTTGAATTCGTAACGTTTTGCCAACCGGCGATTGGCCCTGAAATAGCTCCCGCACGATGGTTTCGCCGATGACGCAAACTTTGTTGCCGTTGAGCACGTCGCGATCGGTGAACATGTCGCCCATGTCCATTTCTTTCCAGTCACGTACATCGAGATATCCGGGCGTGGTTCCGTAAATGTTCATGGGAACCCAATTGCGGTTGCCGTAAATGACCTGCGCGCGAACCCGAACGATCGGCGCAACGCCTGCGACGGACGAACACTGCTTCGCAATTTCGTCAGAATCTTGCGGGGTTAGCGTTAGCACGCTGCCGGTTCCAAAGCTTACACCGCCGCTGGTGGCCGCTCCCGATTGGACCAACAAGCTATTAGCCCCCATGCTGGCGATGGATGCTTCAATGGCAGTTTTGGCGCCCTGGCCGATTTCGATCATGGCAATGACTGCGCACACCCCGATAATGATGCCCAGCGTGGTCAAGACCGCCCGCATTTTATTGCGGCGCAAAGCATTTAAGGCGGTGCGCAGCGTCGGCGGCATCATGGCCGCCAACGGACTGTGCCGAATATGACGTTCCGGATCCGACGCGGGTGCAGTGCTTTCCGCAGAAAATGTCGTGCCGGCCGGCTGCGGCGAAGTTTGCAATCTGGGGCGCGTGGCTTGTACCAGCGTGGCGCCGCCGGCTGATCCAGCTCCACCACCCATGGACCCCGGACCCGAATGCAGCGACATCGCCGAAGGCAGCGAGTCACCGCCGCGCCCGTACCCGATTTCCGCGGAACCATTTCCATGATGTTCGGCTGCGCCATTTCCGCCGGCGAGTTGTCCGTTGCCCGCGGAATGCCCGTTGCCAGCGGCAACTTCGGGGATTACGTGCGGACCTGCTAAGGGAGTCTGCGTCGTGGCGCTGTCGCTTTCGATCAGACCATCTGCAATGCGAATGGTGCGAGTGGCGAAGCCGGCGACATTGGCATCATGCGTCACCAAAATAACCGTGATGCCGGCGGCGTTCAGACGCTGAAACATTTGCAAAATTTCAACGCTGGTGTGCGAATCGAGATTGCCGGTGGGTTCGTCGGCCAGCACCAGCGCCGGCTGATTGACTAAGGAACGAGCAATGGCCACACGCTGCTGCTGACCGCCCGACATTTGGGAGGGCTCGTGATCCAGCCGCTGTCCTAACCCGACACGCTCCAGTAGCTCTAAGGCTCGCCGCTTGGCATCACCGTGGGCCGGGCGATTGGGCGAATAATCCAGCGGCATCAGCACGTTGTTCATCGCCGTAGTGCGCGGCAATAAATTGAAGCTTTGAAACACAAAGCCCAATTTCGCAGTGCGTACCAGCGCGCGTCCGTCGGGTGTGAGATTGCTCATCTCTTCGCCGTCGAGCCAGAATTCGCCGGAACTGGGCCGATCCAAACAGCCCAGGATGTTCATCAGCGTGGTTTTGCCAGAACCGGAGGCGCCCATGAGGGCAACCATTTCACCTCGGTTGATAGTGAACGACACGCCTTTGAGCACCGGCACGTCGATCTCGCCGAGATGATAGGTTTTGAACAAATTGACGATGCGAATGAGTTCCATGGCATTTTTACTTTGTTCCCTTGTCTCCCTTGTCTCCCTTGTCGCCGCCTTTTTGTCCTTGTCCGCCGCCTGGACGGTTGCCGCGGAAGAACTGCGGCGCAAATGGATTCGTTTCGCCCGTCTGTTCCGCGGCATGAACTTCACCCACCACAACCTCGAGACCTTCTTGCAGGCTGTCGCCGCTGACTTCGGTAACCTGGTCGTCACTGGCGCCTTTGCGAACTTCCAGCGGGCTCACATAATTGCCGTCTTTGACCCATAGCACGCCGTGCTCTTCGCGATTTTTCGCCCGCCGCTGCTTGCCTTCTCCCTTGGCGGTTCCCTTGGCTTGAGCAGCAGCGCCGGATTTTTCGGTATTGGCGGTTTCTGATTTTTCACCACCCGTTGCTGTAGCGTCTTTTTCGTTTTGATTGTCTTTTCCAGAGTTTTGGCTGTCTTTTCCTGAATCGGCGGGATTCGGGGCTTCGCGGGCATCCGGGGCAATTTCACTTGGCTTCGGTTGCCAGCGCAAGGCTGCGTTGGGAACCAATAGCACGCCCGTGTGCTTTTCCACTTCAAACTTGACCGGATCGGTGGTCAGGTAAGGGAGCAATTTCAAATCCGAATTATCGATATTGACGACAACCGTATAAGTTACCACGTTTTGGTTCGATTGGGCATTCAAACGGATTTGTCCCACGGTGCCGCGAAAATTTTCATCGGGAAACGCTTCGACTTGGAACGTCACCGGCATGTTCAAATGGAGGCGGCCGATGTCGGCCTCGTTCACACTGGACCAAATCTGCAATTGGCTCAGGTCTTTGGCGATGAGAAACAAACTTTGGGCGCTGAAGGTAGCCACCACCGTTTGCCCCACGTCCACGCGTCGATCGACAATGGTACCTTTCACCGGCGAGGAAATCTTGGTGTAGCCTAAATTGACTTTTGCCAATTGCAGCGCGTCCTCCGATTGGGCAATTGTGGCCTTTCCGACCTCGACATTGGCTACGGCCACCTCATAATTGGCCTTGGCCTGATCGTAATCGCTGTCGGCAATGGCTTTGATGGGTTCGGTGCTGCTGGCATCCAGTTTACTGCCAGTCGGCGATAAGTTGGGCAGTTTAACATTTCTCAACACTTGGGCACGTTTCCAATCGGCCTCCGCTTGATCGCGATGGGCGATGAGTTCGCCCAGGTCAGCCTTGGCGTGCTCCAGCGTAGCTTCTGCTTGCTTTTCTTGAGCGTCATAAACAGCTGGATCGATAATGGCCAGCACGGTGCCTTCGTCAACTGGGGAACCCCAGTCGATGTGTTTACCTTTAAAGGCAGGATCGGTTGCCCCGCGCGGGTCGTCGCCCAATTTCAAAACGGGTCCAACGATTTGCGCTCCGACATCGACCAATTCTTCGGGTTCTAAAGTTCCAGTAGCATTGACCGTGATGACCAAATTTCCGCGTTTGACTTCCGCGGTGCGGTAATTGGCTGTTGGCGCAGCGCCGATAAATTTCGTGTAGAAAGCAGCACCGCCCGCCACGATGCCAACCAACACCAGTAATATCGCCGTGATTCTCATAGACGTGTGTGTCGAACCCGATCCGTGCGTCCGCCAAATAATGATTAGTGAGTTCTACAACTTACTTCCGCTGCTCCCGTTGCCCTTAATCGCGTGGTTTCCGCTCTCGTCCGTCGTTGAACCGTTGCCATTGGACATCGTGGCAGAGCAAGCAGTGTGTAAAGCTTGCAACGTTGTCAAAACATTGGCCCGCTGCTGAAGCGGTAATTGTTCGAGTGCGGCCGAAGCCCGCTGGACACGGCTATCTTCGCGGAGCCGCATAATCCGTTGAGCGCGTGGCGTCAATTGCAGGCAACGAACGCGGCGATCGGTTCCCTCGAACGAACGCTTCACCAGTCGAGCGCGTTCCAATCGGTCGGCAATTTGTGTCATCGCCGATAGTGAAACGCTCAGCTCTCGGCTCAGAGACGACATCGATCGCGCTCCCTCGTACAACATGGCGCACACCCGCAACTGGCGCAGCGGCAGTTCAGCGGCCTGATCGTCCACGGCGAAGATGTCGCGCATCAGCGACATCAGCAGTTCGGTCATTGCTTTGGCCTGAGGAATGCCGGCGACTTGCTCGTTTAAAAGACCCGCCATTGCGTGGCCATTGCCGTCTTGAAGGTTGTTATTATTTTGGCTGCCATGATTGCGGCCGTTTAGGCCGCCGCCACGCTGCCCATTACCGGCGGAATTGCCGTGCCGATTGGCCTGATTTAGACGTGATTGTTTCATGGCCATACATTATTAATACGCATGAAGTAAGTCAAGTTCCGATGGTTTTCAAAAAAACCGCCAGATTTTCCGTTCTCCAGTATTGCCTGCGGGCAATTGCGTTGGGGGAAACGAATCATATATCATTATCCCGGAAAGCTTTACGAGGCGGATTTGCCCGTTGCCGGGATCGCCTATCAATGCGGAGAAGAAGGGCGGAATAACCGGCCTTTACGGGCTGGGATTCGCCATCTGTGGCGGCGGCGATGGTGCAGCGTCAAACGGAGATTCCGCCGGTTTTTCGGTCGATAGCGTCGGCATAGGAGACGGCAGGTCCACTGAAGAAGTGGCCGGCGCCGTTGCGGGCAATGTCGGCAAGACTCTCAACGATGAGCTTCCTGTTGATGGCGTTGCTGTCGACGGGGCTGTAGACGGCGTGGTTTGAGGCGTCGACGAGTCTGAAGGCACTAACATCGGAGTTGGCGCAGGATTTGTGGAGGATGGGATTGTCAAAGGCGCCGTCGCGGGCGCTGAAGATGAAGGCATCGGTTCGGGAGTAGTCATCGGCGCTGCCGAAGGCGCCGGGGATGACAGTGGGCCGACGGCAGGCAATTCGGAAGGTTTTTCAACGGAATTTCCGGTAGCATTTTGCGGCGCCGGCAATAGCTCCTGGTGCGGCAGCGGTATTTCTTCCGGTGCTGCAGTCGGATTGTTTTCGGTTACTGCCGGACTGCCGGCACCCACGGATTGCGGATTGCAGCGAATTTGCCAGCCGCCGCCCAAAGCCTCATACGTTTGAATCAACCCCATTGCAATCTGACCACGAGCTTGAGCCCATTGATCTTGTTGTGTAATAAGATTTTGCAGAATCACCGCGTAGCGGTTGAAGTCGGCACCGGCGCCAGTGATGGTGGTTGGGTTTTCGTATTGTGCGATGACAACTTCCAGCGCTAGATATGCGGCATCTACGCTTTCGCGCAACAGCTTGGCTTTTTCCTGGCTTTTTAGAAAGTTCACGATGCCGTTTTCCACTTCTTGATCGGCGTTGAGAACTGATTGTTGATACTCTGTGACGAGCTCGCGAAATGTCGCGTCCTGCAGGCGTTCGTCATTCAGGATTCGTCCGTAGTTCAACAAGTTCCAATTGAACGACGGTCCCACGCTGCTATTGAACGCCTGTGGCGAAAATAGATCTGAGAATGTAGCTGCTTGCCAGCCGAGCGTACCGTTAATGCTAAATGCCGGATACAGTTGAGCTTCCGCAATGCCAATCTGTTCCGATTGCGCGGCGGCAGCTCGTTCGGCTTTCCGGACATCGGGACGGCGACGAAGCAAATCGGCAGGCATTCCCACGACGACGTCCGGCGGCGTGATGGGAATATTCTTCTTAGCCGCAGTGTTCAACAGCGGTTCGATATCGACGACCGGAATTCCCAGCAGCGTGCACAAGCCGTTTTCGTTGGTCCGCATGTCGATCTGTAGCTGCGCAATTTGCGACTGGTCTTGCTTCAGATTACTGACGGCTTGTGCTTTATCCAAGTCGGTGACACCGTGAAAACCAGCTTTGCGCTGGGTGTCGATAAATGTGATGACGTTTTCTTGTACCTTCACGGTGTTTTCCAACAAGCGGATACGCTCCTGGTCAGTGCGGATTTGCACGTAATTGTTCGCGACGTCGCCTAGCATTGTCACCAGCATGTCGTCGTAGTCGAATACTGATCCGTCCAGCATATCTTCGTTTGCGATAATGGCACGGCGGAATCGGCCCCAGAAATCCAATTCCCAAGCCAGGTTGAAATTGAAGCTCCATTGGCTGGAAAAGACCTGACCAATGCCAGACCGTGTGAAACTGCCATTGGCGTCCTGGGTTTGCGGGAAGAATTCGCCCCGGGCAATGGCCAATTGTGCGCGAGCTTCCAGCACACGGAAACCCGCTTCACGAACTGTGAGATTTTGCTGAAACGCATTGACCATCAGTTGATTCAGCAGCGGATCGTCGAACACCGTCCACCACGAAGCCAAATCGTCGCAGTCGGTGCGGACGCGCTTATCCGATTCATCGATCCAATGTTCGGCCGACAAGGCGGGGGGGCGATGGTAGTTCGGCCCTACCTTGAAGCCGTTATGGACGTAATCGCGGAAACTGGTGCATCCGCCCAGAAGCAGCATGAGCGAGGACGCCAGCATCATCCCATGCTTTAAGGTCCGTCGCATGTATCGCTTCTTCGGAAATTGAATCATGAAAGCGGGATCGATGAGTAAACTGGTGTGCCTGGCGGTTGCAGCAGACGTAGAGGGCCTTTGCACCGTCGTGGCCGCAGGTCGTTAGGACCGCAATAGTCGAAACGACAGTCAAAAGTGGTGCATATGTGATAAACGGCTTCACGGTTGCTATCGACATAACAGCTACAACCGGACCTTTCGAAACTAATTCGCCCGTAGTTCCGGCAAAGACCGCAAAGTTTCCGCCTTTTACCCGCTTGAAAGAATTCGGCCGAAGTGCCAGGCGGGGATTTAGATCAGCGATTTCCAGTGCTGGTCAAATTATCGAGCTCGATGACGACCGAGCATGCAAATGCGGCATAGCTAGCGACGATTGCACCGTCATTCGCTGCGACAAAAAAAATAAGCCCAGGAGTTGCAACTCCTGGGCTTAGATAATGGCGTGGCAGGATAAACAGCGGTCGCACCAGATGATCCGCAGTAGGATCTACCAGCGGTATCCTAGACCACCGGAGCCGACATGGTAGGTGGTGTTGGCGTTGGTTTGCAGATCGTAATTCACGAACATACTCCAATTGTTGACCATTTCCCATGTGAAGTTGCCGCCAACGACTGCCCAATCGCGACCCGAATCCAGGCCTTGCACGATAAACGGCGTGCCACCGATCGGCACCATGGTTTGGGTTAGGCCGGAGCTGGTATCCAAAAACTCATGCACCCACATGGCGTGAATTTCCGGCAGCGTACGACGGCCGGCATGATTGGTAAACGCCCATTGCATGCGTGCACCCAGCATGCTCCGCAACGAGTTTGTGGTGTCGGCGGAGCCTGCCAAGTCGAGCGCCGTGTTCGTGCCGCCGGTTTCGGTGAAAGCGTCTTGACGCACAAAAATGTACTGTAAACCCACGAACGGTTGAATAACGTGTTGGCCCGATTGGAAGCTCATGCCGCGTTCGGCATAGGCAAATGCTTGCCAATCGCTGTAGCTGGAGTTGTTGATGTCGGTCAGCGCGTCGGTGCCAGTGCCGAATCCTAAGCGCCGGGTGGTCGTATCGCCGTCGAATTCAAAGCCGCCCAACACCGTGTAATAGTTGAAGCCATCGTCGCCGAACATGTAGCCGCCGAATTGGCCACCGTTCATCGTAGCGCTTTGGCCGTTGGGAGTATCGACGCCCGAGCCGACGTAGGCGCCATAAAGTCCCAACAGATGGCAATCGTCTTCCCAGTGTTCCATGCCGGCGACCACACCGCCCATACCGAACGATGCGCTGGTAGCGTTTCCGGAGAATTCGGTACTTCCACCCATCCCGAAACCGATGCCCCACGCACTCCACTGCGGGCGAGCACATGGCTCGCCGCCGTCAAATTCGGGCATGCCATTTTCGTCGCAACCGACAAAGGCGATGGGCGCAGCGGCAGGATTGCCGTCTTGAGCCACTGCCAGCGAGCCGCCCGGGGCAAAATTCCCACCTCGCAATCGAGTGGCAACCTGCTCGATAACAATTTGCGTGTTGTTAAGGTTGACTTGGGCCAGGGTCGGATGGATGTCGCCGGTGATTTGTGTTAGCGCGGCCCGGGCTTCCGCCTGGTTGGTAATGCTGGTTAGCGCGTTCTGCACGAGCACGAAGTCGGCGTTCGTATTGGTACTGTTCGCGTTCAAATAACGACCGGCCTGGATTTGATTAAACGTTGCGCCGGCTGTGGGAACGAAATTCGTTGTCAGGGTGAAAACGACGTCGTCCCCGCTGGCCATTAAATCCGTGGCCCTGACAAAGAATTCATTCGTGCTGATCGTTGCACCAGGATTTACTGTCGCAGCTGATCCGCCTGCAATCGCGGTGTATACACCACCGTTCATGAAATTGGTTCCAGTGATGTTCACCAGGACTTTACTTCCGCTATCGAGCGTTGCACTTCCCGTAGTGGATAATTCGCTATTGGTGTTGCCGGGGGTGGGCGTACCGGTGCCATTCACATTTACGACAAAGGTGCTGCCTGAATTGCCTATATAGTTGCCGGCTGTTTGAGTCAGGATAGCCACTGGTGTTCCCGCAGTGCCGGGCGATACTGTTCCATTATTGACGATGGCGCCAGAGACGGTACCGGTGCCACCCAACGTGCCGCCGGTAATCGTACTGCTTCCGGTCTCCGCGGCTTCGACGGTGAAACCGGCGGTGCTCGTGGTAGTGCCGGTAACGTCAACACGGCCCGCATTGATCGTCGTCGTTCCGGCGTAGGTGTTCGAACCCGAGAGCGTCAGTGTGCCGGCGCCATCTTTTATGACGTTGCCGGTGCCGCTGGTAATCGAATCCGCATAGGTGCCGTCGGCAGTTTGGGTGAAGTCAAGCGTGCCATTGTCGACCACATTTCCAGGAACGCTGGCGGCAGCAGCCTTCAGAATATTTCCGGAATCGATGGTGGTAATAACGCCCGCCCCGCTTGTTGGCGCGTTGGCCCCGGTCAACACAATAGTAGTGTTTGTGCCGCCAATTTCCATCGTGCCAGTGCCGGTAATGTTATTGGCGATAGTCTGCGTGGCGCCCGTGGCCGGATCGATCACCAAACTTCCGTTGTCGGTGATCGCGCCGGTCCCGAGGGTGCCAGACGTGGTTCCGTTGCCAATTTTCAGGGTTCCGGAGGTAATGTCTGTCGCGCCATACGAGTTAGCCGCACCTGTGAGGACGACGGTGCCCAAACCCCCATTGGGGTTGATGTTTAACGGTCCGCCGCCGGTGATGTTTTGGCTGACCGTAAAGACTTCGCCCGCGGCCTGGGCATCGATGCCGCCGCCGTTGGCGGTGAAAGTCACGGAACGGGCGGGATTAAAGCCCGTGGGTATCGTGCCATTAATTTGCAAGGTGCCGCCGTTGAACGTCAGCGCGCTGGAAGACGCGCCCAAGTTGGAAACCGTCGAGTCATCTTCCTGGATGGCCACGGTGCCGCCGGCGTTGAGCGTAGTGCCACCGGTGTAGGTGTTGTTGCCGGTCAGCGTTAAAACGCCGCCATTGGCAGCGACCGAGGTTGCTCCGCTAATTACGCCGCTTAGTGTTTGAGTCTGCGTGTTAGTTGTGGCAGTGACGATGCTCGATCCGGTCGTGCCGGCGATGGTGCCGTTATAGGTAAATGGGCCGCCGGTGGTTTCGTTAATGGTCATGGTTCCGGTACCTAACGTGATACTGCCGGTGGCAGCGCCGGTCAGACCGGTTGTCGTGAAACTGTTGCCGTTAGCGTTGAGTGTACCGTCAACGGTATAGTTTGCGGTTGACAGCGCGGTTGCATTGGTGGCCGGAGTGGTGCCGGCTTGCAAAGTGCTATTGGCGGTGATGTCAATGGTACCGCCGGTAAAGCCTGTCTGGTTGTCGCCAGTAAGCGTCAGTGTATGTGTGTTCGTGCCATTACCAAGAACAAACGTGCCGCTGGTGCTGGTGATATCGCCGGCGAAGGTCTGGTCGGAGGCATTGTTGTCGTTGAAGGTGCCGCTAGTGCCTAGGTTCAAGGTCGTACCGCTGACGCCACTCAATGCTCCCACGGTCGCCGTGCCGCCCGTGGTACCATCGCTAACGGCGAATATGCTGGTGCCATTCAACTGCAGTGTACCGGAGACGTTCGTGGTGGCTCCGCCGCTGGTAGTAGAATTGCCACCGTTCATCGTGTAATTGCCAGTGACGGTTGTCGCTCCGCCAGCATTGTTCGTGAAGGTGCTGGCGCCATTTTGAGTAAGTCCGGCATTAAAATTTGCCGCACCGCCGTTGACATTGAAAGCACCGTCGGTCAGCGACACAGCTCCCGAAAAGTTCGCCGTTCCGCCACTGGTGCTGAACGAAGTGCCGGAGTTCGTCTGCGTCAAAGTGGTGAAGTTGCCCGTACCGCCAGCCAAGTCCATTGTGCCGCCGGATTGCGTGTAAGCGCCCGTGACGGTGAGCGTGGATCCAGCGGAACCGAGGGTTACGGCTCCGGCGGATTGATTGATGCTGGCCACAGTGGCATCGAAGCCGTTCAAGTTGAGCGTGCCGCCGGTAATGGTGTAGGCGACATCGGGCAATGCATCGGCCGCCGATTGTTGCAGCGTGCCCGCCGCGACTGTAATGGGACCAAAACTATTGGCCGCCGAACCCAACTGGAGGATTCCGCCGCCGGCTTTGGTGAACCCGGTGAAGCCGGCAGCCGTGGTGATGGGGCCATTGACGTTTAGTTGGGTGCCGTCAACCGTCCAGGTTTGGGTGGTTGAATTCGTGATTCCTAAAATTACGGGCGCACTGATCGTCTCAGTAGTCGTTGCACTGTCGGTGATTCCACCTTCGATCGTCAGCGTACTGCCGCCGCTATTGTCGATGACGTAGCCGAGGGCGCCAGCTTGAAAGGTAAGCGTGTTGATATCATAGTTTACATCGACCGTGGACGTAGTCCTGGGAACAGTGGTGCTGTTGTTGTAGATGATTTGCGCGGTACCGTTATTGACCGGCGCCGTGGGCGTAGTAGACCAGTTGGTCCCATCGCTCCAGTTATTGGTCGTGCCACTTGCGCCGGTCCAGGTTTGGGCGCTAGCCAGGGCAGCCCCGAAGAAGGTGATCGATAAAACGAGACCCAGGGTTGGCCCGAGCCGCCGTATAGTCCGTCTCATGTTCAAATCTCCAAACATGCAGCGGTAGACCGCGGGAACAGTTCGCGCGCGGTGCACCGTCTGCTGCTAGGAAATTCTCGACAGGAAAGGCAAGTAGAGTTTAACGATTCTTCCGGATCTAACGCTGGTAACGCCAGCGGGAAGATATCCGAACATAGAAGCTCGGTAAAAACGCTAGCGAGAAAGCGTGCCTTGATGAGATATTGAGGCGGCACTGCCAGCGATGACAGCGTGCCGTGATTGTTGGGCGGCCGCGTGACGCCATAGTACCTACGATTTTTCGAAGGCACCGATGTCCGCATGTGGACCTTGCGGACGATGCACTCCGCGCTGATCGGTTGACGGAGCTAGCGTATTATCAGCAGCATTGATGGCTGGGCTGCCCGCTAGCAATGCGTACGTCTCTGTCGGGCCGCCATTGAATGCCAGTGCTCCCAGTAGAGGAGCTTTGCCAATGATATCGTTGCTGCTGTTCAGAATCGGCGCGCCGTCCTGTATGCCTGCCGTGCCTTGGCCGAGCAGACTAAAAAACAAGTTGTGGCCCAAATCATCGAATGCGTTTTGTGCATCGTAGATGTCGGGCCCGTTGGTGGCAGTGTTTTTGGCCACAATGGTATTTCCGATGTGGATCGTGCCGGTCCCGTCCGTTTGAGCGATGCCGCCGCCACTAGTGGAAGCGTTGAAGACCATGGTGTCGTTGATAATTGTCAAGTCGCCATCGCCTTCAAAATCGATGCCGCCGCCGGCATCGAACGAGCCGTTGGAGCTGATCGTGCAATTGATGATCAGCGAACCAACGCCAAGGTTGCCGGGATACGGATTCGAATTTGTGCCGGTGGTGGCGATGTAAATGCCGCCGCCGTCGCTGCCGCTGCGGTTGGCGCTGACCCGGGTGCCACTCATCGACAACGTTTCGCCTCCGACGGCAAAGCCGGCACCGTTACCGCCAGACCTGTTGCCGTTGATTGTACTATTGTTAATGGTGGTGGGTTCACCGCCGTTGTTGGGGAGTTGCCCGTCCGAGAAGCCGCCTCCTTCACCGTTTGTGGCAATGTTGAAACTTAGCGTGCAGTTTTCCAGATCAATTATCGACTCCCCGGCATTGAAGCCACCGCCGTCACCCTTGGATATATTGTTGGTAAATGTAGTGTTGGTGAAGAAACAATGCGTTTCAGTGTCGCCCATATCGACTGCGCCGCCATTTCCCGTCACGCTGGTGTTATGGTCCAAAGTGCAATTCGTCAGAAACAGATCGTTGTATCTGTCTTCAATGGCTCCGCCATTTGCGTTGGCGCGGTTGTAGGAAAATCTACTGCCCGTTATATCATTGTCGGAGGTGCTTCCGTCCGCCTCGATTGCACCGCCGTTTTGAAAGGCGGCGTTTTTCGTAAAAACTGAACGGAGAATGGTGATTCCCGCATTGTTGTTTTGGATGGCTCCTCCATAAGCGCCGGCGACATTGTGCGTGAAAGTGCTGCCGGTGATATCCAGAGGTCCGGCATTGCCAATTGCGCCGCCGTTGCCCGTGGTCGAGGTGTTGTTGGCAAATGTACTACTTTTGACATTCACGGTTCCGTCGTCTGTCCAGATAGCGCCGCCGTCTGAATTGGAAGTGTTTCGCAGGAACTGACTGCCGGTGATATTAATTGCCTCTGCGGAATCGAAATATATGGCACCGCCATTGGATGCCGAATCGTTACCACTAAAAACGCAATTGGTAATCGTTACCGACGACGCATCGGTCAGGTAGAACGCCCCGCCGTTATCGGTACCCGCATGATTATTAAAGATTTGGCTGTTGACGACGGTGAGTGCCCCGCTCGATCCATCTACCATTGCGCCGCCCCCGCCATAAGCGGAATTTCCGCTGATCGTGCTATTCCGAATAGTGATGTCGCCGCTTCCACTATCGATGCGAATGCCGCCGCCATATCCATTTATACCGGCTGCAGCCGTGTTGCCGGTGATAGAGCTGTTTACAATCGTCAAATCACCGGAAGTCAGTGCGATGCCGCCGCCGAATCCCGCGCCCGGGCTGGTGGCAATATTGTTCTTGATGGTGCTGTTGCTGATGGTTAACGTTTCGTCGTCCACGCCATTCACAGCTCCACCAATTGTGCGGGTGATACCCCCGGTGATGGTCAAATGATCTAATGTCAATTGAATGCCGTCTGTGACTATGTCGAAAACGCGGTCCAGCCCATTGCCGTTGACGAGTGGATTAGCGCCGCTGCCGGACTTGGTAATGATCAGATTTCGCGTGATGTCGAAATCGCCCGTCATGTCGTCATCTTCATTGGCGCCAGCGACGGTGATTTTGTAAGTCGAATTTGCTTTTAGTACGACGGTATCGACGGGCGCCGATTGCGCAGTATTATCGAGATTGGCCAGATAAATTGCCTCGCGGAGTGTCAGTTTGCCCCCGTTACCGTACGGCGTTGCCAGTGTGGTTAACCCGGTATCGATCGTCCGATCGGCCGTCGTGTTGACGTTGAATACCGCAAGCAACCGACGGTCTTCCAAAGGCTCAAATCCCCAGCGCATTCGGCGGCTGTGACAGGCGGTGGGAAATCGCTTGTTGTGGAAAACATGTCGGTGGGAAGGGCTCACGGTGCACCTCTTGAAGACGGTTGATTAGAGAAACGAGAATAAGCACTACAGATGAGTATTTTTAAAGAAGAATCCTGCATAGTCGACTCAGTTTATCTATCTTTTCTCTCTTGCACAAGTTATTAGGTGAAATCTTCGCGAATTTTCGGAAAAGAAGATGTGGCAATCAATTTGGGGAGGTAGAAACGTCGCCCTGGAGGCCAATTACTTTGGCGTTCTAGAAGTACCCGCGCGCGCAAGAGCTTGCGCAAGATGGCGCCCGAGACCTAAATATCCTGCCCCTTGGGGACCTGGGTAATCAGACGAGCCGAGCGATTCCGGGTGAAATAGGTCCAGCCCCATTGCATGAGAACTAGCAAGCGGCTTTGGTGCTGAACGATGTTCATCAGGTGAATTACTAGCCAAATCCACCAGGCCAGCCAGCCGGAGAATTTGCACCAACCGAAATCGGCGACGGCCGCATGACGGCCGATGGTTGCCAGGCTTCCCAAATCGCGATATTTAAATGGCGGCAATGTTTCACCACGCAGGCGTGCGGCAATTAGTTTGGCCACGTACCGTCCTTCTTGAATGGCTGGCTGTGCGACTCCGGGAAGCGCCTTACCATCGGCACCGGTAAAATTCGCTAAATCGCCAATCACAAAGATTTCTGGATGGCCCGGCAGGCTGCAATCGGGCTGAACATTTACTCGCCCATTTCGGTCGAGTTGCGCGCCGGTTGCTTCAGCTACCGCTTTGCCGAGCGGCGATGCTTGCACGCCGGCGGCCCATAATACTGTGTGCGTGGCAATTTGTTCCGTTTGGGCGGCGTTGGCCGGACCGTTTTCGACGGTGACCGCATCTGCTTCGATATTCGTTACGCGGTGATTTAATCGCACGACAGCGCCCAGCTTTTCCAGCGAGGCGAGCGCTTTGGCGGATAGCTTGGGGTCAAAACCGGGCAGGACACGGTCGGCGGCTTCGATCAATATGACTTCTGCATTGGCCGGATTGATGCGCCGAAAGTTGCCGCGCAAAGTTTCCTTGGCCAATTCGCAAATGGTGCCGGCCAACTCCACTCCGGTGGGACCCGCACCGACAATTGCAAAGGTGAGCCACGCGCGAACACGCACCGGATCGGTCTCGCGCTCTGCTTCTTCAAATGCCGTTAGTACACGGCCGCGAATCGCAGTGGCATCTTCAACGGTCTTCAATCCGGGGGCGAACGGTTCCCAGTTGTCGTGGCCAAAATATTGATGGCTAACGCCCGTTGCTACGACGAGTGTGTCGTACGGCTGTTTTCCATCGCTGAGAATTACTTCGCGCGGGCCCGCATCAATTTCGACAACTTCTCCCAGCAGCACTTCGGCGTTTTCTTGCTTGCGGAATACATCGCGCAGCGGCGCGGCAATATTGGCCGGCGACAATCCCCCGGTGGCCACTTGATACAGCAGCGGTTGAAACAGATGAAAGTTGCGCCGATCGATTAGCGTTACCTGCACCGGCGCGCGGCGCAACTTGCGGACTACATTCAGCCCGCCAAAACCGCCGCCGATGACCACCACACGATGAGCGCCTTCCATGCATGCAAATTATCCGCATGCTGCTATTTCTGTGAAGTCACAATTGTGGCAGCCTGGGCAAATTGCACGAAAAAATCTCAATACTTTGGCTGTTCCTAAAGCGTAAAGTTCTCCGATAACGCAGAAGGAACCGCAGCATTGCTGCGAGTTTGCAAGCATTCGTTGGCCCTGGTTGAGAGACTAAGGCTAAATCACGATCTGTCGGTTGCCCGCGCGTTCAGGGAGGAATTATGCGGGGGGCGTTTTGGAACATTACTGCCAGCCAGCGTCGCTGCGCGCTTTTCCTTACCGCCGCGATATTAATGCTGGCAATGGGCATCTCCGGCTGTACGCCATGGGGTGAATACAAGGCCAATGGCTTCAAAGTCGGTCCGAATTACCACCGGCCGAGCGCCGCGGTGGCCGACCACTGGATTGATGCTACTGATAAGCGACTCTCCTCCGACGAGCCGGATCTGAGCCAGTGGTGGACGGCTTTCAACGATCCGCAACTGAACGATCTGATACTGGCCGCTGTGCATCAAAATCTGTCGCTCAAAGAAGCTTGTTTTCGGATTCTTGAAGAGCGTGCGGCACTGGCGATTGCGGTCGGCAACTTATTTCCGCAAACGCAGCAGGCGGTGGGCAACTACACGCGGAATGCCGTTAGCGTGTTGCAAGCGAACCAAGGCTTTTTGGCGGGCGGATTTCCAGGAACTTCGCGGTTTTTCAATAATTGGGATCTCGGTTTCAACCTGGCCTGGGAGTTGGATTTTTGGGGCCGGTTTCGCAGGGCGATTGAATCGGCCGAGGATAATTTGAATGCCTCGGTATTCGATTACGACGACGTACTGGTGACGTTACTCGGCGACGTCGGCTCAACATACATCCAGATACGCACGCTGCAGCAGCAGATCGAATACGTCAAGGAAAACATCAAAATTCAGAACGAGGCTTTGGAAATTGCGCAAGCACGCTTTCAAGGCGGCCTGGCCAGCGATTTAGATACCCAGCAAGCGATTAGTCAATTAGCGCAAACGGAAGCGCTGATCCCGCAATTTGAAAAACAATTGCGGGCCGCAAACGATCGGCTATGTGTACTCCTGGGCATACCGACAGACGATTTGATGCCTAAGCTTGGCGATAAAGACATTCCGCAGGTTTCGCCGGACGTGGTCGTGGGCGTGCCCTGCGACTTGTTGACGCGGCGACCGGACGTAAGACGAGCTGAACAGCTGGCGGCATCGCAAAGTGAGCAAATCGGCATTGCAGAAGCGGAATTGTATCCGGCAATTTCGATCACCGGCACGGTTGGGTTCGATGCCCAGCGCTTCACTGAGCTGTTTAAAGATCATTCGTTTGAAGGAAGCATTGGACCGGGCTTCCAATGGAATGTATTTAATTATGGGCGACTGATCAACAACGTGCGGTTGCAGGATGCGAAATTCTGCGAACTGGTGACGCACTACCGGGCCACAGTTTTGCAGGCGAATTCGGAAGCAGAGGACAGCATTGCGGAGTTTTTGCAATCGCAGCTACAGGCGAAAGACATGCAGCGCAGCGTCGATGCAGCCGCCAAGGCCGTCGATTTGGCAATCACGCAATACAAAGGCGGGTTAGTCGATTTCAACCGCGTTGCCGTGCTGGAACAGAACCTGGTGCAGCAGCAAGATCTGCTGGCTCAGGCTGAGGGAGATATTGATGCCGGCCTGGTGCATTTATATCGAGCACTCGGGGGCGGTTGGGAAAAACGCTGCGAGGGAGTATTTGATAGTGCAGCCGGTATGGAAGGCGCACAGGAATCGATTCCACAAGGCGCCGAAGAATTGCCACCGGGAAAAACCACTCAGCCTTCAAAGCCGGGCCCGGGAACACTATCTACTCCTGGCCAAGCGGCGCCGACCAAACCGGGCTTGGAAACCGTGCCGAATTTAATGCCGCAATATCAACAGCAACCCGGTGCGCCGCGCCGGCCGTTGCCTGGTCCGGCCGAAACGAGTCCGCCGTCGACGTCCGGGACTAAAATAAGCAGGCCTTCCGCGCGTTCGGTGGCGGCGCAAACGGCAACGACTCAGTCGATCGTGAAAAAAACCGCATCGGATAAAACTCAAGGCAACGCCAGAATCAAACAAGCCTCGACGGATAGCGGTCCTCGCGAAAATCGACTATCGCAGATACCGCTGCATTTACGGCGCAGCAGCGACGAAGCCAGCTTCGATTGGACCGAAGATGATGTACCGCTGCCTCCGCCCATGGAATTGTTCAAACAAGCTGATCCGGGCCGACACCGCTACCCTGCCGAAACTCCTGCTGAAACTGACCGCAACATCGATCATGGAACCGACGAAGCAGAAGCAAGTGCCCCCGCGCTATTACATGCTGGCCTGCTGCCGGAAGATCAGGGGCAAGCCAAACTGCTGCGCTAGGGCATGCGATGTAGCTGTGGCTGTCTGCAACCGCTATGGGTGGCTGTAGCCCGATCACTTTGCGAAAAGTTCTAGCCGTGTGTTGGCGGCGGCATGGCAACGCCGGGTTTTACAACCGTCTGAATTCGCGCCGATTGTTTCTGTGTGGCCTCATCTCGGCGAGCTTGCCGATACATCAAGGCATAATAAAACACCGGCGTTAAGAATAGCCCGAACGCGGTCACGCCGATCATGCCGGAAAAAACCGCGGTCCCTAGCGAAACGCGCATTTCCGCGCCGGCCCCATGAGCCAAAATCAGCGGCACCACGCCCAAGATAAAGGCGAAGCTGGTCATAATGATCGGTCGTAACCGCAAGCGGCATGCTTCCACTGCGGCCTCGTGCAAGTTCTGCCCCAAGGCGCGCTGCTGCTGCGCGAATTCGACAATTAGGATCGCGTTCTTCGCCGCCATACCGACCAGCACCAGGAAGCCGATTTGCACGAATATATCGACCGGCAGATGCGCAATCATCATTCCGGTGACCGAGCAAAGCAAGCACATCGGCACGACCAAAATCACCGACAGCGGCAACTTCCAGCTTTCATACTTGGCCGCCAGCACCAGAAACACCAACACGGCGCCGAACACGAAGACAAACAATCCCAAGATCGCGGCCGGCACCAGGAATAGGCCGATCTTTGCGGGCAGAATTTGCATGAACGTGATCGTGGTCCATTCGTAAGGCAGGCCGAGCTTGTCGCACAGGCCTTGCATCAATGTGATGGCGTCGCCGGAGCTTACGCCCGGCGCAGGTTTACCGTTAACTGCTGCCGTGGGATACATGTTGTACCGCATGTACATGGCCGGTCCGCCGTGACTTTTCACGGTGGCCAGCGTTGCCAGCGGCACCATTTTTCCGAGCTTATTGCGCACCTTGAGCTGTCCCACTTGCTTCGAGGTGGTGCGAAAATCGCCCTCAGCCATCAAGTTCACTTGCCATGTGCGGCCGAATAGATTGAACAGGTTGACGTAATAGCCGCCCATATACGTTTGCAGGGCATTGAACACATCCTGCACCGGAACCATCAGCGATTCGCATTTTGCGCGGTCAATGTCCACAAAAAGTTGCGGCGTATCGGCCCGAAACATCGTGAACACGCCGATCAATCGATGCAGCGGGTCGGTATTCGCATCGCGGCACAATTCGTCAGTGGCTTTTTGCAGTTCTTCAAGATTCACTAGGCCGCGCTGTTCCACTTGCATTTGGAAACCACCGGCATTGCCCAAACCCTGGATCGGAGGCGCGCGGAACACGCTGATAATTGCTTCGTCAATATTCTGATTGCACATCGTGCGCAGCTTTTGGGCGATCACGGCATCGTATTCTTCGTGGCTGTGCCGCTTGTCGAACGGCGCCAAGATGACAAACGTCGAGCCCCAGTTCGAGCCGTTAGCGCTGAGCAACACCGATTGCCCGGCCACGCTAAGCGTGTGATCCACGCCTGGGATGGGTTCAAAATGTTTGCTGTCCATCTCGCCGCCCAGTGCGAGTACGTCCAACTTATGCATTACTTCCTGAGTCCGTTGCAGCGAAGCGGAGTCGGGCAGCATCACATTGACGAGCAAATAGCCCTGATCCTGTTCCGGAATGAAGCCTGTAGGAGCGTGCCCTATGCTCCAATACGTGGCATACAGCAATGCGCCGTACACACACAAAATGAGAACGCACACTCGCAGGCCGTGGCTGATCGTCCAGCCGTATCCGACCGTGATTTTATCGAAGATAACATTAAAGCCGCGGAAGATTTTACCCAGCACGAAGTTGACTGGCCGAATGATCAACCATCCCAAAACTCCGCCCGCCAGCGCTCCCGGCAGAAATGCGATTGCAAAAACTAAATAGGGAAGATAGCCTGGATACTCGGCATCAATGGCGGCGTCGCCCAGCGGCAGGTTGAAATAGCCGGCGACCATCGGCTTTAAGAGTGAAACCGTAATCAGCCCGCCGATCAGAATAAAAATCCACCACGGCAGTGCTTCGCGCATATGTTCGTGGCTGCCGCCCTCTTCTTTCGTTTCCGTTTTAAATACGGAAACCGCCCGCGACGGCGTCAGCGTCATGGCGTTGATGGCCGAAATGATCATCGCCGCCGAAATCGTCAGCGCGAACTGCTGATAAAACTGTCCGGTAATGCCCGGCAAAAACGCGCTGGGCAGAAATACGCTCGTCAGCACCAGCGTAATCGCCACGATCGAGCCGGTGATTTCCTCCATCGCTTTGATAGTGGCCGATTTGGGATCCAGGCCTTTGGCAATCCACCGCTCCACGTTTTCCAGCACGACAATGGCATCGTCCACCACAATGCCAATTGCCAACACCAGTCCGAACAGCGAAATGTTGTTCAAGCTGAAGCCCATCGCTAACATGACGGCGAATGTGCCGATGAGCGAAACGGGCACGTCGATCATGGGCAGGATCATGGCCTTCCAGTCCTGCAGGAAGAACAGCACGACAATCGCCACCAGAATGATGGCATCGCGCAGCGTTTTGAAAACCTCTTCCACCGATTCAATAATGAATGGCGTGGTGTCGTAAACAATTTTGTAATCTAGTCCCGGCGGGAAGCTCTTTTTCAATTCCCGCATTTGTCGCTTCACGCTGTTGCCCACGTCCAGCGCGTTGGAGCCGGGCAACTGAAATACTGCCAGTGCCACCGAGGGCTGCTTATCCAAGTGGCATTGCTGGGTGTACTGCTGGGAATCCAACTGCACCGTCGCCACATCTTTGAGCCGAACGACTGCAGCCGACGACCGGCCTTGCGCATTGTCGCCTTGATTGGTTTTGATAATGATGTTGCCGAACTGCTTCTCGTCCATCAACCGACCGAGCGTGCTCATCGTGTATTGAAATTGCTGCCCTTTGGGCACGGGATCCTGCCCGATCGTGCCGGCGGCCACTTGCACGTTCTGATTTTTCACCGCACTAATCACGTCTTCCGAGGCGATATTGCGGTCCGCCATTTTGTTCGGGTCCAGCCAAACCCGCATGCTGTAATCGCGCTCGCCCAAATAATTGATGTTGCCTACGCCGTCGATGCGCAGCAACGAATCTTTGATGTAAATTGTCGCGTAATTGCTCAAATACAAATTGTCGTACTGGCCGTCGGGTGAAATCAGGTTAACGGCGAGCAAAATTGCCGGCGATTGTTTGTTCGTGTTCACGCCTTGCATTTGCACTTGTTCGGGCAATTGCGACATCGCCAGCGCCACGCGATTTTGCACCAGCACTTGAGCGATGTTTAAATCGGTGCCGAGTTCAAACGTGACGGTCAACGTATAAGAGCCGTCGTTGGTACACTGCGACGACATGTACAGCATCTTTTCGACGCCGTTCACTTGTTGCTCAATCGGCGCGGCCACGCTGTCGGCTACCACTTGGGCGTTAGCGCCGGGATAGCTGGCGGTCACCTGTACGCTGGGCGGCGTGATGTTGGGATACTGCGCGACTGGCAGCGAAATGACGGCCACGCCGCCGAGCAGCAAAATGACAATCGAAATCACCCAAGCAAAAATCGGGCGCTCGATAAAGAATTTGGCAAACATGGGCGAGAGCTTTCGGGCCGTTCCTACTTTTTCATGCGCTGGACGTTATTGCTGCTCAGCCGTCTGAATTTCAACTTTCATCCCGGGGCGGATTTTCTGCAGGCCGCCGACAATAATTCGATCGCTGGCTGTCAGGCTGGGCACAGCGCCTTTTTCATCGGGCTTGGCGATCCGGATGCCGTTGGCTTCGCGAATAATTTGCTCGGGGATGGCAATTTGCATCGTGTCGGATTGCACTTCGCCCACGGTGATTGGGCGATATTCAACCACATTATCGGCATTGGCTACCATCACATACTTTTGCGATTGATCGGTGCCGATCGCCGCTTGGGGTATGAGCAACGCCGGATGCGCATCGCCAATCGGCAGTCGCACCCGCAAAAACATTCCCGGCGCAAACACGCGCGGTCCGACCGGCGGCTTCGGGTTCGCAATTACGCCGCGCACTTGCAGCGTGCCAGTGGTCGGATCGATTTGGTTGTTCACAAAGTCGATGGATGCCGTGTACGGATAGTCGCTGCCGCCGGTCAATCCCAAATCGACTGGATATTTTGCATATTTATTTTCTTTGTCTCGCTCCGATTTAATCTTCCCTTCGCGCATTAGCATGGCAATGCGTTCCAGGGTGATTTCATCGATGTCAAAATACGCATACATCGGGTCTTCAGAAACCACGGTGGTCAGCAGCGTGTTGGCCTCGACCAGATTACCAACCGAAAGCAGATTGCGACCGACGATGCCATCGATGTCCGTTTTCACGTCCGTGAATTTCAAATTCAAAAGCGCCGATTCCGAATTGGCCTGCTGGGCCGCCACTTCCGCTTCCGCTTTAGCTTGGGCGGCCAAATATTTGTCGACATCTTGCTGACTAATGGCGCCGGGCGTGCGTGCAACCACCAACGCTCGGGCATAATCGGCCTTGGCCAATTGCAATTGGGCTTTGGCCAAATTTACTTGCGCGATCGCCTGATCGTAGGTCGCCTGATAGGGCCGCGGGTCGATTTTGAACAGCACCTGATCGCGCTTCACATCTTGCCCGACGACGAAGTTGAAATCCTTCACCGGCGGTTGATCGTTCTGGGCGTCGAAATTCCAGCGAACCAAATAACCATTCACTTTGGCCCTCACGTCCAATGAATAGGGCGCCTCGGTGCGGCCGGTAAAATACTCGTAGTCGGTTACCGATTTGGTCACCGGTTGCTGCACTCTAACGATTGCTGCCTGCTGTTCGGCATGATGCGCACTTTCCTCTCCGCAGCCGCTCAAAAACAATGTGATGCTGGCCAATACCAGCCAGGCCGCGACCAGGTCGGCTGGACAGCGGCGAAGGAAGTGCGATCGTACGGAAAAACGGTGCTTGATTAATCGCTTCATAGCGAGCTCGTAAATAATCGGCGCGTAGTACGGCCAAAGCGAACCTTCTCCAATGCGCAAACCTACTTATGCATATAGGTTGCGATTTAACAACAAGCACTGCAAGTCTGTACTCTCAGGCGCGATTATAACGGCTGAATGCAATTTGCCACGCAAAAAAACAATACAAGACATCAACAAATGCCTGGGTGAAGAAATACCATTGATGCGCGAATGACTGAATGTCTTGGCACATGTTTCCAGGAGAGCGGCGCGCAACTGCGGCGTTCCGCAGACTGCCCTTCATTTCGCAGATGCAATCATTTTGTCGCCATCGCCCTGCCGATTCTGCAGAAAATGGGGCTCCTCTTTAGCCGGACGGGTCTCTAAAAGCCGCTGGAATTGGGCAGTTCCAGCGGCTTCCTTTTTCCTCGGACGACAACCGGCTTTGCGATTTACCTGCGGCGGCTTCCTCGCTATTATTTGCCTCCCTTGGGAGGACAGTATGCGCAGGATCGTGTTGTTGATCTTTTTGATGGCAGTACTGCCCGGCTGCTGTGTTTTGGACGTGCACAGCCCGGTATCGCCATGGGTATTTGCTAAGTCCTCTAGCAAAACTTCGACAACGCCCGTATCAGATAAAACGATTCGGTCAAACGCCGCCGACACAACAGCCACTTCTGTTACCGACATCGGCAGCTGAATTCTGCGTGGTAAGGCCAGGTTATGCTAAACTTGCACCGCCTCTGAAAATCAGACGGTAAAAAATGCCGTGATTTGTGGGCTTTTATGAGGGCCGCTGATCTGGAGGAATGTGCGGCGCTATGCAAGCGAAAAGCCTGGTCACAACCCGCTAGGAATTGCTCCGGGCTTAAAAACCTTCTCGCATTTGCGCCAGGTTGCACGATGCGCCCTCAGTCCGATACTCAGCATGTCCGGGGGTTGGCTTTTGGCTGAGCGCTAGGAGTGCTGAGGCTGGCTCGGGGACAGAAGCCGTAGATTATTAGGGAAGATTCAACAGCGCCTGCAGATCGCCATTGTTTACCATGCTGTCGCCGTTAATCACTACCGCATGTCGACGAATTGCTCTTTGTCAGGACGCAGACAATTGAGAAAATATGAGGTACTGCCTGCCCAGTCGGCGGGCCTGTCTATCGCCCTGCCGCTCTTGCTGTCCAGGGTTGATGATTACCCGCCGGGCGCCTCATTAAGCTTTCTCGTGGCCACGACAATTGTGCCCCTGAGCTTCTAACGCCAGTTACTAATAACTGCCGAGACTTCGATGATGCTGGAAGCAATGGCCCAGAATCCGTCGCGGGTACCTGACTG
>Ga0182024_10004114_pt1 | contig 33887 bp, 34 predicted proteins | sample P32metaG_FD_120480 | JGI IMG/M metagenome (GOLD analysis project Ga0182024, IMG submission 120480) | Permafrost microbial communities from Stordalen Mire, Sweden - P3-2 metaG (Illumina Assembly) | ecosystem: Environmental > Terrestrial > Soil > Wetlands > Permafrost | place: Sweden: Stordalen... | reverse complement strand
CTAACCGGGCGACTTCATCCCGGAATGGCGGGCGAAATCATCCCGGAATGCCGAGCGACATCAAATCGGAATGGTGGGCGAGATCATCCCGGAATCCCGGGCGACTTCCGTCGGAATCCGCACACCCACAAGCCGGTCTTGCCCGATACGCCGGTGGCGGCCCGCAATAGGTCCATTGTCGCGGTCGTCAACTCGGTCGGGTTCGTGGTCAATCTATCGGCCAACAACCCCGCGGAAGCGGACGCACTGGCCGATCTGGAAATCGCACCCGTCGTCTCGATCCTCGCGCATGATTATGCGCGGCGAGCGGTGCGACACCGGGCGAAGAGCCGGCCCGACGAATGGGCCGAGACGATCGCCGAATGGCGTGATCGCATCTCCGACCTGCCGACGCACACGCCGGCGGGAAGGAGGATCGCGATCTGTCCAGCGACCTACTCGAACGCGACGTGCAAGAGCTGCGCGGCTTGCGCCCGGCCCCGCGATGCCATCATCGGGTTCCCAGCCCATGGCGCTTGGCGAATGGTCGAGAAGGCCACCGCCGCCCGCGACGTGCCACCCGGCCAGAGCTGGGCGTTCCATGATCACCGGACGATGGCCGAGGTCATCGCCAACGAGAAATCCCTATCAGCCTGACGCCAGAAATCCGCCGATCCACGCGATCGGCGGATTTTGCCATTCACGCCGGTCAGCGCGCGGCCTTCTGCCTCCTGAGCAAGGCGCAAGCCGCCATCATACCAGCGGCCGAGCCGGCGAAGCCAGGGTACCCTAGCCAGCCGAGCGGCGGCGGAAGAGCGATTTGAGCCGGTCGACGAGCACCTTACACAACGAGCGCGGCGGGGTTGGCAGGTACTCTTGGGACTTTGACAATTCCTCGAATGGAGTTGGAAACCGATCAAATACATCCTTTAAGCGTCTTCGATATTTGGCCTGTTGTGATTTTGGGGCAAATACGCATTGGCAGATGTCAGCATGTGCTGGATTTATATTCAACGCGGTATCATAAACCGCAAAGCATCTTTTACCTTCCGCTTGAATGTCTCGGATATTTGCACAAGTTGCGAGAACATAGCCGACGTAATTACGCGCGACCTCTGCTGCGGCGTGCGTGTTTGATATGTGCCGACGGCGGTCCACCGACATGCCATTAGTCCCAGCATGCGAAAAGGCGTTGGGCTTTACGGCTTTGCTGCCGTCCGGCATCTCCTCAATGTGATCTTCTAAGAGATATCGGACCAGAGGCTCATCGAGTGCAATGATGCCAGGGGATATCCCTGGCGCAACGCTCTCATTCTCGCACTGGAAGCCCCCAAGAGCCGCTGAAAGCCTCTCGCAGCGTGTTTTAGGTTCGTGGTCTTCGCGGAGAAATGCCGGGATATCAACACATTTCACGCTGCAGCTCGTTCCACGAAGGTCCCGCCACCGCCCAATAATGCCAGTACAGCAGGCGGAAAGCCCTTTTTGATCGGTTCATCGTCCAGGTGAACTGCGGCACTGCCGGGTCGTTCGGCGTACGCGTAATACGTGTGAGAGCCATCAAACCCGATCTCGGCATATAGGGGACCGTCGTCCCAATACAGCGCAACATCACCCGAGGCCAAAACCATCGGCTTCGGCGTCGGGATACCCTGCGGAAGAAAACTGAGAAAATCGATGGCATCGTAGACCCCATCGTCCGATGGGGAACAGGCCTGTTCCCCATCCCAGTTCGGCTTATAGCCGCCAAACGAAAGGAGTTTACCGGCAAGCACATCCAACTCATGAGCCGGGCTTATGGGACCAAGGAGCTGGACGCCCGCTTCGGCAGCTATTCCGGGTAGCAGGCTAGCCGTTGCGTCTGGGTGGCCGTCAATCATCGCCGTCGGGAGCCTTGCCTCGTATACAAGATCCCCCAACACCGGGCTATCACAGCCCACTCCCCATGTCGGGGGTAGGTTGGCCAGCACAATTAGGGTTAATGGCAATTGATGGTTCATGTCAGATGGCCAATCCTGGAACTCTCGCTATCATGGCATCTGCAAGCACGCGTCTCACGAAATTTTTATTTAGTTCATGCATCCTGTCGACACAAGCTGGGAAAACCGCATCAGCATCGCGATCAAAAAACTGCTGCCGATCAGCGATCGGTGCATCAAATACGAGCCGGTGTTGAACCGCTATGCGGGCCTGCCACCGCGTGGTCGGGGGTTCACCCAGCAGATTTGGCCCCTCGGCAATCGCGACATTGACATTGTCCACTCTGGCGGCAGGGGGGTCATCGTTCGGACGCTCCATCCAGCCGTTATAGCTATGAACAGCAGAAGTCCGATGTATCAGGCTCGGAGGAAGTAGATCACTGTCAGCACGAATAAAATCCGCCAAGTTAAATTCTGCATTATCATCGTCCCATTGATAAGTACTTTGATATTCAAGAAGTATTCCCGATATTGCGTTTGCCTCGATTATGATCTTTCCACACTCAGAGAGGATCCTATGCGCCAGCGGCCACGTTTCTCCCCACCTGTTATATTGAGTAGTCATATAAATTACCCGGTTCTGAATGAGGTTCAGTGCTCTCAACGTAGTCCCAGTGGGGCCAACATAATCAAAAACGAGGCCACCTAATTGGTGAGGAAAATTTGCTTGTTGCACCATCGGGCCCGAAAACGGCAGAAATGGAAGTGGCAACGCCATCAGCTGCTGCTCGATTTTTCGCGGTAATTCCTGACGAAATCTGCCATGGATCTCCGCGATCTGCTTTAGGATGCCCGGCGCAATTGGGTCACGCATCTCAATCGAAACGGTAAATCTGGTGACAGGGTTCGGTTCACCAAAGACCCACGGCATGACGGGGCATCCTTCTCGCACGCGAGCGGCAAAGTGTACCTACCACGGAGCGCGTCGCCAACACGGCTCATTCGAAGCAAAGTTTATCAACGGCCAGCTCTGAATATAGGCAGCCGCAACGCTTCCTATCCGCCCTCACCCGGAGGCCTCACAGCGAATGGAGCCGATAGCCGCAGCGGTTTGGAACACGGAACCTGAAATAATCGAGACCTCGGCCGCCGCACGGCGCAAACCAATCATCGTGCAACGCGTTCAGGCGCGGGCTGATGATGTGAAGGTTTCGCGCGCAGAGCCGGCGTCGGGCTAGCGCTCTTGCGCCTCGGGAGCGTCATCCTGGGTTGCCGAGCGCCGGCTCTGCGCGACTTCGGCCCGGATGCCGGTGCCCGCCATCAACATCTCAACGGTGAACGCAACGATAGCACCGATCGCTCCTGCTTGATGTGGCGGCCGTCCTGGTTGCGCTCGGTGGGGCGGCGACCTGCGCCGTCGTCCTCGGCCTGTTCGTAGGTGTGGTGCGCGACGCGACGATCGCCTCCGTGCTTTTCGCCCTGTTCGGCTCGCCGTCGTCGATGTAGATGCACGAGCTGGGCGGCCAACGCCTTGGCTTGGGCAGCATCCGCTCCCTTAAGCGTCTTTGTTTACCGCATCGACACGATCAGCTACCAGCTAGGGGGCCGGCGTCGTCTCTCCGTGATTTCCTCTTCGGGGACGGCTCCCGCTGCTCTCCGGACGAGGTGAACAGGGCTAACAGTTCGGCGGGCAGTTCCGGTAGCGGATCTTCGAGCGGTGTTCGCCATATGTAATCTTTGCCGCTTGCGTGCCGAGATGGCGGTGCGACGACATATCCGCCGTCTGCTCGCCCGTCGAGGCCCGGATAGGTCTTCACGAAGTTCTTCAGGGCGGTGCCCGGATAGCGGCCGTAGACGTGGTGTCCGTTTCCTGTACGGACTGAGGGAAGATTGGGCGGTTCATCCACGATTTTCGAAAAGGATGTCAGGCCATACGGACCGAAAATATCGACAACGACGAGGCCCGAGACCGCGCCGGTCACGATCCCGACATTAGCGTGAGGGTTCCGCAGGAACGCCGCCTCTAATTGCTCGGGGGACGCGCGTTCCGTTTGGGCCGTTTTCCAGCTGTCGATCGGATGCTCACCCGGGCTGGTACAGTCCGGCTGCCCGCAGGTGCAGTGTCCGTCAACGATCCCGTGCAGCAGGATCACCGAAAAGCCGTGCTTGGTATAGTCTAGCGCGGCGTCGAGACAGTGCGGCCGGTCTGGCGAGGCGCCGGCGGGATCGGCTAGGGTGACCTCTCTCGCGGCCAGGGTTGCGGATGGCCCGCTCTCACATGGGAAACTGCCATTTTTGCCGCTTCCGGACGCAACGGTCTCGGTGCCGCTTCTGCTATTGCTGCCGTTCGGGGTCGGTGCCATATCATCCATTGTTAACTCCGTCTTCAAAGCTCGGGCCGCGGGTCTTCACACCCGCCCCCGATCGGTCACTTTCCAGCGGCCTCGGCGATTGTCGGGGCCGCGCTCGCTTCAACTTTGGGGCTCGCGCCAGCCCCCGTCTGCGCAGTATCACCTTGTCGATTGCCAGCAGGCCGCCCGGCGAGATGGCTACGAATGGCGATCGAAGTAGGTGATAAAGGCCCTCAGGGTCCTTGCCGGGTCGCCTTTCACGGGGACAACTTCGGCAATCTGGCTACCGTGCCAGCGCACCCTCAGGAACTCGCGCCACATCTCGTGACGCGCCTCCGTGGTTTGGATGACAAGAAGCCTCTTCCCGCTCGCTACCTCGTCCATGAAGTAGGAATAGATGTCGGCACCAGGTTCCGCGCTGTCGATCGCGACGAGGGACGCACTTCGGAGCAGATCCGTCATGATCTGCCGATCGAAGCTGTCCGGCCCCGAAACGAAAGGTGCTCGATCATCGATGATGACGATCCATACGTGCTGAATTGGCGCGCCTGCGCCCAGGTTTGGTGGAACGGTGGCGACGACGGTTCCGTGCAGATGTGCGCTCGAAACGGGAAAGGCATGCACCGACGGGCCTGGACCGCCCGCGTCGTTTATCGCCCGCCTTTGAATAAGGGCGTTGAGTTCGTCGCGGGTCATGGCTGATCTCCCGCGCGAATGGGCCGGGATGATCCGATCGCGCATTCCATCCGGCGGCGCCACGCCGCCGCGGCCTCTTCTGAGGCGTGAGATCGGCGGCTATTTCCAGCCGGCTCGATCGAAGTCTGCTCGGGGGTCCTCGAAACATTCACGTTGCTCTGAGGTTGGGTTTCGGTGCAGTGGGTATTCCGGCCTACCCCCGCGCGCAGATCGGCCACTGCGAGCCGACCACCGGTGACGGCAGCCTCGGCCCAACGACGTGCCGCGGAGTGGAAGGCAGCGCGATGCGATGGCCGACAAAACTTCTGCGGCTTGCCACCGGCGCGCGGCGCGAATGACCGTCCGCACCACAAGCAAAAATCCCGCTCGAAGGGCGTGCCGCTCATCGCACGGCCCTCCGCGAAACGACCTTATTGCGTTCGATGAGCTGGTCGACGAGAGCGATCGGAGCGGCGTCGGGTAGGTTGCAGAGCAGCCGGATGTATGCTCCCGGCAGGTCGTCGGAATGGTTTTCGCTGCCGCGCAGGCGCTGGCGAAGCGTCTGGAGCGCAGGCGCTGCCTCGCCAAGCCCGATCATGGTGTGACGCCCGCGGGCGTCGATGACACGCTGTCGAGTAGGCGTTCCATGGCCGCAATTGGTAGAGGAGCATCAGCACTCCGAGCCAGAGCGCGCTTCTCGATCCAGGCGTCAACTTCGGCCTGGTCAAACCGCACCGCACAGCCGGCACCGTCGCCGAGCTTGATGGCCTGGCAGAACTTGCCCTGTCGGGCGAGGCGCATCAGGTGCTCCGGATGCACCCCGATCAGTGCTGCCGTTTCCTTCTTCGACAATAATCGTCTCATCGTCCGCTCTCCTTGACGCCGCTCAACGCCACCTCATTTTACTATGGTAAGGTCAACAGACAATTTGACAAATGAAGTATTTTTATCTGTCATAGTATGACGATTGAATAATTACCAAGTGTCATATTTGTAACCAGAAGTCTCGACCCCCACGTAACCCTGAACGAGTTGGATGCTTTGGTCGCAGGGCGCACGCGTGTCATCGCGCCAGGTCTCGTGGAATTCGATGACCGCATGGGACGCGTGCAAGGTTCTGGAGAAACTGTTGGGCCGGGATTTCGAAACCGTCGAGAGCTGCGGCAATCAACTGGACTTCGCCAGAGCTGTCGAAAAAGTCCTGGCCGTGTCCGGCGGCAAGTGCTGCTCGGGAACGCTTCGAGGGAATGCGTCGGCGCCAGGTGGAGCGGGATCAACGTCGGACCGCCTACATCGCGAAGCGGCAGCGAGCAAGGCGCCAGCTACCCGGACGCGCTTTCCGAGTTCATGGAACTGGACCCGCCGCCGAGCGGCGTAGTTCGACCTGCTCGCTCAGGGATCATCGAGCGGCGAGAAGTATAGGCTGACCGGGCCAGTCTGCTTCTCGTAGTCACTCAGGCTTGCCTTGTGCGTGGCGAACTTGTCTTGAAGATATTCCCATTCGCTGAAGCCGAGGTTTTTGTACTCGCGCTTGAGGATCGCCTGTTTCCCGCCGTGCGGCGGCGTCGTGAACCACTCCCAGAACACGCGGGCGAACGCCGGATCGGTACGCAGGCGGTTGGGCTTATGGCCGCGCGGCTTCGGTGGCGGGCGGTACTTCTTGTTGATCCACTCGGCGATCGAACGCAAGAAATCGACCTTGCCGAGCTTGTGGAGCCCCTTTAGCCCATCCCGGACCTTCTCCACAGCAGCGTCGAACTGTCGCCGTTCCTCGGCCTGCGCTTCGTCCCAAGCCTCCTCCTGCGCGTCGTCCCAAGCCTCCTCCATGTCGTCGAAAGCTCTCGGGTCGCATTCCTCGTCGGCTTCTACTTGTGCCTCGATCCGCTCAGGGCTGCCGGGCTCGGGTGTGTGCGGCTTGGTCATTGGGCTGCCCTCAGCGGTGTGACATTGAACGGCGGCGGTTCGACGATGCGTGCAAGGCGCTCGCTCCACAGCGTCAGCGCATGCCGCTTCTCGTCGCGGTAGGCGTGCAGGTCATAGGTCTGCACCAACGCCGGCGGTACGTGGGCGATCACCAGCTCCCGAATGTCATGGGGAACCGAGGGGATCGCCCCTAAGCCTGTGCGGACGGCGCAGCGAATATCATGGATCGTCCACGCCGCCAGCGCCGGCAGCCCGTCAGCCTCGCGCGCCTCGGCCGTCAGCCTGTCGAGCCGGTTTTTGACTTTGCTGAAACCGGAAATTGGCCGCCTCCCGCGGGTTGTCGAGAAGACAAAATCTCCCGCCCCCCGACGCTCGCGAAGCTCCATCAGTAATGCCACCAGTGCCGGGCTCAACGGGACTTCGTGTGGGCGCTTGGCCTTCATGCGACCGGCCGGGACGTTCCACACGTGGTCCCGCTCAAGGTCTAGCTCGGCCCAGGTCATTTCAGCCACCTCGCCGCGGCGCTGCCCGCTCAACAGCAACAGCCGGAAGAACGGGCCGAAGGGCTCGCCGAGCTGGTTCGCCATTTTCCACATCAGCCGCAGATGATCGGCCGATAGAGCCATCTGACGCGGCGCCGGCCGAATGTCGAAATCCTTGGTGGCGCTGAGGCTGAGCGTCGGGTTGATCCTCAACCGATCCCCGCGCGGACGGGCCGGCGCTGCCGCCCACCGGAACAGCCGCTTGGCGTGCGCCAGTACCCGCTTTGCCTGTGAGAGCTTTCCGGCCTCGGCGATTTGGCGAATTACCTCGCCAACGTCGTCATCGGTGATCGAGGCGATCGGCTGCGACCCCAAGGCGGCGATAAGATAACGGCGGATTTCGGAGGCGGTCTGTTTCTTGGCGCGCAGCTTGGAGACGTGCTCGGCAATGAACGCCTCCGCGACGGCCTCGAACGTGTTGCGGCGCTCGCGTTCGGCCTTGGTGCGTTCCAGCTCGACGACTTCGGCCGCCGCCTTCTTCTCCTCACGCGGATCGGTGCCGGCACGCATCTTCCGCAACGCGTCGGACGCGGCCTGTCGCGCCTCGGCCAATTTCATGTCCCGGACATCGCCCAGGGTCAGCGTGACCGGCTGATTGTGGCCCTTGACCCTGGCGCGCACGACAAAGGACCGGACGCCGTTGGACGTGATCCGCAGCGCGAAGCCGGGCAGGTATTCGTCAAAAATCTCCAGCCGTCCCGTCGCCGGTGGCCGGGTGTTGGCAACCACTGCCGTGGTGATCTTCTGCCTCATCGTGCCTTTCCAATGAGTTGTCAAATCAATGAGCGGGTCTTCGGGGACACGGCTGAGGACACGGTTTGACCCGCTCAGCCGCGTGTTCCCACGTTGAGACATGTAAGGACGTGTTGATGATAGGTCAAGAGATACAGACGGTTAACGGTCTAGGCGCATGGGACTATGTTGCGCCAGATTGAGCCCTGTTTACCCAATTCCTCTCAATCATAATCCCAAGGTCGGGGGTTCAAATCCCTCTCCCGCTACCAATCTTTTCTAATGGTTACGATATAAAACGGGTCAGTGATGCTGGCCCGTTTATGCGCTTGGGTGCGGCTTACCAAGGACGTTGCGGTCACTTCGGTGCGGCGGCCGAGGGATGGAAGAGCTGTGCGCCATGGAGTTGGTAGGAACCGATGGCTCGTTGTCCCTCCGCCGATGCCAGCCAATCGGCGAGCCGGCTTGCGTCGCCGAGCTTGTCTTTCCCGTGCTTTTGCGGATTCAGCTGAATCAAATCGTACCGGTTGATGAGCTTCGGGTCACCCTCGACAGAGACGATCAGCGGCCCCTTGTTGCCAAAACTCAGCCAGGTTCCGCGGTCGGAAATCGTATAGGCGACCATGGCGGAGGCGGTATTGAGCGCCTGGCCCATGCCGCCGCCGATGTCGCGATACCAGCTACCCGCACCTTCCTTCGCCGGGTCGATCCCGCTCGCCTTCCAGAGCCGCAGTTCAAGGGCGTTGGTGCCGCTCTTATCGCCTCGCGAGACGAAGGGCGCCTTTGCAGCCGCGATGGCCGTTAGCGCGGCGATGGCGTCGTGCCCGCCGTTCACATGCGCGGGATCGTCCTTGGGTCCGACGATAACAAAATCATTCCAGGCGATCTGGCGTCGGCCGATGCCGAAGCCCTCGCCGACGAATTTCTCTTCGGCCTCCGGGTCATGTACGAGCACGATGTCCGCATCGCCCCGCCGCGCCGTTTCGAGCGCCTGGCCGGTGCCCTGGGCTATCACGCGAACCTCGATGCCGGTTGCTTGCGTGAACGCGGGCAGAATGCGATCAAGCAGCCCGGAATCCTGGACCGAGGTTGTCGAAGCCAACACGATCGTCGGTGCCGCCATGGCGCGCAACGGGATCAGCGCGGCAATGACCAGGATCGCGGTCCGCGCGCCAGAGATCAACCGGGAGAGAATGGAGAATTTCGCACCCATCATTGGTTTCTCGCTCGGTGTCAGCCTGTGCGCCACGGCCCTGGCAACCCTGTTCGGTTTGTCGCTCGGTGCCGTGCTTGCTGTGTACGACTTCCCCGGCCGCCGTGTCCTTATCGTTTTGTCCAATGCGTTCTTTGGGCTTCCGCCGGTGGCGGTCGGCCTGGCTCTATACCTGCTGCTGTCGCGATCGGGCCCGCTCGGTCTATTCGGTTTGCTCTTCACTCCGGGAGCCATGGTTGTGGCTCAGACTATCCTCGCGACACCGATCGTAACGGCGCTCGTACATCGGGCCGTCGAGGATGCGTGGAGACAATATGGCGGTGCCCTCCTGGTCGATGGCGCGACTCGCTTCCGCACCATCCCGCACCTGATGGCCATGGAGCGGATACACATCCTGACCGCCACCCTCGCCGGCTTCGGGCGCACCATCTCCGAGGTCGGCGCCATTCTCATCGTCGGCGGCAATATCGCCGGCTACACCCGCACCATGACGACGGCGATCGTGCTTGAGACCGACGAAGGCAATTTGACCCTCGCTCTCGGTCTCGGCCTGGTCCTGATCGGCATCAGCATCACCGTCAGCACCGCCATTTTCGCCTTTGGCGGGGCTGGCGAGCGATCGTGAAGCGGAATTCGGTCAGGGGATGTGGGCGGGCCGCGAGCGGGTTATCAAGGCCTCAATGAGATCGAGGAGATCGGAGACGGCGATCGGCTTTGCCATGTAGCCGTCGCAGCCGCTCGCCTGGATCTTCTCCTCGTCGCCGCGCAGCGCGTAGGCGGTCGTGGCGATGATCGCGATGTCGGAGGTGTCCGAAGCCGCCTTCAGGCTGCGCGTGACGTCGAGCCCCGACATGTCGGGCAGCTGGAGATCCATGATGATGAGGTCCGGGTGCCGCTGGTGTGCCAGATCGAGGGCGGCATGACCGTCGCGCGCTTGCAGTACATCATAGCCCTGCGACTCGACCATCGCGCTGAACAGCTTCATGTTGAGGAGGTTGTCCTCAACGATGAGGACACATCTGCGGGCACCCGCCGGGCTTGGCGTGGGGGTCGGGGAATCAGGAATTGCCATCTCTTCGACCCTTGCCGCCCGGCAAATCCGCCGCCATCGTATGGTCGCGTGTAATTGTTACCGGAATGATTAAGCCACCGCCTTATCCCATCGTCCTCAGCTGTCGTAAACCACCATCGAGGTCAATGGCACGTTGATGCGGTGGCGGCCATTGAGGAAGGCCAGCTCGATGATGCACACGGCGGCGGCGACCGCCCCGCCCTGGCGCTGCACCAGATCGATCGCCGCCTGCATGGTACCCCCGGTCGCGAGCAGATCATCGACGACGATGATCCGCTGGCCGGGCGAGATCGCATCTTCCTGCACCTCGATCGTGTCGCTGCCGTATTCCAGATCATAGGAATGCCGCACGGTCCTGCCCGGAAGCTTGCCTTTCTTGCGCACCATCGCAAAGCCGCTGCCGAGCGCGTAGGCGAGCGGCGCGGCGACGAGAAAGCCGCGCGATTCGATGCCGACGAGAAGGTCGGGCCGGTGCGGGCGGATCGCCGCGGCAAGGTGCTCGACGGTCGCCTGCCACGCCTTGGGGTGCGCGAGCAGCGTCGAAATGTCGTAGAACAGGATGCCCGGTTTCGGGAAATCCGGTATCGCGCGGATGTGGTCTTTGAAGTCCATCGCTCTCTCTCGCCGCTGGCATTCAACGGTAGGCGTTGCGGGATACCGGGTTTTCGCGTAGTTGGGAAGGGTCGAACCCTCGCCTTGACCCTATCATAGATCGCTGCCGACTGAGCATGGCGCCGCCCGCAACCATCGTCGCCTCTGAGGAGTCGGGCGCGCTGATCATGCGGGCCGCCGGCAGTTGGCTCGTCACCAGCGCCACCGAACTCGATCGCCGGCTGCACGCGCTCGACCTGCCGAAGGACCGGCAGGTGACGCTCGACCTCGCCGGGGTCGACCGGCTCGATACCGCCGGCGCCTGGCTCCTCTTGCGCACCGAACACGCGCTAAGCGCCCGCGGCAACAGCGTGGCGCTCGCCAATGTGCGGGAGAGCTTCACCCCGCTGCTGGAGCAGGTCCGGGCACGCGGCAGCGTTGCGCCGCTGCCCCATCCGGTCCCGCCGCATCACACCTTGATCGGGTTCGTCGCGCGAATCGGCGAGATCACGATCATGCTTGGGCGACGCATCTATACGATGCTCGGCTTCGGCGGTCTGGTATCGGCGACCTTTGCCCAGCTGTTCCTGCGCCCCCAACGCCTGCGGGTGATCGCGACCCTGGTGCAGATGGAGCGGACCGGGCTCGACGCGATGCCGATCGTCGGCCTCCTGTCGTTTCTGATCGGCGTCGTCATGGCCTATCAGGGGGCCGATCAATTGCGCCGGTTCGGCGCGGAGATCTATACCGTCAACCTGCTTGGCATCGCGATCCTGCGAGAGTTGGGCGTGCTGTTGACCGCGATCATCATCGCCGGCCGCTCCGGGAGCGCCTTTACCGCCCAGATCGGGACGATGCAGGTCAACCAGGAGATCGACGCGCTGCGCACGCTGGGCCTCGATCCGGTCGCGGTTTTGGTCCTGCCGCGGATTTTCGGCCTGGTCCTAACGCTGCCGCTCCTGGTCTTCTATGCCGATGCGATGGGGCTGCTCGGCGGCGCCCTGATGAGCTGGGCGAGCCTGGGCATCTCGATCCCGCGCTTTCTCGAACAGCTGCGTGGCGCCATCACCGAATGGACCCTGTGGGTCGGCGTCATCAAGGCGCCGTTCTTTGCCCTGATCATCGCGATGATCGGTTGCTACGAGGGCTTCAACGTGACCGGCAGCGCGGAAAGCGTCGGCCGTCTGACCACCCAATCGGTTGTTGAATCGATCTTTGTCGTGATCGTCGCCGATGCGGCATTCTCGATCCTGTTTTCAATGCTGAAAATCTGACGATGGCAACAGGCCCCGACGATATCGTGATCCGGGTGCGCGGGCTGGTGACCAGCTTCGGCGGGCAGACGGTGCATGACGGCCTCGACCTCGATGTCCGGCGCGGCGAGGTATTGGGCGTTGTCGGCGGCTCGGGCACCGGGAAATCGGTGCTGCTGCGCACCGTCATCGGGTTGAAGCGGCCCGATGCGGGATCGATCGACGTCCTGGGGTACGATGTACCGAATCTCGGCGAGGCCGAGGCGCAGGCACTGGAACAGCGCTGGGGGGTCCTGTTCCAGGACGGCGCGCTGTTCAGCTCGCTGACCGTGGCGCAAAACATCGAGGTGCCGCTGCGCGAGCACCTCCGGATGCCGGAGCCGCTGATGGACGAGATCGCCGCCTGCAAGATCGGGATCGTCGGGCTTCCCGAGGCGACCGCCGACAAATTCCCGTCGCAGCTCTCGGGCGGCATGCGCAAGCGGGCGGGGCTTGCGCGCTCACTCGCGCTTGACCCCGAGATCCTGTTCCTCGACGAGCCGACCGCCGGGCTCGACCCGATCGCCGCCGCCGATTTCGATCAGCTGATCCGCGACCTGAAGGCGAGCCTCGGCCTCACCGTGTTCCTGGTGACCCACGACCTCGATACGCTCTTCGCGATCTGCGACCGCGTCGCCGTGCTCGTCGACAAAACCATCCGGATCGGCACCTTGGCGCAGCATCTCCAGGACGATCATCCCTGGATCCACGCTTATTTTCATGGGCCGCGCGGCCGGGCGGCCCAACCCGCCAACAAGCAGCCCGCCACCAGGCAGTAGGGAACGCGATGGAAACTCGGGCACATTATGTTGCCGTCGGCGCCTTTGTGCTGACGATGATCGTTCTCGCCTTCGCCGCCGTGCTGTGGCTGGGGCGGGCCGAGCTGACGACGCAATTCGCCAATTACGACATCTTTTTCATCGGACCGGTGAGCGGGCTGCGCGACGGAGCGGTGGTCGAATACAGCGGCGTGCCGGTCGGCAGGGTCTCCGATATCCGGATCGATCCCACCAATGTCGAGCAGATCCGCGTCACCGTCGAGATCGATTCCACCGTCGCGATCAAGGCGGACGCCGCCGCCGCCGTCGAGAGCAATCTTCTCAGCGGCGTTTCGTATATCCAGATCGTCGGCGGCACCCAGGATGCACCGCTGCTGCTGCCGCAACCCGGCCAGCGCTATGCGGTCATCCGCTCGCATCGCTCGCGCTTCGCCAGCATCGCCCAACGCGCACCGCAGATCCTCGAAAAGGCCAGCGACGCGCTGGATAGCCTTAACGAAATGCTCGACGAGAAGAACCGCCGCGCCGTCGCCGAGACCCTCGAGCATATCCGCGTGCTCAGCGACGGGCTGGGCAACACCAACAAGGACATCGACGAACTGGCCGTCAACGCCAACACAGCGGTGCTCACGGCCACGACTTTGCTCGGCAATGTCGATCGTAGCTATTCCGGCCCTGACGGGCTCGGCAACAGGGCGGGGACCGCGCTCACCGATTTCGACCGTGTCGCCAAGGATCTCGTGCTGACGCTGCAGGACGCGCGGCCCGGAATCCGCACCTTCAGTCAGCAGACCTTGAGCGACGTCGGGGCCCTCGTCGGCGAGGCCCGGCAGCTGATTTCCGGAGTGAGCCGGCTGGTCGCCACGATCGAGCGCGACCCGAGCCGGGTCCTGCTTGGCGACCGCCGCGAAGGATACCGCCCAAAATGACCCCGCACCCGCAACGTTTTCAGTCTGGCCTGACCCTGATCCTGTTGCTGGTCCCGCTATTGGCGGGCTGCGGCGGGCTGCTCTCCGACGCGCCGAAGCGGCAGCTCTATCGGACAAACCCGAATTTCACCTTTGCCACTCCCCTGCCGCATGTCGCCGCGGAGCTCCTCGTCGGCATGCCGACCGCGCCGGCCGGGCTCGACACCGAGCGGATCGCGCTCAGCCGCGCGCCGGTCTCGCTCGATTATTTCGCCGATGCGCAATGGGCCGACCGCGTTCCGTTCCTCGTCCAGACCGCCCTCGTCGACGGGTTCGAGAAGAGCGCGGCAATACCTGCGGTCGGACCGGAGAGCCTCGGCGTGCGCGCCGATTTCGTGCTCGACATCGCGATCGGCGATTTCCAGGCGGTCTACGATTCGCCCGACGGGCCGCCACGCATCGTCGTCCGGTTCAATGCAAAGCTCGTCCGCATCCCGGAGCGACGAATCGCAGCCCAGGTTTCAGTGAGCCGCGAGGCGAAGGCAGCGGGCAATACGCTACCTGAAATCGTGCGCGCGTTCGATGGTGCGCTGGGCGGTGCAGTCGAGGAGGTCGTGACCTGGACCCTCAACAATCGGGTCTTGTCGGAACGGCGCGGATCGGTAATATCGCGGACACGTTTCGTTCACGCGATTGGGGGCGGGGGATCGTGAATCGGCGGGAGCGCGAGGCCGCGGCGGCCGCGGCGCTGCGCGAATGCCGCGAGGCGCTCGCCGCGCGCGGCAGCACGGTTATTCGCGAGGCGACGGGCGCGGGCGCAGCCGGTCTCGTTGCCGATATCGCTGCCGATATGGTTGATTGGCGGCACTATCCCGAGGGCGAGGTATACGATCCCTCCAGTCATGCCCAGTATTTCTACCATCGCCATCCCGGGCCGGCCGAGAAGCGCCCCACACATCTGGCCGAGCACGGCCATTTCCACCTGTTCCTGCGCGGCGAGGGGATGCCCGCCGGGATTACCCCGCTCCTGGCGCCGGATCTCGCGGTCGCCAATGCGCCGGCGCTGCGCCAATCGGCACCGCTGAAGCTGGGCCAAAGCGACGAGGTCTGCCATCTCGTGGCCCTCGCGGTCGACCCGACGGGCAAGCCTCTGCGGCTGTTCACGACCAACCGCTGGGTCACCGGCGAGACCTGGTATCGCGCCAACGACGTCATCCGGATGCTCGAACGCTTTCGCGTCCAAAGCGAGCCACCCTCGGCGCTGCTCAACCGCTGGATCGGCGCGCTCGTCAGTTTGTTTCAGCCCGAGATCGCCACGCTCCTGCGCGATCGCGACCAGGCGATACTGGAACAGCGCTGGCGCTGGCGCGGCAATGTCCTGGAAGACCCGCGGCTCGAAATCACCTCGAGCATCGAGATCGATCTCGACGCCCGCCTCGCTCGCGTCGAGGCCGGCGCCGACGGATCGGCGGCCGCCCCCGGCGCGGATCGCGGGCGCGGGCTGCCGCGAATGGCGGAGGGTTGGGGCTCGTGAGCCGAGCCGAGACGGCTGACCCTACGCCAGCGCCGGCTCGGGCACCTTCGCTTTGGCGAAAGCCGGCATCACCTCCTTGGCGAAGCGCTCGAGCTGTTCGAGGCATGCCGCTTTCGGTACCCCGACCGACAGGCTGACCGAGACGCGCTCCAACCCGGGATAACGCTTTTCGAGACCCTTCAGGTGCTCGATGAACTGCTCGGGCGTGCCGCACAGGACGCCGCCCGCGTTGATCGCATCCTCGATGCGCGGCAGCTTGGCGCTCGGCGCGCGCTGGGGATCGCGCATGATGACGATCTGCTCGTCGCTGAGCGCCTGGACGAGCCGCAATTCGCCGAACATCTTCATGTTCTCTTCATAGTATTTGCCGGCCTCGCGGATCCCCGCTTCGCGGCTGTCGGCGATGTAGAAATGGAAGCCGAAGCAGAGGCGCTCGCCCAATTCGAGGTGCGTGCCGATCCGGGCGTGCGCTGCTTGCCAGTCGATGACGACCTTGTGCATCGCCCCGCCTTCGGCCGAGCCGCCGCCAATGAGGCCCTGGATGCCGTGCTTGGCCATGAAATCCAAGGCTCGCGCACTGCCGCCCTGGATCGGTTGCCAGCACTCGACCGGCAGCCGCAGCGGCCGCGGCACAAGGGTCAGCTCATCGAGGTCGTAGCCGCGATAGGGTACCCGCGCCGGGATCGTGTAGTTCTTGCCCTGGTGCGAGAAGGAATCGTTGTTGAAGGCCTTGAAGATGATGTCGACCTGCTCCTCGAACAATTCGCGGTTGGCGTTCTGGTCGAGCAAGGGCGAGCCGAAGGTCTCGACCTCGCGGGTGTGATAGCCGCGCCCGACGCCGAACGTGATGCGCCCGCCCGAGAGGATGTCGGCCGTCGCGTAGTCCTCCGCGAGGCGCAGCGGGTGCCACATCGGACAGATGTTGAAGCCGCAGCCGATCCTGATCCGTCGCGTCACATGCGCGAGGTGGAGCGCCATCATCAAGACGTTGGGGATGCACTCGTATCCCTCGCGCTGGAAATGATGCTCGGCCATCCAGAACGTGTCGTAGCCCATCCGGTCCATCAACTGGGCCATCGCCTGGGCCTTGTCGAAGACGGTGACCAGGTGCTCGTTGGGAAAGCGGCGATCGTTCACCGGAACTCCGCCATAGCCGACGTTGTCCATGTCGACATGACCGGCAAACAGGCTGTCGAATTTGGTGATCATGGCAAGGGTCTCCGTGGCGATGCGCCTCAGTCGTCGGGCTGGCGCCATAGTGGACCCGAGGCCCGGCCACGGTCAAACCGCCATGGACGCCGGTAGCGCCTCCGTCGTGCGCGCCGGCGCTTGCGCTCGGGCCTTGTGGTGCGCATCTACCATTTGATGAAAACGCTTCGCGTGCTCGTCATCGAGGATGATGTCCTGATAGCCATGCTGCTCGCAGAACAGCTTGCAGGGATGGGACACGACGTTTGCGCGACGGCGGCCACCGAAGCGGAGGCGAGGATTGCCGCGGTCCGCTACAGGCCGGACCTGATGATCGTCGATGCGGGCTTGGGCCGGGGAAGCGGCGTCGCCGTCGTCGAGGAAATACTCCGAGCAGCGCCGGTCGCGCATGTGTTCGTCAGCGGGGATCCTGAAAAGGTTCGGATGTGCAGGCCGGACGCGGTAGTGGTGCGCAAGCCATTTCGCCAAGCCGAACTCGAGAGAGCCATCGGCATCGCGCTCGCGGTCGCCCCGGGCTGAATGGATTATGCCGCTCGGGGGACGGTCACTGAAACCGTCGTTCCCGGCGATTCCGCCGATGTTGCGACCCGACCGCCAAGCTGCCGCGTCAGCGCCTCCACGATGCTCGTGCCGAGGCCGGTTCTCGCGGGGGCCTCAGCCAAGGTTGTGCCGATCCCTACCCCGTCATCCGAGACAGACAGACGCCATGCGCCTGTGGTCGACTCGAAGCCCACGACGATTTTGCCCTTGGCTCCGCCTGGAAAGCCGTGCTTGAGCGCATTTATCACCAGCTCGGTGGCGATGAGGCCCATACTCACGGCCTCTTCCGACGTCGTGGTTCCCTCACCGGCCTCGACGCCGAGGGAGATAGGCTGATCTGATATCATCGATGAGGCCAAGCTCTCACAGAGCCTTGTCAGGTATTTCCGCGCATCGATCTGCGCCCCGAACGGTGTCGGATGTAGTTGCTCCTGAATTGTCGCAACCGCCATCACCCGTTCATGCGCGTCTTGAAGGTGTCGGCGCGTATCCTCTGATTGCACCGTGTGCGCCTTTAACAGAAGGATACTCGCTATAATTTGAAGACTGTTGTTGATTCGATGGCTCATTTCTTGAAGGAGAAGATCCTTCTGCCGCAATAGCTCGTCCTTCTCACGTTCCAGTGTGCGACGCGCGGTGACATCTTCGATCGCCACCAAGAGGCTCGTGCTGTTGTTGCCCTCGTAAAATACCTTTCGGGCATTCAGCAGCATCGTGCGCCGACCGATCATCGGGAAGTCGTGTTCGATCTCGAACTCTTCGATCGTGGTGTGCTGCGGGATGACCTGTGCGAGAAGTTCGCGCAGCGCCGGATTGTCCCACTGGCCGGTGCCTAGCTCATGAAGATGACGGCCCTCGGTTTCCTCCTGGGTCACCTCGAACGCGCGATAGAAGGATCGGCTCGCGACGACGACGCGCATCGCATCGTCGAGCACGATGAGGGGTTCGCGGACGGTGTCCACGATGGCTTCGTCCAGGGATCGGCTCTGCTCGGCGCTGGTCACAGGATTTTCCACAACCATCGGGCCAATTTCCGGATATAGAGCCGACCGAAGGTTTTTGCAACGAGGCGTGCCCATTGCCAGCGAAGCGTTGGCGATGCAAGGTTTGCCGCGACAGCACGCGAGGGTTCTGCCATGGCCGCGGACAACCACCATCCTCATGATCATGACCACGGCTCGGAATTGTCGGAGATGCAGCTCAGGGTGCGCGCGCTCGAAACCATCCTGACCGAGAAGGGCTATGTCGATCCGGCCGCGCTCGACCAGATCGTCGAGAATGTCGAAACCAAGATCGGCCCGCATATCGGCGCGCGCATCGTCGCCCGCGCCTGGCTCGATCCCGAATTTAAGCGGCGGCTCCTTAAGGACGCGACCAAGGTGGCGAACACGATGGCCGGCTTCGACCCGGTCGCCGCCCATCTGATCGCGGTCGAGAACACGCCGAAGACCCACCACCTGGTGGTCTGCACGCTGTGCTCATGCTATCCGTCGTCGGTGCTGGGTTTGCCGCCGGTCTGGTACAAATCCGCGCCCTACCGCTCGCGCGCGGTGATAGATCCCAAGGGCGTTTTGGCCGAGTTCGGCGTCAGGCTGCCGCCGGACACCGAGATCCGGATCTGGGATTCGACCGCCGAGACGCGTTTTTTGGTGGTGCCGATGCGCCCGGCCGGCACCGAAGGCTGGAGCGAGGAGGCGCTCGCCAAGCTCGTCACCCGCGACAGCATGATCGGCACCGGCCTGGCAAAATCACCCGGAGAGGTGGAGCGATGACCAACTCGGTCCATGACATGGGCGGCATGCACGGCTTCGGCCCGGTCGAGCCCGAGCCGAACGAGCCCGTATTCCATGCGCCGTGGGAGGGGCGGGTCCTCGCGATGCAGCGGGCGATGGGCGCCACGAGGCTGTGGACGATCGATGGTGGGCGTGCCTCGCTCGAAAACCTGCCGCCGCTGGCTTATCTGGCATCGTCCTATTACGAGCGCTGGTTCCTCGGTTTGGAGCGCCGGGTCGTCGCGCATGGCCTGGTCGGCGAGGATGAGATCGCCGCTGGCCGCGTGCTGCGGCCGGGCGTCCGGCTGAACCGGAAGCTGACCGCGGAGGATGCAAAGAAGGCGCGCTCCGCAAGTTTCGAGCGCCCGGCCCCCGGCCCGGCCCGCTTCAAGAACGGCGAGCTTGTGCGCACAGTCAACATCAACCCGACGACGCATACGCGGCTGCCGCGCTATGCCCGCGGCAAGGTGGGCACGGTCGAGGCGGTTCGCGGCTGTCACGTCTTTCCCGACAGCGCCGCGATCGGCGCCGGCGACAATCCGCAATGGCTTTACACGGTGGTGTTTTCGGCGCGCGAATTGTGGGGCGAGGAAGCCGACCCCGCGGTTAGCGTGTCGATCGATGCGTTCGAACCTTATCTGACCCCGGGATGAGCGCATGAGCGCTGCCGACCCGGACGCAATTGCCGGCCTGGCGGCGGCGCTGCCGAGCCTGCCGCGCGACGAGGGCGGCCCGGTGTTCCGCGAGCCGTGGGAGGCTCAGGCCTACGCGATGACGCTGGCGCTCTACCAGCGCGGCCTCTTTAGCTGGCCCGAATGGGCGGCGACCCTCGCCGCGGAGATCAAGCGCGCGCAGGCGGCCGGCGATCCCGACAGGGGCGACACCTATTACCATCACTGGCTGGCCGCGCTCGAGCGCCTCGTCGCCGACAAGGGCGTTGCCGACCCCGCCAGCCTCGCGCGCTGTCGCGACGCCTGGGAGCGCGCCGCCGACCGCACCCCGCACGGCACGCCGATCGAGCTGCGGAGGGACGATTTCGATCAGCGGGACTGAAATGCTCGGCCGCACCGAGTTAAACAGCGTCTCATCGCGAAGGTTCGGCGCTGTGCCTTAGCACTTGACAACCTAGGTTAAACTAGTTATATTTCCTCCACAGATGTTGGAGGACCTCATGTCGAAGTACCGAAAGCTCACGTCGCATCTCGCCTCCCTCGGCAACGCTCGATGGGTCGCGCGATTCAGTGAGATCGAGGCGATTCTGGGATATCCGCTGCCCAAAAGTGCTTACACTTATCCTGCTTGGTGGTCCAATCAAGCCGACAACGGGCATTCGCAAAGCGCCTCGTGGCAATCGATTGGCTGGCGCACGGCGGAACTGAATCTCGCTAACCAGCAGGTGACCTTCTTTTGTCAAGAACCGGATCAGGATCGACCGCGAGCAACTAGGGTTACCTCCCCAAAAAGCCACAACGACGGTCTAACCATCGCCGAAGCCAAGGCTGGCCTATCCATCCATTTTGGCGTCGCCCCAGAGAGCGTAGTAATCACAATCAAGGGCTAAAGCGGTCCGCGATCAATCCCACTCGATCGTGTCGCGGGTTTTGAGGTGATGTCGTAGGAGCGCGCATCGCCCATCCAAAGGCCTGCCGGGTCGCGCCTAGGTTTTTTGAGGAGGCTCTATTGACGTCTAACGAAAGCGTCTTAAATAAAGCGATGACAATATGGCGCCCGGAGGATTGCGATGACACTCCCGATTCGAACGACGGTTGTTGATATCGACTCTATATGCGGATACTTAATTACTAAGCCTACTGGGGCTTCCCTTGTTGAAGCCAAGGCCGTTCTGAACCAGAAGGTTCTCGACGCTCGTAAGCTGTCTGCCTTTAAGACGTGGGGCCTTATCGAGGAGAACGGCGGCGGCAAGATGCGCCTAACCGAGCGTGGGCGTCTCGTAGCCAAGGACAAGGGTGCGAGGCGTTCTCAAGCGTTGAAAGAAGCGGTAGCATCTATTCGTGCTTATGCCGCAATTGTTGAACGTGCGATCCATCGTAATGAAACGACCTTCACTACAACCGAAGTCGCTACGCATTGGCACCAACACTTCAAGGCCGACGCGTCGGGCAGCGATCGGATTTTGAATGATCAAGCCGTCTGTTTCTTCCAAATCGCCGAGGGAGCCGATCTTGGCAAACTCACGATTGGTAGAAAGGGCCAACCGACCAGGTTCGTTTTCGATGAAGCGAATGCACGCGCATTCATCACTGACGCCGAGATGGGTGCGGAAATCGGCGAGGAAGAGACGCGGGTGGAGATCGCGGATTTTAGCTCATCCCCACCGGATAAGGATCCTTCCACCTCGGGTCCCGCCGCGCCTGGTAAAATCTCCGAACGCGGCAACAAGGTGTTCATTACACACGGCAAAAACAAGAAGATACTAGAGCAGGTGAAGGAGCTTGTCGCCTTCGGGAAATTCGAGCCCGTCGTCGCGCAGGAACGCGAAACCGCCGCAAAACCTGTGCCCGACAAGGTCATGGACGAGATGCGATCGTGCCATGCGGCGGTCATCCATGTTGGCGTTGAGGGCGTTCTATTAGACAGAGAGGGAAATGAATATCCGCAGGTAAGCGGAAATGTTCTTATTGAAATTGGAGCAGCCATGGCTCTTTATGGTAGAAATTTTATCTTGCTAGTCGAAGATGGGGCGAAGCTTCCCTCAAATCTTCAGGGCTTATACGAATGCCGGTATTCAGGTGACGAGCTAAATATGCCGGCCACCATGAAGCTCTTGAAGGCATTTAACGAATTTCGCTGATCTCGTCATCTCACTCCCACTCGATTGCCAACGAGACGTATATCTAATTGATTTTGCATTCTGAAAAAATTATCAAAAATCAAAATACCGTCAGATTTACCGTCATAAAACACTCAAATCCGAGAGCACGCCAGACTACGCTACGGTATCACGACGCCCCATCTCATTCGGAATGATAGCAACCCAGGCAAGCCGAAACAGCGGTGGCGCCGATATCCGGGCTGAAGCGAGAGTGAGAGGTCTGAGGGGATTTTCATGACGGGTTGGAGCCGGGGGAGCGTCTCTTGGCCGCCCGTCGTGGAGAATGACCGTGGCTCAATTTCAAATGAGGCTGTCCCCCCGAGACCTTCCGCCGTCCAGGTCATTCGACCGCATGCGACGGACGTTGCGCCGCAACGAACTCAGACTGATCGTACCGCTTGCAGACACCACGATTTACGAAATGGAGCGCCGCGGCGAATTTCCCCGTCGTTTCAATCTTACACCCCGCTGCGTCGTCTGGGACCTCACCGAGGTGGAAGCCTGGATCGAACAGCGCCGCAAAGATTCCGACGCACGGCTTGTCAGCGTTGCTCCGTCGCCGGACGTACGTCTGCGACGGACACGTCCGGTCAAATTGCCCCCGCAAATTGACCGGGCGGAGAGGTAGCGGGAAAAAGTGCGCCCGATGTGATAATTCCTCTGCTGTCGGCCGCGCGATCAGAGGTTTCATCATCTGTCCCGCCGATCTACAGATCCGCTTGGATTCTTTGCTCGGGATCTCGTCAAGCCAAAGCCATGCACCGAGGGGCTGATGGCGAACATCTAGCCGGTGAACGCTGCTGATCGCTCCCGGACGATGGCGATCACCTTGTCTTGCGCCGCTTTGGCCGCCTCGGACTGACCTGCGAAATCGGGCAGGCGCAGCGTGACCGCACGCCCGGTCAGGCGCGCGGCGAGATCGGCGATTGCCGCCTCGGCGCCGCCGGCCGTCAGACCGATCGTCCGCGCCAGCACAAGGAAGTCCTGCGCGTTCAGGCGGTCATCCTTGCCGTTGAGCTTCAGAGCCATGCGGTCGCCGCCGAGGCCGGGGAAGACGCGCGTGGTGACGGCGTCATAGAGCGGCGCGAACCGCACCGCCGTGAACGCCTTGGCACCGGCGTCGGCGGTCTTCAGGATCGCGAAATTCTTCAGGTGCATGTCGCCATCGGCGATCAGCCAAGCGAAGACCGCTCTGCGGAACAGGATGTTGAGGTCAGCGGCCGGATCAATCGATAGCGGGCGCAGGCCCCTGGCCATGCGTTCGATCGTGCCATCGTATTTCGCCGAGGCCGGAAGATCCAAAATGGAGCAAAAATCTTCCAGAGCCAAGCGGCGCTGATCCTGCGGATCACGGCGGATGTCGAAACGCTCGACCACCAAGGCCGGCGACATGCCGTCCGGCATCTCGATCAACGCCGCCGCCGGCACCTCAAAGCCAGCGGCGCGGCCGAACTCAAGGCAAAGCCATTCGACGACAGGCAGCGTTTCAAACCCGGCCGTGCCGGCCGGTTTGAGAATGTGCGTGAACGGCTGGTCGATGGCCGGGACAAGATCGCCATCGTCGACGAGGTTCATCGGAGCCTTGATCTGGACGCCGGATAGGCGGGGCGTCTCGGGGCGCGCATAGATCCGCGCGAGCTTTTGTTCGAAGGTCTCCTCGATCTCCCCGCGCGCCGGCCCTGCATAGCGTCCAGTGAACCGACCCGCATCGGTGAAGGTGGCAAGCGGCGTAACGAGGACGTCGGCTGGCAAGGCGGCCAGCTCCGCGCGGTTTTGGACGATGACGATATTCGACATATAGCGCCGACCGCGCAGCAGCGCCTCGCGTTCGTCGCGTTCGTGCAAAACCTGCGCGAGCCAGCCTTCAGGCAGGAGCGACTCGATGAAGGCCGGAAGCTTTCCCGGCGTGGCCTGCCGCACCAGCACCGGCCCGGTGCGCATTTGTGATTTCCATCGCCATTCGAAGCCATCATGCGTCAGCCGGCCGAGCGGCTCGCCATGCCATGCGACCAGAAGGTCGAGCGCCGCCTTGTTGACAGGAGCCTGGGCCGTTCCCGGCTGGGCCAGGAGGAAGCGCTCGGCGCCCTCGCCCTCGCCATACCAAACATTCTCGCGCGCCAGCGCCCAGACCGCGTCGGCTGCGGCCTGCGGTGAACCGCACTCTTCGACCAGACGCGCCGCCAACTGGGTTCTCATGTCCGCGGTGACCGCGCTGGCGTGTTCACTCCTCAGCCGAAAGGCCTCCAGGAATCGCTGGCGGGGCGACGACACATCGATGCGCAATTCCCCCAAATCATCGCCGATCATCGCGACGGCGGTCGAGGGATGCGGCGGCGCCTCGTTCTGGACAATCTCAAGGGTGCGCAGGCGGGTGCGTTGATTGCGCCGGCCGCTAATGAAAAGTCGCCCGTCCGGCGTGGGCGCCAGGAGAACTGCGCTCGCTGATGACAGATAGGCGTTTGGGTAGAGATAATGGGCGATGCGCACGGCATGGCCGAGGATCGCGGTCTCCGCGTCCCCGTCGCTATCGACATAAACGCCGCGGACAAGCTGGATCAGCTCGCCCGATTGGGCCCGAAGGTGCGCCCCTTTGGCATCGATGGTTTCGCCGACAAGATGGATAGCCATCGGATTATCCCGCATCTCAGATGCGCGTTAATCCCACTCGCGACCCAAGAAGTCAAAAATTCTCGCGCATCTTAGATGCGAGATAATGCCACGTCGGTCGCAGGAGTCTCGTCTTGTAAGACCTAGGCGCCAAAGCTGGGATCTAGCCGAGGTGGAAGCCTGGATCGAACAGCGCCGCAAAGATTCCGACGCACGGCTTGTCAGCCTTGCTCCGTCGCCGGACGTACGTCTGCGACGGACACGTCCGGTCAAATTGCCCCCGCAAATCGAGCGGCCGGAAAGACAGCGGGAACGGTGAGACCGATGTGACAATTCCTGCTGTCTGCCGCGCGGTCAGAGGTTTCATCGCCGGCCTGGCAACTGAAGCGATCATTCGTTTAGCCGCTGGCCGTCACGCAATCTTGCCCCGCAAGCTGTCCGCGAGCGCCGAAAGCACATTGGCAAGTTGTCTCGCGGTTTCCGGTGGCGGCAGCGGCACTTTGAGGTTTTGCGCGCCGCTGGCTAGATCGCGCTCAATCCATGGATGCGCCGGAGCGTTGGGATCGTTGGCAGCCGCGAGAGCGGCGATAAACTGCGCACTGATCTGCACCAAGGCGTGCCACGGATCGGGACCTGTATCGCGCGGTGGTGCTCCGGCCCCATCAATCTGCGCGATCGCCATCTCGCCAGCGCCAATGTTTACGACCGCATTTACATCTTCCACGGATCCGGCGTCATCAGCAGTGACGATATTCCTCACTTCCTCAGCCGGTGTCATAGCCTCGCCCTCACCCATACTCCCAGTGACGTTTTCCACGTCCTTCATGAAACGGTTGAGACGCGAGCCGCCGAGCGAAATCTCGCCGCTGCCGCCGTCGAGAATTCCTGCCGATAAGGAGCGTTTGAACGCCAGCACCGAAAGCATGCCCTCCTCGATCGTACCCTTCGAGACGAGATTGATGACCCGCACCGGCCGTATCTGCCCCAGGCGATGGATGCGCGCGATGCGCTGTTCCAGGATCGCCGGGTTCCACGGCAAGTCCATGTTCACCAGGGTCGAGGCATGCTGCAGATTGAGGCCCGTGCCGCCCGCATCGGTGGACAGGAACACGCGGCAGGCAGGGTCGTCACGAAACCGCTCGACCAGCGCCGGCCGTTTTTCCGACGGCACGCCGCCGTGAAAGCTGACGTAACCCAGTTCAAGCGCTTCGAGGCGGCGAATGACGATGTCATGGGTCCGCGTCCATTGCGAAAACACCACCGCCTTGGCCTCGGGGTCGGCGAACAAATTCTCGAACAGCGCCGCCAATTCGTCAGCCTTGACGCCGTGATCGGTGTCCCGGTCGAGCAGATAGGTGCTGTTGCACGACATGCGCATGTTCTGCAGGGCGCAGGTCAGCCGCCGCTGGTCCTTGTCCGACAGGAACCTCGCCTTGCGCCAGCGCTGCACGATTTTCGCCACCACGTCAGCGTTTTCCTGGTGATAAAGCATTTGCATCTCGGTCATCGGCACCAGCAGGTTCTGGTCGGAGCGGCTGGGTAGTTGCCGCAATACCTCGGATTTTCGCCGGCGGATCATGACCGGCGCCAGTGTTTGGCCGATCTTCTCCAGCCCGGTATAGCCGGTGACGCGCCCGGCTTCGTCCTTGACCTGATGCTCGTGCAGCAGCTTCCAGGTTGGCCCCAGGCGGTGCTGATCGACAAACTGGACAATGGAAATCAGTTCTTCCAGCTTGTTCTCCAAGGGCGTTCCGGTAAGCACGATCGCATAGGAGCTATCGATGCGTTTCAAGGCGCGCGCCGCGATGGTGTTCCAGTTTTTCACCCGTTGTGCTTCATCTACGATCACCAGTTCGGGCGCCCAGGCCGCGATCAGGTCGAGATCGGACTTGAGTTTCTCGTAATTTGTGATCTTGCAGAAGTCATCCAGGGCGTAGTCCTTCTGACGCTGCGCCCGACCGCGGTTGATGACGCGCGCCGCATTTTCACCCTGCCGCCGCGAGAAGCGTGTGATCTCGCTTTGCCATTGGTATTTGAGCGAGGTCGGGCAGATCACCAGAACTTTCGAGACGCCAAAATGCCGCGCCAGTATTTCTGTCGCGGCGATCGCCTGTATGGTCTTGCCCAGGCCCATATCGTCGCCGATCAGCGCTCGGCCGACCCGCACCGCGAACAGCGCCCCCTCGGCCTGATAGGGATAGAGCGGCGCCTTCAGAAGCGCCAGCAGCTTGGGATCGGCAGCGTTGCGTGGGAACAACTGCGCCAGCTTTGCCGTCCGCCCGTCCGCATCCCGCCGTCCCGCGACGAAATCGAGCGCATCGTCGTAGGCCCGCAACTCATGACCGGACTTAGACGCCATGGCCATGAAATGCTCAAGTTCGCCGAGGCGCTCGTCGGCCAGCATCCCGTTGCGTTCGGCGTCGAACAAACCGGCGGCTGCTTCCCTCAGCGCTGGCGGGCAATCCGTTCCGGCGCGAAAATGTATGCAACGTTTGCCGTCATTGCGCAGATACAGCTCGGAAAATGCAGGCTGGTAGCCGCGCGCAAACGCCGTCCTGGCGCCGCGCTTTTTTACCAGCCGGGCGAGGGTGAATTCGAGGTGCTTGCAGGTACCCAACTCACTGGTGGCATAATCGGGGCACGAACAGAAATTGCCGCCTGGGCCCAAACCTCGAATCGCCACGCGATAGCTGGATTTCGAAGCAGGATTGCTGACCCGAAACTCCGAGAAAAACGGTTCGCCGCTCAGATTTTCAAGCCCGAAGGCCTGCTCACGGCCGAACTGGCGGCGCAAGCCGCGCTGCCAGTCCAACGGCGAAAGATCGGCGGGCGCATGGGTGCGCGAGAGCTTAGGTTCCTTGTTCAGCTTCGTCGCGGCATTCAGGTTTCGGCGCTTGGATTTCATCGAAATACATTCCGTTCAGAAAAAGTTACTCGCGGGGCATTGATCTGACAGCCCATGTCTTTTCCCCGCGCGCTGGCGAGAGGGGCGCAGGCTGTCGCCGCCGCGCAGTTGCTTTTCGATAATGTCGTCGGAGGCCGGGATGAAGGCTTGATGAGGGCACTCCCCGCATTTGACCTGGGGCTTACCGCTTATTCCCCTGACCCACTCGTTGGCGCACGCGGGCGCATAGCCGGACTTGGCGGTCTTCCGGTTTTCCCATCGGACAGGGAATACGTCAGGGCGACCTGCGAACAGGCGCCGAAACAGCGCCACCTTGTCGGTGCTGGAGGACGCCGTCGTGACGGTCGGTGCATTTCGGACGGCTACAGATTGATGATCGATTTGCGCCAACGACGCTCGTTGGCTCAAAAGATCGGTGAGCGCTGCCTCGAGTTCCATCCGTTCGGTTCGGAGCTCGGCAATTCGGGCGCGGATACGCTCGATTTCTTCATCAATTTCGCGACCGTCCACAACGTTACCGGCGCGCACGTATAGACCTCCCCCGAATAAATGCGCTGCCAGCATAGCCCGTAACGCCCGGGCGCTTAAGTCAGCGTGCCCCCTGCACACCTCCCTGGACTTTAACCGACTTGTGCGAAGCGGACGAGGGGATCAATAGGCGGTCGCGGTATCGTCAAATTTACCGTCAGGGAGGCAAACCAGGTCGCATTTTTCAGGTCGGCGATCCTAAAATGGTCTTTATATATCAATGCACAAAATGGAAGATGATCCCAGTTGATGATCTGAACCTGACAATAAACGGCTCCGCCGAGAGCCTCCCGCTACCCTACGCTATCACCGAAAGTATCCGAAAAGCGCCGATTCCCCTCACTCCCACTCGATCGTGCCGGGGGGTTTTGAGGTGATGTCGTAGACGACGCGGTTGATGCCGCGCACTTCGTTGATGATGCGGGTCGCGGCGCGTCCTAAAATCTCGTGCGGGAACGGGAAATAGTCGGCGGTCATCCCGTCGGTCGAGGTCACCGCCCGGAGCGCGCAGGCAAAGTCGTAGGAGCGCGCGTCGCCCATGACGCCGACCGTGCGCACCGGCAATAAGACGGCAAAGGCCTGCCAGATCGCGTCATAGAGTCCGGCGTTGCGGATCTCCTCGAGAAAGACCGCGTCGGCGCGGCGCAGGATGTCGAGTCGCGCGGCCGTCACTTCGCCGGGAATGCGGATCGCCAGGCCCGGGCCGGGAAACGGGTGGCGATCGACGAAATGGCCGGGGAGGCCCAGTTCGCGGCCCAAGACGCGCACCTCGTCCTTGAACAATTCGCGCAACGGCTCGACCAGCTTCAAATTCATGCGGGCCGGCAGCCCGCCGACATTATGGTGCGACTTGATCGTGACGCTAGGCCCCCCGGTGGCGCTGACCGATTCGATCACGTCCGGGTAGAGCGTGCCCTGCGCCAGGAACTCGACGCCGCCGATCCGCTGCGCCTCCGCGTCGAAAACATCGATAAAGGTCGCGCCGATGATCTTGCGCTTTTCCTCGGGGTCGGTGATCCCGCTGAGCTTTTCGAGGAAGAGGGCGCCGGCGTCGCGATGAACCAGCGGAATGTTGTAGTGGCCGCGGAAGAGGCGCACGACCTCTTCGGCTTCGCCCAGGCGCAGGAGGCCGGTATCGACAAAGATGCAGGTCACCTGGTCGCCGATCGCCTCGTGCAGCAAGGCCGCGGCGACCGCGGAATCGACCCCGCCCGAGAGCCCGCACACAACCCGGCCCCTCCCAACCTGCTGCCGGACGCGCTCCACTGCCTGGGCGCGGAACGCCGCAATCGTCCACTCGCCATGGCAGCCGGCGACATGGTGGGTGAAATTGCGCAGGAGCCTCCCGCCCTGCGGGGTATGCGCGACCTCGGGATGGAAGACGACGCCGTAGAACCGCCTCTCGTCATCGGCGATCGCGGCATAGGGCGCGCCCTCGCTCGCCGCCACCGCGCGGAACCCGGGCGGAAGCGCGTCGACCCTGTCGCCATGGCTCATCCACACCTGCTCGCGCGCGGCCCTGGGCCACAGCCCCTCGAACAGCCGGCACTCACCGGTGATTTCGATAAAGGCGCGGCCGAATTCCTGATGGTCGGAGAGCGTCACCCTTCCGCCCAATTGGGCGCACATCGTCTGCATGCCATAGCAGATCGCCAGCACCGGAATTCCGGCGCGGAACACGATGTCGGGAGCGCGCGGCGTCGAGGCGAGCGTGACCGAGGCCGGGCCGCCCGAGAGGATGATGCCGCGCGGGGCGAAGGCGCGGATCGCTTCTTCGCTCACCGTGTACGGGTGGATCTCGCAATAAACCCCGTTCTCGCGCACCCGGCGGGCGATCAGCTGGGTGACCTGGCTGCCGAAATCGAGGATCAGGATCTTGTCAGGCGTTTTGGCGGTCATGGTTCAATGTCCGGATCGTGGGTGCACCTGCCCCACCCCAACCCTCCCCCGCAAGCGAGGGAGGGTCAGTTGCAGGCGGCGGCGCCGCGTCAGCTCCCTCCCCTGCTTGCGGGGGAGGGTTGGGGTGGGGGCTATGGCGCTCAAATTGCGCGACGAAGAACCCGTCGGTGCCGTGGCGCGCTGGGGTCAGGCGCAAATAATCATCGCCACCCGGCGAGCGGCCGCCCAATGTCTCGGCCCAGGCGCGCGCTGCCGGATAGAGCGCGAAATCGGGCATGGCGGCGAGAAAAGCCTCGGCCTGCGCCTCGTTTTCCTCGCGCAGCAAGGAGCAGGTGACATAGACGAGGCGACCGCCCGGCCGCACCAGCCGCGCCGCGCTCAAAAGGATGTCCTGCTGGCGGAGGGTAAGCTCGGCCAGATCGTTCGGGGTCGCGCGCCATTTCCCGTCGGGGTTGCGGCGCCAGCTGCCGATGCCGAGACAGGGCGCGTCGACCAGCACGCGGTCGAAGCTCGCAGCATGGCGCTTCACCCAGGGATCGCGCTCGCTTGCCAGCGCGCGGCGCTCGACATTGCTGATCCCGGCGCGGCGCAGCCGCTTGCCAGCGCGCTCCAACCGCCATGCCGCGACATCGCAGGCGACGAGCTTGCCGCGGTTCTGCATCTGGGCGGCGAGCGCCAATGTCTTGCCGCCGGCGCCGGCGCAGAAATCGACGACCCGCATGCCGGGATGGGCATCGGCGAGGAGGGCGGCGACCTGCGAGCCCTCGTCCTGGACCTCGATGAGCCCCTCCTTGAAGGCCGCCAGCCCGGCGAGCGGCGCGCGATGCGTGAGCCTGAGCCCAAGCGGCGACCATGGGGTCGGCTCGGCGATGACATGCTCCGCGGCGAGGGCAAGGCGCGCGCCGTCGCGATCGGCCTTGAGGCGGTTGACGCGCAGGTCGAGCGGGGCGGCCGCGTTGAGCGCGGCCATCTCGTCTTCGAGACGGGGGCCGTAGACCGCGTCGAGATAGGGTTCCAGCCAACCCGGCACACCGCTCGCCACGGCGCGAGGCATCGCCGGATGGGTCAAGGTCCGGCCGGCGAGCGCGAGCGCGAGGCGTGTCTCGGCGGGCCCGAGCGGCGCCGGGCGAAAGCGGTCGCCGTCAAAGCTCGCCGCGAGATCGTCGGGCGTGCGGCCGTCGACCAGTAAGAGCGCGGCGATCATCCGGCTGCGCGCTTCCGCGGAGACCTCATCGTGCGAGGCCCGCGCGATCCACCAGTCGAGCGCGGCGCGATGGCGCAGCACACCATAGACATGGGTGGAGATCTGCACCCGGTCCTTCGCGCCGATATAGCGGTGCCGCCGGAAATGATCGGCGGCGATGTCGTCGGCCGGCCGCTCCCCGGCCTCGATCGCCGAGAGGATGTCGATCGCCGCGGCGATGCGCGCCCCCGGGGTCACGCGTCGCTCATCCAGGCTGGCGCGTCACCGCGCGTCCTTCGAGACGCCCGCTTCGCAGGCTCCTCAGGATGACGTTCTTTCTTAAATCCCATCACAAACTTACGTCATCCTGAGGAGCGCCCGGAGGGCGCATCTCGAAGGACGCATGGCGGCCGGTGCGGTACTGTCGGGCTCACATGTCCTGCCGGTAATTCGGCGCCTCGCGGGTGATCGCGATGTCGTGCACGTGGCTCTCGCGCAGCCCGGCATTGGTGATCCGCACAAAGGTGCAATTCTTCTGCATCTCGGCGATCGTGCGGTTGCCGGTGTAGCCCATCGCCGCGCGAAGCCCGCCGATCAGCTGATAGATGATGTTGCCGACCGGCCCCTTGTGCGGCACGCGGCCCTCGACCCCTTCGGGCACCAGCTTCAGCGTGTCGGTGACTTCCTGCTGGAAATAGCGGTCGGCGGAGCCCCGCGCCATCGCCCCGATCGAGCCCATGCCGCGATAATATTTATAGCTGCGCCCCTGATAGAGGAACACCTCGCCCGGGCTCTCATCGGTGCCGGCGAAGAGCGAGCCGAGCATCGCGCAATCGGCGCCGGCGGCGATCGCCTTGGCGAGGTCGCCGGAGAATTTGATGCCGCCATCGGCGATGACCGGGACGCCGTGCTTCCTGCATTCCTCGACCGCGTCGACGATCGCGGTGAATTGCGGCACCCCGACCCCGGCGACCATGCGCGTCGTACAGATCGAGGCCGGGCCGATGCCGACCTTGACCGCGTCGGCGCCGGCCTCGATCACCGCCCGCGCGCCCGCGCCGGTCGCGACGTTGCCGACGATGACCTGGGTGTAGTTGGACATCCGGCGGATTTCGTTGACCGCCTTGAGCACGCGCGAGGAATGGCCGTGCGCGGTGTCGACAACCATGATGTCGACCCCGGAATCGAACAACGTCTCGGCCCGTTCAAGCTCGCCCTTGCCGGTGCCCGCGGCGGCGGCGACGCGCAGCCTGCCGTGCTCGTCCTTGCTGGCGTTGGGGAAAAGCTGGGCCTTTTCGATGTCCTTGACGGTGATGAGGCCGGTGCAGCGATAGGCATCGTCGACCACCACCAGCTTTTCGATGCGGTGCTGGTGCAAGAGGCGCTTCGCTTCGTCGCGGGCGACGTTCTCGCGCACGGTGATCAGCTTTTCGCGGGTCATCAGCTCGGCGACGGGCTGGCGCGGATCGCTGGCAAAGCGCACGTCGCGGTTGGTCAGGATGCCGGCGAGGCGGCCGCTGCCGCGCTCCACCACCGGAATGCCCGAGATCTTGTTGTCCGCCATCAGCCGCAGCGCATCGGCGAGCGTCTCGTCCGGGTGGATCGTCACCGGGTTGACCACCATCCCGGCCTCGAACTTCTTGACCTTGCGCACTTCGGCTGCCTGCTGGTCGATCGGCATGTTGCGATGAATGACGCCGAGCCCGCCAGCCTGGGCCATCGCAATCGCGAGCGCGCCTTCGGTCACCGTATCCATCGCCGCCGAGATGAGCGGGATGCCGAGATCGATCTCGCGGGTGATGCGCGTCCGCGTGTCGGTTTCGCCCGGCATGATGCTCGAAGCGGCGGGAACGAGCATCACATCGTCGAAGGTCAAAGCCTGTCGGATTTCCATCGCGCCCGCGCTTTAAGGATTGTTCGCTGACATGACCGCTTATGTAGGGCCGGCGGGGCCGGCGGTCCAGTTCCCGCCGCTAACACCCTGATCAGTGCGGCGATGCGCCCCTGCGAAACCCCTTGGCGACGACGTAGGTTTCGGCCGATTCGGCGCGGCTCGCCGCCGGCTTGGCGTGGCGAACCTCGGCGAAGGCCCGTTTCAGCGCGGCGAGCAAGGCGCCCTCGGTGCCGCCTTGAAATACCTTGGCGACGAACGCGCCGCCCGGCTTGAGGACCGTCTGGGCAAATAGAAACGCGTCCTCGGCCAAGGCGACGATGCGCAGATGGTCGGTGGCGGCATGGCCGGTCGCCGGCGCCGCCATGTCGCTCAGCACCAGATCGGCCGGGCCGCCGAGCGCCTCGCGGACGGAATCGGCGGTGGCGAGGTCGCGGAAATCGCCGATCAAGAGGTGCGCCCCGGGAACCGGGTCGGTCGCCAGGAGATCGATTCCGACGACCCTGCCGCGTCCCGCCGCGCCGCCGACAAGCCGCGCGGCAACCTGGGTCCAGCCGCCGGGGGCGCAGCCGAGATCGACGACGCGCCGGCCGGGGGCCAGCAGGTGAAAGCGGGCGTTGAGCTGGATCAGCTTGAAGGCGGCCCGCGAGCGATAGCCGAGCCGGCGCGCCTCGGCGACAAACGGGTCGTTGAGCTGGCGTGCCAGCCATTCGGTCGAGGAGGGCTTCCGGCGCCGGGTGCTCTTCACCCGTACCGCGAGCGGACGCCCGCCGCCGCGCGACATTGCCCTAGATATCCTGCACGAGCGCCATGCGTCCTTCGAGACGCGCCCCTGCGGGGCGCTCCTCAGGATGAGGTCGATTTGTGTATGGCATTAAAGATTCCCCTTATCCTCAGAGGCTGGCCGGAAATGAATTGAGTGATTTCAGTCATCTGTGATTCGGTCGTGGTTGCGAGCTACGACGGAGGATCACATGGCTTGGACCGAAATCACTCGGAGGAAGTATCGACGT
>Ga0182024_10004113_pt1 | contig 33899 bp, 26 predicted proteins | sample P32metaG_FD_120480 | JGI IMG/M metagenome (GOLD analysis project Ga0182024, IMG submission 120480) | Permafrost microbial communities from Stordalen Mire, Sweden - P3-2 metaG (Illumina Assembly) | ecosystem: Environmental > Terrestrial > Soil > Wetlands > Permafrost | place: Sweden: Stordalen... | reverse complement strand
CGCTGAATCTGCTCAAACAAGAAACTACATTCAAACGCGGCATCAAGGGAAAAAGACTCAAAGCCGCATGGAACCATCCCTACTTGCTCAAATTACTGGGCATTTGATATGCGTCGGCCCTGCGATGAGAGCCTCACAAACCCGCAATATACAAAGGGGACGGCCAACGTGGGCCGTCCCCCAGACTGCTGACAATGCTTAAAACCATCCCTCCGCGGCTAAAGCCGTCTTGATAATGCGGGACTTGTGGCACGGATAAATCCGTGCCCTTTCAAAGCTGCGGGTTTTTCATCAACATGAGGGAGGGCCACAATGGACCGTCCCTCAGGTTCTGTTTCGTTGCATGTCTTTTTTATTCTGTTTCGTTGTATGTCTTTTCATTCGTGCTGGCCAGCTTACGATCCCAGATACTCCACATGGACATAGGTGCCGAGCCGCTCGTTGTAGGCCAGGTACCAGCCGATGTGGTCTGGATCGTCATAGATGACGATCTGGTCGGAGTCCCACAGCCAGCCATCGCAAAAGGCAACGTCAAAGGGCGCAACGTCCCAGTACCAACCGTTAAACCAGAAGCGGCCGGGGCCACCGCCGCCCAGACGCCATACGTGCCCAGGACCAAAGCCGCCGGAAAATCGGCCATGGGCGAAGGGGTGGTCCAGATGATAGTTCACATCGCCGCGGCCGGTGTCGTGACCAACCCAGGTCTTGCCGTCCATATGCGGAGCATTGGGGTGGCCGTCCTTATCGCTATAGTTACGCTGTGGGTCGGCAGCACGAGGCGTGCCTTTGTATGCCGAAGGCCCATGCGCGGGGGGAGGAGCGGCTTGATGCGTTCCACCACCTACAGAGCGAGCGCCCCCTTCGTGCTGGGCAAACGCTGGAACAGCAACAATGAGCAACGTGGCAAAAGCTATCTGAATGAGCTTCATGGAATCCTCCGGATGCCCTCGGGGAGAACAGCCATTTTCTGCTGTCCTTACCCCTCGGTGGGGTCATCTCCAAGTACATTAGATGCAACCCGGTACCCCGGCGCAATTTGCGGCATAAAGAACTGCCGCAGCCGAAGCCACGACTCCCGACCGCGACGCAATTGACTGGTGATAAGCGCGTTAAACGCCTACGGCAACCGGCGTCCGCCGCCACGCGTACAGCGGGAACTGGTTGGCCAGTTCGGCCACCTCGCCGCGTATCCGCTCGAGGGCCGCATCGTCGTTGCGCAGGTCCAGGGCCTTCGTGATCCACGCGGCAATCTGCCGCATCTCCGGCTCTTTCATGCCGCGGGTGGTCAGTGCAGGCGTGCCCACGCGAATGCCCGATGGCTTGAGCGGCGGATTGGTGTCATAGGGAATGGAATTCTTATTGACAGTGATGCCGGCCTTGCCCAGCGCCAACTCGGCATCGGAGCCGAGGATGCCCTTCTGGAACGTGTCCACCAGCATCAGATGGTTGTCCGTGCCGCCGGAGACAATGCGGAAGCCGGCCTCCTGAAGTGCCGCAGCCAGCACCTTCGCGTTGGCCACGGTCTGCGCAGCATAGGTCTTGAACTCCGGCCGCAGCGCCTCGGCAAAGGCCACTGCCTTGGCGGCCACAATGTGCATCAGCGGGCCGCCCTGCTGACCGGGAAACACAGCCTTGTCCACAGCCGCGGCCAGGTCCTTGCCGCAGAAGATCAATCCCGCGCGCGGACCGCGCAGGGTCTTGTGCGTGGTGGTGGTGGTGATATGCGCGTGGGGCACGGGTGATGGGTGTGCGCCGCCCGCCACCAGCCCGGCGATGTGCGCCATGTCGAAGATGTAGACCGCGCCCACCTTGTCGGCAATCTGTCTCATGCGGGCAAAATTCCAGAGTCTCGGATAGGCGCTGCCGCCACCGATGATGGCCTTGGGCTTCTCCCGCTCGGCAATCGCCTCCAGCTCGTCGTAGTCGATCAGCTCGGTATCGCGCCGCACCTGATAAAACGTAGGCCGGTAGAGCTTGCCGCTGAAGCTGAGCCTGTGCCCGTGGGTCAGGTGGCCGCCGTGCGCCAGATCGAGGCCCAGAATCGTATCGCCTGTCTGCAAAACCGCCGCATAGGCCGAGGCATTGGCCTGTGAGCCGGAGTGCGGCTGCACGTTCACATGCTCGCCGCCGAAGATCTGTTTGGCGCGGTCGCGGGCCAGATTCTCCACCACATCGGCGTATTCGCAGCCGCCGTAGTAGCGGCGTCCGGGATAGCCTTCCGCATATTTGTTGGTGAAAATCGAGCCGGCAGCCTCGAGCACCGCTTCCGAGACAAAGTTCTCGCTGGCAATCATCTCCAGCCCCTCGTGTTGGCGGAGGGTTTCGTGGTCAAGAGCAGCAGCCACATCGGGGTCAGCCTGGGCGAGGGTGAGAGACATGCGATCAGTCATACAACAATTCTAGCGTTTTCCGGGCCTCGATGGCAGACGAATTCATGTGCCGAATTCTCCTCTTTTGCACAAAGCAAGACTCTCGCTGGTAACCGGAATCCCCTTCGGGCCCGCCGAGTCGCTGTTCACTGGGTAAACTGGTATTGTCAGAGACTTTAGTTCGAGGATCGAGGGATCCGGTGACAACCCAATGGAAACACATCTTTTTGGTGACGCTATTTGCACACACTTTAATCCCTATTTTCGGACAAACCACGAGTCCCCAGGCAACGGGCATTGACCCAGTCGTGCTGGCCAAGGCCAACGCCGGCGATGCGGCCTCGCAAGTGCTTGTGGGCGATAGTGTTGCGGCTGGCAACAGGCAGGCGCGCAACGCCAAACAGCTGGCCGCTGATTACCAACAGGCCGCCGAGTGGTATCGCAAAGCTGCTGAAAAGGGCGACATCGGCGGCGAAACGCGATTGGCCGCGCTCTATCGGGATGGCCGGGGCCTGGCGCGCGATATGGCGCAAGCGGCGGAGTGGTATCGCAAAGCCGCGGAGCAGGGCGACGCAACCGCGCAGGCCACTCTCGGGGTGCTGTACTCGATGGGCCAGGGCGTTCCGCACGACGACGTGGAGGCATACTACTGGCTTGACTTGGCCGCCTCGGCGAAGGGGCCAAATCAGGAAAAGTACGCCGCCAATCGCCAGATGATCGGCACCCACATCACTGCCGATGAGCTGGCCAGCGTTGAGGAGCGAGCCGCCAAGTGGCTGGCCGAGCACCCACGGTAGCGCCCGGTATCCTTCTCGACAGGTATCCTTTTGTCTTGATGCGATTTTTTAATCCTCACGCGCGGAGCAGGCGGCTTACTCCTGTCTTGTGTGCGCTGGCCCTCTGGCTGGTGCCGGAGTGTGTCTGGGCGCAACCCGGCGCGGTCACACTTGCGCCAGCCGTGGTCGAAGCTGGTTCGCCGGAGCTGATTCGCGTGGAGGCCGGCGACGCTGCCGGTGTAGACGGCGAGTGGCTGGGGAACAGGCTGGAATTCTTTCGCGGGCACGAAAAGGGTGCGTGGTTTGCGCTGGCAGGGGCGGATGTCGAAACGCCAGCCGGGCCTTCATCATTGAAGATCACGGTCCGGCTGACCGGCAGCGGCGTGCGCGACCTGACCCGGACCGTTGAAATTCACCCCAGCCACTACCGCACTGGATCGCTCACCGTAGCGCCGAAGTTCGTTGAGCCGAACCCCGAGGCGCTGGAGCGGATCAAGGCCGAGCAGGAGGTCAAGAAGAAGGTCTTTGCCATCAGCTCTCCTGAGCCGCTGTGGGCCGCCAGCTTTCGCGCGCCCGTGACCGCTCCGCCCACGGACAGCTTCGGCACGCGCCGCATGTTCAATGGCACGCTAGCCAGCGTCCACAAGGGGATGGACTTTCGCGCTGCGACGGGAACGCCGGTGCGGGCCGGCAACAGCGGAGTCGTGGTGCTGGCCAGGCCACTCTACTACGAGGGCAATTGCGTGGTGATCGACCACGGTCTCGGCCTGTACACGATCTCGATGCACCTGAGCCGCATCGATGTGAAGGAGGGTCAACACGTGGCAACCGGTGAACCCCTTGGGCTGAGCGGGGCGACGGGCCGTGTGACCGGGCCGCATCTGCACTGGGCCGTCCGCTGGCAGAACGCTTATCTCGACCCGGCCAAGCTGCTGAGGCTGGATTTGAGCGGGATCCGCTAATTTGAGCCTGGCGTAAACCCAACCACCAGCCACCGGTCCCCGGTCTTCCGAACGTCAAACCTGTCGCCTTTCGGGAAACCCATCTCGATGTGTTCCGAACCGTCCGCCTTCCGGGTCACTCGAAGATCGCCCGCGAAGTACGAGGGCGTCATCTCATTCACGATTCTGCGCGCCACGTCCGCGTTCGCGCAGTAGGCCAAAACCGCTGGATAATCGTGCTTTTCGGCATACTCAATCGCCTTGGCGATCGGTAACAGGTCCGGCCGATTGAAGGACCTTGATCGGAACCGCACAGTATCTCCAGACAGGTCATACGTATCGAGCGTGCACAGGCTTGGGTTATCCCAGGTATCAATCGCAGAAAACCAGCAATATGGCAGTGTGATGATTGAGCCCTTTGTTTCAAGTTTTCCAATTGGCAGAAAAGGATCCTTGCGTGTTGGTTTGGCTCCGGTGAAGCCTTCGTCCATTCCTTCGGCGCCTTCCTGCTTAATGATTTGGTTCAGCTCGCCACGTTCTTTGGGATTCCATTCCCGAGCGTCATAAAGCAGACTGCTGCTCCCAGTGCAACCGAAATATGTGATCTGAGCAAGAAAACGCGGGTTCCCTGATGGCCCCCCATGGAGCGGGTGAATCTCCAACAAGCTGCGTGGCGCGATGCCATTCAGATCCAGCTCTTCTTCACCGATCTGCTCCCAAAGCTCATGGGGCCTGAATGTATCCACCTTTTCAGGGAACCCAAATACGAAGAATTTCGCTTGCGTCCCGATGCTTGCCTTCAGCACCAGTGCGGATGAGAAATCTAGCAATTCGAAATGAAGGCGATCCTCATCTGACCATCCTGCATTGATCTCCCGGCTCAATCCCTCCAGTTTCTTGAGCATCGCAGTGGCTCGGATTCGCGCGACACCGGGGTCAGGTCCCGCTCCGTTTAACTCGTCTAGGATGGCCTTCGACGCCTTTTTCAGGATCTCCACCTCGACCCCTACAACTGCAAGCTCGCTTCCATCGGGGTTCAAGACTGGTTTCTCAGATAGTTCGCAGGAGTCTGGTGAAGCGGGTGCAATCATCTGCAGAAGTTCCTTGACATCGCCCACTGGGTCGTTAGCCGCCGAGGAACAATAGCTCGGTGCTGCTGCAAGGATGTCAAGAAGCACAAGCATTAAAGCCGAAGCCCAAATAGATCGGAAGGTCATTGTCTTCATGGATTCAGAGTACGAGAGCTATTATGCACTCGTTTTGAGCGCCGGCGCCTCTACCAGTTTTGTTTCCCGATGCCGCGTTAGCGAGAAATGGCTTCCTCTTCGACCTCATGCGCGGGCACAGCTGCCGCGCGCACTCCTGCTGCCTTTTCTTTCCGCAGCGCCTTGAACGCCCGATAGACAAACCAGCCCATATACCAGCCGTCGAGATACTTGTAAGGGGTTTCGCCGGTGGTGTAGTGGCCGCAGGGCAGCACGCGGGGTTCGAAGTTGAGGCCAATGCGGCGGAACGCATCCACCACCTGGAGCGAGTACTCCCTGGGAAAGGTCAGGTCGTAGTCGGCATAGACCAGCAGCACTTGTTTCAGCGGTCCACCGGCTTCAGCGCCGGCGAATTTCGGGTAGTAGTAGCAGGGGCTCGCAGCCGCCCATAACTCGCGCACCCGCTGCTGATCCAGCCCAGCATCTTGCAAAGCCTGCTTCACGTGGCGCGTGCTCTGCCCCGCCCAGGTCACGTCTCCAAAAGCCGTCGATGCGTGGTTGAACGCATTCACCCGCAGGCGCGGATCGTGGGCGCTGGCCAGAAACGTATAGCAGGAGCCGAGGCTGGTTCCCAACACGCCAAACTGCTCGTAGCCCTGCTCCTCCAGCCAGTCCACGCAGCAGCGAATATCGACCACCGCCTGGCGGCATGCTGAGAGCGTCCTGCCGATATTCGCGCTCACAGCGTAGTCCGAGCGCTCCAGCTCCGCCGGCCGGCGAATGTCATGATAGGGCATGGAGAGCCGCAGCGCCGAGATGCCCATGCGATTGAAGATAGTGCAAAGCGAATTGTGCCCCAGGCCGTCGGAGTTCCACTGCGGCAGCACCACAATGGCCTGCTTGGGCCGTGTGGGGTCTTTGTGCGCGGGCGCCGGGTACCAGCGAGCGTTTACCTGATCGTTCTCGGGATAGGGCGTCCGCTCGGGCGAGGTAAAGCGCAGGTATTGCGCCGTCGCCAGCTTGCCCTCGGCGGCCAGCTCGCGCATCGCAGCGTCTTTGGCCAGGGTCTCCGGGCGCACATTGGTCGGGAACAGTTGCGGATGCCGTTCTTCGAGCCGGAAATCGGTGGGCCGTTCGTAGCCGAAGAATTTGTCGCTATGGCGGATGAGAAGGTGGTTGATGCGGACCATGGCCGCTTCCGCCGCCACGGGATCGCGCGCAACTTCCGGGCTTGGTACCGCCTCCGCAAAGCCGTGAGTTTCAAGAAACGGCTCGATCCACTCGAAGCCCCACTCCAGCGGACGCACCACGCGGTTTTCGTCGCGTGTGGTCAGCCGCGTCTCCCACTCATACATCCAGCGTGCGTATGGTCCCTTGAGCATGGCGTTCGTTCAAGTTTAACAGCGCGGGAGAATCGAAGCGGGACACGCGAAGGATAGAGGCGTGACGAACCGGGTGCTTACGCGGGCTCTGGCGCACGCCGCTTCGCCAACTGCTGCGCCACGACCCAGCCCAGGCTCAGCAGCGTGATCAGCGTAATGATCCCCAGCGAGATCACGCAATACAAGCACCACACCATGAGCACGTCTCTCTCGATATGGGCCAGATAGAGCGCGAATGCCAGTCCGATCGCAGATGCGGACAACGTGATCGTCCGCCGCCGCACCAGCGCCAGACCTGCCAGCGCCAGGTAGCCCGCTATGCCGATGCCCGCCACGGGAATATGGAAAATCTCGGCAAACGGGCTGCGGTTCACCACGCCGCAGTCCCACTTCTCGTTGATCGAGCAGGGTTCGACATCGTTGGTATAGTGAATGCGCAACGCCATCGTGGAAACCACGACGCCAGCCAGGGCCAAAAAAGCAATCAGGTATCGCATTGTTGATTTGACGCGCAAACTGAGCATCCGTCGCAAGTTACCATGAATCCATGAACCAACGCGGTACCCTGCCGGCACAAAACGAGGTTAACAACGCCGGCCGCCGCATTGCTTTCTTCGGCGGCAGCTTTGACCCACCGCACCTTGGCCATTTGGCCGTGGCACGCGCTGCTCAAGCGGCGCTCAGGTTAGATACGGTTCTCTTTGCCCCGGTGGGCGCGCAACCGCTCAAGCGTCATGGATCGACCGCCAGCTTTGAAGACCGCCTGGCCATGACCAGGCTGGCGATTGCCGGGGAGCCGGGATTCGCCGTTTCGCTTGCCGACGCGCCAAAGCCCTCGGGAGCGCCGAACTTCACCATCGAGACGCTGCTCGGCCTGCGCGCGGAAATGCCGCCCGGCAGCGCCTTGTTTTGCCTCATGGGCGCCGACTCGTTTTTCGGGCTGCGCCTCTGGCATCGGGCGGCGGAGATTTTGTTTGTGGCGCCGCTGATTGTTGCCTCGCGGCCCGGGCAGCCGTTGGACAGCCTGCAAGCAGGGCTGCCGGAAGGGCTGACGATGGAATCCCTGCCGGAGACGGGTCGGCCAGACTCGGGCGTAGACGTCCGCTCCTATACCCTCTTGAACCGTGCTGGCGACCACGCGCCCTTCTACCTGCTGCCGGGCTTGCATGTGGAGATCAGCGCTTCCGAAATTCGAGATCGGATTCGAGGCCACGCAGACACAACTCCGGGAACTCCCGCCCTCGAAAATGCGCTTCTGCCCGGTGCCGTTTCCGTTTACATCCGCACTCGCGGCCTCTACCGATAGAACCCTCCGCTGGAGGCAGTGGGTCAGTCTGAAATGGGTATTCCTCAGGGGCTAAAGCCCATGTGGATTTTGCTTGGTCTTATGTACGGGCTGAAGCCCGTACCCTTCAATACATACCCTTCAAACTGACCCATTGTCCCGCCCAGACTTGCCCCTGCCCGAAACTAGGGGCTACGATTGAAACTGGAGACTAGTCCCACCGCATGACGACAACCGAAGCACGCCAGCAAACCCGCATACTCGTTCAGGCCGCAGCCCAGGCCTGTGAAGATAAAAAGGGCGAAGACACCCGCATTCTCGAACTCGACCCCATCGACTCCGGCCTGTCCGACTTCTTCCTGGTCACCTCGGCCAGCAACGACCGGCAGTCGGTTGCCATCGCCGACGAAATCGAACACAAGCTGAAGAAGGAGTTTGGCGTCTTCCCCAACTCGGTCGAAGGCCGCCGCAAGGGCGATTGGATTCTGCTCGACTATGTGGACTTTGTGGTCCACGTCTTTCTCGCCGAGCGCCGCGCCTTCTACGACATTGAAAGGCTGCGCAAGTCCGCACGCCTCGTCACCCCAGCCGAGTTCGACGCAGAACTGAAGGCCGCGCTCGCCGAAAAGACAATCGCCGCGCGCAAGAAGGCAACCGCGAAGGCCAAACCGGCCGCAGCGGTTAAAGCAGCCGCTGCGCCTAATACGAAGAAGGCCGCTAAGAAAGCGGCTGCCAAACCCGCGCCGGTAAAGACGGTCAAGAAGCCTGCTGCCAAGAAGGCGCCTAAGAAGGCATCGGCGAAGAAGTCTGCGCCGAAAAAGTCTTAATCCATGAGATCTTGAAAGTCTTAATCCATGAGATCTTGTAGGTGAAGAGAAATATTTTCCGCAGCGGCTAAAGCCGGTCTCATTTTGCCGGTTTTCGGCACGACTAAAGTCGTGCCCTGACGCACGGCGATTCCTGGATAGAGTTTTTCAGCAGGCGGTGAAGTCGCGCGCTGACGCACAACATACCGATATTGGCATTCATCAAACACTGCCTGGACGTTGCGGTGTCTCTCAAGGTGCTTCCGAGATTGCCCGCGTCCCAGACCGGCATCACGCCGTGCCTGTTTAGACCGCTTGCGTGAGCAGGATAATGAGTTCCATTTGCGGGTTGAGCAGATCGGCCGGGGCGTAGACGGCGAAGTTGCGGGCACGCTGCACCGATTCCCAGACGGGGCCAGCCGCCTCAATGGCGAAATACTTATGGCGCAGCTTGACCGGGATCGACCGGGGCGGCGTGGCAACATATTGAAGGCGCAGTCCGGGCAGAGCGTTGCGAATGAGGGTCTCAAGCTGGGTGGCCGAGCAGGCTTTGAGCAGTTGCGGGGTGCGCTCGATCAGGTCCGCGTCGCGAATATCGGCCGAGATAGCCAGATAGAAGCGGGAGCCCTCGAAATAAGCATCCTTGTCGATCGATGTTGCGTAGATGGTGTCCCTGACCATCTTGAGGGGGAGCGCGACGAAGTTGCTGGGAACGACGGTCTCCAGCATCACGCGGATGAGGCGATCCAGTTCCCCAAAGCATGTGCCAAGCTGCTCGTGGTTATGGGACGGCAGGTCTCTGGGGGCGATCTTGCTGGAGAAGGCGGTCAAAGCGCCGCCCAAATCGGACAATTCATTGAAGAGCAGTTCGGGCTGAATATTGCTCGATTCCAGGAAATGGCGGAGTACGGGGAGATGGCTGTTAATGGTGTAGAGCAGCCAGAAATTGGCGACGTCAGAGGCGGTAAAGTCGGCCAGAGACCGATTCTTTTCGCGGCGGCCGCCGGAAAGCTGACTGCTGCGCGCCACCAGCAGCTCCACCATATTACTCAAGATGCGCTTGAGGGTGGGATGCGCATGAATATCGATCAGGGGCGGAATATAGGCGGGGTCGACCTGGTAGGTGCCGGTCTCTGACCGCAGAATCCTCATACAGGCTAGAACGACCGATCCCTCACGATTCTCGCCTTCCGCGAGAATCTGCAGGTTCTTGCGCGCTACCTGGACCGGCTTTTCCCCAGTGCCGGTATTCTCGTCGCGAACCATCAGCAGTTGGGCCAGAAAGCGAGTGCTTACGCTGCCGCGATTGACTGAGACGTTCATGCCGCCTTGCAGGTACTCAGGCACGGCCAGGTAAAAGATGCAGCTTTGGCGTCCGTCGAGAAAACATTCGTCGAGCAGCCGCGCCGGCGGCGGGTACTCCGAGGCTGGAATGTCCAGCGGCATGGCATCGGGGAAGATTCCGGAGGCGAGGGTGATTGCCAGCCTGCCCTCCGACAGGGCCTTCGTATCGATCTGAATCTCGCGAAAGCCCCAGGACCGGGCGTTCAGGGAGTCCAGATAGAATCTGGCGCTGTCCTCAACGAATCGCTCCTGCGCCTGCAAGTGCTGGGGCGAGAGAAAGGTGCCTTTAGACCAGATGACGGGTTGAAGCTGTCGCATGTGCTGAGCAACCTCGGCTGAAATCTGATGTTACCGGTTGAATGGAGCGAATGTCCAAGCCAATGCTTGCCGTTCGATCTTCCGGCAGGCGCTGACGGACGCGCAATCCGCCGCATTGGCCCGGAACTCGCGGATAAAAAGAAAAACGGCGCTGGTTTTTGACAACCTCATCCTCGCACAGGCCCGCGGAAAACCGAGAAAATATTTTTCACAATATCTCAAAATATTTTGCGCAACATCTCATAGGTGCTCGGGTTAGGTTAATATGAGGCTGTCAAAGATTCCTCTGGACAGCAATCCCCTTCATGTGGTTTCTTTGAGAACATCGGATTTCCCCGCAATTTCCCCGCATTTCAGGAGCATTATGGCCAGAGAGAGTACCCAGCAGAAACTGAGTCGCGTCCGGGCACCCCGGGTGCAGATCACTTACGACGTAGAGGTTGGAAACGCCATCGAAATGAAGGAATTGCCCTTCGTGATGGGGGTATTGGGCGACCTGACCGGGCAGCCCGAGAAACCGCTTGCGGCCTTGAAGGATCGCAAGTTCGTTGAGATCAACCCCGACAACTTCGACAGCGTACTCAAGGGGATGTCGCCTCACCTGAAGTTTTCAGTTGCCAACAAGCTGAGTTCCGACCCGAGAGCGGGCCAGGTAGCGGTCGATCTGAACTTCGAGAAGTTCGAAGATTTTTCTCCCGCCAATGTGGCCGGACAGGTGGGTCCCATCAAGGAATTGCTGGACCTGCGCACCAGGCTGTCTAACCTGCGCGGAAGCCTGCAAGGCAACGACCAGTTGGATCAGGCCCTGTTCGACGCGGTTTCAAAAACGGATGAACTGAACAAGCTGAAGGCCGAGATGGGCGGCAAGGCAGAGGGGGATAAGAATGAGTAGCTCAGCGAATCCGTTGGCGGCTCAGGCCACCGAAACACAGACTAGTGAAGTCTCGTTGCTTGACCAGATTGTCTCCCAGGGGCGGTTTGGCCAGGACACCATTGCCCAGGAACGCGGCAAGGACATGGTGAAGGAGTTCATCAACCAGGTTCTTGAAGGCAAGATGGCTCTCAGCCGCGATGCCGAAGCGACAATCGGGGCGCGCATTGCCGATATTGACCGCCTGATTTCGTTGCAACTGAACGAAGTTCTGCATCATCCCGCGTTCCAGAAGCTGGAAGCGACCTGGCGCGGAATCAAGCACCTGCTCGATCAGAGCGAAACCAACGACATGCTCAAGATCAAGCTGCTGAATGTCTCGAAGAAGGATCTTCTCAGGGACTTGCAGCGGGCTCCCGAGTTCGATCAGAGCGCCTTCTTCAAGAAGGTATATGAAGAGGAGTTCGGCGTATTCGGCGGCGCTCCTTTCGCAGCGATGGTGGGCGACTATGAGTTCGGGCGTAGCGGCGAAGACATCGAATTACTTGAGAAGGTGTCTCAGGTTGCGTCCGCTGCCCATGCGCCATTCCTTTCCGCGGCCGCGCCTGAGATGATCAACCTCAGCGACTATGCGCAGCTTACCGGAATCCGGGACATCTCCAAGGTTTTCGACAGCACTGAGTATGCCAAGTGGAAGTCTTTCCGGGCTTCCGACGACTCCCGCTATGTGGCTCTTACCCTGCCTCACGTTTTGATGCGCGAGCCCTACGGTCAGGAAACGAAGCCGATTGACGAGTTTGCCTACGAAGAGGGCGTCGACGGAAAGGATCACACCAAGTATCTGTGGGGCAACGCTGCCTATGCCCTGGGCGCGCGGCTGACGCAATCCTTTGCCAAATTCGGCTGGTGTGCATCGATTCGCGGCGTTGAGAACGGCGGCCTTGTGGAAGGAATGCCCACCCACAACTTCCGCACCGACGATGGGGATGTGGCCTTGAAGTGCCCCACCGAAGTCAGCATTACCGATCGCCGTGAGAAGGAGCTCGCCGACCAGGGCCTTGTGCCGCTGGTGCATTGCAAAGGCACAGACTATGCCGCCTTCTTCAGCGTTCAAACGGCCAACAAGCCCAAGGTTTACGACAAGCCGGAAGCCAATGCCAATGCAAGGCTCTCGGCCCAACTGCCCTACATGCTGGCCATGTCACGCTTCGCGCATTACCTGAAGGCGATGATGCGCGACAAGCTGGGCAGCACCATGAGCCGCTCCCAGGCCGAACTTTTCCTCAATCAGTGGATTGCGAATTATGTGATTGCGGACGATAATGCGTCGCCGGCCGCAAAGTCCGAGAGGCCTTTGCGCGAAGCTCGCATCGAGGTCATGGAGGTAGCGGGAAAACCTGGTGCGCTGCGTGCCGTTGCGTTCTTGCGCCCCCACTTCCAATTGGATGAACTCACCGTGTCTTTGAGGCTCGTAGCGGATCTTCCCCAGCCGGCTGGCAAGTAGATCGGCTCCCAGACTCTTGAACCCCTAATCCCCAACCGGCCTGCGCTCCAGGTCGATTACGAAAGGACTCTCACATGGCAGTTGATTACTATCTGAAACTCGACAGCATTGATGGCGAAGCAGTTACCTCCGGCTACGAGAAGCAGATCCAGCTTCTTTCCTTTAGTTGGGGTGGATCGCAGCACTCATCCGTCGCAGGCACGGGAGGCTCTGGCGCCGGCAAGGTCGATCTTGCTGACATCAGCTTCATGAAGCACTATGACAAGGCAAGTCCGCAGCTGTTCAAGGCGCTGGTATCTGGAACCCACATCAAGACCGGGGTTCTGTGCGCAACCAAGGCGGGCGCGGGCGGCAAGCCTTATCTCAAGATCAGTCTCGGCGAGCTGTTTGTGACCTCGCTTCAGGACTCGGCGTCGAGCGAGAATCCGACCGAGAGCGTGTCGTTCAGCTACAACACGATCAAGATCGAGTACAGCACGCAGAACGAACAGGGCATTCTCACGGCCACAGGGTCGGTAAGTTACGACCTCAAGGCGGGCAAGGTTTCCTAAGGAACAATGACACCACTTGCGCTTTACCGCGAAGGGAAACTGCGGGAGGCCATCAAAGCGCTTGGCGAAGAGTTGAAGTCCAACCCTCTCGACGCCAAGCGCCGCACGTTCCTGTTCGAGCTTCTGTTGTTTGCCGGTGAATATGACCGGGCAGAGAAGCAGCTGGATCTTCTGGCGGGAGCGAATGCCGAGGCTGCCGCGGGAACTCTGCTCTATCGAAGCGCGCTCCATGCCGAGCGCACCAGGCAAGCCATGTTCGCCAACCACGAAACTCCTCCTTTAGTCGAAAAGGCCGTTCATAGCGGCGTGTGGAACGGAACCGAGTTCACCGAGTTCAGCGATCCAGACCCCCGCATCGGGGCCAACCTCGAGGTATTCATCGCCGGCAGTTACACCTGGATTCCAGTCCATTATCTGCGCAAACTTGTGATTGAGCCTCCTGTCAATCTGCGCGACCTGATCTGGGCGCAAGCCCGTGTTGAAACCAGCGCTGACTTTCGCCTGCAGGAGCTTGGCGAAGTGCTTCTTCCCGTGCTTTGTCCCCTCTCTTCGCGTCATGAGGATGAAGTTGTCCAGTTGGGCCGGGAGTCGGCATGGGAGCCGGACGATGCTCACGGCGAAGTTCCCTACGGCGCAAAGACGATGCTCATCGATGGGATCGAAGTTCCACTGCTGCATATTCGCAGCGTGGAGTGGCACGCACCGGAGAAGGAGTCTCAAGATGCCTCTGCGTGAGGATTTGCTTACGCCGATTGCAGGAGAGAACCCATCAGGCGCGGACCTTTACTATGACAAGGTCTTCGATCAGATCAAGGAGGCACGCAAAGAAGACGACGATGATTTGCCGGAAGGGGCATGGGGCCGCGCTCAGAAGAAGAAAGCGGATCATCGTACCGTCGTCAAACTAGCGGGCGAGGCGCTGGCCGCCAAAAGCAAGGATCTTCGCCTGGCTGCCTGGCTCGCCGAGTCGCAACTACGGGTTGAAGGCTACCAGGTTCTGGTACCCAGTCTCGAGCTTCTTCGCGTCCTGCAGGAGACATTCTGGAATACCGTCTATCCGTTACCCGAGGAGGGCGGAGACCTGGAACTCCGCGCGCTCGCTGTGGAGGGGGCTGCACGGCAGATTGCCGCGGCCGTTCGCAAAGTGCCGCTGACCCGCAGCGGCCTGAGCTTTGAGGATTATCTACAATCGCGCGCCGTCGGCTATGAGAAGGACGCGACAACCGAAGCCAAGCAGGAAGCGCGCAAGGATGCAATCGATCACGGCAAGCTGACCGCCGAGGATTTCGATCAGGCATTTGTTGGAAGTCCCAAAAGCCTCTACGCGGATGCGGATGCCATTCTCACGGAATCGCTGCTGGCAACTGATCGTCTCGACGAATTCCAGAAGGATGTATACGGAGACTTCTCGCCCAATCTCATCAAACTGCGGGAATCGCTCGAAGAAGTTCATCAGATCGTGCAATCGCTGCTGAACGAGCGGCGCAAGACAGACCCCGATCCTGTGGCAAAGGCCGACAAGCCGGAGGCCGAAGCCGGAAGCGAAGCGGTCGACGGCGTCCAGGCAGAACTTGGCGAGGATGGTGAGCCAACCGGGGAAATAGTCCGCAGGCGAGCCGTTTCGGGGCAATTGAGCGGGGTGGCCGATGCGTATGCGTTGGTTGTCGAGAGCGCGGAGTTTCTGTTCCAGAAGGATTCCAAGTCTCCGGTGCCTTATCTTGTGTGCGCCGGTTTGCGTCTGGGCGAAACACGGCTGCAAGGCCCGACGCCCGCACCGGGCTTTGCTGTGGGACCAACTCCAGCGATCAGGCACTCTCTTCGGACGCTGGCTAACAAAGGCGCGTGGAACGAATTGCTGCGGGCATCGCTGCCGATTCTGGCCAGCGAATGCGCCAGGGCGTGGCTCGATCTGCATCGATATATTTGGCGGGCTGGACAGGAGACCGAGGCGGGAGCCATCTCGGAGGCCGTTGCGGGAACCGTGAAGAGTCTTCTCGCCGCCAAGCCCGAGCTACGGCACTGGACCCTTGAAGACGACACTGGAGCAGCGAACCCTGAGACGCAGCAGTGGCTGGATGCAACCGTTCTGCAATAGCGGAATTGCGGTGATTTCGGGAGGGCAAGTTGGCCAGAACCAAGGCAGAAGTTCCGATTACGCAGTCATTGATCGATCGGCTGGTCGATCGGGAACCATGGCCGGAAACCCGTTCTGCGTCGATCAACATGTATCGCGAGTCGCTCAAGCGGGATGTGGAATGGCTGCTGAATACCAGACAGCCCGTCATTCCCGAGTTGGAGTCCTTTCCAGCCTGCGCCGCATCGGTGTTGAATTATGGGCTGCCGGACATTCACAGCTTCGATGGCTCCGCGGGCAAAGAGCAAAATGCCCTCAGTGCCGCTTTGGAGAAGTGCATTCGAACGTTTGAGCCAAGGATCAATCAGCCTCGCGTTTTTTTGACGCGGACCGATCTGCTCAGCCGCAGCCTGCGCTTTCATATCGAAGGGCACGTCGTGTACGAGAATATGGATGAAGAGATCAAGTTCGACACCGTGCTGGAATTGATCAGCGGCGCGTACGAGGTGAAGTAGCGTCATGCGCGAAGAACTGCTGGAATACTATGAGCGCGAACTAACTTATCTGCGTCAGATGGGTGGCGAGTTTGCGCGCAAGTATCCAAAGGTTGCTGGGCGGCTACTGCTTGATCCGGATCGCTGCGACGATCCTCATGTCAATCGGCTCTTGGAGGGCTTCGCGCTGCTCGCCGCCAGAGTACATCGTCGCATCGACGACGATTTTCCCGAGATCTGTGAATCCCTGATCAGGATCATCCATCCAGGCTATCTCCGCCCTATTCCTTCCATGACGATCGTTGAGTGCCAACCAGACCCTGCCCAGGGGAAGAAGACGGCGGGTCTGCGGATTCCCAGAGGGACGCCGCTGGTAACCAAGGCCACCGTCGAGGGATTGCCGTGCCGCTTTCGCACCGCGTACGACGTGGAAATCTGGCCGTTTTCGGTAGCGGCTGCGGAGTGGCGCCAGCCGGAGCGGATGCAGCGGCCGCCTCGCGCATCGACGGGAGTGCAAGCGGTCGCCGCGCTTCGTTTGCGGCTTCGCTGTCAGCGGGACGTGGTTTTTACCGGGCTTCCCCTTTCGCACCTGCGCTTTCATTTGGCGGGGGACGCAAGCGTGGTCTATTCGCTGTATGAGCTTCTCAGCGAGAACTGCATCGAGATTCAGCTTCGCGATCCCAAAGATGAGAAAAAGCTGATCACGCTGGAACCCGAGCGGCTGCGCATGGTGGGGTTCGACGCCGAAGAAAGCCTGTTGCCCTTTGAACGGCGCTCCATGGACGGACATCGGCTTCTTCAGGAGTACTTCGCCCTCCCCGAGAAATTTCTCTTCTTCGATCTCCAGGGCCTCGAGCCTTTGGCGCAGGCCGGTTTTGGCGAAGAAGCAGAGATCGTATTGCTGTTTTCGAGCTTCGAACGCGCCGAGCGTCAGCAGGTTCTGGAGCTTGGCGTCAACGAGCGGACCTTCCGGCTCAGCTGCACTCCGGCGATCAATCTTTTCCCGCAAAGCGCTGAGCCGATCCTCCTGAGTCAGACGCGGCACGATTACACCGTGATCCCGGATAACCGCCATTCCAATGTGATGGAGATATTCGGCATTGAAGAGGTGACCGCGACCAATCCGAGATTGCGGCAATCGGTGGTGCTGGAGCCCATGCATGCCTACCGGCATCTGACGCGCAACCGGGATGGGCTTGCCTTCTGGTCTGCGACCCGGCGCTTCAATGAGCTGGGTGAACGGGAACCGTCCACCATATCCATCTCGGTGGTTGACCTGACCGGCAATTTTACTGACCCCGAGGCAGACGTTCTGATGGTGCGGACGCTTTGCACCAACTTCGACTCGCCTTCCCGCTTCCACTTTGGAGCCGAGACCGGCGACTTTGAAGCGGTTGGGTATGCCGCGGCCAAGACCGTGATTGGATTGCGGCGTCCTACAACAAGCGTGAACCCACCCGGCGGGGACGGCCACTTGTGGCGGCTGATTTCGCTGCTCTCGCTGAACTATCTCTCTCTCAATGAAGAGGGACGCACCGCCATGCAGGAGATTCTGCGCCTGCACAACCTGACCGACTCGGCGGCCAGCGACAACCAGGTGGGGTCGATCCTGAGGATGAACTCGTCGCCCAATTTTGCGCTGGTAGACTCGGCTTACGGTCTTATTCCCGCGCGCGGAACCCAGGTGGAGATGGAGTTTGACGAACAGCAGTTCGCCGGCAGCGGATTGTATCTGTTCGCCGCGGTGCTTGATCGATTTCTTGCCAGTTATGCTGCAATGAATAGCTTTTCGCAACTCACTGCGCGGAGTACTCTACGAAAGGAGGCGCTGGGAAAATGGCCGCCGAGAGCCGGGACTCAAGCTCTGCTGTAACCGAGCAGACAACGACAAACAACGACAGACCCGAGTTAGCTAATCTTCGCAAGATGCTCGACGAAGAGCCGTTCCGGGTGCATTTCTTTCAGGCTGTGCGCCTGCTCCAGAAGATGGAGCGCGACCTGAAGCCTGTCGGGTATTTCATCACGCCCCAGGGAGAGACGATTCGGTTCGCGGCGCGGACTTCACTCGCGTTTCCGCCCAGCGAGATTCATGACTTGAAGCGAGCGGAGAACGGCCAGATGAGCATGACCGTCGAGTTCATGGGACTTTGCGCGGCCATCTCCGTGATGCCGGCTCCTTATACGGAGTTTCTGCTGGCGCGTACCAAGCAAAAAGATTATGCGATGGAAGACTTTCTCAATATCTTTAACCATCGCATGATTTCGTTCTTTTACAGAGGCTGGGAGAAGTATCGTTTTTTCATCGAGTATGAGCGCGCTGGAGAGGATCGGCTTTCTGGCCGCCTGCTCGATCTGTTGGGTCTCGGTACAGAGGGCATGCGCGGGCGCGGCGGAATTCCGGATGAAGCGTATCTGAACTATGTCGCGCTTTTGGCGCGCCATGTGCGCTCCGCTGCTTCGCTTCGGCAAATTCTCGAGGACTACTTCGGGGTGGATGTGCACATCCAGCAGTTTGCCGGCGCTTGGCGGAAACTGAGCTCGGAAAATCAGACTTGTTTTTCTGGATTCGGCGGGCCTAGCGAGCGTTTGGGCGTCGGAGTCGTCGCCGGGGACGAAGTTTGGGATCATCACGGACGCATCCGCATTGCGCTGGGGCCGATGCCCTTCGAGCAGTATTTGAGGTTCCTGCCGGGGCAGGATGCCTATCGCGAGCTTGTCGCGTGGTTGAGGTTTTACTCCAATGGGAGTTACGAAACAGAAGTGCAGTTGGTTCTTGCGCGCAAGGATGCGCCTTCCTGCGAGTTAGGGTCGGGCGGAGCCATGCGTCCCCAATTGGGCTTAGTTAGCTGGCTGAAAACCAAGCCGCTGGAGCGCGATCCCGCGGATGCGACTTATCTGGTGCAGTAAAGAGATTTTTGATACCGAGGAGAAGAAGGGCAATGAGCACAAACCTGAAGGCACTCATCGACAAGTTGAACGACACGACGCGGCGCGCGCTTGAAGCATCGGCTGGCTTGTGCGTTGCGCGCACGCACTATGACATTGAGATTGAACACTATCTGATGAAGTTGCTCGATGGCAGCGACAACGACATGGCCGCAATCCTCAAGCACTATGGGGTCGATCGCTCCCGGTTGACCAAAGAGCTGGAGCGCAGCCTCGATGCTCTCAAGAGCGGCAATGCACGCTCGCCTGCGTTCAGCCCCACCGTGGTCAAGATGCTGTCAGAGGCGTGGACGGTGGCCAGCATCGACTTCAACGCGGGCAATATCCGCACCGGTTTTACGCTGCTCGCGTTGCTGGGCCACGACGAGCTTTCGCGCATCGTAAAAAGCGTGAGCAAAGAGCTGCAAGTTATCAACGCGGAGGGCCTGCGGAGCAGCTTCTACGACATTGTGGCTAAGTCCAACGAGACGCAGACGAGCCTTGCCTCAGTGGATGAAGGGGGCTCAGACCGCGGAGGCGCTTCGGACGGCGCTCCTTCACCCTCCGGCGGCAAAACGCCGCATCTGGACCAGTACACGGTAAACCTGACTGCGAATGCCAAGGCCGGAAAGATCGATCCGGTGCTCGGGCGCGATCACGAGGTTCGTCAGATGATCGACATTCTCATGCGCCGCCGCCAGAACAATCCGATTCTGACCGGCGAAGCAGGCGTCGGCAAGACCGCCGTGGTCGAGGGCTTTGCCAATCGCGTGGTCAGCGGCGACGTGCCGCCGGCTTTGCAGGGCGTGCATATTCACTCGCTCGATCTAGCCCTGTTGCAGGCCGGCGCGGGCGTCAAGGGAGAGTTTGAAAACCGGTTGAAGGGACTGATCAACGAGGTGAAGTCCTCGACCGAAAAGATCATCCTCTTCATCGATGAGGCCCACACCATGATTGGCGCGGGCGGGCAGGCTGGACAGAACGATGCGGCTAACTTGCTGAAGCCGGCGCTGGCCCGCGGAGAACTGCGAACCATTGCCGCCACCACCTGGTCGGAGTACAAGAAGTACTTCGAGAAGGATCCGGCTCTGGCCAGGCGGTTCCAGGTTGTCAAGGTTGAAGAGCCGACCGAAGAGGTTGCCTGCACCATGCTGCGCGGCATCAAGGCGTCGCTTGAGAAACACCATAACCTGCGCATCCTCGATGAGGCAGTGACAGCAACGGTCAGGTTGTCGCATCGCTATATCGCCGGCCGCCAACTGCCGGACAAGGCCGTCAGCGTGCTGGATACGGCCTGTGCGCGGCTCTCGCTGGGGCAGAACTCAACGCCTCCGCGCCTCGAGGATATTCAGAGGCGGATCGATGCGCTCGAAGTGCAGCAACGCGTGCTCGAACGCGAGACGAAGATCGGCGGGGACCACTCCGAGAAATTGGTGGAGATAGAAACGCTGCTTGCTGCCGCCAAAGAGGAGCAGGACATTCTGAAGGAGCAATGGGAAAAAGAAAAGACTCTGACAGAAAAGATTCGCAAAATCCAAGAGGGGCTGGAATCCGCCGAGAAGAAAGACGGCGCTGTCCCTGCAGATGACAAGGCTGTGCGAGCCGAGCTGGCCGCGCTTGAAACCGAGCTTGCCAAGCTTCAGGGCGAGAAGGGCATGATGCGCGTCTCCGTGGATGCGCAGATCGTCGGCGAAGTCATCTCGGCCTGGACCGGAATTCCTCTCGGCAAGATGGTCCGCAACGAGATCGACACCGTGCTGACTCTGGACGAGCATCTGAAAAAACGGGTGATCGGGCAAGACAATGCGCTCTTCGCTATTGCACAGAGAATTCTTACCTCGCGCGCCAACCTCGACGATCCGGTCAAGCCGGTCGGCGTCTTTCTGTTGGTTGGGCCCAGCGGCGTTGGCAAAACGGAGACAGCTATCGCGCTCGCCGACGTTCTCTACGGCGGCGAACGCAATATGATCACCATCAACATGTCGGAGTTTCAGGAAGCCCATACGGTTTCGACGTTGAAGGGATCGCCTCCGGGATACGTCGGTTATGGCGAAGGTGGTGTGCTGACTGAAGCGGTGCGGCGCAGACCCTATTCGGTTGTGTTGCTCGACGAGGTCGAGAAGGCGCACCCCGATGTGCTGGAACTTTTCTTCCAGGTCTTCGACAAAGGCAGGATGGAAGATGGCGAGGGACGCGAGATCGACTTCCGCAACACCATCATTCTACTCACCAGCAATGCGGCGACAGACACGCTGATGAAACTTTGCGCCGATCCTGAAACTATGCCCGACAGCCTGGGGATGTTACAGGCTCTCAAGCCGGAACTGAACAAGATCTTCAAGCCCGCCTTTCTCGGCAGGCTTCTCATCGTGCCTTACTTCCCGGTGCGCGATGAAGCTCTGAAGCAGATCATCCGGTTGAAGCTGGGCAAGATTCAGAGACGCCTGGCGGAGACGCACAAAATCGCTCTTGTATACGACGATGCTCTTTTGAACGAGGTGGCAGGCCGATGCACCGAAGTCGAAAGCGGAGCTCGGAATGTCGATAACATTCTGTCGAATACCATGCTGCCCGATCTGTCGCGGCAGATTCTTTCGCGGATTGCCGAAGGCGCTGTTGCAGACAAGGTCAGCGTTTCAGTCAAGGACGGCGCGCTGACTTATGCATGGGATGTGGCGCCTGAAGCGGTTTCCGCCGTGGCAGAAGTCTAACCATCGTGTTGCAAAGAATTGCGGCAAGGAACAGGCAGGATTGGCATGGCAAGTCTAAAGCAGACAGACCGGTTGATGCAGTTTTCAAGCCCTCTGGGCAAGGACGTGCTGCTGATTGAGTCGCTCGATGGCGCGGAAGGAATTTCGCGCCTCTTCGAGTATCATGTCGAATTGCTCGCGACTGCGGACACGACGATCGATCCCAAGTCGGTCGTCGGCGCCAAAGTAGCTGTTGCCATCGCTCTCAACGATGCGCAGGGATCGCGGTGGGTCAACGGCATTGTCGCGTCGTTCGAGCAGTGCGGGGGCGACACCGAGTTCAATGCTTATCGGGCGCGGATTGTGCCATCCATGTGGCAAATGACATTGAGCGCCAATTGCCGCGTCTTCCAGAATAAGACGGTTCTCGACATTGTCAAGGCCGTCGTGGGCGAATACGGATTGTCCTTATCGGATCAGACCAGCGCCACTTACAAGCCGCTCGAATACTGCACTCAATACTCCGAATCGGATTTTTATTTTGTCTCGCGCCTGCTCGAAGAGAGCGGCATCTTCTATTGGTTCGAGCATTCGGACCAGGACAATAAAATCGTGTTGGGAGACGCACGGAACGCCTATCAGGACTGCCCTTTGTCCGCTTCTGTTCCGTTTGCGCTGAATAAGAAAGGACGCGAGGGAGCCTACGGTGCAGCCGTGATGGAGTTCACCGTGGCGGCAACCATGGTTTCTGGCAAGCACGCAACGGCCGATTATAATTTCCGCACCTATGCGCGCGTCGACGTGCCGGATAAAACCAGCTCGAGCGACTACGGCAAAAATGGCTTTGAACAATACCTCTATCCCGCCGGGGAAGAAGGCTATCTCAAGGACTCCGATACCCAATCGAGTACGGATTTCGAGACATTGTTCCTGGCGACTCGGGCTCTCGGCTCCGATGCCACATCGGAAGTTTATCGGGGCAATGGCAATATGCGCTCTTTTTGCGCTGGTTACACGTTCACCCTTACCGACAACCCGCAATCCGCCTTCAACCGGAAATACCTGCTGACCGCTGTTACCCACCATGCGAACCAGGTTCCGTCTTATCGATCGGGCGACACGTGGCAAGGATCCGGGTATAGCAATCGATTCACGGCGGTTTCCTCGGATATCGTCTTCAAGCCCGCGCTGACGTTCGTGAAGCCCAGGATATACGGCCCGCAGACGGCTTTTGTCGTGGTGCCCGCGGGCGAGGATATGTATATCGATAAGTTCGGGCGTGTGTGCATCCAGTTTTTCTGGGATAAGTTGAGACAGCCGAATACGGTGGATAACACCTGGGTCCGCGTGGCGCAGCAATGGGCCGGGAATGGATGGGGAACTTATTTTTGGCCGCGCGTCAAAGACGAGGTTGTGGTTCAGTTCCTCAATGGCGATCCCGATAACCCGGTCATCACAGGCTCGGTTTATAACGGTGTCAACGTGCCTAAGTATGCGCTGCCCGACAACAGCACTCGTTCCGGGATAGTGACCAGGAGCAGCAAGGGCGGTTCGGCGTCGACTGCGAATGAGTTGCGCTTTGAAGATAAGTCGGGGAGCGAGCAGGTCTACATTCATGCCGAGAAGGACATGGATGTATCGATCGAGCACGACCGGCGCATCACGGTGGGAAACAATGACTCGCTGATTGTGACGGGAGTGCAGAGCGAGCAGATCGGTTCGAACTTCAACCGGCAGATCAAATCGAATTCCGTGGAGAAGATAGGCGGAAATGCGGACCTCGGCATAGGTGGCAACCAGACCGAACAGGTGGGAGGGAATCAATCCCTGAATGTCAGCGGCAGCCAAAGCATACAAGTGGGTTCTGCGCATTCCTTGAATGCCAGCGAAACCGTGTATATCAACGCGGGCATGAATGTGGTGATTCAAGCCGGGCTCGAGCTGAGCCTGGTTGGATCCGGCGGCTTTATTACGATCGGTCCGGCCGGCGTTGCGATCTCAGGCACGATGGTGTTAATCAATAGCGGCGGCGCTGCCGGTTCGGGTAGCGCAGGCTCAACACCAAGCCCTGCATCTCCAGCCGATCCTGACCAGGCCGACGACGGCACTAAGGGCGGAAAAATGTAGAACGAAGCCCGCAAGCCCCCACAGAGGGTATGGGCATGAATCCAGAGTTAGACATGATCGCATAACTGGACGAGCAAAATTGAAATCCCTGGTATTCCGCGTTGAAGGGAGCAGCGGCGATGGGCACAAGCAAAAAGTTCGCACCATACGGCATCACCATTGACGGCGACGATCAGTATGAGCTTGGCGTCGAACTCACGCTGCACCGAATCGAAATCAGCTATACGGGTCAAGTCCTGTTGTCGGCAATCAAGAGTACGAGCAAGGCGATACAAATCATCCCTTATAGCGACAACAACTGCAACGCGGACGCTACGCCTAAGGACTATATTGCGGCGACACCGTCCAATCAGTACCTTCTCGAAGGTGGTGGCTCGTTTCAACCGATGAGGCAGCCTAATTTTGTGCGCAGCGTGCTTGGTCTTCCGCTCGAACCTTACAAGGGAAAAGGAACGGGATCTGACTCAGTGGTGCGCTTCTCGCCCTCCATGTGGGGGTATGGAGTCAAAGGCGCCTGCGCGCGCTACGCCAGCGCGGCAGGCGCGAGCCCCAGCTTGATTTTGTTTCACGAACTCGCGCACTCTTATCGAGAAGCACGCGGTGCGTTGTTTTCGCGTCCCATGATTGGCTCGAGCCGATTCTACGGGGACACGGAGGAGTTTTTCGCGGTTGTATTAACCAATGTGCTCGCTACCGACCCGACGTTTGAAACAGCCAATCGGGGTCTGCGCGCCGATCACTCGGGGTTCCAGCCTTTGGCCGCCAATCTTTCCTCTTCAAAGGACTTCGTCGCAAGTGCTCCAAATCGAAATATGATGAAGGAGCTGGCTAAATCGGAACCGGATCTTTTCAAAGCGTTGCGCGGCTCAAAGAGCAGCTTCAATCCATTCGCCGAATCCCTTGAGGCAGCGCCGGTCGACGCCGGCATGAAAACCATCGTTGTGGCCGTGGGCGACTCGCTCTCTACCCTCGCAGCCAAATACTATGGTACGGAGGAGTATTGGACGCTGCTATGGGACGCAAATTTGAACAACGTGGGGCCTAATCCAAACCGGATTGCTGCGGGAACGCAGCTGCGCGTGCCGCCGCTCGCCGCTTTTACCCCGGCGCACCTTGCCGAAGCAAAGCGGAGATTTCCCACCTGGCAGAATTACTGATCCTGCCGCTCCCGGCCAGGTGGAAAGTGGCGCCATGGGCGGCGCAATGAACGGTTGGGCACTCAAGCTCTTGCGCGTGAGCGAGAGAGCGAGAGTATTTCTGAGGAACGACTGGTGACATTTGACACAGACAATGCCACAACCCGGCGCTGCAACTCAATTCCCAACGGTTGGACGATGGAGTGTTACCGCGATGCCAGCAGGCTGGCTCTATGTAGCCGGCTTTGGCATGCGCCAGATGACCGTGGCCGCGGGGACGATAGCCGCTAGTGTGGGCTTGGGACAGGATGCGCTTAGTTCGGAGAGCGGCCTCGCCGAGTATATCGAGAAGCAGAAGAAGCTTATCGAGGGCCAGCTGAAAGAAGCAAAGTTTGCCGGGCCGCAGGCGACTGCCTTTGCGGGCGCGGATGAAGCGCAACTAATGTTTATTCGCCACAGCGTGGAGTCAGTGGGAAGCATGTTACACGCGCAGACCTATGTGCGGATGGGGGATTGGGTGGGCATCATCACTTTGACGGCCGTGGAGGCGCAACTCAGAGCGGTGCGACCGGACTACGAGGCATTTGTGAAAGGCTTGCGCATTAGCCCGGCATTTGCAAGCTAGCCGGCAGTGAGGATTTACCGATCGGGGAGGGCAACGAATGCCGCCAGCTGCAAGGGTCACCGACATGCACGTCTGTCCGATGGTGACAGTGCTTGTGCCTCATGTGGGCGGCCCGATCCTGCCCCCTGGCGCGCCTACGGTGCTCATCGACTTTATGCCTGCCGCCACTGTAACGACCATGGCCACCTGCGTGGGCCCGCCGGACGTCATCGTCATGGGATCGACCGGGGTTATGATCAATTTCCTTCCGGCCGCCAGGCTGGGCGATCCTACCGCGCATGGCGGCGTGATTGTGATGGGCTCTCCGACCTGCATCATTGGCGAGGTTGGCTCTCCGTCTCCCGGCGGCGGCGGTGCGGGCGCAGTTATGGCTGGTCTCGCTGTCGCGGGCAAGGACGTGCTATCGGCAGCCGCTTCGGTCTACTCGAAGGCGGGCAAGGCATCATCCAATCCTCCTTATGAGCCGGCACGATGGAATAAGGACCCCGTCAAGAGCTCGACCAATTGTTATGCGTATGCTGCAAACGATCCGGACGGGCATCCTCCCGGAAAGCCGCAGCCCGGCGACAAGTGTGGTCATCCTGCGAGTGATGACAGTTGCGCTGAAGTATCGCGTGCTGCAGTGTGCGACGGGATGCTTCCCGCCCCTGACCCGCCCCCAGCTAAACAGGGCTACTATGCAGTAGCCTTACTTAACGATCCGGGCGTGGACTACCACTGGTACCGGCAGGACGATAATGGACAATGGAGCCAGAAGCACGGGCTTACGGAAGTTACGAACGTTGATGGTTCAGGCAACCCAATTACCGATCCTAAAACGGCAGACAACAATTATCCGACGATGGGCGTAAATTACTCTAAGTTTTGCGGTTACTTTTACGTTCCGGCTGCCGGCATTCGAACCGGGCCATAGGGCAAGCTGACTGTAATCGAGCGTGGGAAGGTACGAGAGGATGAATTCGATGTTTGAGATCACTTCGACGTGGATGGACCAATACATTTCGGCGCTTGTTCTCCTGAATATACTGATCGGTCACGCCACGGCCACCGCGCCCATCGAGAAGCCGGCACCTGAGTCGCTGGCTCTAACCTTGAATGAGGTTGCGCATAACGCGTATCGGCCAGATCAGCACTTCAGCGTCGGTGGCCCTCGTGTTCCATTTCGTCTGAAGCGCAAGGAACTCGTGGCGACCGATAACTATACCGTGATCGTGCTCAATGCGAGAACAGCAGAGAGCGATTTCGTGAGTGTCGATTCAGGTGGAGTGATCTTCGAAGATCCCGCGTGGGCAGTCTTCGCTGCGGAGTGCCTTGCTCAGAAGCAAATGCTCGGCGTCCCGCTGGCCCGAACAGAGACGGAACTGTGGGAACAGTTGCCGCGTCTTGAAAGCTCAGTGATGAGATCCGCTTATATACCGAGCCACTTCTTCTCGCCGATCACTGGCTTTATTGACCCCTCTGGGCCATCGTTTAGTCTTTTGGAGGTCACTGGAGCGCAATTGACGGCGTTGCGCGCTCGCGGCGTTCAATCTTTCGGAAAGCCCAAGCCGAAGTTCTATATTTTATTCAAGCCGCCTGTAGCTCCTCGTTGAGCAACCAGAGTCTCCTGCATCAATATCCAGAACCTATTGGCTGGTCGAATCCCATATCTTCAGCAAGCTTGGAGAGACATAAGCGCGTACCGGGCTGTAATTGGCCTTGCGGGCTTGTTTGAATGCCGAAAGTGCTTCCTCTGAAGGCCCTTTCCACTCCGCTCGAGGGTTTGCCAACATCGACCTTTCCACCAGAGTTGCTCCGAGATAGAAGTCGGCCACACCTGGGCTCTGCGCGGTCTGCGGCGACTCAAGATAGTCCAGGAGCGATCGGCGTGCATCGTCGAACTGCGAAAGATAAAAGTACCGGATCGCCGACACCAACTCGTTTCTGGCAGCGGCTGGATCGCTCTTGATTGTCTGTTCGATTCTCGCGGAATTGCTCTGCGCGTCCGGATTGCCCGGCTGAAGCTTCAGCACCATTGCGTAGTCGTTGAGCGCATCCGGCAGCTTGCCCTGCTTCTCGGCATCTCGCGCATCGCCCATCAGCTTGCTAACCTTCTTGGCAATGTCCGCGGCTGAATCGACTACCGGTTTGGGAGTAACAACTGGTGTGGGCGGAGCGCTCTTGGTTTGCGGAGCTTTCTGCAACTCGGCGATCTTTTCAGCGGGGTTACCGGGCCCGCTCGGATTCAGATTCTGCGCCATTCCCAGCAGCCTGATCGCTTCCTGGGGATTGCTCTTCTCCAGGCTTTGGGCTTGGTTGATGTAGCCGTTGTACGTGGCAACATTGTTGACGTACACATTCGCGGATGCTTTGGAGTCCGCGTTGGTCATAGATTGTGCCAACGTGTTCACCGCGTTGAAATCGCCCTTTGCCCACGCGGCCTTCAACTGGCTGAGAAGTCTCTCGTTTTTGATCAGGTCCAGCAGGAACCTGGCTTGACCGGACAACTTCGGATCGTAGCTTGAAACTTTGCTCGCCATGGATTCGGCCTTATCCAAATCATGACTCTTGTAGAGCGCAATGGAACTTGCCAGCCATGCTGTGTCGTCATTGATAAGACCGGAGCGATAGCTATTGCATGTATCGGCGTACTTTTTATCCTTGGGTTCCAACTGTGCCGCTGCACAATAATCCTGAACCTGCTTGGCCCGGTCGCTACCCTCGCCCCTGGCTTTGTCAGCCAGGTCCTTTGCCTCTTGTTTTGGCTTTTCTGAATCCTGCGCCGGCACGGGCACGCCCGATAAGAGAAAGCAGAAGATACAAATAGATAGCCGGAGGTTCATTTTGCACCGCCGATGATCTGCTCGATCGCATTGTCGTCGATCGGCTTCAATTCAGCGCTGCATACCTGCGCGGATTGCTCCACGTTGCATTGTTGGCTCTGTGTGCTCCCGTCGGATCCTTTGAAGTCAACGTTGTATTTGCCGATGGGAACGTCTTCGATACGCAATGGCGTCCAATGATCCCCATCAGGGAGGGGGATCGCCTTGCCTTTGTCGGAGGTAACATCGACAACCTCGGCAAACGGTGTGGCGTTAAGTTGGAGAACGCCCACCGGGACGGCAGGCGCAGGCCGCAGAAAGAACCAGTATCCGGCCCCGGGCGCCGCCAGCAGAAGTACAACAACGACCGCAATCAGCGGCGCCAGCAACCCTCCACTCTTCTTCGCGGCCGCAACTGGAACAGTCGCCGGCACTGCCGCCGGCTGCATTGGGGTTACTTGCGTCCATGCCGCTTGTTTTTCCGCGACGGGCGATCCAGCCGCCTTGCTCAAGTTCGTCCAGTTGGCTTGCAATCCAGCGTCCGCAAACTCAACCGCAAACGCCACGCGGCCTAACTCATCGGCGGCACGGGCCTGTTCGTTCCGCTGCATGGCTTGCGTAGCCGACTCGAGTGTCGCGGCAAGCAGTCCATTGGCAGACTGCGTACGCTTGCTCGTGTATTCAGCGATTGCCGCGGTGAGCTGCGGGGAGTCGCCACAGGAGCGTCGCGCCGCCTCGAGCCCGACGAGAACCTTAGCAAGTTCGCGCTGTTGCAGCGCAGCGACGGCATCCCGGATCGCCTCGTTGATCGTACGCTCCCGGCGTTCCCGCTCTTTGCCGGCATCGAGCCGTTCGCGCAATTCCCGCACGCGCGCGTTCTGCTGGATCTCCTGGGGCTGGTTCGAGAGCAGGTTCAATGCCTGTTCAGTATCGGTTTGACTCAGTGTCTGCGCGCGGCTTACGACCGCGTCAACGCGCCGGCCCAACTCAGTGAGGCTGGCGGTTGTCTGGCGCAGCAATTGCTCAACAGTTGCATCGCCCGTTGCAGAAGCGGCCGGTTGCAAAATTGCGATGGCGGCCTCAAGATTACCGGCAGCAATCAGGGCCTGTGCGTCTTTTGTAGCCTTTGCAGCCGCCTGCCCAAGATCAACTTTTCGCTTTTGCTCTTGCGCATACTTCAGCAGGGATGCAATGTCAGAGCTATCGCCGCATTCGATTGCCGCCGAATCCAGAACCTGCAAAGCCTGATCGAACTGCTTGGCATCGATCGCCGCTTGCGCGCGCTGCAGATATTGATTCTTCGTTTCCTCGGCGCTCAGTTTCTTGACTTGCCCGACAACCTTTTCTTCCAGGGCAATCAACTGCGGTTCTCCCGGCATCTGCTCTAGTGCCTGATGAACGGCGGTGAGAGCCTGATGGGGGCTGGTCGCAAGAAGGCTGTACACATCGAGCGTGGTCTTCTCTACCAGCTTCTTTGCGGCCTGCTGACGCTGTCCCGCTTCCGCATCGGCCTTCAACTGCAAGAGCACCGGCTCGCCGGGAAGTCGCTGTTGCGCGCGTTGGATCAGGGCCAGTGCGCGCGCGAATTCTCCCGCTGTAATGCTTTCCGAGATTTCGCTGCCGATCTGTTCGATAATCTTGCGGCGTCGCCCTTCCTCCTGGCGATCTACCGCTTCCTGAAACAACTGCTGCGTTTCCGCATCTGTCGGATCAATCTCCAGTGCCGAGCGCAAGCTCTGAATGGCTTCTGTATACTGGCGCGCCGCCAGTTGCCCTCGTGCGGCATCGCTATACTGCCGGCGTGCGCGTTCCCTGGTTGCCCGCTCGGCCTCTTGCACAATCCGCGCGCGTTCGTTACGGAGATCCGTATTCCGCTCGTCGAGTTGAAGCGCGCGCTCGATCAGCTCGCCGGCAGTTCCGAAGTCGCTGCGCTTGCGAGCATCCCGGGATTGCTCCAGGAGCGATGCGACTTTCTCGGCCTTCTCCTTCAATGAGCGAGCGTTTTCGATCTTTTGAGCGAGTTCAGGATTATCCCGGTCGAGGGTTGCCGCCTGCGTGTAGATCTCCAGGGCCTCGGCATAGTGTTGCGCGAGCACTGCCTCATCGGCTTCTATCAGCAATTGCTTCAACTGTACTGTCTTCTGCTGGCGAGAGACCTTCTCCTGCACTTCGCGGAGCAGCTTCTTGACTTCGGTGTTCTGCGGATTCAGACGCTGAAGGTCGAGCAATACCGGTCTCACCGCCGACCACTGCTCGCGCTCCATCTGGATCTTCACATTGCCAAGGGCCTCAGCAACATGCTCCTGCTTCAGTCCATCGTTGACCGCCTCGATATCCGCGGCCATCTCTTCCGCTGTCTCGTATCGATCAATAGGGTCCTTTGCCAGTGCGCGATTCAACAGATGGTCAATGGCTGCGGGACAGCCGGGCAAAATGCTCGACACCGGCTCGTGCAGCTCGCGAACCACTCGGTGCAGAGTCGCAGGATCGTCGCCGGGAAACGGCAGCCGTCCGGTCAGCAACAGGTAGAGAATGATGCCCGCGGACCAGATATCCGCTCTGCCGTCCGCAGACTTGCCCAGCAGTCGCTCCGGCGAGATGTAATGAAAGGTGCCGATCACCATCCCAGCCTGCGTGTGGCCGGATCGATTCTCCAAGCGAGCTACTCCAAAGTCGACAATCTTGATGTTGCCATCCGGCATCACCATGATGTTTGCCGGCTTGATGTCTCGATGGATAACTCCCTTCTGGTGCGCGTAACCCAGGCCGGAGCATAACTGCCGAATGATCTCCAGTTTCTCGATCAGTGAAAACTGGCGTCCGGCATTCAGCATGTTTTCCAGCGAATCGCCAGGAACATACTCCATGACGATGTAGGGATTTCCATCCTGCTCGCCAAAATCGTAGACAGTGACAATATTGGGGTGATTCAGGATGCCGGAACGAGCCTCCAGCATAAAGCGGTGGCGCAGTTCCTCGTTCGCCTCGGTGATGGTCTTGATCGCCACCTCGCGGCCGACGGCATTGTCCAGTCCGCGGTAGACGACGCCCATGCCGCCAACACCCAGGACACCCAGGATCTGGTATTTGCCGATTTGCGTGACTGTTGTGCCGGTATCCATGCTATTCGTGGTTCCTGTTCAAGCACCCTTGATCAGATGAAAGCCATGATAATACGAGACTTGACCGCAGGGTCAACATCTTCAGGAGTCGACCGCTCCTCAAAAATATCCCGAAACTGGAACGCGAGTCCGTTCCCCCTCTTACGGACGAACTCACCCCAGCTTGAAGCAGCTTGATGCGAAAGGAAATCAAGTACACAACTCGGCTGGCTGGGGAATACGGAACTGCCCACCATCATACTATGAGCGTGCTAGCTTGGATAGCGTCTGTCAAGAGCGGAATTTACTGTAGCCCGCACGACCTGTGCATCGCAGCCGCCGGACTGCCCGGAGCCTGTCCTGAGCCTCCCGGGGAACCCGATTTTGAATCCTGGGCTGGCGCCTGAATCTCAGCAAGTATGTACTTGCAGCAGAGGTGAAAGACCACAGACCTCAACCCGCGGTCTGAAGCTTCCCTACTGTTGATCCCTCATCCCTGCCTCTAAAGCTACTTCCCCGTTCCCTCTGTGATCGTCACGATACGATCCACGCCCGGCACGGTGAACTTCTCAACCTTGCCGTCGGGCCAGTGGGCTTCGATCGCATCCACGGTCGTCGCCTGTCCCAGACCAAAATGCGGCCTCTGGTCATTGCTCGACATGTAACTTCCCCCACTCAGCACATCGCCACGCTGTTTCATGCCGTTTGCTGTCACATAGACCGTGGCTCCGACGGCATCGCGCGGGCTTTTCGGCCCGCCCACCAGCTTCAATTCCAGCCAGTGGTTCTTGTCCGGATTCACGTTCCGAAGCAATACCGGGTGGCCATCCATCACGTTGATCACCGCATCCAGCTTGCCGTCGTTGAACAGGTCGCCAACCGCCATGCCCCGCCCCGGAATCACCGCTGCCAGCCCCGAACCCTCTACCGCCGGCACCACCTCAAACTTCTTGCCCCCGATGTTGTGGAACAGCATGGGCCGCTGCGCCCAGCTCGTGCCCCAGTTATATTTGTCCGCCTCCGGGTAGACGTGCCCATCGGACATCAGCAAATCTTTCCAGCCGTCGTTGTCGTAGTCCAAAAAGGCGTCACCCCAACTGAGGAACGGAACTGAAACCTCCGCAATACCCAACTGATAGCTGATATCGGTCAGGTTGCCGTCGCCCTCGTTGCGGTAGAACGGCTTGTAATCGTCGGAAAAAGTGGTATCGAAGATGGCCAGTTGGCCGTTGTTCTCATAATCGCCCACCGCGATGCCCATCGAAGCGGTCTCGCGCCCTGCCTCGTTGAGCGCGAACCCCGAGGCATAACTTACATCCTCAAACGTCCCGTCGCCTTTGTTGAGATACAGATAGTTGGGGGTCGAATCGTTGCCCACCAGTAAGTCGATCTTGCCGTCGTTATTGATGTCCACAAACACCGCGCCGAGCCCGTAGTAGCCCGGCTTATCGGCCACGCCTGCCTTCTCGCTCACATCGGTAAAGGTGCCGTCGCCATTGTTGTGGAACAGATGGTCCGGCTCGCCCTTGAGGCCTCTTGGTCCACACGCCACCGCTTCGCCGCGAAATGTGCAGAATGCGTTGTTGGCCCCCTCCGCCGTGCCATTGGGCAGATTGTTCCAGTCCCAGTGCACATAGCCCGCGACAAACAGGTCCAGCCGCCCATCGCCATCGTAATCGCCCCACGTGGCCCCGCTCGACCAGTTGCCAAGCGTAACTCCGGCTTTTTCCGCCACGTCAGTAAATGTCCCATCGTGATTATTGTGGTACAGCCGATTCTTTCCAACATTGGATACGAAAATGTCCGGCCAGCCGTCGTTGTCATAGTCGGCAATCGCCACGCCCGTGCCCCAGCGGTCATTGGTCACGCCGGCCTTGGCCGCCACATCGGTGAATGTCCCGTCGTGATTGTTGTGGAACAATGCGGCGTGAGGCGGCGTCTCCTTGCCGGTCAAAGCGTCCACCGTCGAGCCGTTCACCACATAGATGTCCAGCCAGCCGTCGTTGTCGTAGTCGATCAGACCCACCCCCGAGCCCTTGGTCTCGACAATGTAATTCTTCTGCGGCGTGCCCATCTTGTGGGTCCAGTGCGTCAGCCCGGCCTTTTCCGAGTCGTCGGTAAAGATGATCGGACCGCTCTTCACAAATCCGCCCGCCGTAATAGGCCGATGCTGGGCGTCAAGCTGATCCGGATGTGCGGAATCGGCCGTAGAACTGCCCATCGGAACGGGTGCCCCCGGTCTCGTGTTTGAGACCGGGGGAGACGATTCGCCGGAAGGTTTCTCGTTTTGCTGCCCTTGGGGAAGAGCGCCGGGAACTGTGGCCTGGGCAGAAAGGAGTGCGGGGATTCCTGCCGCCAGCAGTCCTAAGACAGTGGTCGAACGAAGTGCCTGAAACATGGCAGTCAGTATACGGGCTGGGGGGTCGCCCAGTATCCGCCGAAAGGTGGAGGGCAGTGCAATCGCATGAACATCATCTGAGCCCGAGGAGTTCAGCGCGGTATCTGTCGGAGGTGGCGGCGATGATTCTTCGTGTCTTGATACTTCCTTTCCGTTTGATGGGATCGAGTCGGATG
>Ga0182024_10004112_pt1 | contig 33905 bp, 33 predicted proteins | sample P32metaG_FD_120480 | JGI IMG/M metagenome (GOLD analysis project Ga0182024, IMG submission 120480) | Permafrost microbial communities from Stordalen Mire, Sweden - P3-2 metaG (Illumina Assembly) | ecosystem: Environmental > Terrestrial > Soil > Wetlands > Permafrost | place: Sweden: Stordalen... | reverse complement strand
GCGCGGCGTGTTTGAGGGGCAACGCCGGGCAAGCCCGGCCGCTAAACATCAAGCTGACCCATTACCCTACTCCGCGCTTACGCCTTCACGATCGGAAGCAGCGGGAACTGGTCGCCCAGGATCGGTTTGCTGGGCGTGTCCAGCCAGCTTTGCAGGATCGTCGCGTACACCGAGCGGAAATCGACCAGATATTTCAAATCGCCCTGATCCAGGTCGCTCAGCGATGGATGACGGCCGACCAATCCCTGGCGGATGGACGAGCCCATCACGAACATCGGCGCGGCGGCGCCGTGGTCTGTGCCGTTGCTGGCGTTCTGCACCACGCGCCGGCCGAATTCGCTGAACGTCATCACGAGCACGCGATCGGCGTTGTTCTGTGTCTTCAGGTCCTTCCAGAACGCGCTCAGTCCGTCCGCCAGCTGCTTCATGAGAATGTCGTGCCGCTGCAGCTGCGCGGCGTGGGTGTCGAACCCGCCCAGGGCAACGTAGTAGACCCGCGTGGGCAAACCACCGGCGATCATCGCCGCAATCGTCTTGAGCCCGTTGCCAAATTCGTTGTACGGGTACTGCGCCGTGGCGCTGTGATTGCGCGTGATGCGCAGGATCTCCTCGCTGCTGAGCTGCGCGTCCATGGCGGTGCGATGCAGGAAATCCAATTGCGTCTGCTCGGTGTTCACGATCTTCTTCGGCGCCACCGCGAACGGCGTGGCCGACGGCGCGGCGGCGGCATCGGCCTGGTTCAGCGCCAGGTAATGCGTCTTGTCGTGCCCGTTGTAACGATAGCTGTCCGGACGCTCGAAGCTGAGCGGGAAGACTTTCTCGCCCTGCATGGCCAACGGCAACGTCTCGCCCATCGACACGCCCACGTGCGGATCGCAGCCGGGGCAGGTGTTGTCAAAATATCGCCCCAGCCAACCGGTGCTGGCCTGCTCGCGCTCGGGCTGGGCGCTCTGCCAGATATCCATCGAGCGGAAGTGGGAGCGGTTGGGGTTGGGATATCCGACGCCCTGCACGACGGCCAGATCCCCCGCATCGTACATCGCCTTGATCGGTGCCAGGTTGGGATGCAGGCCGACGTAATTATCGATCTTGAGGATCTCCTGAGGCTTGTGCGAGATGGAAGTGCGGGCCTGGTAGTATCGATCGTCGCCGTAGGGGATTACGGTGCTCAATCCATCGTTGCCGCCGGAAAGCTGCACGACCACCAGAATCTTCCCGTCCTTGCCCGAAGCCTGCTGCGTCGCCTTGGAATCCAGCGGATCGGTCAACGCCATGACGGTCTGATCGAGGAATGTCGGTATGGTCGGCGCCACCGCCAGAAGGGTCAACCCCTTTTGCAGAAACACACGGCGCGTCGCAAGGTTGCTATGCATAAGCTTCAGGACCGCCAGGTCCTCTCCTCAACACAACTGATACTCGGGCATCGACATTATCAACTGCACCACCCTGCGCTGAGAATCGGGATTTTGCGGATTGTTCCCCAGCGCGTCGATCAAGACCTGCTTTTTCTGATCATCCAGGGGGCGCTGGATGAGGCGATTGATCCACTGCTCCACGATCTGCTGGGGCGAACCGTTGTCGTCCGGGGTAAACGCGACGTTATCGCCCTTGGTATTGGTAATGGGTTTTCCGCCCGTGTTCTTACGATTGATGCGGGTAATCGCCGGCACGTCCCCACCGGCCAGCCAGACGCCGGTGTTGTAGCGAATGAACAGCGTGCTGGTATTGATCCACATGTGTCCGCCCGGCCAGCCGCGCACGTTGGGCGGCATCAGCGGCAGCTGGCCCATCTGGTTCAGCGCCGAAAGCACCGCCTGCTCGGGCGGCATCTTCAAACCCAGCATGCGCACCGTGCCGACCACCAGTTGCAATGGACTCTTGATCTGCACACCGATCGATTGCGGGCTGTAGAACGCCCGGCTGGTCAGGATCGTCCGCAGCAGTGGGCGTAATTCGTAGCGGTTGCCAAACAGCAGATTGCCCAGCGCGGCGGACAAATCCGGATCGATATCATCATAAGCCAGATATTTGAACAGCTCCCCGGCGATGAAGCGCGGGCACACCGGCTGACGCAGGATGATGCTGATGATGTCATCCCCGTCGAAATTTCCGCTGCGGCCCAGGAAGGTCTTGATCCCGTCATCGTGCTGGCTGCGGTGATAGACGAAATCCAGACCGTCGTGCGCCCAACCGGTGAAGGCGCGCGCCGCCTGCTTCACATCGTCTTCGGTGTAGTTTCCGATGCCCAGCGTGAACAGCTCCATCAGCTCGCGGGCATAATTTTCGTTGGGGTGCGCCTTGCGGTTCTGGGCGTTGTTCAGGTAGTCGAGCATGGCCGGATCGCGCGAGATGGCGCGCACGAACGGCTCGAAATTTCCGGCGGCGTAACGGCGCAGCAATTCGTTCTGCCGCCACATCAGCATCGACGAGCGCTCGTCCTTGGCGCTGGTCGTGAAATGCCCATGCCAGAAAAGCGTCAGCTTCTCCTGCATCTGGGTGGGCCCGAAGGCCATGCGATCCAGCCACCACTTGGTCAGCGACAGTTCCGCCTCGCGGTTGGCCTGCTGGAACATCATCAGCGATTGCTTGCGCTCATCGGGGCTCTTGCCGATCAGGCTGCGGGCGAATTCCTGAAACGTCTGTGGTGAGCCGGATACCGAAGACATATCCGGAGACTGCCCCGTCCCCTGCTCCTCGGCGGGCGCATCGGGAAAGTCCATCATCCAGTCGACCGCATCGGACGGCCCCAGCTTCTGGACTTTCTCGACCTCTTCATCCGTGCCGCCGAACCCCGCCCGGTTGAGCAAATGTGCTGCCTTGATCCGATCAAACGGATCGTCCGGCGTCGGCATGTACGGTTGCAACAGGGGATGAAGGACGGACATCGGGTCGGCTCCACTATTCGCTTTGCATCTAGAACGGCCAGATCAGAGCTTTATTGCGGCGCCTGGCCGACTTAGAAATCGGCAATATTCAAGCGACAGTATACGATTCTACCCCAGTTTACGCGAACCCCGAACGGCGGATTTCCCCTCCATCGCCACCTCTTTATATACGTCTGCCGGGTGGAGTCGTTGCAGCAATTTCCCCCGCGGCCGGGCATCCTGCTATAGTCGCCCCGGCACAACAGAAAGGGATTTTGATGCCGCGAACGTTACGCCTGGGCCATTCTCCCGATCCGGATGATGCGTTCATGTTCTACGGCCTGGCCAGGAATCTGCTGGACACCGGGCCCTACCGCTTCGAGCACGTTCTGCAAGATATCCAGACACTCAACCTCCGCGCCCGCCAGGGCGAATTGGAGATCACCGCGATTTCCATCCACGCGTATCCGCACGTGGCTGACAAATATGCGCTGACTAGTTGCGGCGGCAGCGTGGGAGAAAAATATGGGCCGCTGATGATCGCGGTGCGCCCCTGCACCGTGGCCGATCTGCGCGGCAAAACGATCGCCATCCCAGGTGAGCTCACCACCGCATTTCTCGTCCTGCAATTGTGCCTGGGCAAGGCCGGCGAGGCGTTCAACCCCATTGTCGTCCACTTCGATCAGATTCCGCAATTCGTCAAGGACGGCAAAGCCGATGCGGGGCTGATCATTCACGAGGGCCAGCTGACGTACAGGAAGCTGGGCCTGCATCCGGTTGTCGACCTGGGAATGTGGTGGCACCAGCAGACGGAGCTTCCTCTGCCGCTGGGCGGCAACTGCATCCGCAAGGATCTGGGGCCGGCCGTCATGCAGGAAGTGACCGACATCCTGAAAAGATCGATCCTGTTCAGTCTCGATCATCGCAAGGAGGCGGTGGAATACAGCCTGCAATTCGGCCGCGACCTGGATCGCAAGCTGGCCGATCGTTTCGTCGGGATGTACGTGAACCACTGGACGCTGGATTACGGACCGCGCGGCCGGCTGGCGATCTCCACGCTGCTGGAGCGCGGGGCGGCTGCCGGTTTAGTGCCGGTTGTGCCTCCACCCGGGATCGAGTTCATCACGGCGGTCGCATGATCCCCCATATCTTGGGCGGAATTTTTATCGGTTATGTTTTTCGTGCCGCCCGAAGCCGCTGACTCGAATATGACGGACCTCGCCGCCGCGAGCGCCGCTGGCTGGCCGGCTGAGACGCGAGATGGCATTTTGTAGCGAGGCAAGCAGCAGCAAATTTTCTCGATCGCAAATGGCCGCCGCGAATTTCAGCGGGCCAAACCACGGCGCTCTTCACCGAAAACATCCTTGACCCAGGACTTGCCTACAGGATGACACGCGCCTTTAATTGAATGTCGATATTTATGCCCTCTCATGACGTGACATTCCGCATGCCCGACCGGCCCGTTGGACAAAAGGACCTGGTGTTTTCGGTCCGGAAAAACGGCGATAAATTCGGCCGTCTAAAAGTCAGCAAGGGCTCCATCGTCTGGTTGCCCGGCTGGAAATCCAAGGCATTCCGCCTCGGCTGGGAGCAGCTCGACCGCCTGGCCCGCGCCCACGGCCGACGGGGGCGATTTCCCGTCTGATTCAAAGCCTTCTTCCGCGTTCGTTTCCCCCCGACCGTATCCAATTCGGGGACAATTGTATCCGATTTGGATACACCTTAAGTCACGCCACGGCGCTCATCGACAATGCCGTGCGACCTTCCTTGACGCGCTCGATGTGCGCCCCCACGGCGGCGAGCTTCTGTTCGATCTTTTCGTATCCCCGATCGATGTGATAAACGCGGTCGATGCGCGTGACGCCCTTGGCGACCAGGCCGGCTAGCACCAGCGCGGCGCTGGCGCGCAGGTCGCTCGCCATCACGGTTGCGCCCTGCAATTGCTCCACGCCCTGGATGATCGCGGTGGGACCTTCCTTGCGCACACGCGCCCCCATGCGGTTCAGCTCGCCCACGTGCAGGAAGCGATCGGGGAAAATCCGCTCCGTCACCACGCTGATCCCGTCCGCCAGACACAGCAGCGCCATCAATTGTGCCTGCAGGTCGGTCGGGAAGCCGGGGTACGGCTGGGTCGTCATCTCAACTGGTGTAATGCGCCGGCAGCTCTTGACCCAGACCGTTCCATTTTGCCGCTCGAAGCGCACACCCACGTCTTCCAGGTGGTCGGTGACGGCGATGAGCTGATCGAGATTGCAATTCTTCAGCTGCAATTCGCCGTTGGTGATGGCCGCGGCGATGAGGAAGGTGCCGCATTCGATGCGGTCGGGGATGACGCGATGCTCGGCGCCGACCAGCCGGTCGACGCCCTCGATGCGGATTTCCGGCGTTCCATGTCCCTTGATCCTGGCGCCCATCTTGATGAGCAGGTCGGCACAATCGGAGACTTCCGGCTCGCAGGCGGCGCCGACGAGGACGGTTTCGCCCTCTGCCAGCGCGGCGGCGGACATCACGTTGATCGTTCCGAGCACCGTTGGCCCCTGCGCGCCGCCGAGATACATCCGGCAGCCGCGCAGCCGGCCGCGAACCTCGCCGACGATGTTCCCGTTCTCCGTGCGGAAGTGCGCCCCCAGCTTCTCGAGGCCGCGCACGTGCAGATTGACCGGCCGATCCCCGATCGAGCACCCGCCGGGGATGCTCACAATCGCTTTGCCGCGCTTGGCCAGTAATGGTCCCAGCACGCAGATGCTGGCGCGCATGGTTCTGACGATGTCATAATGGGCCTGGCATTCCCGCTCGTCCATGACTTCGACATCCAGCGGGCCGTTGAGCGCCGGTCCACCGCCGATGTCGCCGCTAACCGGCTCATGGCGATGGACGTGACACCCAAGCTCGCTGATGAGCTTGGTCATAGAGTCGATGTCCGATAGCCGGGGCACCGCGTTGAGCGTGGTCTTCCCCTCGGCCATCAGCGTTGCGGCAAGAATCGGCAGCGAAGAATTCTTGCTGCCCGAGACTTCGATGACACCCTGGAGACGTTGTCCACCGTGGATGAGAAAATTGTCCATTCTGCCCGTCCTTGGGCTCAAGGCCATTGCAGGCGAGGGGCCTTGTGAAGCCCGAATCGATGCCGGAGTTGCGTTCCGGCAAAACCGTTCGGTCTATCGGCCAGTCCATTGGCCGACAATGAGCATCAATACTGGCCGTGGGCCAGCAGCCGGTTATCGGTCGGGTAGCGGCCGAGCCGGACCAACCATCTTGCCGCGCGGCCAATGAAAAGCAAGGGCGCGCGAAGCCAACGGATGGCTATCCGTGGATTTTTTTTCCATTGTCCGCCACAAACTTGTGGAACGACACCAGCGCCTCTTCATCCGACATCTGCACCGGCGGGTGTTTCATCGTCCAGGCGCATGCATCGGTGAGCGCTCCGCCAATCCCCGTGTCCCGCGCCAATTTGCAGCAGCGGATGGCGTCCACCACCACACCGGCGCTGTTGGGCGAATCTTCCACGCTGAGCCGCAGCTCGATCTGCACCGCCGCCCCGCCGAAGCCCGTCCCCTCCATCCGCAAAAAACAAATCTTGTTATCCTTCAGAAACGGCACGAAATCGCTGGGGCCGATGTGGATCTGATCGGCGTCCAACGGCATATCCAGTTGACTCTGCACGGCTTCGGTCTTGCTCGTCTTCTTGCTGGCCAGTCGATCGCGGCCCAGCATGTTGAGAAAATCGCTGTTCCCGCCTGCGTTGAGCTGATAGGTTCTCTCCAGCCGCACCCCGCGCTGCTCGAAGAGCCGAACCAGCGCCCGATGGGTGATCGTGGCCCCAAGTTGCGCCTTCACATCATCTCCGACGCAGGGAATTCCACGATCGGCAAAACGCTTTGCCCACCTCGCATCCGATACGATGAAGACCGGGATGCAGTTGATCAGGCTGACGCCGGCGGACAAACACGCTTCGGCATAAAACTCCGCCGCCCTTTGCGAGCCGACCGGCAGGTAATTCAAGAGTATCTCCGCCCCGCTGCGCCGCAGGGATTGGGCGACATCGACGGGCGGCTTGTCCGCCGGCTCGAAACGCTGGTGCGCGGGATATTCCCGCATATGCGCCGCCACGCCGTCCATGACCGGGCCCATCTCGACGGTCACCCCGGTTGGGCAAACTCGATCAACCAGTCGTCGCGCATTATTGGGCAGCGCGAAGATCGCCTCTTCCAACGGCCGGCCCACCTTGCGGACATCGATATCGAACGCGGCCACCGGCACGATATCGCTCAGGCGGTATCCTCCCAGCTCCGCATGCGGCACACCCGCGCCATCGTCCCGCTGCGCGTAAAATGTCAGGCCCTGGATCAATGAACTGGCACAATTGCCCACACCCGCGATCGCGATACGGATTTCAGACATGATAAATCTTAGGGGTAATCGATCGCGGTTTCAGGTCCAGATCGGCGGTGGCTCGATCACGTCGGCCGGGCGCTTCCCCGCATCCGTTTTGCCGCTGGTGGACAGCCGGCTTTCGGCCTCCACGTGCATGTCCTGATCGCAGGTCATCTGGCAACTGAGACGCAGACCCGGGAACGCACCCAATCCGCGCGCCGCCAGGACCGTGCGCTCGGCCGATGTCACCCGGTCCGGCTCACCGGAGATGAACTTCACCCGGCAGGTCGTGCATTTGGCCTGCCCGCCGCACGCGTGCATCTGATCGATCCCCGCTTCGTCCATCAGCGCCAGGACCAGGCGTTTGCCGGCCGGCACATCGAACGTCCCCACGCCTTCAACGATTAATTTGGGCATCTCATCTCTCGCTCGGTTATGTTTAGCGGCCGCGCTTGACTTCGACGAGCTCAGTCGCGTCGCGCGGCGTGTTCCCTGCGGCGAACGCCGGGCAAGCCCGGCCGCTAAACTTCAAAATGACCCACGACTCACCTGCGGATTTTCTCACATCGGCGCAGAAATTTCGAGTATCCTCGCGCTGTCATGATTTTTCGGCAGCGCGCCGCGGCGGTGACGATGATGGCGGGATTGTGCCTGCTCAGCGTCGCGCTGGCGCAGGACAAGGACGCCGTCACCGTGGATCGCCCCCCCGCGCTCTGTTCCACGCGATTTTACGATCCGGATAATCCCCCACCGCAAATGCCCCCGCCCACCGTCGATCAGGCGGGTGTGACTGTTTCGGAGTTCGGCTGCACCGCGCTGGTCGATGGAACCGTCGTGCAGACGGCGCATCAGGACGATCAGGTCGTGGCGCAAGTGCACGTGGACTCGGTGCGGATCGAGCTGCGCCTCAAGATCACGGAATGGATATCTCAGAGCGCGCCGGCGAAGATTCATAATCACGAAGATGGCCATCGCCTGATCGCCGAACACTTTTATGTGCACGCCGACGAGGTGGCAGGGCAGATCGGACGCGCATTTATCGACAAAACGGTGGAGGCATCGGCCCCCGACGCCGCCGCCGCCGCAAACCGCGCCCTCAGCATCACCGCGCAGGAGATCGCCAAGCGTTACATGCGCGCCGTGCGCGACCAATCCGAGGAGGTGCAGCAGGCCTACGATCGGATCACCGTGCACGGAACCAACAAGGTGGATGAGATCGACGCGATCAACCGCGCCCTGGCCTGGGTGGCCTCCGAGCACAAATCGCCACAAACACGCGGGGATGAATTGCTGCATTGATATGAAGATCGAAGTGGTTCTATTGCCCGCGTACCTTTCGGCGGACTCGCTGGCGGAAAAGACCGTCGTCGTGCTCGACGTGCTGCGCGCGACGACGACGATCGCAGCGGCGCTGACGGCGGGCATCACCAGCATTCGCGCTTTCCCCGATTTGGCCCAGGCCAGGGCCGCCGCCGAATCGTTGACGCCCCGCCCAATTTTGTGCGGCGAACTTAAAGCGCTGCGCGCCCCCGGGTTTGATTTGGGAAACAGTCCCCGCCAGTTCACGCCCGAACATCGCGGCCGGGCGATGATCCTGGCAACCACTAACGGGACCGTGGCGTTGAACGCCGCCCGCACTGCCGGTGCGCTGCTGACCGCCGCGCTGGTCAACGCCACCCCCGCCGCCCGCGCCGCCGCGGCGACCGGAATGGATATCGTTCTGCTCTGCTCCGGCACCGGCGGGCTGATTTCGATGGAAGATCTCATCGGCGCCGGCGCCGTCTGTGACGCGCTGCTGCGCCTGGGGAACTTCGAATTGGCCGGTGATACTCCGCGTATCGCGCAAAAATTATTCCTTGCCAGCCGCGAGAATCTGCCCGCGGTTCTGCACGAAAGCGTGGCCGGCGGGCACATTATCGCGGTGGGGCTGGAGCTGGATATCGACTACGCCGCCCGGCTGGACAGCCTCGATGTCGTCGGCGCCGTGGAGGGCCGCGATATGCTCATCACGGTAATGTCCGAGCGCGGTGAGACGTCCCCCTCTCCCGGTACGCCGGGAGAGGGCTGGGGTGAGGGCGCATTTGCGGAGAAACCCTCACCCTGACCCTCTCCCGGATTACCGGGAGAGGGAAAATCGCGCGGCGCGCCTATCATGAAACCAAGAGGCATATTTTGACTCGAATGGACCGACCGCGCGTCGTGATTACCGGGATCGGGGTGGTCAGCCCCAACGGCATCGGCGCCGAAGCGTTCGATCTCGCCTGCCGCGCGGGACGCAGCGGCATCTCCCGACTGGACACGTTCGAGACCAATGGCCTGCGCTCAACAGCGGCGGCTATCGTCCGCGATTTTGATCCAACGCAAAGCCTCGATGTCGCCGAGGCGCGCCGCGTGCCCAGGATGGTCCCCATGGCCCTGGCCGCATCCCACGAGGCCATGCGCATGGCCAGGCTGCGCATCGAGCCGGAGGATATCGAATCCCAACGAGGCGTCGGCGTGGCGCTGGGCACGGGCGGCGGCGGACTGGCGTTCGTCGAAGAGCAATACCGCACCTTCTTCACGCAGGGCAAAGGCTCGCTCTATTCCATCACCGCGGGCACGCACGGCAACCTGGCCAGCGAGCTGTCGATCGCGATGCACCTGCGTGGCCCGTCCCACGTGCTTTCCACCGGCTGCACAAGCAGCACCGACGCGCTGGGCTATGCCGCGATGCTGATCCGAGCCGGAATGGTCCAGGCGATGATCTGCGGCGGCGCCGATGCGCCGGTGGCGGCGGGAATCCTCACCGCCTTCGAGAAGATGCGCGTCGTCTCCACGCGGCGATGGGATGATCCAGCCAAATCCTCGCGGCCCTTCGATGCCGAGCGCGACGGCTTCGTGCTGGGCGAAGGGGCGTGGATGTTCGTGCTGGAAAATCTCGAGCATGCGCAGGCGCGCGGGGCAACGATCCTGGCGGAGCTGGCGGGATACGCGTCCACCTGCGACGCCTACCATCGGGTGCAGATCGCCCCCGACGTCGCCGAGCCGGTGCGCGCCCTGGAATTGGCCATGGCCGATGCCGGCGTCGAAAAACAGCAAATCGACTACGTGAACCTGCACGGCACCAGCACGGAGCTGAACGACCGCATGGAGACGGCAGCGATGAAGAAATGCTTCGGTGATCGAGCGGGGAAGATTCCCATGAGCTCGACCAAGTCGATGATCGGCCACCCGCAGGGCGCCTGCGGCGCTGCCGGCGTCGCCGCCACGGTGCTGGCGCTGCGGGCCGGTCAATTGCATCCCACCATCAACCTGGACACGCCCGATCCGCAATGCGACTTGGATTATGTCCCCAACGTCTCCCGCGCTACTGATGCGACCATCGGACTGTGCAACTGCATCGCCTTCGGCAGCAAGAACAGTGCGATCGTGCTGCGCGTGGCGCCGGCTTGATTCGATGTTCGCTTATGTCACCATGGAATCCATGACCGATTGCTCATCTTTAATAGCCGCGGGCGCCATCCCGCGGAAAGCCCACCGCTGGATAGCGCCCGCGGCTATTACGATTTGCGTCGTGCATCTTTTCTGCGGATGTGTTCGCGCCCAGGACGCCGCGACGCGGCCGGCAGCGCATGTCGACCACAAGGGTCTGGTGAAACTCGGATGGCAATTGGCCTGCCAGGCACAGACATTCCACGATCGCAGTGCCGTCGAGATGATGCTGATGCTGCATCAGCAAAATATTCACCACATCGAGCTGGCGCCCGGCCAGGTGCTGTTGCCGGATCATCCCGACATCAAGATCGGCCCGGAGATGGCCGCGGACGATGTCGACACGCTGATGAATCAACTCAAAGCGTCTCACCTGGATGTCGTCAGCTATGGTGTGGCGAATCTAACCAGTGACCAGGCCCAAGCTCGCAAAGTCTTCGAATTGGCGAGCAAGCTTAAAGCCAAAAACATCGTCGCAAGCCCGCCGCCCGATGCGCTGGAGATGCTCGACGGTCTGGCGAACGAATATCGAATCAACCTCGCCGTCGTGAACGGCGCGAAGCCTGACGCCTACTGGGGTTGCGACGCGATGTTGGCGGTACTCAATGGCCGCTCGACCCGCATCGGTGTGTGCGCCGATATTGCCAATTGGAGGGGATCGGGGCTCCAACCCGTGCAATGTCTGGCAAAGCTGGCCGGGCATGTCATCGAGGTCCATCTGTCGGACGTGAACGACCAGGGCGGGGAAGTGCCCTTGGGGGCTGGGAATGTCGGCCTGGACAATGTGCTGAGCTCGTTCAAGCAACAGAATTTCAAGGGAATCTTCGCCATACAATATAATTCCGGCGCGGGTGGCCATCGCGAGGCCAATTTCATCGCTTCGGTCAACGCGTTTTCCGATCAGGTCACGCGGCTGGCGTCGGTGGGGCAATAGGACCGCATGAATGACGACCAGGATAAGCCCGTCGATCGGCGGCGGTTTTTCCGCATCGGGCTGTCCGAGCTGCTGCGCCCGTTGGCATCCGTCGCCGGGCCGCTGACGCGCGTGGCGCGCGAGCTGGGCAAGCTGGACGACATCGGCAAGCCGGCGCCGCCGCGCATTCCGCTGGATGTCTGGCTACGCCCGCCGGGCGCGCTGGTGGAGCAGGAATTTCGCGACACCTGCAGTCGCTGCGGAGAATGCGTGCGCGTCTGCCCGGCATCGGCGATCAAGCTGGACATGAGCGGCGCCAAGGGCGACGGCGTGCCGTTTATCGACGCGGACGCGATGTCCTGCGTCGTCTGCGAGGGCCTGCGCTGCATGAGCGTCTGCCCGACCGGAGCGATTCTCCCCACCTCCATCAACGACATTGACATGGGAACGGCCGTGTGGCGCGAGGAGATTTGCCTGCGCAGCAACGGTCAGGCCTGCACCATCTGCGTCGACAAATGCCCGCTGGGCAGCGCGGCGATCGAATTGAAATTCGGCCGCGTGGCGGTCAACCCGCACGGCTGCATCGGCTGCGGCGTCTGCCAGCACGAATGCCCCACCTCGCCCAAGAGCATTTATGTGATCCCCATCGCCGCGAAAACCGCGGGGCGCTAATCGGGATTATTCGCGGGATATTTGTGAACTCGGCCCACGCGGCTGTTTGCAAATCTCAAAACAAAAATCCGCTTCTTTCCATGCTTTTGCCCAAAAACCTTCAGGCGCCAGACCCAATACAGGGGAGCATGCTTTTTTTGTAGACGCAGAGCCCCGGAGCACCGGCCAGCGCAGCCGGGCGACCCGGGATCTGTCGCCGCCTTTGTCGAGCCGGATGCATCGGCGACGCAAATGCGGCAGGCGCACCCGAGGATGGGTGCATTCTTTCGGATAATCCGCGCCCACCTCGGTGTGCGTCGTCTGATTTTTCCGGATTCAGAACGAGATTCGCCACAGCGACAGACGCTGCGGCCCTTTTCCGCTGCGCCCGTTTTCCCGTGTGCGGCTCCAGATTTGCTCGCAACCCGCAATCAGCAACTTTCATTCAGGCGATGCAGCAGGATTTTTCGCATGACCTCGAGCGGGGCGGGCTTTTGAGTCCAGGTTTCAAATTGCGCCGCCGCCTGGCGGACGAACATCTCGATCCCGCCGATGGTTTGCGCGCCGTCCTTTTCCGCCTCAGAGAGCAGCCGCGTCTTCGGGGGATTGTAAATCGTGTCGAAGACCAGCGTGCGCGATCTCCATGGCGCGGGCACCCCCTCGAAGGGGGTCTGGCCGATATTCGGATACATGCCGACGGATGTGGTGTTAATGATCACCCGACAATTAGCGTCGCGGACCTGCTCGATGGCCAACGCTGCGACTGTGCCCCGTCGGCCGTTGAATTCCTCGGCAAGCTTTTGGGCGCGGTCGTGCGTGCGGTTGCAGATCAGCACCTCCGCCCCCCAGTGCGCCAGCGCGGCGACGGCGGTGCGGCCCGTCCCACCCGCGCCCACCACGGCCACACGCAGGCCCGCCAATTGCTCGCGGACGATTCCCATCACACTGGCGATGCTGTCGAGGATGGCGGCGTAATCGGTATTCTTTCCCGCCAGCTTCACATCGCCGCCAGAGCGATCGATCGTGATGGTGTTGACCGCGCCGATGCCGACGGCCAGTTCCTCAATCTCGGCGCCCTTCTCCCGAAGGTAGCGGAGGGCATTCTCCTTGTGCGGGATGGTGACCGACAAACCGCGCAGATGCAGTGGCTCCAGCGCGATGAAGCTCTCCATGAACGCCTTGAAGCTCTCATAACTGGGCTCGACCAGCAGCGGCAGATATATGCCGTCGTGCCCGACGGCGGTGAAGGCGGCGTTATGGATGGCCGGCGACATCGAATGCCGCACGGGATGCGCCACCACGCCGTACACCGCGGTCTCCGGGCCGATCGCATCCCAGCGATAAAGATTTTTCATGTCCGCGATGCTCACCTGCCCCGACGCGGTGGCGGATTGCTCGTCCAGCGAGGTGAAGGTGAGGAACGCGCCGAATTTTTTCGCCAGGATTCGACTGGCCATGCCCGCCTCGCCCATGCACAGCGCGATGGCGGGCCGGGGGCGCTGCGACAGAAGCTCGAACGCCTCGAGATTGTCGCGAACGGTGCGCGCGGTCCAGACGATCTTGGTGACATCCGCGGGCAACTCGTTCAGATCGTGGACGATGTTGTAGAGCCGTTCCGGCCGGCCGGCGAAATCATGGGAACTGAGGATCAGCCGGCAATCCGACCGCTCCTGCGATACCTGCGTCCAGATATTCTGGTCTGTCTGCACGGCCTTCAGCTCGACATCGATATAAGCGGCCCCCTGTCGCGCGGCCTGCATGAGAATGGCGACGCGTTGAGCATCATCCAACTCGCACTGTCCCCCTTCCCACTCCGGGCGGCACGTGACAATCGCGGGCAGCACGCGGTCGCGCAGCAGGATGCCCAGAATCTCCTCGTCCTCCAAGGCGTCCACGCGCAGCTCAAGCATTTGCGCCCCGGCTTCGGTGGCGGCGGCGATCTCACGCCGAGCCTTGGCCAGCTCGGTCACGAATATGGGTACGCAAAGATAAGTCACAAAGCGACCGATCAAACGGCGAGGGAGATGTCCGCGTCCTTCATGCACTGCTCGATTTGCTTTTTGGTTGCCTCACCGGCTTCCCACAGCGGCAGGCGAAGCTCGCCACTGTCCATGCCGGCAACTTTCATGGCGTGCTTGATCCCCGCCGGGTTGCCGTCCAGGAACAATGAGCGGATCAGCGGGAAGAGCCGCTTCGCCATCGTCGCGGCCTGATCGTATTGATTGGCGGCGCACAGCTTGATCATCGCCTTGACGCGATCGGGAACCAGGTTGGACAGCACGCTGATCGCCCCCTTGCCACCGATGGACATGAGCGGCACGTTCAGCTCGTCAGATCCGCTCAGGATCGTGATGTCGCACTGCGAGGCGATCTCCGTGGCCAGAACCAGATCATTGGTGGCCTCCTTGATCGCAATAATGTTGCGGTGACGGCTGAGCCGCGCCACAGTCTGCGGCGACATAGTGACGCCCGTGCGGCCCGGGACGTTGTACAGCACGATGGGCAGATCAACCCGGTCCGCCAGCGTCATGAAATGCCGATACAGCCCTTCCTGCGTCGGCTTGTTGTAATAGGGGTTCACCGAAAGACACGCGGGCGCGCCAGCTTTCTTGGCGATCTGGTGCAATTCCAGCGCCTCGGCCGTCGCGTTGGCGCCGGTGCCGGCGATGACCGGCACGCGCCCCGCCGCGAATTGCACGGTCAGCTCGATGACTCGCGCATGTTCCTTTAAATCCAGCGTCGGTGATTCGCCGGTGGTGCCGACTGGAACCAGCCCGTCGATCCCGTTTCGAATCTGGAATTCGATCTGCTCCTTCAGCCGCTGCTCGTCCACCTTCCCCTCTCGGAAAGGAGTGACCATGGCCGTGATGGCGCCTTTGATAATCATGACGCGGGGATTCTAGGCCGTCGCGGCACAAGCCGCCAGATATTTGCGCACCGTCGATGCCAGGCCGAATTCCAGCGCATCGGCGATCAGGGCATGGCCGATGGAGACTTCCAGCACGTTGGGAACGGCGCGGAGGAACGGTGAGAGATTATGCAAATTCAGATCGTGCCCGGCGTTGACGCCCAATCCCAGGTCCTGCGCCTGCCGTGCCGTCTGGGTGTAGGGCGCGGCGGCATCGCCGTCGTCGTGAGCAAATCTCTCGGCGTAGCCGGCGGTATACAGCTCGACGCGATCCGCGCCTATTTGGCGCGCCAGCTCCAGGCCTTGCACTCCCGCGTCCATAAACAGGCTGACGCGGCAGCCCAGGTCTTTCAGTTGCCGGATCACCGGTTCAAGCCGCCTGGCATCCCGTTTCAGATCCCAGCCGTGATCGCTCGTCGCCGCCTCGGGGGCATCGGGCACCAGCGTGCACTGCCTGGGCCGCACCGCCTTGGCATATTGCATGTACTCGATGAACGGATTGCCCTCGATGTTGAATTCCACATCGGGGTGGGATTTGAGCAGCTCGGCCAATTCGTACACATCGGCTGGTCGGATATGCCGCTGATCGGGCCGGGGATGGACGGTGATCCCCTGCGCGCCGGCGTCCAGGCAAATCGTGGCCGCGCGAAGAACGCTGGGCACGCCCACATCCCGCGTGTTGCGCAGCGTGGCGACTTTATTCACGTTGACGCTCAGGCGAGTCATGACATTTTGCTGGCGACTCATTTAGCCGCGGTGCTTGCACACCGCGCGGTTTTGAGTCGCGAATAACGCGCGGTGCAAGCACTGCGGCTAAATATAAGACCATCCGATTTTACCCGCCCCGCGCCGCCACTTCCTCGACCAACTCGCGCGGGCAGCCGATGTCCCAGACCGAAACCTCGCCCAGGTATTGGGCGGCGCCAGGCTTTGCGAATCCGGCCTTTTGGGCGATGAACGTCGCGGTGTGGGTTGCCTTCACGCAGGCCGGTCCCAACGGCAGCCCGGTATCACAATCCAACCCGCTGGGAATGTCCACCGCGAGGATCGGCGCGCCCGATCCGTGGATCGCCTGGACAATCTCGGCAAACGGGGGCCGCGGCGGCTGCGCCAGTCCCGTTCCGAAGATCGCGTCCACCACCAGGGCCGGCGTCATCGCCGCGATGGTCGCGGGATCCGCGGAGGCGGTGCGCAGCCTCATTGCCACGATGATTTCCCAATTGCTCTTGGCCTCGCCGCTGTATTTCGCCGGATCGGTGGTCAGAAGAATGGAAACATCGGCCCCGCCGTTGTGCAGATGTCGCGCCGCCGCCAGGCCGTCGCCGCCATTATTTCCCCCGCCGCACAGGATCAATACCGGGCCGCCCCGGTTGCCGCCGAGCATCTTGCGGGCGACCTGCGCGACCCCGCGCGCGGCATTTTCCATCAGCACGACACCGGGGATGTGATAATCCTGGATCGAGCGCCGATCGATCAGGCGAACTTGGGAGCGGGTCAAATAGAGCATGGTCGGTTTGGATTCACGATAGCGTCTATGAAAGACAATTCGAAGGCCTATACTGCCGGGGTCTATGAACATTCTGCTGACCAACGACGACGGCATCTCCGCTCCGGGGCTGGTGGCGCTATACCGGGAATTGGTATCGATGGGTGAGGTTTCGGTTGTAGCGCCCGAATCCGTGCAGAGCGCCGCCGGGCACGGGATCACGCTGAACACGCCGCTGCTGATCAGCCGCGTCACCATTCCGGACGGGTTCACCGGCGTGGCGGTGGATGGGCGGCCGGCGGATTGCGTGAAGCTGGCGGTGGCGCACCTGGTGCCGCGGCCGCCGGACCTGGTCGTCAGCGGAATCAACAGCGGGGCCAATGTCGGGATCAACGTCGTCTACAGCGGGACGGTGGCGGCGGCGATCGAAGCGGCGTTCCTCGGCCTGCCGGCCATTGCCGTCTCCTTGCATCTGGATCGCGATGGCCCCAACGATTACGCACAGGCCGCACGCTACGCGCGCCAGACGATTCAGCAGATCATCGCCGCCGGCCTGCTTCCCGGTGAGGTGATCACCGTCAACCTGCCGGCGCTGCAGTCCGGCCAGGCGCCAGCGGGGGTGAAGATCGTGCGGCAATGCACGCGCCCCTGGATCGATTCCTACGAGCGCCGGCAGGACCCGCGCGGACGGGATTATTTCTGGAACAGCAGCATCTTCACACTGGGCCCCACTGAAGACGATACTGACGTGGCCGCCCTGCGCGATGGCTTTATCACCATCACCCCGCTGCAGTTCGATCTGACCAATCACGAATTGCTGCGTCGCTGGTCCGGGCGGAAGTGGCCGCTCATCTCAAAAGATTGAGGTTGGGATCACGCTGGTCCTGGATGCGGATGATGGTGATTTTTTCCAGCACCCAATCGTCGCCGTTTTCCTGGTAATCGAACTGCGCGCTGCTGGCGACGGGCCGGTCCAGCGTCTCATCCTGATTGCTGACCACGTCGACCGACACGGTAATGAGGGCGTCGGTCCGCTCGCTGACGATGCCGGAAATCCACACAGATTTGAGTCCGTAGGTTTCGCTGGCGCTTTTAGTGAGCGCGGCAATGCTGTCACGGCCGTTGGCCAGCGTGCGGGAGGCCGTGCCCAGCGCGGTGCTGGTATCCAGGAGGTTGTGCAGGGCGCTCCAATCCTTGTGATCGATGGCCGCGACAATCTGGCGCGTGCGCTTCTCCAGCTTCTCCCGCTGCGAAGGAAATACCGCATGCAGAATCGCCAGCACAATCGCCAGCAGAACGAGCGCCACACCCAGACGCTGCATGGGCTTATCCAGCCGCCGGTTGCCGAGCACCGCCATGGCCGCCCCGACCAGCGCCAGTATGGCGGCGGCCCACCATGGAACGTGAAGGACCAGATCCGTCAGTTGCGACATGAATTGGCTCAACCTCCCAGCCGTGCAGGTCCGATAAACACCGCATGCGCCAGGGCCGACGGACACGCTACTGGCCCGCACTGCGTCTCGCAAGCGCCCGATCATGATGGCATCCACCAGCGCATCACAATCGCCCATCGCCCCGGCGCCTTCGCCGATGCTGGCCAACCTCGCTGCGTTATGGGCGACCGAGCCGCGCCTGGCCGAGGCCATCGAATGCCTCGACGAGCAGGGCGAATATCCGGTCGAGCCGTCCAAATCCGGGCCGCCGACCGTCGCCGTGCGCACACCCGATGGCCGCCGGGTTTATCTGCACAGCCGGCATCAGCCGCTGGAGGAGGCGCAGCGCCTGCTCGATCCCATCGAGATCGCGGAAAAGACCACGTTTCACGTGCTGGGCCTGGGGCTTGGATACCACCTGCAACTGCTGTTCGAACGCGCCAGCGATGAAGCGATCTACTGCATCTTCGAGCCGGATCTGCGCATGATCCGCACGGCGCTGTGGAATCGCGATCTCTCCGCGGCGATGCGCAGCAACCGGCTGCTGTGGTTTTGGCGCGGTGAAAAGGCGGAGCTCTTCCAACGGCTCTCGCCGCACACGGCGCTGATTTCGGTCGGCGCCCAGGCCGTCCCTCACGCCCCCAGCGTGCAGCTGCACGAGAATTTTTTCCGCCAGGCGCAGGGCTGGCTCGATGAGTACGCCTCGTTTTGCCGCACCAGCATGAACACGCTGGTATTCAACAGCAGCAAGACGGCCCAGAACATCGCCCGCAACATCGGCTGGTACGCCGCCACGCCCAGCCTCTCGCGCCTCGCCGACCGCTACCGCAACCGGCCGGCGGTGATCGTCTCGGCGGGCCCGTCGCTGCGGAAGAATCAGCATCTGCTGAAGCGGTTGGACGAGCGCGCGGTGATGATCGCCGTGCAGACGACGCTGCGCCCGCTGCTGGACATGGGCATCGAGCCGCATTTCGTCACATCGCTGGATTATCACGAAATCTGCACGCGATTTTTCGAGAAGCTGCCCTCCCCCATCCGCACCGAGCTGATTGCCGAGCCCAAGGCCACCTCGCTCATCTTCGACATGATCAGCGGGCCAGTCACACTCATCGGCAACGATTTCGCCGAGGCACTGGTGCGCGAGCTGAAGCTGTCCAAGTTCGGCCTGACCAGCGGCGCGACGGTGGCGCACCTGGCGTTTTATCTGGCAGAACACCTCGGATGCGATCCGATCATCTTCGTCGGGCAGGACCTGGGCTTCGCCGATGGCCTCTGTTATGCACCCGGGACAAGTTACGAAGACGTCTGGCAACCAGAGCTTTCGCGCTTCTGCACCGTGGAGATGAAGCAGTGGGAACAGATCATGCGCGACCGGCCGATCCTGCGGCGGATTCCCGATTATCGCGGCCGGCCCATGTACACCGAGGAACGGCTCTTCACCTATCTGCACCAATTCGAGCGCGATTTCGCCAAGTCCCGCGCCCGCATCATCGACGCCACCGAGGGTGGCGCGCTCAAGCGCGGCTCGACCGTCATGCCGCTGGCCCAGGCCATCGAGCAATTCTGCACCCAGCCGCTTCCCCAGGATAAGCCCGACGATCCACCGCTGCGCTGGGATTTGCTGGAACAGTGCCGCCAGAGCATCCAGTTGCGACGCGATGAAGCCGTGCAGATCGAGCAGATCAGCCTCGCTACCCAACCGCTGCTGGAGGAGATTCGCGATCACCTGGTTGACCAGGCCCGCGTGAACCGTGCAATCGCCGCGGTGGATGAGCTACGCGCCCGCATGGATGCGCTGGGACGCACGTACGACCAGGTGATGCAGTTATCGCAGCGGAGCGAGCTTCGGCGATTCGAGTCCGACCGTCGCCTCGCCGCCAGGCGCGCCCAGGGAACCGATCGACAGAAAATCCAGATCGAGCGCGATATCGAAAATGTCCGCGCCGTCATCACCGCCGCCCAGGCATTCCAGACGCTCATGGACGAGGTTGCGGAACTGTTGCAACGGCAGGCCGCGCGGCACACGCAGAATCGAGCGGAGGCGGCATGAACAAGGTGATCGCCGTCCTCTCCATGCTGCACGAGCCGGCCGATCGACGGTGCAGCGCCGCGCGCCCCTTCCGCGGTGAGGCGGTGCTGGGCTGGACGCTGTTCCGCTTGCGCCGCGCCAGCCGGGTCTGGCAATCCGCGGTGCTGTGCTGGGATGACCAGGAATCAATGGTCGCGACCGTGGCGAAGGAATTGAACGCGCGGTGCGTGTCGCGCGGCGCGCGCACCGCGGTGCCGTCCATGGATGCGGTCAGCGCGGCGCGGCGATGGGCGGATGGCTGGCGCGGTGGACTCCTGGGGACCTGCGAATTCGACCGGGGATTCCATGCCCCGTGGATCGCCCAGCTCCAGCAGGAGATGGGCGGTGACGCGGTGGTGCTGGTCGATCCCGCCGCCGCCATGGTCGATCCCGTGCTAATCGACGCGCTGATCGATCACGCCGCCGCGCACGAGGAATACGATTTTTGCTTTTCTCAGGCCGCCCCCGGGCTATCGGGTGTGCTGATCGGCCGCGCGACATTGGAACAGCTTTCCGCCACGTCGGCGCATCCGGGCACACTCGTGAGTTATCGTCCCGATTCGCCGATGCGCGATCCGATCTCCGCGGCAAGCTGCGTGCCGATCCCCACTCCGCTGGCGCGCGCGACACAACGGTTCACGCTGGATTCGGACCGTCAGGTGGAAAGGGTCTCCGCCGCCACGGCACACCTCAACGGCGAGCTGGTCACCACCGAAGCCGAGCAATTGCTCTACACGCTGGGCTGCTCGCCGCATCAGCCCACGATGCCGCGCGAGTTGGTGCTGGAGCTGACGCCGCGCCGCCAGTCCCGGCCGATCTTCGCACCAGCCTCGCATCTGAGCATCGAGCGGCCCGACCTGGCGTGGGATGATGCGGCAAAAATACTGGATGAACTGGGCGGTGTGGACGATGCGCGGCTGATGCTGGCCGGCGTCGGTGATCCGCTGCTGCACGAGCGCGCTCTGGACCTGATCGACGCCGCGCACAAGGCCGGCGTCGCCGCCATCGCGCTGGAGACCGATTTGCTGGGCATCGGCCCCGAGATCATCGATCGCCTGGCCGGATCGGCGGTGGACATCGTGTCCGTGAATCTGCCGGCGATTACCGACAAGACCTACGCCGCCGTGATGGGCGTGGATGGATCCAAGACCGCCATCGAAAACCTGCGCCGCCTGGTCGGGGCGCGGCAGGGGCGCGGGCGCGGCACGCCGCTGGTCGTGCCTATCTTCGTCAAGACCAACCTGAACCTCGCGGAGATGGAGAGCTGGTACGACCACTGGCTGACCGCGCTGCGATGCGGCGTAATCGCCGGACCGGCTGATTATGCGGGACAGATTCCCGACGTCTCGGTGGCGCAGATGGAGCCACCGCGGCGGCGGCCGTGCGCCAGGCTGGCCAGCCGTATCACCATCCTGTCCGACGGGCGCGCCGTCTCCTGCGAGCAGGATGTGCTGGGACGACAGCCGATTGGCAACATCCGCGACAACTCGCTGGCGGAGATCTGGAAAAAAGCGAGCACGATTCGCGCCGATCACGCCGCCGGCCGCTGGCAGCAGCATCCGCTCTGCGCGGCCTGTCGCGATTGGCATCGGGCATGAAATTTATGTGGAGGAAAAGATGAACGTTCTTGGTGTCATTTTGGCTCGCGCGGGCAGCGCGGGGTTGCCGAATAAGCATTTGCGGCTCTTGGACGGCAAACCCGTCATCTCCCACACCTTCGATCATGTGGAGGCGGCAAAGCGCCTGGGGATGGTCGTGGTTTCCACGGATTGTCCGATCATCAAGCAATTGGCGCGAGCCCGCGGCATCGTGGTCATCGACCGGCCGGAAAATCTGGCGACGGCAATTGCTTCAGTGCAGGACGTCATGTTGCACGCCATGGACAGCGTCGAATCGACAACTGTTTTCCGCGCGGACGCGCTGGTTGTTGTTTATGGCAACGTGCCCATACGACCGACCGGTGTGATCGACCGGGCCATCCAGTTACTCGAAGAAAGCGGCTGCGATTCCGTGCGCTCGGTGTGCACGGTCGGAAAATGGAATCCCGCCTGGATGATGAAGCTGGATGGCGACCGAGCGAGCGCATACACCACGGCGGACAGCATTCACCGGCGCCAGGATTTGCCGACGGTTTTCCTGCATGAGGGTGCTGTTGTGGCGGTCTCGCGCGCTTCGATGTTGCGCGGGCGAGACAACCCCGCCGATCCGCACGCGTTTTTCGGCATTGACCACCGCGCCGTCGTCACCGAGTTCGGGCAAACCATTGAGATCGATGAAATCCGTGATCTTTACGTCGCCCAGGCGATCCTGCAGGAACGCCGGGCCGCACAACAGAGGGTCGCATGAGAAATATCGAATTCGGCCACTTCACGTTATCCCAGTCCGGTCCGACGCCGGTGATCGCGGAGATCGGCGTCAACCATGATGGGCAACTGCAGCGCGCGATACAGCTGGTTCGCATCGCCGCCGACTGCGGGGCAGATGCGGTCAAGCTGCAAATTTTCCGTGCCGGGCGCCTCATGCACAACTCATCAACTTTCGCCCGGTACCAGCAACCCAATGCCGCGGACGCCAATCCAACCGACATGCTTCGGCGTTACGAGCTGAGCGACCAGGACGTGGACGCGGTGGTCGCTGAAATTCGGCGGCTGAACCTGATGCCGCTGGCGACGCCGTTTTCGCCCGAGGATGTGGAACGCATCGACCGGCTCGACCTGCCCGCCATCAAGATTGCCTCGCCGGACCTGGTCAACTGGCCGCTCTTGCGCCGGGCGGCGCGGACGGATCGGCCGCTGCTCATCTCCACCGGCGCGGCCAGCATCAACGAGATCAGTTCCGCAGTGGCGTGGCTGCGCGGGTGGAAGGCGCAGTTCGCCCTGCTGCATTGCATCAGTGCCTATCCGACCTCGTCGGCCGATGCGAACCTGTGCTGGATCGGCGAGATGGAAGCGCGGTTCGGCGTGGCGGTGGGATTCTCGGATCACACGACGGAGCTGATGAGCGGCGCCCTGGCCGTCGCCGCCGGCGCCGCCGTGGTGGAAAAGCATCTTACCTGGGACTGCGCCGCCGAAGGGCCCGATCATGCCATCAGCGCCGATCCCGATGAATTTGCGCGATACATCCGTCTGATCCACGTCGCCCAGCAGATGCGCGGCAGCGGTGGCAAGCGGGTGCTGGATGTCGAGCGCGACGTCCGCACCGTCAGCCGACAGAGCCTCGTCGCCGCACGCGACATCGCCATGGGGCAGCTCATCGGCGAGCACGATCTGACCGTGCAGCGGCCGGGGACGGGCATCCCCGCTTCCGCCCTGCCGTCGATCGTTGGCCGACGCAGCGGGCAATACATCCGCGCCGGCGAAATGCTCACCTGGCCGGTCATCAGCGATGCCGCGTAAATCCATCTGTTTCGTAACCGGCACGCGCGCCGAATTCGGGCTGATGCGCTCGGCCTTGGAATCCATCCGTCGCGAGCCGCGATTGAAGCTGCAAGTCGTCGGGACCGGCATGCATCTGTCCGCCCGGCACGGCAGGACGATCCAGACATTTGCGCCCGACCGTGTGGCGCCCTGGCGCGGCGATACGCTGGCCTCGGCCACGGGCAACGCGGTTGCGGCCCTGGCCAGGATTTTTGCGGATCTGCGGCCCGACGTGGTGCTGATCGTCGGCGACCGCGTCGAAGCCCTGGCCGCCGCCGTCGCCGCGCATCTGTCCGGGATTCCCATCGCCCACGTCCACGGCGGCGACCGCGCGCTGGGACAGGTGGATGATTCGCTGCGCCACGCCATCAGCAAGCTCGCGCACATCCATTTCCCTGCGACCGCCGAAAGTGCGCGGCGCCTGCGGATGATGGGCGAGGACGCCTGGCGCATCCATCGGGTCGGCTCGCCGGGGCTCGACGACATCCACCGCATCGCCGCCGCGCCCGCGAACCTGATCAAATACCGATTCGCCCTGCTGCTGCTTCATCCCGTGGATGCGGATGAATCCCTCGAGTTTCGCCGCGCGCGAATGATCCTGGATTCACTGACGCGCTGCGGAATCGATTGCATCGTGATCATCTATCCCAACAACGATCCGGGCCATGGGGGCATCATCCGCTGCTGGCGGAAACACGCGCGCGGCGAGCGGTGTATCGTCCATCGAAACGTGGAGCGCCGGGAATTTCTGGGGCTCCTGCGCGACGCGGCAATGCTGGTGGGCAACAGCTCCGCGGGCATCATCGAGGCCGCCAGCTTCGCCACGCCGGTGGTGGATATCGGCCCCCGACAAATGGGCCGCCAGCGAAACCGCAATGTCGTCAACGTCCCATACCAGCCGGCCCGCATCGAGGCCGCAATCCGGCGAATCTGGCGCGGCGGCAGACCGATCCGCCGGCCATCGAGCAATATTTACGGCGGGGGCGATGCCGGGCGCAGGATCGCTGGAATCCTGGCGCGGCTGCGGGTTGATGATCGGCTTTTGCGCAAAATCATCGCGTACTGACGTCGGCGGATTTGCTTCAGAGCACCCCGTTTTGCTTCGATATTATTGCTGGGAATGCCAACCGCAACCCAAACCGCCGACCCGCACGCCATCGCCGCCGAAGCGATCAAGGGACTGACCACGCTGGCGACGCTGCCGGAAATCACCACGCACATCATCGCCACCATCGAGGACCCGCGCAGCTCCGCGGGGAAGCTGCACGCGATCGTCGCGCACGATCCAGCGCTGGCGACGCGCATCCTGCGCGTGGTCAACAGCGCGTTCTACGGCCTGCCGGGAAAAATCGCCAGCGTCGAACGCGCCATCGCCATGCTGGGATCGACCGCGGTGAAGAATATCGCCGTCGCCTCCAGCCTGGGGCAGATGTTCCGCGGTGGAAAATTGTGCGAAGGGTTCGGCGTGCGCGATCTGTGGACGCACTGCATCGCCGTCGCCGTCACCGCGCGCGAGCTGGCGCGGCGAATGCAATCACCGCTGGCCGACGAGGCATTCCTCGCCGGATTGATCCACGACATCGGCATTCTCGTCGAGCTGCAATTCTGGCCGGAGCAGGTCCGCGAGGTCTGCAAGACCGTCTGGAGCAGCGGCGGCGATTTCTGCCAGTCCGAACGCGCCGCCATGCGGGTCGATCACCAGCTCCTGGGCAAGGTCCTGACCGAACATTGGAATTTCCCCAGGGTCTGCCAGGATGTGGCCGCATGCCATCACGATCCCACCACCGCCGCCGACGACACGCGCCAGGCGGTGACACTGGTCCACGTCGCAGACGTTCTCTGCTGCCAGTTCAACCAGGGATTCAACCTGACGGCGCTGAATCAGAAGCTGAACGAGCCGGCGATGGCGGCCAGCGGAATCGACGCCGCCATGCTGGAAGCGGTGGGCGCGAACCTCAAGAAATCCGTCGCCGACGCCGCCGGCGCGTTCAATTGATCGCCGATTGATTTTTGTAGTGCATGCCTCCTCCTGCTATTCTCGCCGCCATGGAAGCCAAGCAGCGGGCGGGTGAAGCAGCTCTGCAATATCTGCGCGACGGCATGGTCATTGGACTGGGGACCGGGTCAACGGCCAAGTTTTTTATCCAGGCGGTCGGCTCGGCGCTGCGCACCGGCAGCCTGCGCGACGTGCGCGGGGTGCCCACCAGCGTCTATTCCGAACGGCTGGCGCGCGAATCGGGGCTGCCAGTCGTCACCTTCTCGCAAATTCAAAAGATTGATATCACGGTGGACGGGGCTGATGAAGTGACGGCGGACCTCATGCTGATCAAAGGCCTAGGAGGCGCGCTGCTGCGCGAGAAGCTGGTGGCGCAGAATTCGCAGCGGCTGATCATCATCGTTGATCAGAGCAAGCTGGTGGAAAAGCTGGGCACGCGCACGGCGCTGCCGGTGGAGGTGACGCCCTTTGGTCACGAGGCCAACGCCCGCTTCCTCGAGACGTTAGACTGCACACCGGTGCTGCGGCGGCATCCCGACGGCGCGATTTTTCTGACCGACAACGGCAATTACATCCTGGACTGCAAATTCCCCGTGATCCCCGACCCGCGCGGCTTGGACCGCAAGCTGGCCGACCGTGCAGGGATTGTGGAGAGCGGCCTGTTCCTGGACATGGCCGATGCCGCCATCGTCGCGGATGAGGACTCGGTGCGCACGATCACGTCCTAATCGCCCGGCACGGAATCCTTCATAGCCGCGGGCGCCAGCCCGCGGGCCGGCACGAAATCCTCCGCGGGCTTGCGCCCGCGGCTATTATTGATGCATCTGCTATTAACGCATTGACTACGGCGGAGGCTGGACCGTTACCTCCCTGTCCACCGTGAGAACGCGGTGCGTCAGGGCGTCGGTGAACGTCACGCGGGCCAGCAACTTGGAATGCGTCGGCGGCGTTTGCCAGGGGCAATCCAGCACATAGGTGTACATGAATGCGCCGCTGATCCAGTGCGCCCGCGCGGCATCGAGCGGGAAATCCCACTGCCCGATGCGATTGTTCGATGTCAGGGCCAGGTCGAACAACTCGACGTGAAAGCTCCCGGCCGCCTTGATGACATCATCGTCTTGATCCACCGGGACGACGTAGACTTTGAGCATCGTGTCGCCCGCCTTGTTGGGGTCGGGACGATCGCCACCGGTCAGGCGGCCGAATTTCAAGCCGGCGACGGTGAAGAGCTGATCGATCTGGTCCTGCGGCAGCGATGGAACCGTCGTCGCGCCCTGCTGCAGGGCGTGGATGGTGGCCTTATCGGCCTGGTCCTGGCGCTTGAGCTGGTCGATATTGTCCTCGAGCTGGTGATTCTGTCGGCGCAGCTCGATGTTGGCGCGGCTGGCGCCACCGCCGCAACCGGATATCAGCAGCATCACCGCCATTGCCGCGGCGGCGCAGACTCCACGGCATCGCTGGGCGAGCGGCGCGATCATTCAATCCTTGGTCACGTCCTCGTCGTCGGTGTCGCGCGGGCGCTCCGAAACAAGCCGATCCGGCGCCCGGTCCAGCACGCGATCGGCGCAGCCGTATTCGATCGACTCCTCGGCGAACAGCCACTTGTTGCGGTCGAAATCGCGATGGATCTGTTCCTGCGGCTTGCCGGTGAAATCGGCCATCATCTTGTAGAGCCGGTCGCGCAGGCGGAGCATGTGCTGGGCCTCGATGCCCAGATCGGTCGCCGGCCCCTGCAGCACCCCGCCGATCAGCGGCTGGTGCAGCATGATCTGGCTGTTGGCCAGCACGGCGCGCTTCCCTTTTTTGCCGGCGGCCAGCAGGCAGGCGCCCATGCTGGCGGCCATGCCGATGCACGTCGTCGCCACGTCGCAGCGGAGGAAGCGCATGGTATCGATGATCCCCAGCCCCGCGGAGATGCTGCCCCCGGGCGAATTGATATAGAACTGGATATCCGTCTTGGGATCGTCGTTGGACAGAAACAAAAGCTGGGCGATGACGGTATTGGCCGTTTCATCGGTCACCGCTCCGCCCAGGATAATGATGCGGTCCTTGAGCAGGCGGGAATAGATGTCATACGCGCGTTCGCCGCGGCCGGATTTTTCGATCACGATGGGGATGAGGTTCATGTCATTCCTTTGGATTTCTCGTTTCTCTGGACGATCTGCAATTCGTTCCCCTCCGGGTCGCGAAAGGAGACGACCTTGCCACCACCCACGGCCACGACCGGCTCGAACAGAAACGTCACTCCCACGTCGCGCAACCGCCGGTACGCCTCGTCGAAGTCGCTGACGCGCAGGGCGAGGTGGCGAATGCCCGGCTGCGTCCGCGCGAACGAATCGGGATTGGGCCCCGGATCTCGCACGGGCATCAGCTCGATCATCGGCCCGTCGCCGGTCGACTGGCCATATCCCAGCAGCACCGTGGCCGGCGTGGCGCCGTCGCTGTAAAGCAGCTTCATGCCCAGGTGCTGGCAATACCAGCTCACCTGGGCGGCCACGTCCTGGCAGGAAATCGCGGGATGATCGATCGACTGGTAGAGCATGTCATCGGCCGGCTGCCGCACGGCGTTTTACTTGGGCGTCGTAGCATTGCTGGCGGCGATGGCGGCGACCGAATCCTCGCCCAGGACCTCGTCGCAGATGCCGTACTTCACCGCCTGCTGCGCGTCGAAGAACCGATCGCGCTCGCTGTCCTCGCGGATGCGCTCGATGCCCTGGCCGGTGCAACGCGCCATGATGTTGATCAGCGTCTCCTTGGTCTTGAGTATTTCGTCCGCCTGGATCTGGATATCCGCCGCCTGCCCGTACACACCACCAAACGGCTGGTGGATCATCACCTTGGCGTTGGGAAGGATAAAGCGTTTGCTTTTCTTGCCGGCCATGAAAACGATCGCTCCACCGCTCTCGGCGCGGCCGATGCAGTAGGTGGCGATGTCGCAGGTCAGAAATCGCATGATGTCATAAATCGCCAGGGTGTCGTCCACCACGCCGCCGGGGCTGTTGATGTACAGGTTGATATCCTGGTCGCGCTTGACGCTCTGCAGATAAAGCATCTGCATCATGATGCGGCTGGCGCTGACGTGATTGATCTCGCCGACGAGGAACAGCACCCGGTTTTCCAGGAGCATTTCCTCCAGGGTCATCTCGCGGTAGCGGTTGTAGGCGGAGCCGGGCGATCCGGGCATGGCGACGGGCATTCCCACCGGCACGTTGCCGGGAAGCGCCGCGGCCAGGTGCCGCCCAACCCCCGCGAGCAGGCGAGGATCGGGATTTTTGGAGTCAGGATTGGACATTCATCTCCATTCTGTCAGGTCAGCCGGATCGTATGCGGATGGTGCGCGAGCGTCAATCGGCGCGGCGGGGTACGTCGATGGCGCGCGGCACGCAAAGCACCAGCGCCGCGCCACAGGCCAGCGATGCCGCGATCACCAGCAGCCCGAAGCTGTAATGATGCGTGTGCGTCATCGACCATCCGATGACCCGCGGGGCGGGATAACCTGCCAGTGCGCCGGCGGAGTTGATGATGGCGATGCCCCCCGCCGCCGCCGTGCCGCGCAGGAAGCGCGTGGGGATCGCCCAGAACGGCGCCAGCGCGCCGAAGATTCCAATCGCCGCCAGGCAGAGCGCCGACATCCCGGAGATCGGCCCGCGCGCCGCCGTCAGCAGCGCAATTCCCAGCGCCGCCGTCAGTGCGCAAGCGGCCACGTGCACGCGCCGATGGCCGGTGCGGTCGGCGTGGGCGCCGATCAGCACCATCGCCACCGTCGCCACCAGGTAGGGGATCGCCGAGAGCAGCCCGACATTCGTGTCGCTCGCGGCAGTCATGCTCTTCACCAGCGAGGGAACCCAGTAAATGAAGCCGTAGAGGCCCATGATCAGCAGGAAATAGATCGCCGACAGCAGCCACAATCGGCCATCGGCAGCGGCGGCGCGCAAATCGGCCACGTGATCGATCTGCGAACCAAGGCCGTCTAGATCAAGCTGTCGCTGCACCCAGCGGCGCTGCTCCAGGGTGAGCCACGGAGCGGCGGTGGGACGATCCGGCAGCAGCGGAAAGATCAGGATTGCGATCCCCAGCAGCACCGGCAGCAATCCCTCGAGCAGGAACAGCCATTGCCACCCGTGCATCCCGCCGATCCCTTCCATCTGCATCAGCCACCCCGCCAGCGGATTGCCGACAATGCCAGAAACGGCTGTGGAGGTGAGAAACACCGCGAGAAACCTGGCCTGCTGGCGCGCGGGAATCCAGAAGCTCAGATAAAGGACGATGCCGGGAAAAAATCCCGCCTCGGCCACCCCCAGCAAAAATCGCAGCGCAAAAAAGCTCGCCGGCCCGCGCGTCAGCGCCATGGCGGCGGAGATAATTCCCCAGGAGATCATGATGCGCGCGATCCAGCGCCGCGCGCCGACACGATGCAGGATCAGGTTGCTGGGCACCTCGAAGAGAAAATATCCGACAAAGAACAGTCCCGCGCCCGAGCCATAGGCGTCGTCGCTGAGATGCAGATCGCCCTGCATTCGCAGCTTGGCCATGGCGATGTTGGTGCGATCCAGATAGTTGACGATGAACAGCAGGCAAAGAAACGGGATCAGCCGCCGGACGATCGCGGCGATCGTCGTGTGGCCGATCAACTCATCAGTCTCGACAGCCGAAGCGCGCATGGCGAAGCCACATCTTAACATGGCAAGGTGGCGCTGCTGTTTTGCGCGAAAACCTTCCCATCGCTGACTTGCCCGGGCAGGGGAATCGCGATAGCGTGCGACAAGCTAGCCCGCGTAGCTCAGTTGGATAGAGCGCTGGTTTCCTAAACCGGAGGTCACAGGTTCGAATCCTGTCGCGGGTATCTTACCTAGGGTCGAGGTCGCGCGAGATATCGGCCGCCGCCGTGGCGCGGCGATCTACGCTAACCCGGCCTTTCTCGCCAATATCGCAGCAGGGGACTGAATTAATAACGCTCGCTCTATTCATCACTTTTGATAGCCCCGTGCGCCAATACGCGGACACACCATGATCTATGACGCATTTGCCACGAATGATAAACTACAGACCTCAAATCAAGGACGGGCCAATGACAATTCGCTTTGTTGTGGGACTGTTCGTTCTGTTGTGCGCCTACGCGACAGCCAATGCGCAGATGAGTCCAGATGAGGCCATGCAGCGAATGCGCGATCGTCAGGCGTCGCGGGGCGCGGAATCATCGCCAAGCCCCACCACAAAACCGGCCCAGCTTGCAGGCGACATCCGGACGATCGATGTATCCACGCAAATTCAAGGGCTGGATGTGGAAATCATGCGACGTTTCTCCGGCGCCATCGGCGCGATGTGGACTTCGGCGCAGACCCAGGAATGGCTGAACAAGGCTGCCAACAGCGCCGCGGCCGCGCCGTCCAGGCTGGTCAACCTGCAGGCCAACGCGAAGATCATCGTCACCGCGATTTCACCCAGCCGGTTTGAAATTTCTGGTCATCTGTTTCCGGTCAATCAACGCCTCGCGCTGACCAATGCGGACAAGCTCGACATGAAGCCCGCGCAGACGCAAGCCGACGCCGCTGCCGCGACGCTGGCGAAGCTTCAGTTCCAGTGTGAAAGCGTCAGCAGCACGAGGGAAATCCTCGCCAAGGAACTGGCTGTGCTTCAAGCGAACCACGCCAATTCCGCTACCGTGCAGATTAACCAGGATCAAACCGCGCTGTCCAACTTCGATAACCAGCTCTCAACTCTCCAGCCGCAGGTTGACGCCGCCCGGCGGGCAAGCAACGAAGCCGGGGTCAAGCTCAGGGCCTTGGAGGACCAGCACCTGGACGCCGATAAAACCCGTTTGCAGGCCTGGGGGCCGATTATCCTGCGGACGTCGGATGCGACATTGCTGAGCAAACGTCCCGGCGACATCTTCACCGCACATGTAAAGGTAACAGCCGTCGCGGTGCGCGTGATCCGGATCCCCGATTTCGCCGGCTGGGATTTCACCAGCCAGGAAGAGGGCGCGGGACAAACACACATGCCCACGGCCGGCGACGATCACGGTCCCGGCGCCATTCCGCCTGATGTCGCCACGATTGTCTGGACGGCCTGCGATGATATGGCTTCGGCGCCGTCCGCGACCGCGCCGGTGACGTTCGTGCCGCCGGTGGAACCAGCAATTTCGGTGACGCCGTCACATTCGCACCAGGATCCCGAGCCGTCGGGCACGCACTGGAGCGGGTCGGGATTTTTTATCACGCCCGATGGGCTGGTCCTCACCAATCGCCACGTCGCCCAAGGCGCGCGAACCCTGGTGGTGGTTCACGGCGGGCAGCAATCGACGGCACAAGTTGTCGCTCTGGATGATGCGTTCGACCTGGCTGTCATTCGGATTCGGTCCAACGGGGCCGTGCCGTTTGTCGCACTGTCGCCGCTGGACGTGCCCAACGAGGGGGCGGATTGCACGGTGCTGGGATTTCCCATTACTGACTTGGTGGGAAACGATTTGAAAATCACGCGTGGCATCGTTTCGTCAAATTCCGCGGACATGGGCGGTGGCGCTGACGTCATGACCGATGCCAAGGTGAATGAGGGCAATAGCGGCGGACCGATATTCGACAAGTACGGCAACGTCATCGCGGTCGTTCGCCTTAAAACGGTGGCCAAGTCCTTTCAGGAAAGTTATGGCTTTGGCATCAGCGCCGGGCATGTCCGGTTGTTTCTGAAGAGAAATCACATCTCCGTTCCGGACGGCGCGAATGGTTCCGCTTTGTCCACCGAGCAAATCGTGACGAAGGCGAAACCGGCGACCGTGTTTATTCTGGGATCGAATTAAGATTTTTACCGCGGAGCACGCGGAGGACCGCTGAGACTCGCGGAGACACAATCGACGATTCATATCTCTGCGCTCTCCGCGCCCTCGAGCGCAGCGGGCGGTGACAAATCTGCTTTCACTTTTGCGAACCCGCGCGCCTCGCCAAGCCGCTGCACTATGCCGGGATCAGGCTGGTCCAGAGCTTCATGCGCTCCATGACGGGATCGCCGGTGGTGCCTCGGACGGCGCCGCTGCCTTCGAGGTGCAGAGAGGCACGGAGCATGTGGGAATCCCAATCCTGGGTGGCCATGAGGGCGTCGAGTTTGGACGGCTCGGCCCGGATGAGAAAGAACCCGTTCAAATCGCCGCCGTGATTGTCGAGAAAGACGATGTCGAAGGATTGAATGGCGCCTCTGCTCTTGAGGCCACCGAGGTATTGAACGAAATCCTGGAAATGCGCGGCGCTGCTTTTTTCGCGGCCGGGAAGCGAGCGGTTCCACGCGAAGAAGATCATGTTTGCTGCCATGGGGCTCACTCCATAGGGCGGGTTAAGAGGTGACCGATACCGGCCCGGCGCCGGAAGCGGTGCGACGCTAACAGATGCAATCGGGAACTTCAATGATAATCAGGGAAGGGTGGCGCGGCATATTTTTGCGAAGCCAGATCGGAAAAATGGATCGTCGATGCCATCCGGGAAACCCGGGAATAAGATTTTTACCGCAGAGAACGCGGAGGACCGCTGAGTTCGCGGAGACCGACCCGACGATCCATATCTCTGCGCTCTGGGCGCACCGGAGCGCAGCGGGCGATGACAATTGCTTTTTACTTTTGCGAACCCGTGTCCGTCGTCAGCGGCGCGATTAGTGTCATTCCCGGTTTTTCCAGCACCGTTGGCGTCGGAGCGATCTCGGTCGGGGATGCCGCGATTGTCGGCGTCAGGGAATTGCGAGCTGGTGGGGCCAGGCCCGATGTCAGGCGGCTTTTCGACGCCGTCAACCCTTTCACCGCGGACGCGCTGCCGACGAATCCAAGGCCATTTTGAAATGTGAAAGTGTGGAATCCCAGCAGATTGGAATTTTGCGGGCTGATGTCCAGCGTGACGTATTTGTGGTCGTGGGAAACCACGGCATGTTCGACGGTCAGGTCGGAGCCGCTGGTGGCGTAGAAAATCTCCGGCTCCGCAATCGTCGGCGTGCCGTAATAAAATGGTACGTTTTGGCCGAGGGAAGCCGAAGAAGCGAATGTGAGTGATATAGCTGTTATGAAGAGGAATTTGACGGATCTTTTCATTGCGATCGGAATTTTAGCACGTCAGCGGTGGGTGGGATACCTCCCCATTCTTTCGCCCGGCTTGCTCATCGCTAGGTGGGATTTTTATCGATTACGGTTTTCGTCACGAGGATGATCTTCTGACTCGAATATGTGACGTCACTGCCGCCGCTGGGCCGGCTGGCTGGCCATCTGAGGGCATCATGTGCCTTTTGCAATGGCAGCAAATGGACGCCACAAGCGTCGCCCGGCCAGCCAACGGCGTCGCATCGGCGACGCCT
>Ga0182024_10004111_pt1 | contig 33906 bp, 28 predicted proteins | sample P32metaG_FD_120480 | JGI IMG/M metagenome (GOLD analysis project Ga0182024, IMG submission 120480) | Permafrost microbial communities from Stordalen Mire, Sweden - P3-2 metaG (Illumina Assembly) | ecosystem: Environmental > Terrestrial > Soil > Wetlands > Permafrost | place: Sweden: Stordalen... | reverse complement strand
TGGGAACCTCTGGATCCAATGCGTATAGCTCAGTGAGACGTTGAAGCGTCAACCGTCGCGTGGAAGTCGTTGGCTTGGCCAGGCAGTTTGCCTCAACAACAGCCTCCACGTATTGCTTGCGGCCTGCCGATGCCAGCACCGCTGCAAAGATCGCCGACAACTCGGCCAACATCATCGTTCGACTGGTGTGTGTGCCAACGAGGCCATTGCGAAACCCAGCTTTTTCAGCCGAGGGTCTGGGGCCCGAGGCCGGGAAGAATGAAAATTGCGACATGTCTGTTTACCCAGCTCCCTTTCTACGCTTACGCCACTTCGGCTTTTAGTGCGGAGACCTCTTGATCGAGCGCTTCCACTTCTACGAGCAGCTCCTTTTTCATTCGTTCCGCACGATCCGCAATCTTTTCTCCGCTGCACTTCACCGTCTCCCCCCATTTCTTAAACTCATCGAGATGCTGCAGTTGTTTTTCGATGGCACGTGTGGCGCGTTCGATTTCTTGGACGGACTCGGTCGTTTCGGATTTCTCCTGGTTTTGGCGGATTGCCAAGGCGCGCGCTACGCTGCACGCCACTTGGACGTAAAGGTCGGAAGCGACATCGTCCGCATCCCAGACGATAACCAAATCGTGACCGTAACGACCAAAAGGTTGTTGACCAACCGGGGCTGCGTTCTTGGAGAAGACAAAGACCCCGACCTGTGCCTGTCGGTTTTTTCGAGCTTGTTCAATTTCACCCAGCGCTCGCTTCAGGTCATAACTCTGATCATCTTTGACCTCCCAGGCGATCCGCACCCCGGGAGCCGCACTGTCCAGCCCGAGTTCGACAACATAGTCGCCAATCTTACAATTCTTGATCACACCGGTTGAGGAGCCCGTCGATTCGGGTAGATCACCCTGGCGCTGAGCTTCTATGACTAGCACCTGACCGAGTTGCTCTTCAAAAGTGTGTCCGTGTTGCGTTGAACGAGCCGCCTCTTCCCGACGAGCCTGCAGGGCGGAGAGGGTGGCACGTATCTCCGCTTGAAAAGCAGAGTTTTTCTCGACCATAGTATCGAGTGTCCCCATCAGTTCACGCTTCAGGCGCGAAAGAGCAGATTTATCGTCATCCAGCGTGAGGTTCTTATCGATCTGCTCGCTGGTGTTCTGGAGCATCTTGGAGAGGCGCGTCATTGCAGACTGCTCGTTATCGGTAGAAAACTGGTTCGCGATGGCACCCTGCGCAGCTTCGACCCTCGACACAAGTCTGGAGAGCGCAGAATCCTGCTGGTCTAGCGAGAATTCTTTCACAAGCTCACCAACCTGACCGTGCAGCTCGGACTGCAGTTGACCATTGTTAGCCGTGAGTTGTTCGACTAGACGGGACAACGCAGAGTCGGGGTTGTCGAGCGAAAACTCTCGCAGTATTTGGCCGCGCTGCTCGCTTAAGGCTTGCTCAAGAGCCCCAGCTACTTGGGCCTGCAGCCCGTTTGCGTCGGTCGGGGAGAGCATCTTGAAGATTGGGCTTCCCTCGCCAAGGTGGGCGGCTAAGGTCCGAGCGATCATTGAGTCCTGCGGCGCAAGATGAGAGCGCAGCAGCTTCTCCAAATCACCGTCGTTCTGTATGAGAGACTGAATACGCTGCGGGAGCAAGCCCGTCTGTGGGTCAAAGTACTGCTTTAGAGCGCTGGCGATCTCGCCGGTCAGTTCACCCGAATGCTCATTGAGCAGCGATGCCATATCTGACATCAACTTCGAGCCTGCGTGGCGAATTTCACCCGTATCGATTTGGCCAGAGGCCGCGCGCAACGCCAGCACGCCCAGTCGGAGAGCTCCCAAGGCGTATTGATTACGAGACTCCCCTTCGGCGTGCGCCCGAAGTGCTGCCGATATTTCTGGGTCCGTGACCTTCAACTGCAGCACCAACGTCTGCTGACGGACTGACTCCTCAGCACCGCCGCTCTCCGTTGACACCATCGTGGGAACTCGAAGCATTTGCTCGCTCAAGTGCCCGCAGCTCGCGTCTTGATGCATTCTGGCCCTCCGCGCTATGGACCTATATCAATGTACGCCGGCAAGTATGCCGGCATTACTAATCATCTCACGAGACATGAATAGTGTCAATAGCTTATTTAAATTTGGCCGGCAAACTTGCCGGCCATTATCTGTTTAGATCGTACAACAATACAGCACCAGCTTTGGCAGGCCGCTCGTATGGTTTATCCATAGGAGCGGGCCCACCGTGGCAAATGAATGGCGGTATTATCGTCAAGAGAGGACCAATAAATGAGACTAACCATTTCTGAGAGCCCATGGCTAAATGTTCTATATCCTTGGTACTTGTTGACATCTACCGAGTATTTGGTACACTCATTTTGAGCGCATTCCATGGAATCCAAGTCAAGCCGACTACTCGACCTCGCTACCAAGAAACAGATCATTCGCTCCAAGGACGTGCTCGCCCTCGGCATCCCCCGGAACTATCTGCCTAGACTCGTTCAGAAAGGTCTCCTTAAAAAGGTCGCGCGCGGCCTTTATGCTTCGGGCTCATCCCGGGTCACTGAGCATCTGTCGCTAATCGAGGCGGCATGCAAGTTTCCCAAAGGAGTAATCTGTCTCCTATCCGCGCTCAAATATCATAAGTTCACAACGCAGTCCCCACATCAAGTGTGGATAGCCATCGACGTCAAAGCGTGGACTCCCCGCATTACCTCTCCCACGATTCGCCTTGTCCGGATGTCGGGAGCGGCCCTGCATTTTGGCGTGAAGGAGTATCCCGTTCGCGGCGAAACTCTCAAGGTCTACACGCCGGCAAAAACCGTGGCCGATTGCTTCAAGTTCCGCCACAAGATCGGCACCGACGTCGCCCTGGAGGCCCTCAGAGAGTGTCGGCGTCTCAAAAAAGCTTCGACGGACGAACTGTGGGCCGCTTCTAAAGTCTGCCGCGTCGCGAACATCATGCGACCCTATCTGGAGTCGCTCTAATTGCACGATTCAAACCTCAAGAACATCTCGGCCTCGATTCGACAGAAACTGCTCAACCTCGCACGAGAGCGTAGTGAGGACTTCGGACTCATACTAACGAAGTATGGACTGGAGAGAATTCTCTTCCGCATCGGCAAGTCCAAGTATCGGGGAGTCTTTATCCTGAAGGGCGCCCTACTTTTCGAACTCTGGACCAAGGAACGGTATCGCCCTACCCGGGACGCCGATTTTATGGCGACCGGAGACAATTCCCCAGAACGCTTCGTTCAGATCTTCCGCGAAATCTCGGCCGTCGGAATCCAGGATGACGGCTTGCGTTTTGATCCCAAGACGGTCAAAGCGGAACGCATCAAGGAGGACGCCGACTACGAAGGGGTACGGGTTACATTCACTGCGTTTCTCGAGAAAGCACAGATACCGATACAGATCGATATTGGATTCGGCGACACGATAACCCCTGGTCCGGTCCAAACGGATTATCCGACACTCCTGAATCTCCCAAGTCCCCACCTGCTCGCCTACCCTCGCGAAACCGTTGTCTCCGAAAAGCTCGAAGCCATGGTAAAGCTCGGCATCGCGAACAGCCGCATGAAGGACTTCCACGATCTGCACACTCTTTCCAACGCTTTTCAATTTGACGGGAAAATCCTGACCGAGGCCGTCCGAGCAACCTTCAAGCAACGCGGAACCGACTTGCCCCTAGCAGGTTTACCGCTTGCGTTTACACCGGAGTTTTATGAGGATGAAAACAAGGTCAAGCAGTGGAACGCTTTCTGCAATAAGAACAAGATGTATGTACAGCAAATGGAATTCAAAGACGTAATCGCTCGCCTCGCGTCGTTCCTCGTCCCTGTAACCAGGTCCGCGCAACAACACCGAATCCTCGGTAGCACTTGGACGGCTATTCACGCTTGGCAACCAACTCCCGATCAGTAACCCCGTCGCTGTAGCCTAGAAACCGTTCGATGCCCTACTCACAACTCTCAGCTTCACATTTAGTCGCAATCGTTCCATCGCCCACCAATTCGGAAAAGCCTGCCGGTTCGCCCACAGGCTCAGTCCGGTTCGCGCCGTTCAAAGCTCGACAGAGAAATAAGTGCGGACTCCGCTAGCACACGGTCGTGCCAGGTAAACGGCGACCTGTCACACCCGTTGCCACCCGCTCCAGCCGCGAATATCGGGCCGCTTCGCTCTCTGACCTTTCAGTGAGTCGGTTGCGATTTGGTTCCCCTCTCCGCTTGAGGGAACCAACTCTCAATTCACTGAAAGGACAAAGAAAATGAACTCAGAAAACATCAAACAAGTAACAAATCGAGCCATCGAACAACTCATCGCGGCGCTCAACGAAGGCCGTAGCGATACGTTGGCACAATACCTTGCTGCAATCGGCCGATTCCACAGGTACAGTCTTCGGAACGTGATGCTCATCGCGTCGCAGAAACCGACCGCAACGCGCGTGGCAGGCTTTCACGCTTGGCACAGGCTTGGACGGTTCGTGAAGAAAGGCGAGAAAGGAATCCTGATTCTTGCTCCCATCGTCCGTCGAAAGAACGAGAGTGAGGAACAAAATGAGACGGTTGAATCCTCGACGGATGTCAGCTTTCGCGCAGCTTACGTCTTCGACATCGGCCAGACGGACGGCCAAAAATTCCCCACAATCGGCAGCGTTAATGGCGATCCGCGCGCGTATCGCGAACGCCTTGCGAACTTTGTCGCCGAGCAAGGCATCGCTCTTGAATATTCGGAGGACATCGCTCCGGCGCGGGGTACTTCTGCAGGAGGTAAGATCACGTTGTTGCCCGGTCAGTCCCCAGCCGAAGACTTCGCAACTTTGGCGCACGAACTCGCACACGAAATGATGCACCGCGACGAACGTCGCAAAAACACTTCGAAGCGAAGCCGCGAAACGGAGGCCGAGGCTGTCGCATTCGTCGTCTGTCACGCCATCGCCCTGGAAACGGGCTCAGCGTCACAAGACTACATTCAACTCTACGAGGGCGACGCGAAGCTCTTGACTGATAGCTTGGAACATATCCAGAAAACAGCCACTCTGATACTGAATGCAATCGACACGCCGGTTCCATTTGCACACGCCGAGCTACTAGACAACGTGTAATCGATAAGCGCTGAAAGGCGCCTTTCCCCGACGCCCTAAACCGGGAGACATAACGACTATTTTTCGTGCAGCGTGTCTCTCCCCCCTTCTGCCGTTCTTTCTCCTGCAATTCGCATCGCCACGCCTGTCACCCTGCCCACAATCTCCGCCTGCGAGGGGTACTCGAAACGTCGGACATCTTGGTGCGAGTGCGGATGAGGAATCACCATGAGCTGTCCACGATCAACTTGACACCAACTGCAGGCATATCCATCCCGCAATTCAATGAAGTAGATTGGTCGGTCGAACTCGGTTTTCCATTTCGCAGTACTGATCTTCCTTTCGCTCGGATCAATTTGCACGAGAGACCCGGGACGAATGAGGGGGAATAGAGTGAAATCTTGGAGTCCGATGTAACCGTACATGGATTTCCGAAGGTCAAGATGCTGGAGGAGCCCCACAGGTACTTCGTCCCACTTCTCTACCACTCTCGCAAGAAGATTCGTCCGTTCTAATTGAAATTCAGGCTTGAATTGCACGGGTAGAGATATCTTCTGTTCCTCCAAGTCCACCGCATTGTCGAGAAGATGTGTTTTGGGAGCTCCCATGGATGCGCGGTCACGGTTCAAATCGCCAATTTTTAGCCCAAAGAAGGACAGCAACTCCGTGAAATTTTGATAGTAGATCGCACTCAAGCTGTAAAGCTTATAAATACTGGGCGTGAACTCTCCATTCTCGATGTCCGTAAGCCACGCGTGAGATAGGTAATACTCCTGGTTCCGCTTCTCTTCGGCGATCTGCTGGCTTCTCCGCTCAACATCTCGTGTCGTAAGGCCGAGACGCACACGCACGGCTTTCAGCCGCTCACCGGCTCCAGGACTCGGCTTACGTGCGTCCATTGGCGGCATTGTATGCTCGTCACCTATAAAATGAAGCCAAGTGACTCTATTAGCTATACATCAGCCTAGCCGCGGTTGCACGAAACTTCGGAAATGGTCGCAATTGCTGCCAGCGCGGGCATATCTGCCACGGCGCCGGGATTCTCCGCTATACGGCGGTGAATCCAGGCGGACACGCCGATGGACAGAGTCGACCAAGTGAGGCGGATCCTCTCCACGAGAGGTCTGACCCTCTATCGCACATCACAAAAGTCTGCCGAAATGTTCGGCCGCTCATCGTTGTTTTACATTCCGCACAATCTCTATTACGACGTGGCGATTTCCTCGACGACACCCAATATTCATCAGCTGTTCGCTCTCAGCAAAATCACGAACTATCGCCTGCACGATTGGCTCGCCGTTTTTGGATTTCACCTCGAGGTAATCTCCCGCCTTCAAACCCTCATCCCCAGGCGACGTACAGCTTTGCTGGACTCGTCGATGTACGATCCGCAAGCGTGGATTCAGTGGTTTGTTGAGAGACCTCTTGTGCAATCAATCCCGGGCATTGCGCCGTTGGGACAACTCTTAACTTGGGCCAAGTCGAGACGTGCGGAGGAATTACTTGCGCTCAACAAAACGAAGTTTCTTTACGCTACGGTCGGCCAGGAAGACTCTCTTACTTTCCCCGATCTCGCACCAGGAAGCATTATCCGGATAAATGCATCGCGTGCGACAGACTTACTTTCTCATTCGAAAAGGAATCCCGATCCGTCAATCTTTTTTGTCGAGCATCGCCTCGGATTCGCCTGCTCTCAATTGTTGTGCCTCGACAAAGATACGGTTGCGCTCCGCTCACCTCAGTTTCCCTTCACACAGGTCGAACTAACCGTCGGCAAACACCTTCGAATCCTTGGAGTAGTCGACGCCGAGATGCGCCGATTGTCCAATCGTGACCGGACGCCGTTGCAATCCGCCCCTATCGTCGCTCGGGAACTAAGACCTATGGACGCGATGAATGCCCAAACTAATCTCAAGCAGTTGATCCGGCAGTCGCGAGTCCGGATGGGACTATCGTTTCGGGAAGCATCCACTGTTACTCGATGGATTGCGCACGCACTCGCGGACAAAAGCTATTTTGCCGCAGCAAGCACACTTTCTGACTATGAAACACTTTCGGTTCCTCCGCGCCACATTCAGAAGATCATCACGCTGTGTATCCTCTATTCCATCGGCTTCTGGGAGTTCCTTCGGGTCGGGGGACTTTCCCCAGACGACAGAGGCTCGGAGCCGATCCCCGACGACCTAATACCGCGTCAGGTTCCGGATCGACGACGCGAATCCTACATTGCAAGCGTGGAAGCACCTCCCCAGGGTGAGCGGACGGGATTCCTCGACGGCATTATCGAACAATGGCAGGAAATACCACTCTTCCTCAGAACTTCTCTCGGCGAACTAGCCGGTCTCAAAAACCTTTCTCTTTCAGATCTGTACTGGGTCGGTGGGGACCGAAATCCTATACATCCTTGGCTCGCCAATGCAACGTTCATTGCTATTAACCGCCGCGTGAAGAAACCCACTGAATCTACTGCGAGGACGCTATCGGAACAGCCTCTTTATCTTCTTCTCGGACGCGATGGCAACTATCTCTGCGGTTGTTGCAGCATCCAGCAGGGTATGGTCGTCGTTCATCCCTATCCGGGCAATCCGCTTAGCCTAGGGCAGATCGGGAACACGACAGACGCGGAGGTGATCGGACGGGTAACAGCCATTTTAAGGCGCCTTTGCTAGTGGGCAGACCCTTTCGCGAACACTTACGCATCGCGCGTCCTTTCCGTTATGCGATCAACCCGTCTATTTCCGGTTGCATAGTCCCGCACGCGAACAGGCCGCGCGCGCGCTGGATTACCCGTGCGCAGCAATCTAAGCTTTTTTACCTCGCACGCCGTGGCAATCCGCGAATCCATGCCAAACCCGTTTCCTTTGGAACTCTGTTGGCTTGTCCGGAAAGTCAGAGCGCATCTTTGGCTGCACGCGTCGAGCTTCGTTTGCCTCACGCTCGCGAGCCTCGCGGGTCTCGTCACTCCCCTCTCCATCCGTTGGCTGATCGATTCCATCCTCCCGGCTCGCGATTACTATCACTTGGGTCTCGCGATCGCATTAGTTTTCGCTAGTTATGAAGGAAGAGCCGTTTTCAACGCTCTCGGCAACTACCTTACCTTTCGAGCCGCGCAGCTAACCGCCTTAGAGCTGCGTGCGTCTCTATTGCGGCACGTGGATTCACTCTCCGCGGATTATTACGAGCGGACGCCGGTCGGTGAACTGCTATATCTATTTACAGACCCAATCGACGAAATCTCGTATTTCGGCTCCGACCTGTTACCTTCAATCCTCCGAACAATCGTTTCGACCGTAATAACGCTTTCGGCGATGGCAATGCTCAACCCGCTCCTCACCGTCGTTGTGGCGCCAATCGTCCCTGCATTCCTCGGTATACGCAACCATTATCGAACGAGAATCAGGAAAGAAGCTGACGCTGTCCAAGTTCGCCAAACTAAATTTAGCGGCTTCTTGGACGAGCACCTTTCCTCCTTGTGTCAGATACAACTTTTTCGACAGATGGACTCCCAGGAGCGGAAGGCCAAACAGCTCTTGACGGACGTGGTTCGTTCCCGGGACGTACTTTGCAGAACGGGTGTTTCGTTCTCGGCTCTGTCGAACCTAACGATCGTGATTGGGCTCGCGGCCATTCTTAGCTGCGGAAGCTTGATGGTGATCGGTGGCAAACTGACTATCGGGACTCTGGTTGCCTTCTATGGGCTTCTCACGCAGCTTTTCGATCCGCTAAGTTCGGCGATGGAGATGTACTCGAGAGCCCAGCGCAGTTTCTCGAGCATCCGCCAGATTCAAGCTGTTACGGAAATAGAACCTATCATCAAAAACCATCCTCGCGCTCGCCCACTCCTTCCCAACGACCCGTTGAACGTTGAATTCAGGAGCGTTTCTTTCGGATACAGGGAGCGCAGGCACCTCATCGACATCCCACGCCTTGAGATTCTCCATGGTGAGCGGGTTGCCATTGTAGGCCCGAACGGCGCTGGCAAGAGCACTCTCGGGAAGCTGTTGGCGCGCATATACGATGTCGAGTCGGGCGGTATTTTCATCGCCGGCTCGGATGTTCGTGCAGTCCGACTCGACAGTCTCCGCTCATCCGTCTGTTATGTACCGCCGCAGCCCGTTATGTTCCGCGCCAGCATCGCCCAAAACCTACGGATCGTCAGACCGGAAACGACCGACGACGAATTACGGGAAGCGCTTGAAATCGTCGGGCTCCTAAGTTTTTCAAATGGCGATGCGAGTGGATTAGATCGGTGCATTGGTCCGGGCGGGTTAACTCTTTCCAGCGGGGAACGGCAGCGGCTTGCCATCGCCAGAACTCTTCTGCAGCAGCCTAGAATCGTGATTTTCGATGAGACGACTTCCTCGCTCGATCCAATTTTTGCCGAGGCCATTCTCCGAGTCATCGACCGGAGAATGCCGAGTTCAACTCTCATCGTTGTGTCTCATCGAGTGCACTCGATTACATGGATGGGAAGAATCCTTGTGCTCCAAGACGGCCGCGTAGTCGGAGACGGAAGCCACTCTTTTTTGGGCAAGAACAGCCCGCTCTATACGAGGCTCTTAGCCTCAACAGCTTCTGTAGACTAACCTTCCTAGCCTGGTTAACAGCTTCGAGCTATCGGCATCCCGCTTCCGTAGTAGGTCAAGAAAGCGAACGCGTCCGGCACGTGATCGTCCGGACCTAGCGGTCCATCCGTTGCCCTTACAGTCGTTTGCGCATACGTCTCCCTATCTCCGAACAAGAACACACTCAGATGGAATTCACTTCGGCGAGATGTGACAGTCGTCGGCATGCGACCCACTGAGATTGAGCCGGTTCGACTGCCTTGCGCGAGCCAATCCGCGTTCAGAATTTCCAACACGGTGCGAAGTACGTCGACGGCAGACGGATGCGTCCTACTCGACATTCGCCACGGTCGAATTCTCGGTCTAAATGTGGTCGCGTCGTTAGTTTTCGACATGCTACGACGCGGCCTCGACCAGACTCAGATCGCCGACGAAATCAGCAGAAAGTTTGATGTGAGTGTCAACGATGTCCGTGCAGACGTTTCTCAGTTAATCGAGACGCTGCAAAAGTACAACATTCTCCAGCCCATTCGACCCGACGGGGCTTTCGCAGAATCCACTGGAGATTAAATTCGTGAATTCAGTTCACAACGTCGAGCGCGACACTTATCGGCTAATCGTCACACGCCGAAACGCCTCGGAAATTCTCCTCTTGGCCAGCGGACACGCTTGGTCGCTGCCAGCGGTTGAGATTTCCCGAGAACAAAGAGTCGCAGAACAATTGACGCGAACGTTCCAGGTGGCGACGGGACTTCAAGCGTATTGTCTTTTCGTTCCGAAGTCTGCAGCTTCCGATCGAACGCCACGGTGCGCTAAGTATGCCGCCATGGAAGTTCTCAACCAAAACGACAGGGCACCCTCAAGAACATTCTGGATACCGTCGGCCGTGGCGACGCGCGAGTCTATCCGACCCGCCGACGATAGCGTTGCAATAAAACAATTGCTTAAGGAACTTTCCTCATACGTAAGGCAACCGAATACAGGGCCGTTCGCGAAGCCAGGCTGGTTTAGAGAACTCCTCGAATGGGTTCATGAGCGGATCGATCCGCTCCGTCTCCGACTGACAGGCGGCTTTCTCCAAGTCAATGCCAGTCCCGCTTTCAGCCTCATTCGACTCGAAACGAAAAGTTCCGCCGTCTGGTTCAAAGCTACCGGCCAACCCAATCTTCACGAGCTCCCCATCTCCGTGTCGTTGGCTCGCCTGTTCCCCGAATTCACTCCCCCATTGCTTGGGGTCCACTCATCCTGGAATGGATGGTTATCGCAGGAAGTCTCGCGCACGACCCTCGACGATTTCGTCGACCTTTCCGATTGGCGCAAAGCTGCGGACTCACTCGCGCAGCTACAGATTCGTTCCATTGGGAAAGATGCGGAGCTCCGGGAGAGTCGGTGCAAGGACCTAAGGCTGGATAAGCTCATTGAAGAGATAGATCCATTCCTTGCGCGCATGGCCGAACTCATGGCAACCCAGAAAAAGCGGGTTCCTGCCGCTCTCACGAATTCCGAACTCACTGTCCTAGGAGAGCGCCTAAAAGATGCGTGCTCGCTCCTTCAAGAGCTGGGCCTTCCCGACACCCTGGGACACATGGATCTAAGTCCCAGCAACATTCTCATATCTCCTGAGCGCTGCGTTTTTCTCGACTGGGCCGAGGGCTGCGTGACAAACCCTTTCATTACCTTTGAATACCTCCGTGAACACCTACAGCGGGCCTGGACAAACAACGCGCGAGCCGTTGAGAGCACGGTCGCCGCGTATATGCGCCCGTGGCAGTCTGTTCTGTCCCCCGAAGTTCTAAAGCAAGCCATGGTCGTCTCTCCCCTCGTTGCCGTATTCGCTTATGCCGTTGCCAGCAATGGATGGCGTTCCCCAGAGTCAGCCTCCCAGCCCCCGCTCGCCGGCTACCTAAGGGGTCTCACCAGGCGTATGTATCGCGAAGGAGTGCTGATCGTGGGGAGGAGCGAACGATGCCTAGTCTGACCTCTGCTCCTCCATTTTCCCGCACCGAGCCCGTTACCGAAATTCTTCATGGGGTGTCGGTGACAGACCCTTACCGTTGGCTCGAAGATCAGGGTTCCCCCCGCACCCGCGATTGGATCGAACGGCAGACAGAGTATGCTCGCGCCTATCTGAACAACATTCCGAGTCGAGATCGCATCCGGAACCGAATTCGGGAATTCCTGGCCGTCGAGACCTACGACTCAGTACAAAAGAGTGGTAATTGCTATTTCTTTCTAAAGCGTCTTGCCGATCAGGATCAGCCTTCCATTTGCATGCGCGACGGTGCGGACGGCGACGATTGTCTTTTGCTCGATCCGGCCACACTCGGAACGGGCAAGTACACTGCCGTTAGGCCCATTCGTGTATCGTCGGACAATCGACTTCTGCTCTACGAAATCAAGGAAGGCGGCGAGCGTACAGGAACTTTTGCGCTTTTGAATATCGAGAGTCGCAGCACACTTCCAGACTCTCTCCCCCGAGGTTATTTACGCGGCTTCGCATTTGCGCCCGACGGCGAAAGCTTCTATTACTCCCACGAGGCATTGGGTTCGAAGCGACCTCACTATCGGGCCGCCTACCGCCATGTTCTGGGTACCGGTTTCGATCAAGATCGAGAGATCTTCTGCGCCGGCGAGGACGAAAAACTCCGACTATGTCTGATTTCGGATGCGAAACGCCTCGGCTTCCTCGTCTACCGGTTCCTCGAAGATGTACGAACCGACTTCTATATCAAACCCTTCGCAAGCGACCGCCCGCCTGCTGTCGTTCTCGTCGATGTGGACTATATGTTCGGTCCACTGCTGATCCCTGAAAGAATCTTGGCGATCACCGACCGCGACGCACCCAACCTACGCATCGTGGAATTGCGCGTTGCGGAAAACAAGGAACCGAAATGGCTCGACATCGTCCCTGAGGACGATGCCCGAATAGATCAGTGGCTCGTTATCGGAGACCGTATCTACGTCTGCTACGTTCGACAAACCACCACGCACGTCTCGGTCTTCGACATGGCCGGCCACGGCGTCGGAGAGATGCCGATACGGCGCGACGAAACTATCTGCCTCCTCGGGAGTTCGGCGGAGAGCGACGAGTTACTCTTTGCAGCAGAATCGTTTACCGAACCTGTCGGTATCTTTCGGTATTCGGCGCGTACTGGCAAACCTGCACTCTGGGCGAAAAGGCGGAGTCCATTTGACTCTGTAAACTACGGACACAAACAGGTCTGGTACACGTCAACAGACGGGACCAGGGTTCCGATGTTTCTTATGGGCCGCAAAGACGTTCTTGTGCGCGGCGGTCATCCGACGATTATGACTTCCTATGGCGGGTACGGCGTCTCCGCTACCCCCCAGTTCAGCGTCTTTGTGGCTTTTCTCGTTGAGAGAGGTTGCTTATTTGCGTTGCCCCATATCCGGGGTGGATCCGAATTCGGAGCGGGGTGGCACAACGCGGCGAAGCGGAGGAAGCGACAGACTGCGTACGACGACTTCCTGTGTGCGGCGGAGTGGCTTGTCGGCACAGGCCGAACAGCTCCGAATAAGCTGGCCATCTTTGGAGGGTCCAATTCGGGATTGCTCGTCGGCGCGGCATTAACTCAACGACCCGATCTGTTTCGCGCCGTCGTCTGCATAGCGCCCATACTGGATATGCTCAGGTACCACTTGTTCGACAACGCAAGCGTTTGGCGGGACGAGTTCGGTACTGCGGACGATCCTGATGACTTCGCTGCCCTCGCCGCCTACTCGCCGTACCATCAAATCCGAGTCGGCGTGGCTTATCCCTCGACGATGATCGTTTCGGGCGATGCAGACGGGAACTGCAATCCTCTCCACGCGCGCAAAATGACAGCTCGTCTGCAGGAAGCAAATTCATCTGGATTTCCGATCCTTCTCGACTACAGCCCGTTTCGAGGCCATTCCCCCGTACTTCCCCTAAACGAACGAATTGAAGGCCTCACGAACAGAATGGCGTTTATGTGCGATCAGCTACAGCTGCAAGTGTGAGATTGGAGGTTTTCTATGCGGTCGCTTGTTCTCCAAGCTTATTGGAAGCTGTTCTTATTCGATCGTTATCTTTCGCGAGGGAACTTTACCGATCTCTACGCCAAGGTCCACAACTATCCGGTCAAGAGAGATATTCGTTTGCACTATGCAGTTGATCGGATTTGTTCTGCCATTGACATGGCTTGCATTTGGTACTGGAAAGAGGCGTTCTGCCTACAGCGCTCTGCTGCCGCCGTCTGTTTGCTCAAACAGTATGGAGTGCATGCTCAGATGGTCATCGGCGCGCAACAAATGCCGTTCAGAGCGCATGCCTGGGTCGAAGTCGACGGACGAGTACTCGATGACAAAGCGTATACGCCGGAAATGTATGCGGTGCTCGACAGATGCTAGTGGGAAACAAACGACAGAGCCGAGGAATCGAATCGTGAGCGTCCAGTTTGGAAGATGGCATTTCGACCGTAGGCCGCTTGCGCCGGACTGCCTTGAGGAAGTCCATAAGACCCTTGCTGAATACGGACCGGACGGCGGCCACTCCCATTTTGGAGACGGTCTGAGCATCATCTACCGTGCGTTCCACACTACAAGAGAATCTCGTCGTGAAACGCAGCCGCACGTTACCGCATCGGGCGCGGTTATCGCGTGGGACGGCCGCCTCGACAATCGTGCCGAATTTATCGGACTAATGAAGGAAGAGCTATCGATCGATTCCGCAGACGTTTCAATCGTGGCGGCGGCATACGAACGATGGGGCACGGGCTGCCTGGCGGCCATGGCCGGTGATTGGGCGCTGTCCATTTCGAATCCAAGAGAGCGCACACTCATATTGGCTAAAGACCCAATTGGTACACGCCAACTCTATTATTCGTTCGACCACGAACATGTCGCGTGGAGCACTATTCTAGAGCCGCTCGTACTGTTTGCCGGCAAACGCCTTGCGCTCAACGAAGAATACATCGCCGGCTGGCTATCGTACTTCCCGGCCGCTCACCTTACTCCCTACATCGGCATTCATTCCGTACCGCCATCCGCATTCGTTCGCTTCGAGATAGGCAAACATGCCGTCACGAAGTATTGGGATTTCGATCCGGCCAAAAGAATTCGTTACCGCACTGACGCCGAATACGAAGAGCATTTTCGCGCTCTTTTTGCGCAATCCGTGCGTCGGCGCCTTCGTTCGGATTCGCCTGTCCTAGCGGAACTGAGCGGTGGGATGGACTCATCGTCGATTGTTTGTATGGCTGACAGAATCATGGGCAGCGGAGCCTCCGGAACTTCGAGGCTCGATACGATCTCCTACTATAACGACTCCGAACCTAATTGGGACGAACGGCCCTATTTCACCAAGGTAGAAGAAAAGCGAGGCCGTACGGGCTGTCACATCGATGTGTCTTCGCAACAATCCTTTGAGCTCGATTTTGGCCGGTTTGCATCGACGCCCGCCGCGGGACATCGCCATGCCATGGTTACCGACCGGGTCACCGAGTGCATGACTTCACAGGGGAACCGTGTCCTTCTGTCTGGAATTGGCGGTGACGAGGTCACGGGCGGCGTACCAACGCCGATTCCGGAACTCGCGGATCTACTGGCAAACGCCCGATTCAGGGCGCTCGCTCATGGATTGAAAATCTGGGCTTTGAATAAAAGAAAACCGTGGATCCATCTCCTTTCTGAAACCGTTCGGGAGTTCCTCCCTTCGGCTATCGTCGGGATCGTGAAACACAGACGGCCGGAGCCGTGGCTCCATCCGAACTTCGTCAAGCGCTATGGAGCAGCTTTATCGGGGTACGAATCCAGACTAAGTCTGTTCGGTCCTCCGCCAAGTTTTCAGGACAATTTGTCTACGCTGAACGTTCTGCGAAGGCACCTCGCGTGCTCTACGCTGAGTTCCTCCCCTCTCTGTGAAACGCGCTATCCGTACCTCGACCGCAGTCTGCTCGAATTCATGTATGCAATCCCGCGCGAACAAATTTTGCGTCCAGGTCAGCGCCGTTCCTTAATGCGCCGCGCACTCCTCGGAATTGTGCCCGGTGAGATTCTGAACAGAAAGCGGAAGGCGTACGTCGTCCGCGCGCCGATCGCAGCCATCTCGGCTGAATGGGCCAGCTTGGCCGAGATCACCCAACACATGATCAGCGACTCTCTCGGTATCGTCGACTCCAGAGGCATTTCGGAAGCCTTGCAAAACGCTCGGCACGGCCGAGAGACTCCAATCGTTCCGCTGATGCGCGCTTTGGGCATCGAGATTTGGCTCAGAAATGCGAGCCATTGGAACGTATTGAAAGAGCCGCCTGTCGACCACGACGCCTCTGCCCCCGCTTCTATCCGGAGCCGTGTTTTCGGCTAGAGCGGCGGAAAAAAAGATTCAATCCACGAGGATTGAATGCACGTAAATCTAAGGAGGAACCTTCAATGAAATACAGCAAACCGGAAGTTACAGTATTGGAGAACGCAATGAGCGCGATTCAGAACCATGCAAAGAAACCTGGCGCGCTCTTTTCCGACAATTTGATCGTCCCGTTTGTCGGCACCACGATGGCATATCAAGCGGACGAATAGCCGACTGCGGTGGCGCTCGATGCCGTCGGGCGCCACCGCCTTCCGCGGTTTATCTGCGATCGATCGAGTATGAGTCGAGAGCGAATGATCGAGTCCGCCGTTTTCAAGGTCCGCATCTCAATTTTGTCGCGGTGCAAAAATCCTCAGTTTCATTTTAAGAATAACGAGCCGGCCGCTCTTTGGACCGCTTTCCTCGGAGAGATGGAAGACAAGATGGCAGGGCAAAGTTGCGCTTCGCGGGGCCAGCGAGGCATTATCCGAAGACCAAGGAATTTTCAAGTACTCCGATCCCTGGGATCCTGTTGAAACTGCATTCGCCAACTTAACGCTTCCAAAATCCGAGCTTGCGCTTTCAATTTGAAGGTATAGCGGATTCGCGATAGCGACCAAACTGTTGTTCCGGATTGAGACGTCGACTGTTATCGACTTCGTTTCTCGATCTAAGCGTTGTTCGCCGCCATATAGCACGTGGACCCGATCCGTAATATCCGAAAGAGCAGGGACTGGCGGATTGCTTTGCGCCTGAGCTATTTCGCCAATGTGTATTCTCGCGGTTCGCAACTCCCCGAATCCATCTCCCAACGTAGACCAAAGCGCATGCATGGTGCCATCCGGCGAAGCCGTTATCCCCACTCTTGACTGAAAGTCTCTAAGACTGAGGAGTTCCACGGAAGCCGATTGCCCGACTTCCGGCTGTTGAATAAATGTTGCTAGATCTCCGGAGGATTGCTTCTCCAGCGAATCTAGATTTAGACACGGAGAGAGATTGACTGTGTTATCTAACTTCGCGCCATCGTGCGAGAGCGAGAAGTACCAGCAGTCGGGCGAGTATTCTCGTTTGCCCCGCCAAAGAACACCGATCACGCCGTCGCGATTCACCGTAAGGATTGGAAAGTACCTCGAATCGCGAGACTCGCCTTCGACCGAAAGTTCGCGAGGCGAGCTCCAACTCCGACCGGCGTCATGCGAACTAACGAGCATGAGTCCGCAGTGTCCGTAGACCACATCGTTGTAGGCGACATACAGTAGATCGTGAACTCTATCGTATGCGAGCGAGTTCGAAAGAGAAGGAGGGCATGCCGGCGGCGTCACTCCAAGATTCGGGGCGGCAACGATAATGGGTTGCGACGCTCGATCGGATGCCATGCGAACTACTCCAATTTCAATGGGGTCCTTCCCGCTGGCCGTCGGCGCTTCCGTGCGAGCTTCGTACAGCACGACTAAGGAGCCGTCGTCTAACACAACTGAAGAACTCGGATAAACGCCCTGGTAGTTCCTTACCGCCATCCCCGGAACTATTCGACGGCCGCTTGCCGTCGTGCCATCGTCGGATACCGTGAAGAAATCCAACGTGCTGCCGAGTTTTTTCGCTGAGCTGTACTCGGAATCGCCATTGTAAAAAACGTATAGTTGCTGGCCCGGACTGACCGACGACGGGACGACTGCCGAGGTAGAAAAATCCGCCCACCCGGTCTTTGTGGTCTCGGTCCAAGTCTCGCCGCCATCGGGTGACCTAAAGATCCGTGTAGTCCCGAGTGCGTGATGGGGTTCTCCATCGACGACTTTGGACGCCTCCGAAACAAAATAGGCCACGTGTCGATGGCCAAAAGCGCAGGAGTGCTCCGTTACCCAACCACTGCTCCGATCTTCCAGCGCACTCTTCCAGCTATTGCCTCCGTCGTGAGAGACATACACAACGCCGTAATACGCGTTGTCTTGAAAGCTATGTTTGGTTCCACAGACAATTAAATTTTCGCTGTCTTCGGGGTCGGCTTTCATTTCATACCAGTTCAGGAGACTTCCCGCCGGTTCAGTCACCGGGACATTCCGTTCCACAATCAATCCCCCGCCAATCGGCGATGCGCTATCGCACGATCCAGCGACCAGAAAACACGAGATAATTAGGCTCGCAGTACGGATATGCGAAAGCCACCATTCGCCGCCTATTTTTGGGTTTCCGATGAAGATTTTCACGGCGAGTGGCTCGCTCAACTAGAAAGCGAGCTTCAGAGAGAGTTGAAGCGATCTTGGGCCGCCTTCTTGAAATAGCGGATTCAAACCTCCCAGAGCCGCGTTCAACATCGTCCCCGATATCAAGCAGGCTGGCCCACAATCGAGCGAAGCGGCGGGATTTGAGAAGTTTGGATGGTTCAATATATTAAATGCGTCGGCCCGAAACTGAAGGTTCAGCCGTTCGGTGAGCGAAAATTTACGGCCGATCGAGAGGTCAACCTGAGTCAGCCCAAACCCTGGAATGTCGTTGCGCCCTTCGGTGCCCTGGCGAATAGTCGATGGAATCGAAAAGGCGTTCGGATTCAGCCCCTTCCCGCCGGGACATAGTTGCCCTGCCACGAGTACCCCCAACGTTTGGAACGTCGATGTACACTGCGATCCATTTAAATAAAGTGGCTGTCCCGGAACACGGTCGGGGCGGGATGTAGCGAATCCTCCTGGGTCTGGGGATTCGAACCGGAGCGTTGCATTAAACGGGAAGCCTGTCCGGGACACAATCACGGTGTTTACAGACCAATCCTTGGTCATACGAAAGAGCGCATTGTGGCTAGATACTCCGGGGATCGCGTAAGTGATGGCTCCGGAAAAGCTCTGCCGAGCATCGAAATCGGAAGATGTATAGTCACTATTGGCCGAGATGACGGTATTTGAAAGCCCGGCAACCACATCGTTCGACGCATTATCGAGCGAGTGCGACCAAGTGTAGTTCAGTAAAGCTTGTAAGCGCGAGGATAGAGGCCGCCGATACTGCAATTGAAGTGCGTTGTAATTCGAGAAGGCATCTTCTCGCCAGAGCAGAAAATCACCGGCGAAGTTGGAGTTAGGCTGAAATAGTGCCTCCTGTCTCAGAAGATTTCGCCCGGCTTGTCCTACGTACGTCGCGGATATCGCCTGACGTCCGCCAAAAGACTTCTCGACAGCCACATTCCACTGGTACGAGCGAGGAAGCTTCAGATCAGGCGAATACCCTACGACTCCGTTAGGGAAAGGCGGCTGGAGCGAAAGCGTCGCTAGAAAAGGAACTGGGTTAGCTAGAGGAAGCGGTACGTTGACCAGATTTCCATTTGCGGAATTTGGGAAACTGAGCCCGAGCGCCGAGGCCTCACCGACTCCAAGATCGTAAAATACTCCCCCACCGGCGCGAACGACGAAATCTCCCTTCTCCGTCAAGCTGTAGGCGACCCCGACGCGAGGAGCAAAGTTGCCGTAGGTGGTCTTCCACAATCCAGTACCCGCAGGAGCGAGCGCAAGCTCCGCGGGATTGTTGACATTCGACCAAGCGGCCAACGTCGTTGCGCCGCGCGGCGAAGGGGCTGGACTCAGCTCCCATCGTAGGCCGTACGTCAAAGTGAGCCTCGGAGTCGCTCTCCAAGCGTCCTGAGCGTATAGAGAAAATGCCTGCGCCAAGAATTGCGATTCCTTCGCCGCCGCAGGCTCTAAGGTCGCCTCCCCCGAAGATATGAAGTCTTGCACCGAGGTTGCGAAAAATCTGAGGAAATTCTCGTAGGGGTTTATCCGCAGGAAAATAGCTCGGTAATCCGCACCGAATTTCAGCTGGTGGGTACCGACGCTCCACGATAAGTCGTCTACGAAATTTAATTGCTTAGTCTCGTTCGCCGTCTGCCGGCCGATGAAATACAAACTATCGGTATCGAATGTCAAAAAAAATGCGCCGTTGTTCGCCACAGGCAAGGTGCCGAGCAACAAGCTGGGAGGAATGGGGGTCGCGCCGCCGAACGAATCCAGGCTATAGGAAGTTCCGGAGCTTTGCGTGGAGTAGTTTCCTCTCAGGGCATTCGATATTCGCGGGCTCAATAGCATATTCACGCCCACGGTCGTCGTTTCGGTATTCACTCGCACGTCCTCAGGGTTGCTAGGAATGCTTGTGTTCAAATTTGTTATTGCGGACGGGGCGTTGTTGTAACGACCGAAAATCGAGAAGCGATCGTTGAAAGTATGGTCGACGCGGATACTCCCCGCGTCGAGTGTGGCACGGTTTGAATCGCTAGCCGTTAGCGGAGCGATAAAGGCAGTCGGCGATGTCGGCGGACCGTTGGGCTGTGGATAGGCGTTCAGAAAAGGCAAAAGTGCCGCGGAAGCTTGCATTCGGGCAAATGTGGATGGAACTTGAATCACTGCGGTTTGAGGCTGCTCTAACCGCGCGCCTTCATAGGAAACAAAGAAGAAGGTCTGGTCCTTCCAGATCGGCCCACCCATGTATCCCCCGAAATCGTTGTGGTGTTCGGCAGCCCTCGGGGTGGGCGGAATGCGCGCGTCGTTAAACCAGTCGTTTGCATCCATCACGGTATTGCGAAAGTATTCGTACACACCTCCATGAAAATCGTTCGTTCCCGAACGTGTCGTGAGTATGACCTGTCCACCGGGAGAGCGCCCGAACTCCGGCGCAAACGACGAAGTCTCGATACGGAATTCTTGCAATGCCTCGACGGAAACCAAGCTGCTTGTTCCGCCGAGAGCGCTGAACGCTTGCGCCGTGCCCGTTCCCGATCCTCCCGGCGACAAAGTTGAACTGACGCCGAAGTTCGCCGAGACTCCATCGACCGTGAAATTATTCGCGTCCGTCCGCTGACCCGCAATGCTGAACTGTCCGGGGAATGAACCGTTCGGAGGAACCGGTGCAATAACCACGCCCGGTGTCAACTGCAGGAGCGTGTTAAAGCTCCGGCCATTCAACGGCAACTCCTCGACAAAGTCGCGATCGATTACTGTGCTGACGGAAGCCGACTGTGTGTTTACCAGCGGAGCGCCGCCTTCCACCGTAATCGTCTCGGAAGCGGCGCCGAGGGGCAGCGTGAAGTTGATTGCTAGAGCGTCCTGAACGTTCAGCACGATATCGGGTTTGACGAGCGTCTTAAATCCGATCTTGGAAACTTGAAGCCGATATTGTCCCGGCTGGAGATTGGGTACAACGTAGATTCCCTCGCTGTTCGTTTTGTTGGAGTACTGCACCCGAGTTGCGTCATTGACAATCGTGACCTCGGCATCGACGATCACTCTGCCCGAAGGGTCAAGCACAAGGCCGCTGATTGTTCCATTTGGGGCCTGCGCACACAGGGAGGAAATGAAAAACAAAGTCACGACGAAACTAAAAGCGAGCTGACTCACACGCACGTAGCATCTCCTGTCGCCGACAGATTCGGACGCACTCTTTCGGTCTACGCAGGAGAATTCGCAGATGTACCATCTGAACTTCATGAGAAAGTCTAGCCAACTCCGAATTCCCGGCGGAAGCCAGAATTACGGATGGTTCGGATCGACTTTTAGGTAAGCGAAGAGGAGGGGCTTACCGCTTGGCTTGTGACTTCCGCCGTTCGGCTCTACCGTCACGAAGACGGCATCGATCTGTTCGAGCGTCCGTGGGTTGTCAAACTTGAGAACCCAGCGCTTCTTGGCGGCGTTGTCCTCATAAAAGATTCCCAGGTTTACCGTTTGTTCTTTGTCCGGACCGCGCCGGCCCCACGCCTGGAATGTGCTGGTGGTTTGGACTCCGATTTCCTGATTCAGATCGTAGGCGTAAAAAATCAGCGACCTCCCTTTCGTGTAGAAAACGCGGCCGTAGGGCTTCTGCGTCGCACCGTCGCGCGCTACGTCGTACACTTCGGCAATGTAGAGATCCCGAGCTCCCATCAAATCCCGGATGTCACGGTCGTGCGCAAGCAACTCTTCCTGCTTGTTGATCGTTTGTTCTCGCTCTCGAAGCTGACCGGAAAAATCCTTGATCTGCTCTTCAAAACTCGCGGCCCGGAGCTGCTCTTCTGATTTCTGTTGCCGCAGAGAGTCAAGTTCAGTTTCTACTTTCTGCAGCGACGCCTGAGCGGAATCCAGCTTTTGCAGCAGGCCAGTCCGTTCTTGCGACACTAATTGCTTCTGCGCTTCGTTACCTTGTATCGACTGCTCCAGACTTGCCTGGGAGCGCTTCATTTCGGTAAGCGATGCCAACTGTTGCTCCACCTGTCTTTGTAGGTCAGCGATGACCTTATCCCGCTCGGCGAGCTGCGCTTTCAGAACTACGCGTTCGTGCCCTACATCACTCATCTGCTGTTCGAGCGCGTCTGTTCGAGTCTCAGTCGCTGCCGGAGCAAACCGCACGACCTCGGGGCTGCGGCGCTTGCCAGCCTCATATGAATAGATTCCCAAAGCAACCGTCAGCAAAACACCGGCAGCGAGTGACACCCATACATAATTCCAATTAACGTGCGTGCGCTCATGGCCGTTCCGATGTGCAGCCATGAGCGCCCCATCCGGAACCTCTCGTCTCGTCTCGCCATCGACTCGCGCGCCTCTTGCGGTAACTATTTCGGGGATTTCGCTTGGAGCGCGGTTCGGATGCCCGGAAGGAATCCACGCCAACTCCGAAGACAACAGCGGCACGCCAACATTTGCAACCGCTTCAAATTCGTTCAGGGCCTGGAGGCATTCGGAGCAACCAGATAAGTGGTCCTGCAGCTTCTTCCGTTCTTCGTCACTCAGGCCTCCTGAAGTCGAGACCGCACAGAGCTCAAGAAACTCCTCATGCGGCCGCATCCTCGGCCCTTTCTTGGTCTCTCGATTTCCGCTGCCTTCCATACTGTTCAACTGCCCCGCACATTCGTCCCAAACATTTGCGTTCGCAGCTTGTCCAGCGCCCGGTAGTAATGATGTCTCACGTTTCCTAGAGGCTGTCCCAGCTTCGTACTGATCTCCGTCAGTGTATACCCTTCAAAGAAGTGTAAGCACAGAGTCTCCCGCTGATCCTCCGACAGAGCTTCCAGCACTTTCTCCAGACCATTACGCCCAAAGACTTCCTCTGCGGAATAATCGCTCTCCGTGGCCGTTATTCCGACCACCATTTCTGCCTCACGTTGGATTTGTGCTCGCGAATAGAATTGACGCGTGGTCAAGTATCGGCGGCGCTCGATCGCTCTGTGGTAGACCATCTGGACAATCCACGACCGCGCTGAACTCTTTGAGCTGTCAAAAATCCCACACTTGCGCTGAATGAATAAGAACAGATCCTGAGATAGGTCTTCCGCCTCAGCAGAATCCCGTAGGATGCGCGCAGCGACACTGCGGACAAGTCGAGCATACCGCTCGAAAAGAGAAGCAAGCGCCTCCTTGTCCCCCAAGCAGACACGTTCAATCAGCACCTCATCTGCTATCTCTCCCGAGCCCGAAGAGGCCGCCACAACTGTCTCTCTAACGTGGGATCTGCAACTCCCTCCCCAAAAAGCGGGTAACCGACTTGTGACAGGCGTACTCACAACGCCGCTCTCTTACAAGAAAACCAAGACTTTCGTAGCGGATAAATGAGGAATGCATTCCGTGGGAATTCATTCCTCAATGTAGGACGCTTGTCTCCGTTATGGTGGCTCGTGGCAAACACGTTCAGCCTCTGTTGGGAGCCGAGAAGGCTTTCGGACAGGCTTTTCGGGCGATCCGGGAAGAAAAGGGAATCTCACAGGAACAAGTTAGTCTGAGGGCAGAACTCGACCGTACAACGGTGAGCTTGATAGAACGAGGTTTGGTGAGCGCGAAGTTGGGAACTATCGTGAAAATGTGCAAAGCAATCAGGGCCTTCCCGTCCGACGTCATGCGCCGAATGGAAAAATCACGTTTCTACCGCTGATTTACCCCTAATAGAGCCTATTGTCAACTAAAAAGGCCTCTGACAGAGCGTTTTTCTTATGACTTCCTACCGCTATTGTCAGCGTTGGTGATGCTTCAATGAATGCAGCGGAACAATTCGGCAGTCGTCTGCGCGCTATCCGGAAATCTCACAAACTAAAAATTGGGCAACTTGCTGACCGTGTTGATATTGGCGTCAAGCATCTTGGCAGGTTGGAGCGCGGCGAGAAGCACCCCTCATTCGAACTAATCATTGCTTTGGCTCAGGCAATGAACGTGTCGCCCGCCACATTCTTTGAATTCGATTCCACTCAATCCGATCCCAAGATTCTGAGAAAACAGCTGGATCAACTCTTGGCAGATCGAGACGCTAAGCAACTTCACCAAGTCCAACGGCTCCTCAGGACCTTTTTCGACTCTTAAATCCATCCATTTACCGGTCGTTCGTTCTGCGATCGCGGAGACCCCCCCAAATCTGGCTGCTTCTACATGGTCAAGTTCCCGAAGACTTCGCTGAACTTAGCTAAACGGTGGTACAAAAGTCTTCACAACTGCGTAGGCTAAGAGGCCGCAGATTTGGCATCGGACTGCCCGGGAACCAAGGCCCATGCCCCGAATAGAGATTCGAAACAACTTCACAGCAATTCAGACTCAAGACACCCCTGGTCGGACGCCCGACCGAACTCAGAAACTCCGCAGTTGGCCCAGCACCGAGGCTTACAATCCGAACCGAATCGGTCGTGATTGCAGGGGAATCTCTCGCAGGTTAGAGATGCAGGTGAAATCGTTCACGTACGAAAAGAGTTGGTACGGAACCTATTACCGGCAAAGATTCTTTAGCATGGAGCGAATGGACAAACACATTGCCAAGATGTTGAGCCAAGGGTGGAAAATCCTGACGCAGACGGCGCACTCAGGAGAAGGAAGAGGCTTCCGACCGTTTGCTAAACGCGATACCATCACGATCTCGTTTCAGAGACCGTGACCCTTAATGGCCCCCAAGAAGAAGAGCCGTGGATTTGGCAAAGATCGGCGCCGCAAGCATCACCACTGGCTGGCTACCATCTACTACCACGACGGTGAGAATTTCGCCCGTGTATACATCGACCGCGATAAGGCAAAACGATTCGCGGCACGACAAATGAAATCGCCGATTGTGGCCAGGACCAGGGTAACCGAGCTTTTGTGAGTGCAAAGGCATGACGACATCGCGTTCAGTCGCTTCTACGATCAACCCGCGACGCTGGATGCGCGCCGGCTCAGTGCTCATTTCCTTCGCAGCCGTTGCTCTTCTTGTTGCCGCGTTCGGAGCGAAGTTCTACAGTCGTTCACTCTCTTCGATTCTTCTCGCACTTGTCCTCATCGCTCTTTGCACGGCCATTGCTCTCCACGTCCGATTTCTCATTCTCGCTCGTCGCGAGCACCGCGAAACATCAAGCGCCCTGGATGCCACTGAACGTGAGTTCAAATCGATCTTTGACAATGCCCTCGACTGCATCTTGATTCTCGACGACCGAGGAACTTGTCTTGAAGCAAACCCGGCTGCACAGACACTCTTTGGCGCGCGATACCACGAACTCGTCGGTCAGCCGATCGCAGCCTTCTATGCGGGGGGGGGAGATTTCAACAAGACTTGGAAGAGCTTCCTCTACCGAAAGTACGAACACGGTGAAACAAAACTCTCCAAAAAGAACGGCCCCACAATCTTCGTCGAATACACCGCCAAAGCGGATTATCTGCCCGGAAAACACGTCGCGATTTTACGGGACATCACCCGCAGAAAAGAAACGGAAGCCGCACTAAGCGAAAGCGAACAACGATTCCAACAAATGGCCGCTAACATCCAAGAGATTTTTTGGATGCTCGATGCAGACACAAAAGAGGTCATCTACGTCAACCAAGCGTTTGAAACGATCACCGGCCGTTCGCGTGATGCCCTCCGCGAAAACCCCACATCGTATCAGGAACTGTTTCACCCCGAAGATCGTGTCCGCGCTCTGACTCGACTAGAACAGGCAGTTCAAACCGGACAATTGGATGAAGAATTCCGAATCATTAGACCTGACCACGCGACCCGCTGGGTGTGGGCTCGCGGCTTTCCCGTCCGGAATTCTACCGGCGTGGTTCATCGACTTGTCGGAACGGCTCAGGACATCACAGCACGGAAATCAGCCGAGGAACAGATGGCGAGAAGCCTCGCGATGGCGGAGTCGGCTGGAGCCGAAGCCGATGCATTCCGAAAAACGACACTCGCTCTTACGCAGAACCTCAGTATGGACTACGTTCTAGACACTCTACTCCAGTCAATTCTCAAACTGATCCCCTGTGAGTCCGCGCGCGTACTGCTTTTGGAAACCGACGCGCGACTCTTCCTCGCCCGCGAAGTCCAACGCTATGAATCAAACCGGCACGCACCAAAATGCGCGAGCACGTGGGCTGCGGGGGATAATCATTTCCTGATGCAGGTTCTGGCTTCCAGGAATAGTCTGCTCATACGCGACACCAGCGAAGAAAAAGATTGGGCGGAATTCAAAGGGAATTCCCATTTTCGATCGTGGCTCTGCGTGCCGCTCACAGCATCGCAAAGCGTGCTCGGACTGCTATCGCTCGGCGATACTCAGGCGCAGACGTTCACCCCTGAACATTTGCGTCTTGCTAAGTCCCTTGCCATTCCCGCTGCTGTAGCCATCCAGAATGCACGCCTCTACGAACGAGCGGAGATTTATGGCGCAGAATTGGAGCGCCGGCTCACCGATCTCCAACAGACACAGCAAGCCCTACGAGAAGCACAACAGGGCCGCACGCTCTCAGAAGAAAGATTCTCAAAAGTTTTCCGGTCGAGTCCCATCGCATTTTCTATCACGACCGTGGCCGAAGGTCGCTTCATCGACGTAAACGAAGCGTTTGAGCGGAGGTACGGCTTTTCCAGTAACGAAGTCCTTGGCCGCACAGCCTTTGACATCGGTGTTTGGGACAATCCGTCTGAACGTTCCCACATGCTGGACGAAATCCGTAAGCACGGTCAGGTCAGGAACCGCATTACGCGCTTTCGGACACGTTCTGGTGAATTGCTAGACACAATCTGTTCTGCCGACATCATCGAACTCGAAGGCCAGCAGTGCCTTCTGGCAGTTTCCGAAGACCTCCCCGATCGCACGAACCTGCAAATATCGTTAGATCGCAAGGCCGCTGCTGCCAAATAGTTGTCCTGTCGGGTCATCGTCGAGAGACCATGACTGCACCCCTCACTCGTGCCGCGGAATCGCGAGGTGCTAGCTCTGCCATGGAGCGTCCACACAATAGTTTCCGATTGGCCGACCACCCGGAAGGTGCGCAGCCACTCAACACAAGCGCTTCTCGGTACTGATTTCCGCCGGAGTCGTCCGGTCGCTGGCCCTAGGACTGTTATCGGTCGAGCCGCACCCGAAGGCGCCGCGCACGTTCGCGGAATGCGTCCTCGCCACCCTCCAGGATATCGCACACCTGTGTGCGAATATTCACGTCTTCGAGGCCACCAGCGACGTAGGTAATTGGAGGTAGACCTCCGGCCGGGTGCGCCCCTACGCTGGCGATGATGATCTGATCTGCGTCCGTATTGATCACCAGATTAGCATTGTGGGTGACCATTATCACTTGGCGTTTCGTCTTGGCCGTGATGAACAACGGAACAAGTTCATCAAACACCGATTTAGGATCCAGGTTTTCTTCTGGCTGATCGATTATCAACGGACGATCATCGGCATCGTCGAGCGCAAGGTATAGCAATAGCAATACGATGCCACGCGTACCGGGCGATAGGTTGCGAATGTCGACGCCGTCGTAGGCGATCTCATATCGAACAGTGATGTGATCCGTCCTGAACAACCACTGTGCGAACTGCTTCAACCAGGCACGGAATTCCAGCTTCTGTGTAGGGTCATAAGGTGCGTGCTTAAGTAGGTTCTTCCAATACTTCGTGATGAAATTAGCCATTGCCGCCTGAACGTCGACCGCGCTCCCGGTTTCCCAAGCCAGCTTGAGTTCAGAGTTCACCAGCGCAGTCAGCGAACCGCGGCCGTAAAAGGGTCCGCTCTTGCGGCAGTCTATGAGTTCGTTTTCAGCGAACTCGGCCCAGCTGTTCGCGTCGACAACGCGAGAAACGGAAAAGCTAAGTTTGTGTAATGTGCCCGATGAATTGGCGATACGCAACATCAGTGGCGCATACAGGGCTACTAGTACGTTCTGTTCGCTAATGATCGCGTCGAACACTCGGGCGTAAGTGGCTTCGCGCTCAGTGTGAAGAGCTTTTCGGCGTGCGGTCGCATCTTGGGCATCCGTCAGACGTGCTTCAAGTGCTTTAAGCGCGTTGCTCTCTTGAGCAATACGCAAAGAAAGTGCAGCATATTGATTGCGGATGTCCGTGTCCGCGCTAATGAACTGTTCGAGCCGCGCCATTTCAGCTTTGATGGTTGCGAGCTTGACCGTCGACAAATCTTCCCCAATGGCGATCAGCGGAACGTTTGGATCGCCCGCCGCTAGAGGCACACCGTTGATCGTTGCGATCTGTTGTTCTGCCCAAGCGATGTAGCCTGAGAGCGCTCTGTCAACGTCCCCCTTGTAGACAAGCAGGAATTGATCCCACTTCGCGGCGTCGAGTCCGCTGCCTGGGTAGCGCGCCTGTACTTGTCGCAGCATCTCGGGCGCTTTAGTTGCGCGCATGCTTCTCACCTCGTCTTGCATGGTGAGAAAGGTACGATGCTGGTTCCCGAAGCGCTGTATCTTCGCGTTGAGTGCCTGTGCGGCTTGGCTGAGTTCTGCATGACGGTTTGCTTCCGCTTGCGTGCCTCTGACAACTAGCTTGGCGAGGTCCGTGTTATACGCCGCGATCAAGCTTTGCTTCAGCGCGATCTGCTGGTTCAACGTGGCGACAAGAGTCTCCTTCTCTAATTCTTCTGCGATCCGTTCAGAAATAGAAGCGATCGCGTCGGCTTCACGCTCACGTGATTGCCGGAAGCGCATAGTCCGGGACTCAAGAAGCTCGGCGAAGCTCGTGGCGCCCTCGCGCTGACCTTCCGGGTGCGCCTCGAAGATGACGCGCTCAATCTCCTCGACCAGACCTTCGGAAGCTCCCTTCGAAGAACACAACTCCTCGACGAATTGCTGCGAGAGATACCGGACACGGGGATACGCAAATGGTGCATTTGCGTCATGGCCGTCCAGGGCGCGTGTGGTTGTACTGCCGCCACCCCATGTCAGCATCACCTTGGCGTTGCTGATTAGCGTCCGTGCTCGCAGCAAGAACGAAGGGCTAATATTCTCGTCAGCGTTCCCGTCCGCCCAAGAGATCGCATCGCTGCCAGCGGCAATTACATCGGTCAAGGCAGTCTTTCCCGATCCGCGCGCACCGACGATTGCGACCAGTCCGGAATTAAGAGGGAGCGTCGGCGTGACCGCCCAGGGCGCGTGGGTAATCTCGACCTGCGATATAGCTTGCGAGGGCAGAGCGCGGTGAGGCGGCTTTGCACCGACATAAGCGCGGTCACCCGGATCGATGCAGGCCTGACGGAGTGCGTCAAAAGTGAGCGCACCCTTGATCCAAGAAAAACGGTGATCATTTGGCTGGCCAGTTGCCAACAGGTCGTGTGCATCGCTGCCGTGAAGACAAGGCTTGCAGCCGTTGTAGCGCGCCCGGAGTTCATCAACGCTGACAGCGCGCCGGCCAAGCCAGAACTCGCGTTGTGCTTGACTGCTCGCGAAGATGATGTGCGAGAACTTCTCTATCTCTTGTCGCAGTGTCGCGTCAGCGGCCTGGCGCAGACCCGAAGTGCCGTCGTCGGCGCCACCCGCCACGGCGATGAGGATGTTCTTCCTCGCCCAATCGCTCTCATTGAAGACCCCCCGCAGCTGGTTGAAATTAACCTTGAATTGGATGGCGCCGTGCGCGAGGGCGGCGCGATCATCCGTTATTGTGGGATCGGCGCGCTTACCAAGTCGGATCAGCTCCTCGCGAGTACAGTCAAAGCAGTCGCCATACGCATTGAATTGAAGGCGCGTAAGGATGCGCCGGACCTCGACGAGATGATCTGGGTCTTCCGGGCTAACCAAGAGATGGAGGTTCACGAAGCCCGACCTCGCTGCCACATCGAGCCTCACCTCAATACTAGGGAAGATGAGCTGAACGTCGGGAAGACGCCCGACAGTATGTCGTCGAAGAACCTCTTCGTATGTGTCGGTGACGTAATAGTCTGTGACAGCAATGGCCTCAACCTTGGGGGTTAGCCCTTCTAGAGCGGTCAGGTAATTCGTCCAAGCGTCACGGCCTGTGAATTGGTTGTTGAGAACAGTTCCGGGCGCATGGATGTGGGGCTCCCAGCGCCGCCACTCCGATCCTCGATTTACCATCGTCCCCCTTTATAGCTCTCACCAATGCACCTTATTAACATCAGGTGTGCGCTAAGCGCGAATTCGCAAGCTTAGTCGGAAGCTCCAAACGGACCGGAAAGCTCATATTATGGATAAATTGCATGGTCAGCAATGTATCTATTTTGCATGATTAACGAAGGCTGCTGAGACCCGAGGAGCGACGGCCGATCACAACGATTTGTAAACGAGAAGTCGGCTTATCGGAATGTGAGAGTTTTCAGTGAGACGACTTGGGCCACATTACAAGGGCGCTGCTTATCGGGGCTTATCAAGTGACTATTTGATTTACGTAAAAGAATCTCAGGTATATAAAGTGTCCACTTGGATCGGCAGGGTCAGCACGCCCCACATCTGCGCGCAACCGTTACAACACGGAAAGGAGTCAACAGATGGCATGGAAGGCAAAATCAGCCAGGATCGCTCTGGAAAACCTGTTCATGGTGGGTGCCGTGGGCGCCTTCTTCGCTGCGCTAGCCAATGACATTCCCGTGGACGTACAAAGCCTGCACATCGTCACAGGCCGACCCATAAATTGGACTTACACGCTTGACCGCGGCGTTCGCTATGCGTATCTGCTTTGGTTTTTAGGGTACTTTTTCGTGTCCGATTTTCGCCGTGTGGAAGAGGAAAAGGACGCATTGTCTTACCCGAATAGCCCCTCGCCGTACGATGTCTTCTTCTATATTTCTCAGTCCGTATTCTCACTAGGGTGCCGCATTTTGTCTCGGATTGCTGGTTCCTCACGAGGGCTTTAAGGATGAAGACTATGGCTATGCGGCGCTGTCAGCCAACATCGCTATTGGCATCATCTGCGCTTTGTCCTTATTAGGTTATCGGAAAGTTGCATCGTCAATTGAACGTATCAACGTGCTCCGGCTTTCAGCCTTGGGCATAGCAATCATTTCCGGGTGCCTTGCATACGCTGCGCAGCAATCAGCATCTTTTGGCCTTTTGGTAACACTTAACCTGATGGCTGTCTTGTTATTGATCATACTGGCCGATCATGGCCGGCAGCGCCTTTGAGCAGTGGGTCGCGACTCGCATGCGGATTTCTCATGTCCCGATACGTCGGCTTGTAGGGAGCATCGATTCTGGGATGGATTACGGCATACTCGGAAACAACTATTGTGACCGTATAACGCGCCACAAGGAACCTGCCCGACTGGCGGCTCGCCTCTGCATAAGTTCCACGTGCGGGGCTCCTCACACCGAAATCACTGATTCCGGTACTTGACCCTTTCCTTCCGCCCATTTTCTTGGGCACGGCTTCGGGCTAATTCCTGCGCCCGGCAGCTTCGCGTCTTCTGCTTTCCCGGTTCCTCACCACAACATCCTGGGTCCCTCCGAGAATGCAGCCGCTAGCTTTGGGAGCAGAAGCCCTCGCCCTTGGGTGCCCCAAGAAAATGGGGCAGAAAAAGGAGAAATACCATGTACCTCAACTCAGTAACAATCGTCGGATTTGTTGGAGCGGACCCCGAGCAGCGTCAATCGCGCAATAACGGCGCAAACTTCACGGTTCTTTCGGTCGCCACGCAGCGATCCTGGAAGAACGCGCAGGACGAGTGGTCCTCGAAGACCGAGTGGCATCGCGTCTGCATCTTCCGGCCGCGACTCGCAGAATACGTCGCACAAGCGATCAAGAAAGGGTCGCACGTCCTCGTCGAGGGCAGCCTGATCAGCTCGACCTACGAACGCCCGAATGGCAAAGGCAAAAAAGCCACAACCATGAAGATCACCTCGTGGTCCATTCGCGCCGACGCCGTCCGCAAGCTCGATCGTGGCGAACCCGAACCGCAAGCGACCACTTCCGATTCGCAAGCTTCGGAGGAAGCCCCTGGAGCAACGGAGCACGCTCCCTTCTGACTCCGTGACGCACCGGGCCCCGGCGCTTTGCCGGGGCCCTTTTTTTATGCTGGCCGCGACTCCGACCAAACCCTACAAATCTTCCACAACGTCCGCACACCATAGCAGCATTCGTTCAGTGCACGCAGTCCGCTCTTCCGACCACGCGTGTGAGGGATTCGACCCCGCTCGAAGAACGTCAGGGCACGATTCCCGAAAACGCCAGGCGTCGTCCCCCGGCCGGCGTGAAACCAGAACCATGTCCTAGAACCTGAGAACAAGGTCATTCCCTTTATCGATCACAGACAGGGAACGACCTGAGACGCCGGAGCATCTCATGATGACCGCGTCCTACTGCGACTGTCTTATCTGCCGATTGGAAGCGAGCTTCATCGCCGAACTCAGCGATGACAGAAGCCACGAAGAATTTCGGTTATTTGCTGTTCTTAGCCCAATACTGGCCGCGTTTCCGACCGCGCTCGAACTCATCCGAAAACTTCACGACCACGACAATCATGAGCAGAATCCCTCTTCCGACGAAGTCCTTCTGGATCTTCTGAGGCGCAGGAGCGACACGCTGTTCCGCCCCATGTGGCAGCGGCTCTTACTGCTGGTCTTCATTCCGACCATTCATCGCACCACGAGCCAGATTGCCGCAACATTTCCTTCACTGACCCGCGATGACACGGCCCAGCACCTATTCGCCGTCCTTCTCGAATTCCTTCATTCCAAAGAACTGCGTTCCCGCCACTCGCACCTTGGATTTACCATCGCACGAAAGATGCGCCGGAGCGCATTCCGCTGGGCGATTCGCGAGTCGCACAGATCTTTGCGGGATGACACGGACGGAACTCCGACCGCGCTTCTTGAAATCGATGTGAGCGACGAGGATTCCCACGCCGACATCCTGTTACAGCAGTTTCTCGGCGACTGCCAGCGTAGGGGATGGCTTTCGTCCGAAGAACGGGATCTATTGACTCAGTTCAAGCTCGAAGGTATCTCCTGCCCGGAGTTGGCACGCCGCGGTGGCCATTCTGCCGTAGCGATCCGCCATCGCATCCAGCGCCTGCTCGAGCGACTCCGCCGCATTGCCCAGACATCCGGCAACGGGACACCCGAACAGCTTAGTCTCTTCCTTCCATGAGTGGCATTCCTTCGAGGATTGATTATTAGCCAGGCAGTAGGCATTTGTTTCGCGCACCCGAGTACTAGATTATAAATATTTCACTAGTACCCGGTCTGTTTTCATTTTCGCTGGCTGATAAGTATAGTGAGGGGAGTTCTCGCCGGTTAACTCCCGCGCACAGGGCGCAACCGATTCCATCGGTGGTTCGCTCCGTGTCGCGTACGGCCCTCTAGAGGGGACGGACGCGATTGTGGGACAACGCTGTACATGGAGCTAATGCTCCAAGTGTGCCTGGACGGGGGGAAGTTCAGGCACCGGCGATACAGCCGTCTCATCAATCGTCATTCGCTTTCCTTCCTGCAGCCGTAGCCGGGGACTCCCTCTCAACGGCTCATTTCCACGACTCGGAAGAGACAGGGAGAACCCGAACATGAAGCGATTTCTTTGCAAATATTTGCTCAGCTCTTGGCTGCGCTCGCCGCTGGTCACACTCGGCTTCACACTTTTCCTCGCCGCTCCCGTCTTCGCCCAAGGGAATTCCCCCTGGGAAAATGCCGTCAACGTTTTGATGACAGCCTTCACCAGCACCATCGCTCGCGGACTCTCGCTAGTTGCCATTGTCGTCGCCGGTCTGACCTTCGCGTTCGGTGAAGGCGGTTCGAAGCGCGTGCTTGCCGGCGTGCTCTTCGGCGTCGGCATGGCCATCGCAGCAGTGAATTTCCT
>Ga0182024_10004110_pt1 | contig 33910 bp, 20 predicted proteins | sample P32metaG_FD_120480 | JGI IMG/M metagenome (GOLD analysis project Ga0182024, IMG submission 120480) | Permafrost microbial communities from Stordalen Mire, Sweden - P3-2 metaG (Illumina Assembly) | ecosystem: Environmental > Terrestrial > Soil > Wetlands > Permafrost | place: Sweden: Stordalen... | reverse complement strand
GGGCGAGTAGCTCAATTGGATAGAGCACCGGCCTTCTAAGCCGGGGGTTGTGGGTTCGATCCCCGCCTCGCCTACCACTTAAATCGAAAATGCTCTAAGGCACAAGCAGAATCGGAGCTCGCCAAAAGTTAGCCTTTTTGGTTGCCGGGTCAAGAATTGTGACCTGGCAGTCGTACTGCCCTGGTTCGAGACCATTGACGCCGAGGTTGAACGTGAGGGGCATCGTGCCGAGCCGGCTTGCCGCGTTGGGGATGATCGCTGTGGGCGATGTCCCGAGAACCTGCTTGCCCTGGCGATAGAGGGTGACAAATGCGAACAGCGGCTGCCCGTCCGCATTGGCAGACGGCGGCGCTCCCTGCGCAGGCTGCTTGTAAGCCTGAAAGTAGACATAAATTTCGCGCGTGGTGCTGAAGACGCGAGTGACGCTCGGGATGAGCTTCTTGCCCTCCTGCACCAGCGGGTTGACGGAGTCTTCTTTCAGCCTGTCCTTGGCAGCGTCGTAGAGCGCCTGGTTCAACTCAACGCGCTGGCTGCTGAGCACAACGGAGCTGATGGGGATGCGCTTTTCTTCCTTGTTCAGGTTGGGGATGGTGAACGTGGTTTCATACGTGCCGATTCTGCCCGTCTCGTCGTCGCGGGCAAGAAACTTGATCATGTACTTGCCGGGCAGCAGCGTGAAGCCCGTGTCGTACTCGATGGGCCGATGGGCAAGCTCGGCGGCGGTTGCGTCAGACAGCTTGATGTTAACGTTATCGCGAACATTGGTGACGGTGCCGCCACCAACCAGGTCCTTGATTTCGCCCACGAAATCGATGAGTGTGTGTTCGGCGCCGCCGCGTTTGGCAAGAGCTAGCTCGCGCCCGGGAATCTTCACAATGATGGGCACATAATATTCGGCGCGGTTGAGCTGGAAGTGATCGACCTCCATGGCGATGGAGAGCTCGGTAATGGGATCTTCAAGCATCAGCGCATCTTCCAGTTGACGCTCTTTGTCGACCGTGGTGAAGTGACTAAACTCCTTGTCGGCATAGTAGCCCTCGCGATATGTGAGCTTGGCATCCATATTCTGCGTGAGAACGACTTTGACGCGCCGGAAGTGGCCGTTCTTGGCCGTGTTGGTGGCGTAGTAACCGATCAGGTAATAGTCGGAGATGGCATCCTGGGCTTGCACAATGCCGCGCGTCAGATCGTTGTTATCGAACAGAGCTTTGCCGCCCGTGTCGCCTGCCAGAGCGTAGAGTGTGTCTTGCGACTGCTGGAAGTTGCTGGTGTTGGCAAGGGCGGCAGCGCCGGTATAAATTCCGGAGTTGCCTGGCGATCCTTGCGTCGCATCGCCCAGCGGCGCAGCGGCAACCAGCCCGCGCGCGTCGATGGGCCAGAAGGACACGCCGGCTTTGATGGCCGAGTCAACGGTGGCGTGAAGCTGCGCCTGGTTATCGATGCCGTTGAGCCGCAATCCGCTGGCGAAGTAGATGAGCGATTTCTTCTCGTTCAACTGGCCAAGCATCTTGGCCGCGGTCTCAAGAGCCGAGAGCTGGCGATCGGTGTTGAAGACGTTGAACTCGCTGTCATCCTGACCAAAGGCCGCGCCGGTGTCTGCGCTGCTGGCGTCGTCTACGGTTTCCGCGTTGCCCTGACCCTCGCCCACAACCAGCGTCTCCAAAATGCTGAGCAGCTTATTTCGGTCGGCGGTAAAGTCTTGCAGAATATCGACCGAACCACCCTGGTAGCGCAGGATGGAAACCAGATCGACAGTCGTCATCTGGGTGCGGATGAACTGCTGTGCTGCCGTGAGGGCGCGGAGCTGGTCCGCCGGGTTCATCGCCGACATGTCGAAGTAAAGAGCCAGCAGGCGGCGATTCTTGTAGCGTTCGTTCTCCTCGGATTCAGGCGCGATCTGTGTGCGGGTGAGTTGCTTGTAGAGCTTGACATCTTCACTTGCCGAGGTCGAAGCCGGCAACGGCTTTGCCTGCGCGGCCAGGTCCTGGTGCTCGCAGATGCGCACCGTCTGCGCAACTCCATCTTCCGTAACAGCGAAATCCCTGGCGGTGAGCCCCTGAATTGCTTTCCCATCTTTGTCCTTGACCACAACAGCTTCGACGACCAGTTGCACTTTGAGTGAAAGAGTGAAGTTCTGCGGCGCATCGGCCGGTTTGTTCTGGCCGATCTGCTGCGCTCCTGCGGCAGCGGTGATCAAGAGAACAAAAAAGCCGGTGAGGGTTCGCATCGCTAGAACCTCAAGCTGACTGTGGCCTGCAGGCTGCGCATGGAATTGGCGCTTGCGGGCAAACCGAATTGCGTACTGTTGACGGTTGTAATCCATCCGGTGAAGACGGCGTGATTGAGAACGTTGGTTGCATCCACACGTGCAATCAGATTGAACTTCGTGGTTGGACGGAAGGTTCGCTCGAGCGATGAATCGAGGCTGAACTGGCTGGGGCCGGTGATCGAGTCTCTGGCCGCTGTTCCCCATTGCCCGGCGGCCGGCGACGTGTAAGCCGCGGCATTCAGGTGCACGCCCGCGCTGGATGTGTAAATGGGTACGCCGGTAAGGTCGGGGCGGATGGTGCCGGTGAATCCAGTGCCCGGAACAGCAGCCACGTAAACCGGAGTCTCAGGCATCCCGCTGCCCGCGGTGATTTGCGTTAGCAGGGTCCACTCCTTCAGCAGCCTGCCGCGCCAGCCGCTCATCAGCGTCCCGCCCTCGAGGCCCTGGCCTGTCGTGTATTGCACCTGCAGGTTGAGAAGGTGACGTTGGTCGAAGGTAGAAAGCGCGCGCTCAGCACGGAGGTCGAGCCAGTTCTGGGCAATCGACGCGTCGGGCGTAGCCGCCGGTGCGGAGTCGCTCGGTCCCTGCGTTGGAGAGGTGGCCGCAACGTGGCCTTGGCCGCCGAGGAATGAGTCGTCGTCAATCGACTTCGAATAGGTGTAAAGCATTGTCGCCGTGAATCCCGCGCGAAGCCTGCGGCGCAGTTGCACTTGCCCCGATTCGCGCGTCGAGTCTCCGCCTGAGGTTCGATACTCGAAGCCCAGCGGGCACCCGGTGCATGGGTTGCCTGCGCCAATGGGATACGTGTTGGGCAGAAACTCCTGTACGCCTCGTGTGCCTTTGATGCCTAGATAGGTTGCGGTGAACTGCATTGCGGCGGGCAGATCGCGCTGCACGGACAAGTGCCAGATCTGCGCATAGCCCACTCGGAAGTTTGGATCGATTGCATACGTGTCTGCACTCACCGACGAGCAGGGCATGAACCCGTCGCCGAGGGTAAGCGGACAGGTTGCGCTGTTCTCGACGCTCAGGCTTGTCGATAGCGGTGCCTGCTGCGCGAGTTGCTGCGCGGAACCGAAGTAGACGGAGGTGTCGTGATAAATGCCGTACCCTGCCCGCACTACGACAGTCGACGCCGGGAGGGGCCGCCAGGACACACCGATGCGCGGCTCGAGGCCCAGCTTGTCCGGGCGGACGAGCGAGCTGGGATAGTGCATGCCGGTGAGAGGACCCACTGGAGCGCTGGCAAGCACGGGCGCTGCCGCCGCGAAGTCCGGCGTGATGTCGAGATTAACCAGCCGTCCGTAGAGCTCTGTCATCGGCGCACCATACTCCCAGCGCGCTCCCGCGTTGATGGTAAGCGAAGAAAGAACGCGCCAGTCGTCCTGAGCGTATGCGTCGTAAACCGGCTGACGGAAATACTTGTCCGCATTGCCGAAAGCAAGGGAGCTGGTGTCGGGAATACCGATCAAAAAATCGGCAAGATCGGAACCGCTGCTTTGGGAGCTAGTGGCTGAACCCGCTGTAGCCGCACCCGTAAAGGCAAAAATTCCGCGCGGGTCCTGCTCATAGAAATCGTTGTAATCCTGTTTGCGAAAATCTCCGCCCGCAGTGACGTTGTGATGACGGCGATAAATGCCGGCCGAAGCAGAGACCTCATCGGTACGGTTGCGATTGAACGCGCTATTGGCGTCGCTCAGGCTCGCGATTCCGCTGGAAAAATTCAGCGTGGGTGGGCCCCAGTCGGCCGGGTCCTGATCGTTGCCGTTGATCCCCGCCGCACCGGAGATGTTCTGGCGGCCTTCAAACTCCGGTACGACAAGCGTTCTGAGCCGGCTGAAGTGGTAGCTCGTTAAGAGAAACAGATGCTGGCTGAAACGGTGGGACCAGTTGATGTTGGCATTGATGCCCAGCGTGTCGGTCGTGTCGACAAATCCGAACAGGTTTACGCTGCCGGCTCTCGTGCTCTGCAGATTGAAGGCTCCGTAAAGCTGGTCCTTACGGCCCAGCGTCTTGTCCAGCCGCGTCTGCACCACGTCCTGATGGCTGTCGCTGAGTGCGGGCGCCTGGTAATTGTAGAGCGAAGTGCCGCTGATGTTCGGCGCGGGATAGAGTTGCAGCAGCGCCAGCGCCTGCGAACTCACCGGGACCAGGTTGCCTGGGAACGGCAGGCCTGTCGTGGGACTGTAGATACTCACCGGCTGGCCAAGAGGGTTCTTGAGGCCTGCGAGATTGCCCGTTCGCTCCGCCTCGGTGGGAACAAGCCCGGTCTCATCCTGTTCCGTCTGGTTGCGCGTCCACTGGTACGCGGCGAAGAAGTTCGGCCCGCGCGGCAACAAGCGAGGAATCTTGATTGGGCCGCCAATGGTCACCACGCCGGTCACAAGGTTGTAAAAGGGCTTGGAAATCTCCAGGCCGCTGAGCGAGTAAGCGCGTGCGTTGAGCGCGGAGTTTCCGAAGATGACCGCGAGCCCGCCGTTGTAAAGGCTCTTGCTGTTGGGTCTCCTGTTTCCAAAAGCGCGATCGAGCGAGTATTGGCTCGTGGCCGCGTTGTTCACACTGCCATTCACGAGGATGCCTTCGGACGAATCCTGATTCTGCTCCTCCGGCAGTTTTGGAATTTCAGCGGGCGCATTGGCAGCCGCAGCGGCTTCGGGCTTCTTCGCTCCAGGGGTGTTCAACACTGGCTGCGCGATTGCTGGAGCCTGCGTTAACTTTGTGCTCGCCATCAGTTGATCCGGCGGAAGCAGTTGTAACTCAAAGTTACCCGCGGTCATGTTCGGCGCAACTTTCACGTCGGCCTGGATCGCAGAGAAGCATTGCATCTCGACCTCGATCTTCCAATTGCCATCCGGCAGATCCTCGAAGTGAAAGACGCCCCCCTGGTCAGATGTAGTGGTGAGTTGCTTTGTTCCTCGCGTCGCAGTGATCGTAACTCCGGGCACAGGCAAGCCGCCGAAAGTGACCTGCCCGTGATACTCCGAGCCCGCGGCGGGGCGCGAGGCCAGCAGACCCACGAGAATGAGCATAAGCGAGATGGGTGCAGCGCACCGCCACGTCATCCGTTGACTCCAACCCTGCCTTAATTCGCCGAAGGCTCCTCGACATGGTCAATCATCAGAACATCCGCAGGCGCCTTGGTCGCATCGAGCTTCAACCCAATCTGCTCCTGGATAGCGGTATACAGATTTGGCGGCGCATCGGCAGCGTCTGTCGGCGGTGGTACCTTGGCGCCCATGCCGCCGAATTGCGAGTCGTCTGGCGTCCAGTTGAGCGTAAAGTCGAATCTCCCGGTCAGCCCGGTCTGATCCACCACTGGACGATCGAGCACGGCGTTCTGCATCAATCCAGTAAAGTCATTCATGGTCGCATTCCGCACGTTCAACTTGCCGAGTCCACGGAAAAACAGGCCAGGCAAGCCGTTGGGATCTGCTTCACTCTTGGTCAGCTTGTTTCCCGTCTTGGTTACGCTGAGCACATAGACCGAAAGCTCTTTGGTGTCGTGGTGAAAGCTGAGCTTGAAGCGGTCGGCAAGCATCTTCTGCACCATGGCCTTGAGTTGTTTGTCGCTGGGCTGGCCTTCGAGATCGGGTTGCGCGGTGATGTCAAACTTCTCGGTATCGGCCCATGGCGGAATCCCGATGATCTGTTTCGCATGCATTCCATACGCGAATGAAATAAGGAAGCTCAGCGGCGTGTTGACGGTCTCCATTCGACGCCCGGTCCAGATCAGCCTGCGGCCCTGTTCATCGGGCTTGGTCGGCTTGATCGTGGCTACCTCAAATGTCGGTTTTGCGTCGGCGGACATGGGAGGGATGGGCGGCGGAGGCTTTGGAATTGCCCACTCCGTTGCCGGCGTGGCGCGCGTGAACGTAAGGGGAAGTGCATTGCCGCCCTGTGTTGAACTACCCTCAATCGTGTTTCCATCCGCGCTCAGCTTACCTTCATACTTCAGGTCAAATGCTATGATGTTGTATTTTAGGGTCGTGCCATCCAACGTGATCCTGGTTACCGGAATGGGTTGGGCGCCCTGGTCGATGCTGTAGAAATCTGCCTTGTAGCCGCTGTCCGCCTTCGTGACCTTGAGAACCGTGCGCAGAGCCTGACCGCCGTGCAGCGTCCCTTGCCAGGTGGCCGCAATATCTGGCGCAGAGGCGGGCGCGGCGGATTGCGCGCGAAGATGACTGGCGCTCACAAGCCCAGAGACAAGCGGCAAAGCCACGACGAAAGCTACGGCCAGGTTACTCAGCATCTTCCTGCCGAAACTCAATTTGCTCGCAAAACATTCAGCTATCATGCAGACAATCCTTTCCTGATTGGAATCGGTAACCCCAGAGGTGCGGACCCTTCTCGTACGTCGAGCTTGCTTAGGATATACGGGTAAGACGTTGGCAGGGTCCCTTTGGTTCAACTTTTCCGCCCATTTTCTTGTCTGCCGATGCGCTCCTCGCGAGATCCGAATTTAGTTCGGAGAAGGCTGCTCGATGTGATCGATCACGAGCGATTCCACTTCACCTTTCGCACTCTTCAGCCGGAGGCCTAGCTGGTCTCGAACTAACGTGAATATTTGCGAATCCAATTCGGGTACTTCGGCTATGGCTGAGGAAGTTTGGGAGAGCCCGGGAAGCTCGATCCGGTACGTGATGTCGTATTTGCCGGTCAGACCCGTCTTGTCCTGAATGGGGCGGCCAGCCATATGCGACAGGAACGTGCTGAGGACTGGCATGGTCACGCCAAAAAGCATCGTCTGACCTGGGTTGGGTCCTTCAGCCACTATAGTGCCGCCAATGATCGCGCGTGCGCTAGGATACTTCTGCCGAATGTTGGCCAGTGCGGTCGTTTCAGAAGGCTTGAATTTCGGGCCGTTTTTGGTGACCGTCAACTCGAAGATGGGGTTCTCTTTCATCCCGTGGTGCACCGCAAGCCTGAAGCGTTCGGCCAGAATCGCCTGCAGCATAGCGCGAAGCATCGCAGGTTGCAGTGCGGGGTCCTTCCACTTGGGCAGATCGGCCTCAGATACCTTAGCATTGATGTCGTAGCGGGTTGACGAGAGCCATCCTGGTACGCCCGTAATCTGGTCGACGTTGAAGACAGCGGCGTCCCCACCTTGGGACGGAATGTACGCCGCTAGGATCGGTATCATCACTGTCAGGTTTCTTAGAACATAGCCGTCTGCCGTGGGTCCGAATTGAGGTGGGTCTTGCGGAGTCGGGATGGATTTGTCCTCGCGAACGGAGACAACGTCGAAAGTGAGAGGTTCACCGTCAGCGCCGAGGAGCGGGGCTGTTGCCATCGCTGAGGCGGCCTGGGCTCGCGCCAACACGGCCGTCTGACCCGCGTGGAAGATTCCGATCGCTGTGGGCGTGGCGATCACCACGAAGCATGCGGCGGCTAGCAGGATCTTCCGGCACATTCCCAACTGGCTCGCAACGCGCTCGCTCATGATGCGAATAATCCGCTTCTTCAGGTCCGATCCGCTCACGCCGGAGACGCATGTCAGCGGAGACTCCACATAAAATTTGCACACGTTGAGAATTCCCTCGGCATAGACTTCCGCCTCATTGCCCGCTTGCAGCACAGATTCATCGCATGCCAATTCGCGCTCTTCCACCAGGCGCGCCCTGATCCACCACACGAGGGGATGAAACCAGAACAGCGTCTCGACAACCATGTGGATCGCGAAGGTCAGGTTGTCACGCCGCCGCACATGGCACATCTCGTGCGCCACAATCGCATCCAGTTGAGCCGATGTCAGACGATTGCGGATGCCTTCCGGCAACACCATCACCGGTCTCAGGATTCCGACAACACCCGGTTCCAGCAACGACGATGCCCAGAGCACAGGAACCCCCGCTGGGATTGCGGCCGGCGATGCGGCGCGGACAGCGGCGCGGATTTGGCGCCACTTGCGCCACCATGAGAACGCGACAATACACGAGCGGAACGCCCAGACAGCAAGAAGAAGAAGGGGAACGATGTTGCTGCTGTGCGAAGCAACTGCGGCCCCCGTGGCGGCAAAGCTCTGCGTCTGCGGAAATGGCTGAGCGATCTGCTCCATCGCTGCTGCCAGCGCAGGACTTTTCATCGGGATTGCGGCCGTCGGACGAAGAGCTTCCCCGGCAGCAATGAACAGCGAGAATGGAAAGAGGAATTTCACTGAGGCAATCATCCACACCCAATAACGCGTCCGCGCGTGATTGTTGCGCAGACTCAACACCAGGAGCCAGGCGATCGCTGCCACAATGGTCGATTGCCAGAGATGGTTGACCAAAGAGGTGGTCCAGCCTTCGTTCCCCGCTGCCGGAAGCATCATGACAGCTTCTCCTTATCGCTGGAATTTGGATTCGCGGAACTTCGCCGCGAAAGATTTTCGAGGGTCTTCTCCGCATCCTTTACATCTTCGAGAGAAAGCTTGCCTGACTCGATCAAGTGCGCCATAACGGGCTGCGATCGTCCTCCAAAAATGGCCAGCAGATCGTCAATCAGCCGTCGCTGGGCAACATCGCGAGAGATCGCCGCGGCGAAGATGTGGAAGTTCCCAACCCGTTTCACACGCCGTACAATTTCCTTCGCTTCCATCCTGTACACAGTAGTTTGGACGGTCGTGTAGGCCGGCCTTTTCTTTGCCGGGAAGGACTCCAGAATCACCCGGATGGAGGAGTCTCCTTTGGACCAGAGCGTTTCCATGATCCGAAATTCGAGCTTCGAGAGCTTCGGGTTGGCCACTTCGCTCTCCTTATCGTGTATGTTTATTTACTACATATGTGGTAGATTGTCAATAGATTGTGCGTTCGCTCGATGGCGCTGTCCAGGCTGGATGTGTCTCCCAATGCAAATTGGCTGAGCAACACCCGATCAAATTTCCCCAAATTTGCCAACAGCCGCAGCAGGTCGCAGGGGCCCTCGCAGGACGCCCCGCCCCATTGCAACGGCCCTTTGGATTGTCAGGTGCTCTATCCGGCTTTGGGCTGAAAGATTTCCCTGAATCCCGAGTTGCGGCAGCAACTCGATGCAGCTATTCATAACGCAGCGCGATGATGGGATCGACGCGCGTCGCCCTTCGCGCAGGGATATAGCTTGCCGCAAGGGCTACGGTTGTAAGCACAATCGTGAGGCCCACAAACGTCAAAGGATCGGCGGGCGAAACGCCGTACAGGAGCCCCGCCATCAGGTGCGACACGATGAGCGCTGCAACAAGTCCCACGGTTGCGCCGGCAACTGCGAGCGTGATTCCCTTGCGCAGAACCATTCTCATGATGCTCTTCCTTTGCGCCCCGAGCGCGATGCGAACGCCAATTTCGCGCGTGCGCTCGCTCACGACATAGGAAATTGTTCCATAGATCCCAAGCCCGGCGAGCAATAACGCGGTCAGCGCGAAGAGCAAAACGGTTTCCATGGAGAATCGCCTCTGCGAGAGAGCGCCGGAGACTACATCGGGAAGCATTTTCGCTCCGAAGACGGGAAGCTCCCGGTCGACGGACTGCACCTGCCGCCGCACCTGCTCCGGAATTGCAGCCGGGTCAAGCCGCCCACGCAGGAAGATGGCCAAATCCTTGGCAGGCCGCTGATACACGCTCAAATAAATCTGCGGAACGCCCGCTTCCTCTAACGATTCGCTGCGAGCATTCGCAACAATGCCGACCACCGTCGTCCAGGAAGATTTCTCTGGGTTCAGTTTGAGATGCCTGCCCATCGGATCTTCATTCGGCCAATACTTCCGCGCCATGGCTTCGTTGATGACCGCGACCGGGGGCGTTGTTTCGACATCAGCGTCAGTAAACAGACGGCCGCGAAGCAGCGTCATGCCTAGAAGGCGAAAATATTCCGGCGACACGATGGATCCATCGATGATGGGAGCCTGCTTGCCCTGAGTCTCGTGGCCTTCGCGGATGAGCGGGTACGGATTGAGATCGTTGTGCCCATGCCCCAATGGAAGCGCCGCCAGATCGCCAACGGCAACTTCTTCCACTCCCGGCAGCGACCTGGCGCGACGAAGTATTTCGCGAAGCAACGTTGCCTCTTGCGTGGCGGTTCTATAGATGTCGGACTCGGGATTATTCGGCACCGGCAGCCAGGTCTGAACCGCAATGACATTCTGCGGGTTGAATCCGAGCCGCTCCTTGTATAGATTCCAGAAACTGCGAAGCAATAAACCCGCCGCAATCATCAGCACCAGAGAGAGCGCAAACTCCGAGACGACCAGTGCGCTGCGCGTGCGCGTTTGGGATCTGGATCCTTTTGAGCCCCGCCCTTCCTGGCGAAGCATATTGCTCGGATCGACAAGGCCCGCCTGCAAAGCGGGAGCCAGGCCGAAGATTGCGCCAGCGAAGACAGAGACGCCGAGAGCGAATAGCAAAACGCTCCAGCTAATGGATATCGCATTGAATCGCGGCATGCTGTCTGGCACCATGCGCAGCAGAATCCCCTTAAGGCAAAACAGAAGCGCTATCCCTGCTAAGCCGCCGAGCACCGAAAGGAGCAGGCTTTCGGTCAGCAGTTGCCGAACCAGCCGCGTTCTTGTGGCTCCGAGCGCCTGGCGAACCGCCATCTCGCGCCCTCTGGCGCTGGCCCGCGCAAGCTGCAGATTTGCTACGTTCACACAGCCGATCAGCAGGACCAATCCCACCGCGCCAAGAAGAAGGACCAGCGGCTGGCGAACATTGCCGACAAAGCTCTCGCTGAGCGGAACCAGACGCACCGTCCATGCGCTTTGCAGCGGATAATCTGCCGGAAATTGCTTCTGCAACGACGCAACAAGTGCGTCAAGACGGCTCTGCGCGGCCTCAATCGTCTGTCCTGGCTGCAGCCGGCCGATGGCTTCAAGACGCAACCGTGAGCTGCGCATCGGAGGCGGCGCCGGATCGCCGGCGAAACCAGCTCCCGCCCAAAGTTCGGTGTCCCTTTCTTCGCTTGTTCGACCTTGATCGCGAAAACCAGGCGGCATGACGCCGATAACACGATACGTATCGTTGTCGAGCCGCAAACTCTTGCCCAGAATGCCGGGGTCTGCCCCGAAAGCCCTTTTCCACAGCCCGTCGCTGATGACGACCTCGAGGTTGAATCCAGGCGTCTGATCCTGAGGATCGAATACTCGGCCTAATTGCGGTTTTACACCGAGGACCGCGAAATAGTTCGGCGTAACCGGCTTGAAAAAGATCCGCGCCGGTTGAGACGCGCCGGTCAGGTTCACTGACCCGGCGCCCTCAGCCGACACATATTGGAATATTCCGGAATGTTGCAGGTCCCACAATTCCGGCAAAGACAAGCCGACATCTCGCGCGCCTGCTCCGGGAAGATCGTCCTGAATGCGCACCAGTTGCTCCGGCTGCGGATATGGCAAAGGGTGCAAAAGCGTGGCATCGACGACGCTGAAAATCGAGGTCGTGGCTCCGATTCCTATAGCAACGGTCAGAATCGCGATAGATGCGAATCCTGGAGAATTTACCATCTGGCGAAACGAGTAGCGCAGATCCTGCAATAGACTTTCGGCGAACGGCAAGCTCTGCTCGTTGCGATAGCCTTCACGGACCGATTCAACCGCGCCGAACTTCAAGACTGCTCGACGGCGTGCCTCTCCCCGCGACATTCCGGCGCGAAGATTCTCCTCTGTTTGGAGAGCGAGATGTTCGTCCATCTCTTCGCGCAAGCGTTGGTCAGCGCGGCGCCTGCCCGCGAAATTCGCCAGACGCTCCAGAAACCGCCTCATGAATCTCATGACAAATCCTCCGCTTTTACTTCAAAGAAACGCGCGATGATCGCTGTCGTCTGCTCCCAATCGCGGGTCTCAGCCTGCAACTGCTTATGTCCGGCGCGCGTCAGCCGGTAAAAACGTGCCTTGCGGTTATTCTCCGAGGGGCCCCGCTCGGAGATAATAGAGCCTTCATGCTCCAGCTTCAGCAGTACGGGATAGAGGGTACCCTGGTTGACGGCAAGCAGATCTCCGCTGATCTGCTCAATGCGCCGGGCGATCCCATAGCCGTGCTGCGGACCGAGCACGTCGAGCGTTTTGAGGACCATCAGCGCCAGCGTTCCCTGCAAAACATCCGATTTTTCAGCCATCGATCCGACCTTTTGGTTGCCAACATGAACTATGACACACTTCCTTTGGGAAAGCAACAGGGCAATTGCCAGGGACTGAAAATACTTCGCAAGGAGCCCTGGCAGCGAGGAATGTGGACCCAAGGCTCGCTCGGCGTAACCGTGCCGAGAATTGAGATTCGCAATTCGACCTGGAGTATTCTAAAAAAGGCACATTCACACTGCCAGGTTGCATTTGGAGTTTGGAATGGGCAATTTTGTTCTCAATGTTAACGGCGCGCACCTCAGCGTCAGCGCCTCTTCTGAAGAGACCCTGCTTTCTGTCTTGCGCAACCGGCTGAATCTTACCGGGACCAAGTACGGCTGTGGGGAAGGCCAGTGCGGAGCCTGCACCGTTTTGGTCGACGGGCGGGAAACCCGTTCCTGCCTGGTTTCAGTGGAGTCGGCAGCCAATGCAAAGATCGTTACCATCGAGGGCCTGGAGCAGAACGGGAAGCTCAGCGCGGTTCAACAGGCCTTCCTTGACGAGGGCGCATTCCAATGCGGCTACTGCACCTCGGGGATGATTCTGGGTGCAACATCTCTTTTGAATGACCGGCACAATCCCACGGAAGCGCAAATTGTTCAGGCAATGGAGGGGCATATCTGCCGATGCGGCACCTATCCCCGCATCGTCGAAGCAGTCAAGCGAGCTTCGCGCTTGCTGGCCCAGGGGGCAAGCCGATGAACCATCGCACTGAGCCCGCAACTGAATTCGTCCCGAGCGTTTCGCCTGCCCGGCCCGGCATTTCCGAACTGGACCGTCGCGACTTTCTGAAAGTTCTGCGAGGTGGGTTGCTGATCTGCCTCACCCACACATCCTCGTGGGCGCAGGAGTCGGGCCAGGCATTCGGTCGCCACGAGCTTCCCAAGGAACTGAGCGCATGGCTGCACATTGCGGCCGATGGCCAGGTTAAGGTGTTTACGGGCAAGGTTGAGGTGGGACAAAACATACGTACCTCCCTGGCCCAACTGGTCGCCGACGAACTGAAGGTCCCTTTCGAGGTCATCACGATGGTGATGGGCGATACCGATCTCACTCCCTGGGATATGGGCACCTTTGGCAGCCGCACCACTCCAACCATGGGGCCGCAGTTGCGCACCATGGCCGCGGCCGCTCGCCAGATGCTGCTTGAAATTGCCGCGCAACGCTGGCGTGTGGCCCCGGCAAGTTTGACAGCCGCCGACGGCAAGGTCAACGATCCTCGGAATGTGCGGTCGCTCGCTTATGGCGAGCTCACACGCGGAGAAGAGCTTGTAAAAACTGTTTCGAGCGAAGAGAGCCTCACGCCTCCCGCGGAATGGAAGATCGCCGGAACCGCCGTTCCCAAAGCCGAAGGGCGCGACTTTGTTACAGGCAAACACAAGTTTCCCTCCGACACTACCCGCCCGGAGATGATGTTTGGCGCAGTGCTTCGTCCGGATGGGTTCAACGCGACACTTGCCTCGCTCGACGCCAGCGCGGCGGAAAAGCTTCCCGGAGTCAAGGTTGTGCGCGACGGCGATTTCATCGGACTGGTGGCCCCTGATGCTTTCGCCGCACAGCACGCCCTGTCAGCACTACAGGCAAAATGGAATGTGCCCTCGCAACCTTCGAATCAAGGGCTCTTCGCATATCTCAAGAACAACCCCGAGAGCAGTCGGGACGATGGCCCGCAACATGTCTCTGGTTCAGTCGCGCAGGCTATGGGCGGCGCGGAGCTGAAGCTGGAGGAGCAGTACACCGTCGCGTACATCGCTCACGCGCCTCTTGAGCCGCGCGCCGCCGTGGCCGAGTGGGCGGACGGCAAGCTGACCGTCTGGACCGGAACACAGCGCCCCTTCGGCGTTCGCGACGAACTCGTGGAGGCGTTTCACTTGTCTCCTTCCCAGGTGCGCGTGATCCACCCCGACATGGGCAGCGGTTATGGCGGCAAGCATACTGGCGAGGCGGCCATCGAAGCGGCTCGGTTGGCAAAAGCCGCCGGCAAGCCCGTCAAGGTTGTGTGGACGCGAAGCGAGGAGTTTACCTGGGCCTACCTCCGCCCTGCCGGCCTGATCGAGATCAAGGCCGGCGCGCAACGGAACGGGACCCTGGTCGCCTGGGAACATCACAACTACAATTCGGGTCCTGCCGCCATCGGCACTCCCTACAATGTGGCCAACCAGCTGATCCAATACCACGCGGCGAAATCTCCATTGCGCCAGGGCTCCTATCGCGGTCTTGCCTCAACCGCCAACCACTTCGCCCGCGAGTCGCACATGGACGGCATGGCCCATGTTGCGGGCATGGACCCGCTGGTGTTCCGTCTGAAGAACATGACCGACCCCAGGTTGCAGGAAGCATTTCAGGCGGCGGCCGGCAAGTTTGGATGGGGCCGCTTGAAGTCTACGCCCGATCGCAGTTTCGGCATTGCCGGCGGAGTGGATAAGGGGGGCTACGTCGCTACCTGCGCCGAGGTGGAGATCGATGCTGCAAGCAAGAAAGTGCGCATCCGGCGTGTTGTTCAAGCATGGGATTGCGGCGCCATCGTGAATCCCGACGGCTTGCGCAATCAGCTTACTGGCGCCATTATCCAGGGCATCGGCGGCGCACTTTTCGAGAGAATCCTCTTTGCCGATGGCCGCATCTTGAACGCCCACTTCGCGCAGTACCGAGTTCCCAGGTTCAGCGATACGCCGCAGGTTGAGGTCGTGCTCATCGACCGCAAGGACCTGCCCTCGGCCGGCGCAGGCGAAACCGGCCTTGTCGGCCTGGCGCCCGCGGTCGGCAACGCAATCTTTGCCGCCTCGGGGCTACGCCTTCGCAACATGCCCATGGCGCCGGAGAGCGGAGTGCAAGGAGAACCAGATCCAGGTTTTCGGAGTTAACTGCTGCGACACAACTCGTGTGAGGCTCCCAGTTAGGGAACCACTCAGAGAATTCCTGCGAAAAGCCAGGCAATGCGGCGGCAAAGTAAATGTAGCCAAACCCCAGAGAAACATGAGACAAACGCAAATTATGTTAAATTGCAGCAAGGTAGAGGGAAGTCGCCGGAAGGGACTTCTAAGCTGGATTTTTTGGGGCGGTCGATCCCCGCCTCGCATACCATATCCATGGTGATCCGCTCGCTTTCTGCGATGCCCATAGATGTCGAGATGGAGAAATGCCATGCCACAGTTGAGCAGAACGGGCGTTTCGCTCGATGACGACCTGCTGAAGGAGTTCGACCGGCTTATTGCCAAGCGCGGATACGCGAACCGCTCCGAGGCGTTCCGCGATCTTATTCGCGAGGCGCTTCTGGGGGAGATTGTTGAATCGAACAAAGCGGTCGTCGGCACTTTAACGCTGGTCTACGACCATCATGTTCCGAATCTGGCGCAAAAGTTGACGGAAGTTCAGCATGCTGCAGGAGCAATGGTGCTGGCGGCTACGCATGTGCATCTCGATCATAATTACTGCCTGGAAGTCATTATGATGAAAGGTCGAAGCCGAGAACTCCAGGCGGTTGCGGATGGCATGCTGGCATTGCGCGGAGTGGAACTGGGGAAACTGGTGCTGACGAATTCCGGCGCCAGCCTTAAACATGCCACGCACGCGCATTAGAAATTGAACTGGCCGGCGAGTTGCGCCCGGCAGGTTGCTCTGACGGACTGCATCGAGCCGCATTCGCATGGTTTTGAAAAACGTGTTACGCTATTCTCGTTAGAACTTCCGGCTATGAGAACCGCTGGACCCGCCGAAGGGTACACCCTTTCACCGGATTCACCCGTGGCCGTTGCTCGCGATCAGAGGACCGCAATGACCTCCCTCTTCAGGAGTCTGGTGAATGACGAGCCGGGCAGTACCAGGGCCAAGGTAATCGCCCTGTACGCCCTGTTGCTGGGATTCAATCTGGCGGCGTGGTGCTGGGCATTCGCTGCATTTCACCGCTTTCCGGTACTTTTGGGCACTGCGTTTTTGGCTTACAGCTTTGGGCTTCGTCATGCGGTCGACGCCGATCATATTGCGGCGATCGATAATGTCACCCGAAAACTGATGCAGCAGGGGAAGCGGCCTGTCGCCGTCGGGCTGATGTTCTCGCTGGGGCATTCCACCATCGTTATCGTGGGATCCATTGCAATTGCAGCCACAGCACTGGCGCTGCAGCATCGCATCGATGCGGTCAGACAGGTCGGCGGAGTGATCGGCACGCTGGTGTCGGCGCTTTTTCTGTTCGGAATTGCCGTCGTCAATTTGATTGTTCTTCAGTCGGTATGTCGCAGCTTCATGCGTGTGCGGCGGGGAGAGCCCTACGTTGAAGAAGACTTTGACCTGCTGCTTGGCAACCGCGGTTTCCTTTCCCGCCTGTTTCGTCCCATATTCAACCTGATCCGCTCCAGTTGGCACATGTACCCACTGGGAATCCTTTTTGGCCTTGGATTCGATACCGCCACCGAGATTGGGTTGCTCGGCATCTCTGCTGCCGAAGCCTCCAAGGGGCTGTCGCTTTCGTCGATTCTCGTGTTCCCGGTTCTGTTTGCCGCGGGCATGTCGCTGATCGACTCGACAGACAATGTGCTCATGTTGGGAGCCTACGGCTGGGCCTTCGTGAAACCAATTCGCAAGCTCTACTACAACATCACCATCACCTCGGTGTCGGTTGTAGTTGCCCTGGCAGTGGGCGGGATTGAGGCGCTTGGATTGCTGGTGGGACAGTTCCATTTGACGGGTGGACTGTGGAACCTGGTGGGCCAGCTCAATAATCATTTCGGCATGCTGGGATACGGTATCATTGCGCTCTTTGCATTGAGCTGGATTTTGTCGATTGCGATCTACAAATGGCGCCGGTTTGACGATCTCGACTTTGGCGCCACAGCAGCCGTTCCAGCCCAGACAACCAACGTCTGAGACGCCAGCAGGCCGGGTCTTGAAGGGCCTGGATCAATCCAGCATTCCTCGAAGCGGAGCAGTGTTATAAACTTCCCCCTGTGGATTCCCACCCGCAGAGGTCCAGTGCATGGCGCGAGCGCATGAGGCAGGATGTTGGTTTGGCCGTCATTTTGCGATGTTCTCGTTGCTTGCCGCCCTGGGCATCGGAATCGCTGCACCCACACTTATCGCGGTACCGCAGGCCCCCGCCCGCCACGTACAAGCCGACTCCTCCTGGTTGATTTCGACCTCTCGCTTCAACAACAGCTTCGAAGCGGAACCCTACACAGGCAACGGCTACATCGGTCTCCGCGTGCCGGCCGCCGGGATGGGATTTCTTGGAGGCCTGGGAAAGGTTGGTTGGCCCATCGGCACGGAACGCATTGCATCGGCAATCGCCGCGGGCGTCTACTCGAAGGTCGCCGACGGCACTTTTTACAAGGAAGAGAAGCAAGCGATCGCCCTTATCCCCAACTGGTCTACGCTTACCTTCGCCGACTCGTCCGGCGTCTACTCTCCGGCCACGGCATCGGAAACCAACATCAGTGATTATCGCCAGACCCTCGACCTGCGCACTGGTGTTGTAACGACTTCTGGAATCTGGACCTCGCCGGGCGGGAACAAAACGCATTTCGTCTTCCGCGTCGCTACGGATCGCGCGCACCGTCATCGAGCTGCAGTCACGCTTGCACTCACGCCAATGTGGACTGGGAAGGCGACAGTCAGCAGCATCCTCGATGGCGCCGGCGCGCGTCGTCTCGACCTGGTCTCCGGCGGCGTCGACGTCTCCACGCACTCGGTTCACCTCACTTACAAAAGCAAAGGCACCAACATTGAGGTTGCAGAGGCGGCAGTACTCGAAAGCTCATGCAAGTTATCTGCTGCCGAAGAGAATCCGCAGATAGCGGGAACGGCAATAGCGGGAACAGCAAGTGAGCAGGTCACATTCCATGCGCAGTCCGGAAGAACCTGCACATTTGTAAGATACGTAGCCGTAGTTACCGGCCGCGACTCCGCAACACCGCAAGCAGACGCACTGGCAGAATCCCAACAGGCCGTTCACGAGGGCTTTGCTACTTTCGAGAATGAAAATCGTGCCGCCTGGGAAGGCCTCTGGAAATCCAGTATTGAAGTAGAAGGGGCTCCTGCTCTTCAGCAGGCGATTCGGGCCAGCGAATACACTCTCTTCGCCAGCATCGCGGAACATAGCCCACTGAGTCTGGGACCTTCAGGTCTAACAAGCGACGGCTATGCGGGCATGATCTTCTGGGATGCGGACACGTGGATGTTTCCAGCACTGCTTGCCCAGCATCCTGAACTAGCCCGCGTGATGGTCGACTACCGTTCCAACACGCTTCCTGCCGCGCGAAAGAATGCTGCCGATAACGGCTACGCGGGCGCTTTCTATCCGTGGACCAGCGCACTCGCAGGAGACATGGGCGACGAGTGCTACGGTGCTGTGACCGACGCCAACGGCAAGGTCATCGCAGACCCCAACAAGAGCTGTACGCAACAACTCCATCTGCAATCCGACGTTGCTCTGGCTCAGTGGGAGTACTACGAAGCTACGGGCGATAAAGCCTGGCTCGAAAAGCGAGGATGGCCCGTGCTTGAGGCTGTTGCGCAGTTCTGGGCGTCAAAGGCGGCTGCGGTTTCCGGCGGATACGCGATAACGCAGGTGCAGACTCCCGATGAATATGCCACCGATACTGACAACGACGCTTACACTAACGCCGATGCGTCATTGGAATTGCGGGCAGCCATTGAAGCCGCTGGCATTCTTGGCAAGGCTGCGCCACCATTGTGGGCAGAAATTGCCGGCGGTCTCATCAAAACAATGCAGATCGATACTGCGCGCAATATCTATCTCGAACATCAGGGTTACACGGGGGAGAAAATCAAGCAGGCCGACGTCGTGATGCTCACCTATCCGCTGGACTTCGCCATGTCGAAATCGATGGCCATCGACGATCTCAACTACTACACACCGCGTACTGACATAGATGGCCCGGCGATGACCGATGCTATTCACTCGATTGCTTCTGCCGCGGTCGGTGCTCCAGGCTGCTCGGCATATACATATTTGTTGCGCAGTTACCAGCCCTTCCTGCGCGAGCCATATCTCCAGTTCTCAGAGTTTGCGCCGATCAAGCTGACTGCGACTTCCTACGACTTCCTCACTGGCGTGGGCGGCTTTATGCAGGAGTTCCTCTACGGATTCTCCGGGTACAGGCCGCTCGCCAATTCTGTCCGGCTGGATCCGAATCTGCCACCGCAGCTTGCAGGAATCACGCTTCGCAATATGGTCTGGCAGGGTCGCATATTTACCCTTCACATCGGACCCAAAGAAACGAGTGTCACTCTCAACTCCGGGGTGCCGATGCCCGTGCTCACGCCCGGCGGATCGAAGACCGCCCAAGCTGGCGTAGCGCTGATCATTCCAACCCGCCGCTCCGATTTGCAGCCGACGGATAATCTGGCCCGCTGCCGCCAGATCACGTCCACTTCTTCGCTTCCCGGATCGCCTGCCGTTGCAGCTGTAGACGGCAGTCCGGCGACTGCGTGGGTGGCTGCGGAGTCGCGGGCAGAGCTTACCGTGAACCTGGTTAATCCGGTGGTGTTGGGAAAGATCAAGGTCCTCCGTGGCAGCAGGGAGCCCTTTCCATACTCCGTCCGGGCGTCCTCCGACGGGATCCACTGGAAAACAATTGCCAACGCGCCCGCAACTGTGGCCGGAAGCGACGCTGGAACAGACGACCTGAACTTGCCTCCCATGCGGGCGCAGTTTATCCGCCTCGACTTTCAGGGCCTGGACGGCGCAAAGCCGCCCAATATTGCCGAGTTGATCGTTCTGGCGAAGACGGATTAAAAAGTGTACTCAACGATTTAATCTCCGGCTGAACCGCATCCAGCGGAGTATTTTCATGGCTTTAACAAATGGGACTCCACAGCGATGTACTCCCAGGTGTATGATTCGTGCTCCGCGGTCTCTCGGCGGCTCCCGGGTTCCTGGTTTTCCTGAGCCTTGCTTTGCGCAATGCCGCTGGGGAAAGCTTGAATCGGAGGGCGAGCCCCGGCCGCATCCGCGTCGGTTATTTTCCAGGAGGATTCAAAATGGCGACAGTTACAGCATTGCATCCGGGCAAGCTCAGCGAGACAGCGAGCTTTCGCCCCCGTTATGGCAACTACATTGGCGGCAGGTGGGTAGAGCCCGCGTCCGGCCAGTATTTTGAAAACGTCACCCCGATCACAGGCAAGGTCTTTTGCGAGATTCCTCGCTCCAACGCGCAGGACATCGATCGCGCGCTGGACGCGGCACACGCAGCGCGCGAAAGCTGGGGGCACACCAGCCCCACGCATCGCGCCAACATCATGATCCAAATCGCCCAGCGCATGGAAGACAATCTGGAAATGCTGGCGCTGGCCGAGACCTGGGACAACGGCAAGCCCATCCGCGAAACGATGGCGGCCGACATCCCCCTGGCGATCGATCACTGGCGCTATTTTGCCAGCTGCATTCGCGCCCAGGAAGGCACCATCTCCGAAATTGACCACGACACGGTGGCCTACCACTTCCACGAGCCGCTGGGCGTGGTTGGTCAGATCATTCCCTGGAACTTCCCCATCCTGATGGCTACTTGGAAGGTGGCGCCGGCGCTGGCAGCGGGTAACTGCGTGGTGCTCAAGCCGGCCGAGCAAACTCCGGCCAGCATTCTGGTTTGGGCCGAGCTGGTGGGCGATCTGTTGCCGCCGGGTGTGTTGAACATCGTGAACGGCTTTGGGCTGGAAGCGGGCAAGCCGCTGGCTTCGAGCTCACGGGTGGCCAAGATTGCCTTCACTGGCGAAACCACCACCGGCCGCCTGATTATGCAATACGCCAGCCAGAACCTGATTCCCGTCACGCTGGAACTGGGCGGCAAGTCGCCCAACATCTTCTTTGCCGACGTGCTGAACGAGGACGACGATTTCTTCGACAAGGCCATCGAGGGCTTTGTGATGTTCGCACTGAATCAGGGCGAGGTCTGCACCTGCCCCAGCAGGGCTCTGATCCAGGAGAGCATCTATGACCGCTTCATGGAGCGGGCGCTGAAGCGCGTTGCCGCCATCAAGCAGGACAATCCGCTGGACAGCTCGACCATGCTTGGCGCGCAGGCATCGAGCGAGCAGATGGAGAAAATCCTCAGCTACATCGACATCGGCCACAAGGAGGGCGCGGAGTTGCTGTGCGGCGGCGAGCGCGCTCATTTGGGCGGTGAGCTCGAAGGCGGCTATTACGTGCAACCCACCGTCTTCAAAGGCCACAACCGCATGAGGATATTCCAGGAGGAGATCTTCGGCCCCGTCGTCTCCGTCACCACTTTCAAGAACGAAAGCGACGCAATGGAGATTGCAAACGACACGCTCTACGGCCTGGGCGCGGGATTGTGGAGCCGCGATGCCAACCGCTGCTATCGCTTCGGCCGCGGCATCCAGGCCGGCCGTGTATGGGTCAATTGTTACCACGCCTATCCGGCTCACGCGGCCTTCGGCGGATACAAGCAATCCGGCATTGGACGTGAGACGCACGCAATGATGCTGGACCACTATCAACAAACCAAGAACATGCTGGTGAGTTACAGCCCGCAGAAGCTTGGTTTCTTCTAAGCTCTTTCTCAGCTAATCAACTTGGGTGCACCATCCTTGGCACGTTCTAGTTTTTGTGACAAGGGTGGGAAACCACGAACCTCAATGCGGCATGTGCTTGGCTCGGTCAAGCTTTCCTTAGAAGGGTCGAGTTATGGCGGAGTTACCGGCACAGGTGATGGCCACCGATCTGGCCATCCATCTGACACGCGTCCTGCGCGAAAAGCACGGGCCGCTCATGTTCCACCAGTCGGGGGGCTGCTGCGACGGCAGCTCCCCGATGTGCTATCCGCGCGGCGAATTCATGGTTGGCGATTCCGATGTGCAGTTGGGGGAGGTGGACGGCGAACCCTTCTATATGAGCCGGAGCCAATTCGAGTATTGGAAGCACACGCAGCTTACGCTCGACGTGGTTCCGGGCCGCGGCGGCATGTTCTCGCTCGATAATGCCGAGGGAGTGCGCTTTCTCATCCGCTCGCGCATCTTCGACGATGCGGAGATCCGCGACCTGCGCGCGGCCGGGCGCATTTAGACTGAACGAGGGGCCTCGTCCCATCGCTCCGCAGGGCATTCTTCATGAGAGAAGCTGTCATCGTATCCGCGGTGCGCACGCCCGTGGGCAAGTTCCAGGGCTCGCTGCAATCATTTTCCGCACCCCGGTTGGGCGCTCTTGTGGTGCGTGAGGCTGTGCGCCGAGCCGGCCTCGAATCTGAGCATCCTGACGAATGCATCATGGGATGCGTGCTGCAGGCCGGCCTGGGACAGAATCCGGCCCGTCAGGCGGCCATCTATGGCGGCCTCTCGCCCGAGGCCGGAGCCTTCACCGTAAATCAGGTCTGCGGCTCGGGACTGAAGGCTGCGGCCCTGGCGGCTCAGGCCATTCAAACCGGCAACGCGGAGATCGTCGTGGCTGGGGGCATGGAGTCCATGACCAACGCGCCCTATCTGCTGCCGCAGGCCAGGGCCGGCTATCGCATGGGCAACGGAACACTTGTCGATGCGATGGTCCACGATGGACTATGGGAGGCCTACAACGGCTTCCACATGGGCGTCGGCGCGGAGATGATCGCCAAAAAATACGGCATCGGCCGTGAAGAGCAGGATGCATTTGCCGCCGAGTCGCACCGCCGTGCTGCCGCGGCGACTGCGCAGGGCCTCTTCCACGACGAGATTTTGCCAGTCGAAATTCCGCCGGCCAGGAAGGGTGCGCCTGCGGCGATCTTTAGCGCCGATGAGGCTATTCGGCCGGAAACAACCGCGGAGATCCTCGGCAGACTCAAACCTGCTTTCCAGGACGGCGGAACGGTGACGGCCGGCAACGCGCCCGGCGTAAGCGACGGGGCAGCCGCTCTGGTGGTTACCAGCGCCGACCGGGCTAGGGAACTGGGTCTTAAGCCGCTGGCCGTCATCCGTGCCCAATCCACAAGCGGCGGCGCGCCGGAGTGGTTTGGCCTGGCGCCCATTGAAGCCATGCGCAGAGTGGCCGCAAAGGCCCGGTGGACGCTCGGCGAAGTGGACCTGTTCGAACTGAACGAGGCCTTCAGCGTCCAGGCTCTGGCGGTGATCGGCGACCTTGGCCTGGACCCTGCCAAGGTCAATGTCCATGGCGGCGCAGTGGCACTTGGCCACCCCATCGGCGCCAGCGGAGCAAGACTGCTGACCACGCTTCTCAACGCGATGGAACGATACGGAAGGACGAAGGGCATTGCCGCTCTCTGCCTGGGAGGCGGAAACGCCGTTGCGCTAGCTGTGGAACGTTTTTAGGCCTCGCCGCTCAGCTCCCGCAACTGTCCGGAATCGGACACCTGCTCGCCGGAAACGGTCACCACGGCCGCGGTCTTACCCTTTTACTGGTCCAGAAGTCATTTCTTTTCAGAGCGCGGCGGGGACATTTCTTTGGCACGGGAAGTGCTTTATCCCGGTGTGATGGATATCGCTCGCCCAGACCTGAAGAGAAAGAAGATGCGCCAGTATGCAATTTGGGCTGGCGTCGCGGCGGTGTTGTTGACCGTTGCCGTAGTCGCTGTCTCGCGGCTCAAACCCGCCGCGCCTTCCGTAGACCGTTCCACCATCTGGCCGGACACGGTCAAGCGCGCAGACTTGACCATCCAGGTGCGCGGATCCACTGGCAGCCTCGTACCGCGCGAGGATTCAATCGAGCTGATTCCCGCGCAGACCGATGCCACGGTCGTCCGAATCATCGCCCTGCCCGGAGCGAAGGTTACGCCGGACACCGTCGTGATGGACATGAGCGATCCTCAACTTGAACAGCAACTTCTCAGCGCGCAATCGGCGCTTAAAGGAGCCCAGGCCGACTACAAGAGCCTGCAGGCTACCTTGGACAGCACGCTGATGGACAAGAAAATCGCTGCGGCGCAGGTGAACGCCTCTTATACCCAGGACCAGCGGCAGGCGCAGACCGACGAGGCTCTCTACAAGCTGGGTGTGGTTTCCGGTCTGGTTTCGAGCGCGTCGAAGAATACGGCTGACCAGTTGACCGCCCAGAAGAAGCTCTCAGAGCAGCAGCTCGACGTGAACGCCAAGGCGATCGAGGTTCAATTAGCTTCCGCGCAGACCAAAGTAGAACAGGCCAAGGCCCAGCTCGATCTCTACGAGAAGCAGGCGGCGGCGCTGCATGTGCGGGCGGGAATCTCCGGAGTGCTGGCACAGCTTCCGGTTCCACTCCAGGTCGGCCAGCACGTGACCGCGGGAACCTCAGTGGCCAAGGTCATTCAGCTCGACAAACTCAAGGCCGCTCTGCAGATCGCCGAAACCCAGGCGCGCGACATCCAGCTCGGTCAACCCGCCTCCATAGACACCCACAATGGCATTATTCCGGGACACGTTTCCAGAATTGATCCATCGGTATTGAACGGAACGGTCACCGTTGACGTAGCACTGGATGGACCTTTACCGCCGGGCGCGCGTCCCGACCTGAGCGTAGAAGGGACGATCAATCTGGCAATGTTGAAGGATGTGCTGCAGGTGGGACGGCCGGCGCTGGGGAATGAGAACTCGACGTTGAGCATGTTCAAGATCGATCCGGATGGCAAGGGCGCGGTGCGCGTGCCGGTCAAGGTGGGCCGCGATTCGGTCAATGAGATCCAGATACTCGAGGGTCTCAAGGAAGGCGACACGGTGATTCTCTCTGACATGTCGAGAGAAGACGCCGTAGACCGCATCCGGCTGGAGTAACAGGGACGAGGGACTAAGGGACTAGGGAATCGGTACTGAGGATTTACGCGGGCAGCTAGCACCCACTGCTGACAACGGACGACTGACAACCGACAACTGAAAAGAGAGGGACAGGATGGCAAACGACAAGCTGATTGAAATTGAAGACCTGACCAAGATCTTCTACACCGACGAAGTGGAGACGCATGCGCTCTCCGGCATTCACCTCACCATCTCGCGCGGCGAGTATGTGGCCATGTCTGGTCCATCGGGCTGCGGTAAGTCCACGCTGCTCTCTATTCTGGGACTCTTGGATACGCCCACCGGCGGCCGCTATCTGCTCAACAACAATCCTGTTGAGAACCTGAGCTTCGGCGACCGCTCGCGCATCCGCAACCAGGAGATCGGATTCATCTTCCAGAGCTTCAACCTGATCGGCGACCTGACGGTGGAAGAAAACGTTGAGCTGCCGCTTACGTATCGGGCCGGCATGCCTTCTGCGGAGCGCAAAGGCCGCGTGAAGGAAGCCCTGGAGCGCGTCAACATGGCGCACCGCATGCGGCACTATCCGGCACAGCTCTCCGGCGGTCAGCAGCAGCGCGTGGCCGTAGCGCGAGCGTTGGCCGGTTCGCCCTCCATCCTGCTGGCCGACGAGCCAACCGGCAACCTGGACTCAAAGAACGGCGAGGCGGTGATGCACCTGCTCGCCGATCTGCATCGCGAGGGATCGACCATCTGCATGGTTACGCACGATCCGCGATTCGCCAAGCACGCCCAGCGTGAAGTGCATCTCTTCGACGGAAAGGTGGTCTCGGAAGACGAGCTCAAAAAGCTCACCGAAGAAGTGGAGGCGTAGCCATGCTGCTTCAGGATCTGCGTTATGCTTTGCGGCAGTTGCGCAAATCGCCGGGATTCACGCTTACCGTGGTGCTGATGCTGGCGCTCGGCATCGGCGCGAATACTGCGGTGTTCAGTGTGATGAACGCGATCTTGATGCAGTTGCTTCTGGTGAGCCGGCCCGAGGGCCTGTCGTATGTCCACATCGGCAGCGGACAGAACCAGGCGCCAGGAGGCTGGAATACCGGCGACGGCGATACCTCCTTCACCGAAGCCACCTTCGAGGCTCTCCGCCAGCGTAGCGACATCTTTGAGGATTTGATCGGCTATGTGCCGCTCAGCTTCACAGGAAATGTAGCCGTGCGCTACGGTGAGTTGCCCGAAGAAGCCGAGGGCGAAGAGGTGAGCGGGAACTTCTTCTCCGCACTGGGTGCTCGCATCGAACGCGGCCGGGGATTCGTACAGGACGACGAGAAAAGCCACGCGCCGGTCGCGATTGTCAGCTATGGCTACTGGACCCGCAGGTTTGCGCGCGATCCCGAAATTCTTGGGCACACCTTCTATGTGAAAGGTGTCCCGCTGACCATTGTCGGCATTGCGGGGCAGGGCTTCAAAGGCATTGAGCCGGCCAGCTCCACAGACTTCTGGATTCCGCTGCAGAATCGCCCGGAGCTGAACGCGTGGGGAGCGCGCGCCGAAGATCAGTCGCTCTACGGCACTCCCAAGTGGTGGTGCCTTCGCATGATGGCGCGGCTGCGCGACGGGGTCACTCCACAGCGGGCGCAGCAGGCTCTCGCCGGCACATTCCTCGGCGTGGCTGAGCAAACTCTCGGCAAGATCGATCCCAAGGACTGGAAGCCTGTGCTGGACTTTGTTCCGGCGCGCGGGATCGCCGGCTATAACGACAACTTCCGTGAGCCGGTGGAGATTCTCATGGGGCTTGTAGCCCTCGTCCTTTTGATAGCATGCACCAACGTGGCCATGATGGTGCAGGCCCGGAACATTGTGCGGCAGCGCGAATTCAGTTTGCGCATGGCGATTGGCGCGGCCCGGGGAAGGATCTTCCGGCAACTGCTTTTGGATAGCATGTTGCTCGTGACCGCGGGCTCGGCTCTGGGATGGGCATTTGCTATCTTCGCCACACGAATGCTGGCGGCGTGGTCGGGCATCGAGACAGGGCTTAGCCCGGATCGCAGCGTGCTGCTCTTTACCCTGCTCATTTCGGCTGTTGCCGCGCTGACGTTTGGTCTCGCGCCGCTATGGAGCGCGATACACGCACCCGTGGCCGGGGTGCTGCGTTCGACTGCCGCGAATGCCACCGAAAGCAGAGGACGCGCCAGGGGCTCGCGCATTGTGTTGTCGGCACAGATTGCGGTTTGCCTGGTCTTGCTGATGGCGGCCGGTTTGCTGCTGCGCACGCTGCGCAATTACTCCACGCAAAACCTCGGTTTGGAAGCGGAGGGCTTGCTCGTATTCGGCGTCACGCCGCAAGGGCAGACCGATACGCACGTCTTTTATCGCACGCTGCTTGATCGCCTGCGCCAGGTGCCGGGAGTGGAGTCCGTTTCGATGGCCGAGAATCGCCCCGGATCGGGTTGGAGCAACAACGACGTTCTGACTCTGGACGGCGTATGGCAGAATGGCGGAGAAGTGCGGTGGAACGGCGTGGGCGCGAGTTTCTTTCGCACCATGGGCGTGCCGATCCTCGCCGGCCGCGACATCGGCGAACAGGACGTCAAAGACTCAATTCGGGTTGCGGTGGTGAACGAAACGCTGGTTGCCCGCTACTTTGCGCACACCAATCCCATCGGCCACAAGATCTGGAAGGACAACCCGGCAACCATCGTTGGAGTGGTAGCGGACAGCAAGTACAGAGCGGTGGATGAAGGACCGAGGCCGATGGTTTACGTCGCCGGAATGCAATCGCAATCGCTGGGAACCATGCACATCGAAGTGCGCACGCGCGGTGATGCGATGAACCTGCTGCCGGAGATGCGCAAGACGGTTGCCTCGCTTTATCCCAACGTGCCGCTCGAAGAGCCGATGACGCAGCAGGCGCAGTTCGACAAATCGTATGAGCAGCAGCGGATGTTTGCCGCGATGGGCGGATTCTTCGGTGTGCTGGCAGCGCTGCTGGTGGCGACAGGGCTTTATGGAACGCACTCATTCCGGGTGAGCCGGCGGACGACGGAGATCGGCATACGCATGGCTCTCGGCGCAAGCCGCGGGCAGGTGCTGGCCATGGTGATGCGCGAGAGCTTGTGGGTGCTGGTGGCTGGACTTGCAGTTGGAATTCCGCTGGCGCTTCTCGCGGCGCGTCCGCTCAAATCCATGCTCTATCAGTTATCTCCCTTCGATCCGGCCAGCTTTGCGCTGGCCACTGCGGCAATGATTGCTGTCTCCGGATGTGCGTCCTGGTTGCCCGCGCGCCGCGCCGCTTCCATTGAACCCATGCAGGCACTTCGATCGGAATAGGAGAGTCACCATGCTGCTTCAGGACCTGCGATATGCGCTGCGCCAATTGTCTCGCGCCCCTGGTTTCGCCTTCACCGTCGTCCTCACCCTGGCTCTCAGCGTGGGCGTGGCTACCGCCGTCTTCTGTGTCATCGACGCGGTGATCCTGCGCCCGCTGCCTTACGCGAACCCGGACAAGATTGTGGACATCGAGAGCAGGAGCCGCAGCGGTTACACCCAGCCCGCCTCCTGGCCCAGTTATGTGGACGAGCGCGCGCAGGCCACGGCCTTCGCCGCCCTGGCTGGATACGCTAATTACTTCACCTACACTGCAGAGACTCCATCGAGCGGCCCGGTGCTGCTGGATTCGGTCCGCTCCACGGATAACTTTTTCCAGGTCTTCGGCGTTCATCCGCTGCTGGGCCGCACCTTTCTTCCGGGAGAGGAGCAGGAAGGCAAGAATAGTGTCGTGGTGCTGAGCTACGATGCGTGGCGAACTTACTTCGGCGGCGACGCGGCAATCGTGAACCGCGTGGTGAAGCTGGATGGGAGCGCGTTCACCGTAATTGGCGTAATGCCCGCCGGCTTCCGTTTCCCGCTCAACATGCGCAACGCCATCTATACGCCAATGCATCTCGACAAGCCGTGGATGAACGGGCGCGGCAATCACTGGTTGCGCACCGTGGCGCGGCTCAAGGACGGCGTGACGCAGGCCCAGGCCCAGGCTGATCTGGCGCACGTCTTCGGCAACCTCGGAAAGACGTATACCACGGACGACGGACGAACGGTACACTTGATGCCGCTGGCGCAGAGCGTGAACGCGCGCACCAAGGGCCCGCTGTGGACGTTGCTTGGCGCCGTGCTGGCCGTCCTCGCCATCGGCTGCGTGAATGTAGCCGGGCTCCTGCTTGCGCAAGGTGTGAGGCGGGAGCGCGAGATGGCCATGCGCGCTGCTATTGGCGCGGGTCGCGCCCGCCTGGTGTGCCAGGTGCTGACGGAAAGCTTGCTGCTGGCCGTACTGGGTGCCGCCGGCGGCTTGCTGCTGGCCTGGACCATGCTCAGCCTCATGCGCGCCTTCCTGATCCACGCGCTGGCGCGCGGCGCGGACATCCAGATGAACTGGACAGTGCTTGGCGCAGCCATCGCGGCCGCCGTTTTCGCCAGCCTGTCCGCCGCGGTCTATCCCGCGCTGCGCATGGCCCACATCGATCCCAATCGCGCCCTCAAGACCGGAGGGGCCGCCGGCACTGGGCGCGGACAACATCGCCTGCGCGCAGGCTTCGTAGTTACGCAGGTGGCGCTCACGCTGGTGCTTCTGGTCGTCTCCGGCATGTTGATTCGCATGGTGATGCGCTATCGTCACGCCGATCTCGGCTTCGATGCGGCGCACATTCTCGCCGCCGACATCAATCTCTCTCCCGACCGCTATCAGGGCCGCGACGAGATCGCCGATTTCTACCAGCCGCTGTTTAATCGCGTGGCGCAGATTCCGGGTGTCCGCGCTGTGGGCGCCATCAACATTCTGCCCATCCAGAACTGGGGATCGAACTCCGATATTCACATCGCGGGCCAGCCGCCTTACCCGCCCAATCAGGAGATGCTTGCCGAGGGCCGCATGGTGAGCCAAGGCTACTTCGATGTCTTTGGAATACCGCTGCACCGCGGGCGCATGTTGTCTTCCAGTCTCGACCGGCCGGAGAATCCTTCCTCCGCCGTTGTGGTGAACGAGCGATTCCAGAGCAAGTTTCTGCCCAACGGTCCCGACGCCGTCGGACAGCGCATGGACGATGCCGACAAGGAAACCAACTGGACGCATATTGTTGGAGTTACCGGCAATGTTCGCCAGGACATCTTCGAGCAGCCGCTGGCCGAGCGCGATTGGCTGATGGATGCGGTGCCCGTCGCCGAGCGCGCCAATAATCTGAGCGGCATGTCGCTTGTCATACGTGTCGAGGGCGACCCCATGAGCGTCGTTTCCGCGTTGCACAGTGCGATTCACGACATCGACCCCACTGTCCCGTTCAAAACGCCGTTGACCATGGCCGAAGTGGTCTCCGAGACGCTGGTCTTCGAGCGCATGGAGAGCTGGCTCTTTGGAATCTTTGCTTCGCTGGCGCTAGCTCTCGCGATGGTGGGGCTCTACGGCCTCGTCAGTCACGAAGTGGAACAATCCACGCGCGACATCGGCGTGCGCATGGCCCTGGGCGCCACGCGCAATCGCATTCTTTCCATGGTTCTTCGCCGTGTGACGTTGATGCTCGCAGCGGGCACAGTGGCGGGCCTCGTGCTCACCGTCGTCGTGCGCAAGCTCATCGGCATGGTGATCTACTTCGAGGCGCAAAAGGAGGCCGGCGGCTTCGTGTTTCTGGCTTTGGTGCTAGTGGCCGCAGGCTTGCTGGCCGCACTCATTCCCGCCGCCCGCGCCGCATCCATTGAACCCATGCAGGCCCTGCGCGCCGAGTAATGCGCGATCCGAAATTCGCAACCAAGGAGGAACGCAATGGACTCGCTGCTGAACGACTTCCGCTACGCCATTCGACAGTTGCGCCGCGCTCCTGGCTTCACACTCACGGCCGTGGTCACGCTAGCTCTGGGACTGGGCGCAACCGCTGCCGTCTACAGCGTCATTCAAACTGTGTTGCTCTCCCCGTTGCCCTACGCCGATCCCGATCGCCTTGTCGGCGTGGCATTCACTCCGCCGCACGCGATCCCCAACGCGGAGCAGGCCGGCGCTCCCGCTGACTTCATCCGCGAACACAGCACATCCTTTGCCTCCGCAACTGTGATGGACGACTCCGGCCCCTCGGTGAATCTTTCCATTGACGGCAGTCATGCTGCACAGATCAACGCTTTACGGGTTTCCGAAGGATATTTCCGCACTCTCGGCGTTATGCCCGCGCTTGGCCGCCCCTTTACCCTCGATGAAGACCGTCCGGGAGCCGCACGCACCGCGGTGCTGAGCGACGGCTTGTGGACTCGTGCATTTGGCCGCGATCCAGCCATCGTAGGGCGCGCAATCCGCGTCAATCAGGAGACCTTCACCGTCGTCGGCGTCATGCCCGCGACCTTCCATGTGACTACCGAGACTGCTCCCGGCGTCTTTGGAACACCCGATCTTTGGCAGCCATTGCAGCTCAGCCCCAAATCTGCCGGCTACGAAGGCGACAACTGGGAGATGATTGCGCGGCTGCGGGCCGGTGTCTCTCTCTCGCAGGCACAGCAGGAGTTGACTTCTCTCGAAGCGCCGTTTTTCGAGCAGAATCCGGGTTACAAAAACTGGCACGCGCGCGACAATCTGCCGTATGAATTCCGCGCGTGGACATTGCAGCAAGTTGCGGTGAGCGATGTGCGACGCAGCTTGCTGACGGTGATGGGTGCGGTGCTGGCTGTTCTACTGGTGGCCTGCCTCAATCTCGCCGGGCTCATAATGGCGCGCACTATGCGCCGCTCGCGCGAGATTGCCCTGCGCTCCGCGCTCGGCGCCACGCGTGCGCAATTGCTGCGTCTGCTGGCCGCGGAAGGGTTGCTGCTTGCGTTCGGTGGCGGGTTGCTGGCCATCGCAACAGCACGAGCGGCCACCTCTTTGCTGCTTCATGGCGCGCCCCTCGCAATTCCTAGACTCAACGGCGAGCCGAGTGCCTGGCTGCTCGGAGCAGTGATTCTAGGACTGGCGCTGGCCACAACCGCGATCTTTTCTTTGCTTCCTGCAGCAATCGTTCTTCGCAAGGGGGGCGGGGACATGCGTATTGGCGGACCATCGCTCGGCGAGACAATCTCGCACGCGCGGCTCTCTCGCGCGCTGATGATCGCGCAGATTGCGATTGCCATGGTGTTGGTGTCGACGGCGTCCGTTCTTATGGGAACCTTCGTCAAGTTGCGGGCAATGCCTTCCGGAGTGGAACCCAAGCAACTTACCGTGTTTCAGGTTGCGCTGAAAGGCGACCACTATGCCGGCATGCAGAACACCACGCGGTTCGTCGCGACAGTGCTTGACCAGTTGCGCCGCACTCCCGGTGTGGATCGCGTTGCGGCCATCAATGGTCTCCCTATGGATCGTGGTCTCAATATGGGTGGAAACCCCTCCGATCGGCCCGACCTGCGGCGGACGATCGAGGTCCGAACCGTTACTCCGGGATATTTTCAGACTATGGGGATGCCACTGCTTGCTGGGCGCGACATTGGCGAAAGCGATCACGCGGGCGCCGATCCGGTTGTGGTGATTGGAGCAACTGCCGCAAAGAAATGGTGGCCGGGACGCTCGCCCATCGGCGAAACGGTTCGCCTAGGCGGTAAACAGAACTGGCGCATCATCGGTGTTGTTCCGGATGTGCAGATGCATTCACTTGTTGAGAGCCAGGGCATAGAGATCTACGAGCCATTTGCGCAAATCTCCGACGAGTTCACAGGAGTCATCAACGGATGGTTTCCCACTACTTTTGCTGTGCGCACCGCGGCCAACGTCAATCTTGCCTCAGCCGCGCAGCAGGCCGTCGAACGCGCAGATCCCGAGATTCCCGTGGCCCGTCTCACTACCATGCAGGCGGTCATCGACTCCACCATTGAGGCGCCGCGCTTCTTCTCGCTGCTTGCCACGGGCTTCTCCGCATTTGCGCTCGCCCTGACTGTCATTGGACTCTTCGGCCTGCTCAGTTATCAGGTCACGCAACGCACGCGGGAGATAGGCGTGCGCATGGCGCTCGGCGCTGACCGACTGCACATACTGGGCTCCTTCCTTGGCCGCGGCCTTACGGTTGCATCCACCGGCGTTGGGCTGGGGCTCATCGCTACCTGGCTCATTCGTCCCGTTGTGAGTCAGTTGCTGGCCGACGCCGGCGTTGACCCATCGAGCACAACGCAGGGCATCGTGATGAAAGGCGCAGAGGCCACCGTGCTTGCCGTCTTCGCAATCTTTGCGGTTGCGCTCGGGGCAAGTTGGGTCCCGGCGCGCCGCGCCGCTTCAATTGAACCCATGCAGGCTCTAAGAACTGAGTAGATTGTTCCGAGTAATGCGTACGGAATAAATTTCCATGAGGTGAATGAGGAATGAGTTCGCTGCTCCAGGACATTCGTTACGCACTGCGGCAGTTGCGCAAGTCGCCGGCCTTCACGCTCACCGTGATCGTCACGCTGGCTCTCGGCATCGGGGCCAATGCGGCCGTCTTCACGCTCTTCGACCAGGTGCTGCTGCGCATGTTGCCTGTTGAGCAGCCAAAAGAGCTGGTGCGCTTTCAGTGGAGCGGAGACTTTTCCGGGTCGTCCAGCAGTTTCGGCGGCAGCCACTATGACTTCTTCTCCTATCCCATGTATAAGGATTTGCGCGATCACAATCAGGTTTTCGAAAGCATGCTGGCTGCCGACAAAACCGGCGTAGGCGTCTCCTGGCATAACCAGGCAGAGAGTAAGGATGCGGAAGTAGTCAGCGGCAATTATTTCCAGGTTCTCGGACTCAAACCCGCAGCGGGCCGCTTGCTTACACAGCAAGACGACACGGCCAAGGGCGCCAATTCGGTGCTTGTTCTCAGCTACGAATATTGGAAAACCCGCTTCGCTGGGTCGAGCGATGTGGTGGGCCAGGTTGTGCTCATCAACGGCCATTCTTTTACTAT
>Ga0182024_10004109_pt1 | contig 33911 bp, 30 predicted proteins | sample P32metaG_FD_120480 | JGI IMG/M metagenome (GOLD analysis project Ga0182024, IMG submission 120480) | Permafrost microbial communities from Stordalen Mire, Sweden - P3-2 metaG (Illumina Assembly) | ecosystem: Environmental > Terrestrial > Soil > Wetlands > Permafrost | place: Sweden: Stordalen... | reverse complement strand
TTCGAATGACGAAATCAACCGCTACACCGACCTCTTCCACCGCCTCCAACTGGCCAAAGAGGAGAATTACACCTATCGAAAACAGGCAAATCTTGTCTACCTGCCCAAAGCCGCCTGACAAATCACGAAAAAACAGGCTTCGGACACGTCGATGACTGACTCACGACAAACCGCTACGCCACCACTCTGTAATAACGTAGCCCCGAGACGGTCTACTCTGGTGAATGCAACTGGCGACAGGAGAAATCCCCGTTTCGCAGCAGACTCAGCCGCACGGTCCCGGCGCGTGGGAATCGCTGACGCTCGAAAGCGCTTTCGACGCGCACCACGCCCTCATTTTTCGCGTCGCCTACCGCATGACCGGCAATGCGCACGATGCCGAAGACGTTCTGCAAACCGTCTTTCTCCGTCTGGCCGCGCGCGATGCCTCCTCGGCGGGCATCGAAAACACCGAAAGCTATCTCCGCCGCGCAGCCGTCCACGCGTCTTTGAATATGCTCGAACTCCGGTCGCGCAAAGACATTCCGCTCGATGGCCTGCCGGAACCCGCCGCGCGCGGCATTTCTTCCGGTGCGCAGAGCGATCTGCGCGAAGTGCTTCGCCTCGCGATCGGGCGGCTCGACCGGCGCTCCGCGGAAATGTTCGCTCTCCGCTTCATCGAAGGGCATTCCAACCCGGAGATTGCGGAAATGTACGGTGTCTCAACTCTTGTGGTCGCGGTCACCTTGCATCGTGCGAGGAAGCAGTTGCAAAAGGATATTCGTGAGATGGGAGGTACCCGATGAAACAGAGGTCGCAAAATGTCGCGCAGTTGTTGTCCGAAATCCGCGCTCAGGAACCGACGGTTGCTGAAATGGAGCAGGCCTCGGCGCGTGTCCGGCAGCGGCTGTTCCCCGCGCAGCAGACGCACGGCGCGGCCACCGGCGCTATTCGCGGCTGCGCGGGCTTCGTCGAACTTTTCCCAGCCTCGCTCGCCGGTTCTCTCGACGCCTCGCGGCAGCTTCTCCTCGACGCACATGTTCGCGAATGCGTGGAATGCCGCCGCGCACTGGATCGACTCCGTCAGGGCGCAGCCCGCGTAGTCGTTATGCCGTCGCCCGCACGACGCCGCGTGGATTATCAGGTCTGGGCCGTCGCCGCCTCCGTGGTTCTCGTCGTCGGAGCGGCCGGCTATTGGGGTGTTTACGAATTTCCCGCGCTCCACGGCGGCCCTCGCGCTACCGTCGAACAGGTCGATGGTTCGCTCTACCGCGTGAGCGGCGGGTCCCTCGTCCTGGTCGCCGCAGGCGCGGAGCTCAACGAAAATGACACGGTCCGCACCGCCACGAACTCCACCGCCGTCCTCCGGCTCAACGACGGTTCGAAAGTGGAAATGAACCAGCGCGCCGAGGTTTACGTAACCAGAAGTTGGACCGGATCGACCGTACACCTCGGCCTCGGCAGTATCATCGTGGCTGCCGCCAAACAGCGCAGCGGCGAATTGCAGGTCGCCACCGCCGATTGCAGCGTCTCCGTGAAGGGGACTGTCTTCTCGGTGGATGCGGGCACCAAAGGTTCGCGTGTTGCCGTAGTCGAAGGCACAGTCTGGGTGGATCACGGCACGCAGCACGATGTTCTTCACAAAGGCGATCAAACGGCTACCGCGTCCGATATGACGCCCGCGCCGCTTGCGCAGGAATTCAACTGGAGCCGCAACTCGGCGCAGTACCTTGCGGCGCTGGGCGATCTCGCGGCGGTAAGCCGGCAGATCGACGCGCTGCCGGCGGTTGGCCTCCGTTACCAGTCCACGCTGATCTCATACCTGCCTGCCGATGCGATGGCGGTCGCGGCCATTCCCAATATCGGTGGCGCCATGGCTCAGGCTCTCGCGATCTTCCGGCAAAAGCTGGCCGAAGGCGGAGCGCTCACCACATGGTGGAACGGTCTGCCCGCCCCGAAGCGCGCCGATTTTGAGAAGGTGATGCAGCAGCTCTCGACCGCCAGCCAGTATCTCGGCAACGAAATCGTCGTCTACAGCACGGGACCGAAGTCCGCGCCTGTGATCGTCGCCGAAGAGACGCGCCCCGGTCTCGATACATATCTCAAGAGCCAGCTCACCCCCGAACTGATCTCGCACATGCAGTTCGATAACAACCTTTTCGTTGTCTCGGACAAGCCGGTCACCCTGTCGGGTGGCTTCACCCATACCGACCTCTACCGGAAAATGGCTCCCGAGTACCAGCAGGGCGCGGGCTGGCTCTTCGCTGCCGATCTCGGCCCCATTGCAGGCGACATGCCCGCCACAACCGGTCTGCAGGATCTCCACTTCTTCGTCGCCACCAGCAAATCGGTTGGCGGTACGTTGGGCGATGCCGAAAATCGCGCGTCCCTCATCTTCTCGAAAGACCGCTCGGGCATGGCCTCCTGGCTTGCCACGCCGGGCCCGATGGGCTCGCTCAGTTTCGTCTCGCCCGACGCCGGTTTCGCTGTCTCCACCATTCTCCGGAATCCGACCGTCATCGTCGATGACCTCATGACCTCCTTGTCACAGGTTGCCGATCAGAAGCTTGCCGTCTCCGATCTTGCCAGCGCCTTCGGAGGCGAAATCACCGTCGCTCTCGATGGACCGTTGCTGCCGGTGCCGTCCTGGAAGGTGGTAGCCGAGGTCTACGATTCGAACCGCATCCAATCGGCATTCACGAAACTCACCACCGAGTTCAACACCGCGCCGGGCAGTCACAGCCGCACCGGTGAGCTCAGACTTACGCAAAGCGACGCCAACGGCCAGACTTATTACACGCTGAAGTTCGACAAACTCCCCTGGGAAGCCGACTGGGCCTACGTCGATGGCTACTGGGTCGCGGCCGCAAGTCACGAACTGGTCGTTCGCGCGATTCAGAATCGCGAGACAGGCTATACGCTGACGAAGTCGGCGGCATTCCAGGCGCGTCTCTCGCATGATCGCAGCGCGGATTTCTCTGCCGTCGTCTACCACAATCTGGGACAAACCCTTTCTCCGATCCTCGGCCTTCTGGGCAGCCTGGACATGACGCCCGCCCAGAAGAAATCGCTGGACGTAATGAAAGATGGCGATACGGGAGGTCTTGTCACCTTCTGGGCCGAGCCGGATCGCATCGATATGGGCGCGAAGGGCACCATCTTCGGCATGGACATCCCCTCGCTGCTGGCGATGCAATCCGCCGGCCCATTAAATATGATGAAGGCGGCCCTGACCAAATGACCGCGCCTCACATCGAACTGGAAGACCTTCGCGTCACGCTGGGGAAGCGGGAGATACTGCGCGGCCTCAATCTGGAACTCCGCGCCCGCACGGTCGGACTCCTCGGCCCCAACGGAGCGGGGAAGAGCACGCTGATCAATACGCTTCTCGGTTTCTGGAAACCGACGGCCGGCACCGCGCGTGTGATGGGTTATGACATTCGCACCCACGCCCGCCAGATCCGCGCGCTCATCGGCTACATGCCGGAGAACGATTGCTTCATCGCGAATATGCCGGCCATCTCTTTCGTCCGGCTGGGCGCGGAACTTTCCGGCTTGCCCGCCGAGCAGGCGCTCGAACGCGCCCATGAGGCACTTTTCTACGTTGGCCTCGGCGAAGCGCGCTATCGCAAACTGGGCGCGTTCTCGCTCGGGATGAAGCAGATGGCGAAGCTCGCCCAGGCTATCGTTCACAGCCCGAAGGTTCTGATTCTCGATGAACCGACCAACGGTCTCGATCCTCAGGCCCGCACCCGCATGATCAAACTGATTCAGGAGATGCGGGATCTCGGCACCATGCATATCGTGGTCTGCTCGCACCTGCTGCGCGACATCGAAGAAACCTGCGAAGAGGCGGTGATCCTGAAAGCGGGACAAATCGTTCATTATTCCAATCTCGAAGCCGAGCGCGCCTCCAATCGCCGCTTCGTCGAAATCGAAACCGAAGGCGATGACGGCACGTTCGCCGACGCCATCGAGATGCTGGGGTGCGTTTGTTCGGTGACGGCGGGAAAAATCCGCACGGTGCTGCCGGAGGGCATCGAGATTCGCGACATCTACCGGCTCGCCGCCGACCGCGACATCCAGCTCCGCCGTCTGAATTATCGCCGCGACAGTCTGGAAGACATTTTCCTCAAAGCGATGGACATGAAGGAGGCCGTCAGTGGCCGTCTATAAACGAACCTACAAAGCCTACGATGGGCCGCTGACCAGTCCAGTCTCGCGCTTTCTCGTGCTGCAGCGCTACGCGTTTAAGTCGGTCTTCAAGTCCAAATCTCTCTTTTTGGGGTACGTGCTCTGCTTCATCCCGCCGCTGATTGTACTCTGCACGCTCTATCTGAACCAGAACGCTTCGCTGCTGGCGCTCGTCGGACAAAAGACCGGCTTCATGAAAATCAACGGCAGCTTTTTTATGAACGTCCTGGGATTCCAGGGAGTTCTTGCGGGGCTGCTGACCGCATTCGTCGCTCCCACGCTTGTGGCTCCCGATCTGGTCAACGGCGCGCTCTCGCTCTACCTCAGCCGGCCGTTTTCGAGAGCTGAATACATTCTCGGAAAAGGGTCGGTCATTGCCACGCTGGGTGGCGCTCTCACGCTGCTGCCCGGTCTTCTGATTTTTATCGTGCAGAGTTCTCTGATGGGCTGGAACTGGATGCTGAACAATTTCTACCTGGCGACCGCGACAGTGCTGATCTCCGCGATACTTCTGGCTGTGTTCACTTTGCTGGGGCTCGCGATGTCGGCGCTGGTGCGGTGGAAAATTGTCGCCGGCGCCCTGATCCTCGCGGTGTTCGCGATTGGCAAGGGTTTTGCCGCCATGATCGATAGCATCATGAGGACCACGAGCGGGGTTTATATCGACATCCAGTATCTGATCCAGCGGGTGGCCGGAGATCTGTTTCAGACGCAGGGACCTCCTGAAGACATCCCGGTAGCGGCGGCGTGGGTTGCTCTGCTTGCGATCTGCGGTTTGCTGCTTTACATCGTGAATCGCAAGCTGCGAGTGTGCGAGGTAGCCGGATGACGGATATCGTCTTCGAGAACGTCAGCAAATTCTACGCTGAGATCCTCGGCGTGAACCGCGTCAATCTCTCGATTCCTCCCGGCGTCACGAGCCTGGTCGGGCCCAACGGTTCCGGCAAAACCACGCTGATGAACATGATTGCGGGTCTGCTGCGACCGTCGCGCGGCCGAGTCGTGGTCTGTGGCATCGAACCCGACGACGCGGAACGTTTCTTTCGTCTGGTCGGCTACTCGACGCAGTACGACTCGTTTCCGCGCGGCCTCACTGGCTTCGAATTTGTCGAATGCTACCTGCGCCTGTACGGTTACAGCGCCAAAGATACGAAACGGCTGGCGTGGGAAGCGATCGACCGCGTCGGTTTGCGCGAAGCGTCGGCGCGGCGCATTGCGGGTTACAGCAAAGGCATGCGACAGCGCATCAAACTGGCGCAGGCAATCGCTCATCGGCCGCGCGTGCTGGTTCTTGACGAGCCGCTCAACGGACTCGATCCGCTGGCCCGCTCCGAAACTATTGCGCTCTTTCAGGCGCTCGCCGCCGAAGGTTCGCACGTTCTGATCTCGACGCATATCCTGCACGAAGTGGACCTGATTTCGGATCACGTCATCATGATGAATCAGGGCTATGTTGTAGCCGAGGGCCGGATTCGCGGAATGCGCGACGAGATTTCCGAGCACCCGATGCAGGTGCTGATTCGCTGCGACAAGCCGGAATACCTGGCTTCCCGCCTGTTCGGCGAGAATCAGGTTGTCGAAGTCCGGATCCATGCCGATCGCGCCGGCCTTCTCGTCCGCACGCGCAGCGCCGACGGCTTTTACAAGCTGCTCAATCACATCGCTCTCAACGGCGTGCAGATCGAATCGGTCGCGCCGGCGGATGACGATGCGCAGTCGGTCTACGAATACCTGATCGGTTCGGAGGAGAGCACAAAATGACGGCAAACTGGACTCTCTGGTTTCGCCAGATCGTCGCTATCATGCGCATCGATCTGCGCAAGACTTTCTTCGCCAAACGCGGACTCTGGATCTACCTGCTGGCGTTCGCGCCCGAAGTTCCGATGATCGGCCACTGGCTTTTCAGTCACAGGTCCGGCGGCGGCTATAACGGCGATACGCTCGGCCAGGACGTTCAGATTTTTGCGGGCATCTTCCAGTTCTTCTACCTGCGAATCGCGATCTTCTTCGGCTGTGTCGGAATCTTCGCCAATCTGTTTCGCGGGGAAATGATGGATAAGAGCCTGCACTACTATTTGCTGGCTCCCGTTCGCAGGGAAGTGCTTGTCGTCGGGAAGTTTCTTTCGGGGCTGACCGCCGCTATCGTGATCTTCGGAGGATCGGCTCTCCTGCAGTTCCCGGCCATGTTCTGGCATCATGGCCGCGAACTGATGAGCGCGTATATGCTCCATGGGCCGGGGATGTCGCATCTGATTTCCTACTTCCTCGCCGCTGTGCTGGCGTGTATCGGCTACGGCAGTCTGTTTCTGGCGGCCGGTGTTCTGTTCCGCAATCCGCTGATTCCCGCCGCGGGACTGCTGGTCTGGGAAAGCATCAACGGCTTCCTGCCCGCGCTTTTAAAGAAGATCAGTATCATCTATTGGCTGCAATCGATCTGTCCGATTCCCATGCCCGCCCAGCAGATGCACGGCGGGCGGGGAGCGAACAGCATCATGGAATTGCTGGTCATCGATATCGACCCGGCGCCGGCGCATCTCGCCGTCATCAACCTGCTGCTGATTGCGGGTTTCGTCATCGTGTGGGCGGCTATGCGTGCCCGCAGAATGGAGATCGCCTACGGCACCGACTAGGCATCGGATATGATGAGCGAGGAACATGATCCTGAAGCGAACACTGGCGGTTGCCGGACTAATCGTTCTGCTGTGGTTCTCTCCGTCCCGGTTATCCTCCCAGAACAAGCCCGCGACGGTCGATTTCAACCGCGACATCCACACCATCCTCGCCACGAAATGTCTCGCCTGCCATAGCGCGGAAAAACGCTCCGGCGGGCTGTCTCTCGCGACGTATGCCGATGTCCTCGACGGCGGCCGCAGCGGCGCGGTGGTCAGACCGGGGAACAGTGCCAACAGTCTCATCATTCAGCACCTGACCGGAAGCGTGGAGCCACAAATGCCGTTCGGGTTGCCGCCGCTGAGCGAAGCGGAAATCGGCACGATTCGGGCGTGGATCGATCAGGGCGCGCGGGCCACCCCAACCTCGGCCCCGGCCAAAGGGAAGTGGGAAGCGCCGCTAACGCTGGAACCTCCTGCTGTTCCGGCAGTGACCTGGAAGACCTGGAACTCGCCGATTGACCGGATCGTCTCGGCGTATCTCGCGAAGGACGCCATTACGGAGCCTCAGCTGGTTTCGGACACCGTATTCGCGCGGCGCGTTTACCTGGATGTTCAGGGGTTGCTTCCCGCGCCGGGACAACTACAGGCTTTTCTCGACGACAAGTCGCCGAACAAGCGGGAGGCGTTGGTGGCTAAGCTGCTGGACGACGATCAACGCTACGCGGAGAACTGGGTTTCGTTCTGGAACGACCTGCTGCGCAACGACGAAGGCGTCAGTTACTTCTCCGAAACAGCGGGGCGCAAGAGTATTTCCGACTGGCTGTTTACGTCGCTGAAGACCAACGTCCATTACGACGAGATGGTGAAGAAGCTACTGAATCCGCGCGCGCCCGAAGATCCCAGCGGCTTCTTGCAGGGTGTCAACTGGCGGGGCACTGTGAATGCCAGCCAGACTCCGGCGATGCAGGCGGCCCAGAATACGGCGCAGATCTTTCTCGGCATCAATCTGAAGTGCAATTCCTGCCACGACAGCTTTATCAGCAAATGGAAGCTGAAGGATGCGTACTCGCTGGCCGCGTATTTCACGGTGGAAGACAAGCTGGAGCTTTATCGCTGCGATGTGGCGCAACATCAGTATGCGCAGGCCGCGTTTCTTTATCCGGAGTTGAGTCAGGAGCCGAAGTCGGATTCGCAGAACGACCGGCGCGCCGCGGCGGCTGCGATTTTCACCGATCCGCGCAACGGGCGGTTGCCGCGCACGATGGTGAACAGGATCTGGCAACGTCTGCTGGGCCGCGGCCTGGTGGAAAATCCGGATGAGATGGATGGCGAACCGTGGAGCCCGCAATTGCTCGACTGGGTGGCGAGCGATTTCGTCGACAGCCATTACGATCTGAAACATCTGCTGGCCACGATTCTGAATTCGCGAACCTACCAGATGCAGGCGGTGGCGCAGAAGGGCGAGCAGCCGAAAGAATTCACGTTCCGGGGGCCGCTGGTGCGGCGAATTACGGCGGAGGAACTTGCGGATGTGATCGGTTCGATCACGGGGAAGTGGGAGGTCTACCAGCCGCCCCGGCAGTCCGATCCTTTCGCGACACCGGTTCCGGGCGCGGCGCCACTGGCACCCGCGCGGGATTGGCGGGTGGCGGCGAGTCCTCTGACGCGGGCGATCGGGAGGCCGATCCGCGATCAGGTTTACAGTACGCGGGACAACCAGGCCACGACGCTGCAGGCGCTTGAACTCACCAACGGCGAAACGCTGACGCACTGGCTGTTGCGGGGAGCGCAGGCGATGCTGGGGCAGACGCCGCCTGCGCCGGTTGCGCTGTTCGATACCGCGTATGGCGGACGGGCAGCGGTTCCGTTCGATATCGACGTTTCGAAGGTGTCGAAGCTTTGGCTGCTGGTGACCGATGAGGGTTCTTATTCTCCTGAGAAGCTGGACACGATCTGGGGGAAGGCGGGTTTCGACGGGCCGAACGGCAGAACGGATCTGGCGGATTTGAAGCCGGTAGATGCATCGGGAATTCGCATCGGGAGTGTTGCGCCGCCGGTGCCGCCTCCGCCGCCTCCGGTTGCGGTGACCCTCACGGCTCCCGGTGCCACGCCGCAGCCGCCGGCTCCTCCACCGGTGAGTTTCGCGCTGGATAGCGATGGCGTTCGGGTGAAAGCGCCATCGAGAGTGGTTTACGACATTGCGGGGAAAGGTTTCCGGCGGTTTTACGGATTGGTCGGGGTGGAGAATAAAGTTATCACGTCCGATCTGAGTCCGAAAATCCGGTTTATGATTTTCGACCGCGAGCCGGATATGGAACGGTTGACACCAGTATCGCGGGAAACGCCGCTGCCTTTGACGCCACAACCGATGACGGCAGAAGCTGCGACGGACTGGGTGTTCCGGTATGCGCTGGGGCGCGAGCCATCGGTGAAGGAGCGGGCTGCGGCGGAATCGGCGTTGACCGATCCGGCGCATTCGGGAAAGATTTCGGCGGAAGGGTTGGCCGATCTGTTGTGGGCAGTTTTGATGAAGCCGGAATTTCAATTGATTTATTAAAGGAACCGGACCATGACGAAAGAAGAGAGGTACATCAGTTCAAAGATCAGCCGGCGCGGATTTATGGGAGCGACATCGGCCGCCTCTCTGGCCGCGCTGACAGGTGGCGCGCCGCAACTGATGCGCGCGGCGACCACTACGCCTGCGGCGACGGCGGACGCGGTCATCGTTCTTTGGATGGCGGGCGGCATGGCGCAGACGGAAACGTGGGATCCGAAGAAATACACGCCGTTCAAGCCCGGCGTCCCGACGGCGGAAGTGTTGAGCACCTTCCCGGCGATCCACACCGCGGTGGATAATATCCAGATTTCGCAGGGGCTGGAACGGGTGGCGAAGATTATGGATCGCGGCTCGCTCATTCGCACGTTTCAGGCGGCGGATCTGGGATTCATTCTGCATTCGCGGCATCAGTATCACTGGCACACGGGCTACGTGCCGCCGCAGCCGATGGCGATGCCTCACATTGGGGCGGTGATTGCGAAGACGCTGGGTCCGAAGAATCCGACGGTGCCGGCGTTTGTGGCGATCGGGCAGAACATGGAGATTGGCGCGGAGAGTCCGGCGGTGAAGGCGTTTCATACGGCGGGATTTCTGGGCACGGAGTTCGGGCCGTTTCTGATTACCGATCCGGCGGATGCGGCGTCGGCTGTGCGGCCACCGGCGGATTTGGGGGAGGCGCGATTCAAGAGCCGCCGGAAACTCTACGAGCAGTTGCTGGCCGATGAGCCGGTGTATCAGTTTGGCGGAGATTATCAGCGCGAATCGCTGATTCGTTCGCTGGATGCGGCCGACCGGCTGCTGAATTCGCCATCGGCAAAGGCGTTCGATCTGTCGCTCGAACCGAAGAAGAGTTTCGATACCTATAATAACGGGCGTTTCGGCCAGGGATGCCTGCTGGCACGGCGACTGATCGAAGCCGGGGCGCGTTATGTGGAGGTGACCACCGAGTATATTCCGTTCCGATACTGGGATTCGCATGAGAGCGGGCATGAACGCGCGGTGGCGATGAAACAGGAGATCGACGGGCCGGTGTCGCAACTGATTCTGGATCTGGAAGAGCGCGGGCTGCTGAACCGGACGCTGGTGGTGCTGGCGAGCGAGTTCGGGCGGGATGCGATTACCGAGGGCAAGGTGGGGAAGGAAGTGAAGGATCAGGCCAACACGCCCGCCGTGATGATGGAAATGAAGCATTACGGGATGCACAGGCACTTCACGGCTGCGGGGTCGGTGGCGCTTTTTGGAGGCGGGATTAAGAAGGGCACGGTTTACGGGAAGACTGCGGATACGCGGCCATGCACGACGATTGAGAATCCGGTGCCGGTGGAGGATCTGCATGCCACGATGTATCGGGCGCTGGGGATTCCGGCGAATAACTTTTTTGTGGCTGAGAAACGGCCGGTGTTTTTCACGAAGGACGGGAAAGGTCGCGCGATCCCGGAGTTGTTTGCCTGAAAAATGGCCACAGATGAACACAGATGAACACAGATAAGAATGCGAGGGTTTATGAACGCTACGCGTCGTGAGTTTTTGGTGGCCGGGGTTGTTTCCGCTTCGGCTCCAGCTTTTATTCGGGCTCAGGATAAGGCGGGGACTAAGAATCCGATTCTGGGTTCGGGCGAACATACTTATGAGGCTTTCCACGACTGGGGGGAGTTGCCCGCGAGCATCAAGTGGGGCAACACGCATGGCGTGGTGGAAGATACGCAGGGCAATATTTACGTTCATCACACCGTATATAAGGACAGCGAGAGCGCGGACACGATGGTGGTGTTCGATGCGAAGGGCAAGTTTGTGCGGTCGTGGGGCAAGGAGTTCCGCGGGGTTGCGCACGGGCTGCACATTCGTAAAGAGGGTTCGGAACAATTTTTGTATCTGACGGTGAACGCTGCGAATGCGCGGCTGAATCCGCAGCCGGAGATGTCGGCTGTGGTGCTGAAGACGAACCTGAAGGGCGAGATCGTGTGGAAGACTCAGGGTCCGCCGCCGGATATCGACGCGTACAAGCCGGGGCCGGATGGCAAGGCGAAGGCTTACAATCCGACCAATATTGCGATTGCGCCGAACGGCGATATGTATGTGGGGGACGGGTATGGATCGTCCTTCGTGAATCAGTACAACAGCAAGGCCGAATACATCCGGACGTTCGGGGGCAGGGGAGCGGCGGCGGGTCAACTGGCGGAGCCGCACGGGATCTGGGTGGATACGCGGACGTCGAATCCGATTCTGGTGGTGGCGGACCGGAGGAACAACCGGCTGCAGCGGTTCACGCTCGATGGCAAGCATGTCGATTTCATTCAGGGCTTTCGGCTGCCATGCCATTTCTACGAGTACAAGGGCGACGTGGTGGTGCCGGATCTGAATGGCCGCGTGACTTTGCTCGACAGGAACAATCAGATTATTGAGCATCTGGGGGATGCGCACGAGGCGGACAATCAGTTTCCGCTGCGTACGCTGATGCGGGATAAGTTTGTGCCCGGTGAGTTTATTTGTCCGCATGGCGCGTGCTATGACCACGAAGGGAATATTTTCGTGGTGGAGTGGGTTGAAGTGGGTCGGGTGACGAAACTTCGCAAGGTATGAAGCTGAAGCCGTGGCTGCGTTTGTTCTTCGTCGCAGCGCCCATCTTGTTGTTCGCGGCTCCGGCGGCGTTCGACGTTGCTTCCGTCAAGCCAGCTCCCGTGGATGGCCCGAGTTTGCGTTATCGATTGGACGGCAGCGGCTTCGCCATGCACGGATGGCTGAAGCATTTCGTGCAGCAGGCGTATGATGTGCAGGATTACCAGGTGGCGGGCGGTCCGGCCTGGGCGTCAGCCGATTGGTACGAAATTCAGGCGAAGCCTGCGGGAGCGGCCACAAAAGATCAGATTCGTGAGATGCTGCGGAGGCTGCTGGCGGATCGGTTTCAGTTGAAGGTTCATCGTGAAACCAAGATGATGCAGGGTTACGTTCTGAGCGTGGGGAAGGGCGGCGCGAAGCTGCCTCCACCGAGGATGGACGTGGCTTCAGACAGCACGGGTTCGACTCAGATCGGCGGTGGTTTGATTTGGGCGCGGGCCGCGACGATGGCGACGATCGCGATGGGGCTGCGGTATGAGCTTGAGCAGCCTGTGCTTGACCGGACGGGCATCGCGGGGCATTACGATCTGAAGCTTCGTTTCGATGAGGCGAATTCCGATCTTGTGGACAAGGCGGCTGCACCTGTCGCGACGCCGATGGGGTCGGTGTTTACGGCGCTGCATGAGGTCGGGCTGAAACTGGAGGCGGGGAAGATTCCGATTGAGGTGATTGTGATCGATAGCGCGGAACGGCCTTCGGAGAATTGATGTGCCGGTTCTGCCCCGGAGATCTGCCGCGTTTTTTTTGAGGCGCGCACCGGACCTCAGTTCGCTAACCCGGGCTCGTTTACGCGGCAGAAGAGATATTCGGTTTTCAAGGAACGAGGGTCGCTGTCTGAGAGCGTCTACCCGATTGAATTAGAGCATGAGTGGGGGTGGGGTTTTTGGGGTGAAAACTGCAAGCTGCTGATAATAGGGTAGATTGAGTTTTCATTTCGTTGTGGATCCGTTTTTCTCTGTCGAATAGCTAGCCCCCGCCCCGTGGCTCGGCTACATGTAGCACGGCCGCGTAATAGCTGCCGATATGGAGGAAAATGGTCACATGGTGCCTCAAATTGCTCCAGCCCGATCCCCCGCGCGAAACCGTTCGGATCATATTCTTCCTCGAAGTTATTTGGCCGGGTTCACGAGCCCGAAGGAGGGGCCCATAAGGGGCCTTCGCGCAACGTAAAGCCGACTTCCGCGTCTGAGCGGCACCTCTCCTTCGCAAAAAAACGCCGTTCTCTCCCGGTGGCCCGTTTCAATCCGCCATCCTGTCTTAGATTCGGTTATCCTACTTGCATGTCTGAAAGGCTTAACCGGCTCACAAGGATCGCGCCGCTCCTCTTGGTCGTCTTCTCAATCGCTGGCTCTATGGAAGCAAAGAAGCAACCAAAGCAGCCGACGCAGGATGCCATCGTGCGAGGCTGCGTCACGGTGGATAACATCTATAGCCAAACTATGGGATTGACCACGGCGCCCGGTGTAAGCGGGCGGGTGCGGAACGACTGCAATGTTCCGGTTGACGTATTCATTAAAACGGCGTTTTTTGACGCGAGCGGCAACCAGCTTGACAATGGTCTGGAAAGTCAGACTGTGGCCACCCACGTACAGTGGCCTTTCTTTGTGGCCGTGCCGGAGAAGTTCATACACGGATTCAGGTGCGATGTGAAAATGACTCGCATTATAGAGGTTGAGGCGTTCGCCAGGTAAAGAGGCCCCCGTCACCACGGACCTCGCAAAAAGGAGTAATCCAGAGGAGATGAACCTTGAATACTTAGGCGACGCACTCGACCACTGGAAAGGTTCATTGTTCGAGTACCTGTTATCGGAGGGCGCCTTACGTCATTTTATGGTTGACCCGATGGCTACGGACGGCGTCCCATGGAGCGATGCTGATCTCTCCCTGTACGCCTGTCTGCTACGGATCAACTGTGATCAGATCGTCCCGCATAGGGCATCCCTTCTTTCCCGCGACCGGTACTTCTCGGAAATCGAGCGACAGGGGGACGTTTTCCTGGATCCGGATATCGGAGTCGGAGTTCGCCGCTCGCCCATTGTAAAGTACGTCAAGCCCAGAGAGTTGGCAGCCCTTCTTTGTTCTGCTTCTGGCCGCGTTGTCGCGGTCTACCAGCATGTGCGCGGGCAGAAGACGGGCAAACGGGTGGACGGCTGCCTAGCCGCGATTGGGAAGGAAATTGATTCCGTTGGATGGTGCTCGTATGAGTCCGCGACTGTTGCAATGCTGTTCCTGAGCGACGACCAGGCGCGCACCCATGAGATTGCGCTAGCGCTCCAAAAGCTACTCGGGTGCCACGCGAAACGGAGAATACGGTTCGGCCCGAATCGCCGATCATTAGTACTTTCTGGTCTGCCCGCCAATCGCGGTGTTGACGTATCTCATGTGTCCGGATCAAAATGGCGGCGTGAAACGGCTACGCCCGCGCACCAGAGCTGACGAGTCGGTGAAGATGCGCTAATTCGAGGGCAGCTTAAATTCATGCATAGGCCGCTTCTTCGTTCACACCAATTGAGGCCGTCGCAGCCATCCAAGAGCGAGCGCCAGCGCGGCGCGGTAAATCCAGCCAAAACGGGCATGTGCAGGGATAAACAAATTTGTGACCGTCGCCCCTGGCATGGCGGCCGCAATCTGTAAGGCGGCCCAGAAACGGGATTTTGGGATCAAGACCCTGATTGCCCTTCCATGATGCCGCTGAAGTAGCGAAGCCATTGTCCTAATCCGATTTGCCCAACTGTCGGTCCATGCTGGGATTGCCGGTCGGTTTGGCACCGCCAACATATGGTGAACAAGAGCGCCGGAAGAACGGCGAGAATTCAGGCAAGAGTGCTCCCGACGATTCGGCCTCACTCACGAGCGGCCCGTTTTCATGGTTGGTCGCCGCTGCGATGGCCCTGAAGTCGAAAGACGTTGAAGGCGCGCCTCATCGGTGGCGCGACCGACTCAGAGGGCGGACTGCTTTGGAAACTCTTCAGAAAACTGCGTGATTTTTACCGCGCGTCCATCGGGAAACACCGCGCGGATCTCCAGATCCGCGCCGACCGCATGCAGGTAGCTGGCGAGCGTGCTGACATACATGTCCGTACGCCGCTCCAGTTTGGATACGTCGCCTTGTCCCATGTGTAGTTCGCCGGCAATCTTTGTTTGGGTCAGTTCACGCGCTTTCCGGAGTTGGAGAAGCGACATCTCTTCCACTAAGCGGCGGTGCTCGGCCGCGCTGGCAGCCTTCGCTGTCGCGGACATCCCAGCACGCAGTTCCTTGAAATTCTTAGCCATGTTCAGCCTTCTCTTTCCCGATCGTCCTCAGGTGGCGTTCGAACAGCCGATCCGCCACGGGCACGTTCGTTTCGTACCAACGGTCATCGCCGGTTTTATCGCCGGCAACCAGGAGAATCGCAGTGCGGCGTGGGTCAAACGCATACAACATCCGCAGAGGGTCGCCACCCGCCTGGGTGCGCAATTCGCGCATCTCCGGGAAGCGGGATGTCTTCACCTGCGAACTGAAGGGAAACCCGAGACTCGGGCCGCGCTCCATCAGTAGACCGACGCGGGCATCGACTTTTCCCTGCTCGGATTCGGACAAGGCGTGCCACCAATCCTCGAACTCATCCGTGAACTCAACTTCCCATGCCACACCTCAAATATAGCATAGGATCAATATTTCTTTGGTTCCAAGCAGGCTGTGGTGCAGGGCGGAGGCGGGGCTGGCCGGAACTGGACTGTCGAATACAGGTGTGCGGAGATTAGTGTGGCTATTCTCCGCACGTATTGCGTAGTTTGCTCTTGAGCGTGTGTTTTTCCATTGGACCAGACGTGGTTTGGTCCGTTCGCGCGATAATGCGAGCATGGTCGTCCGCAATATCTCTGAAGCAAAGGCCGAGCTTTCGGCGCTTATCGCCCTGGTCCAACAGGGGGACGAAGTCATCCTGGCTAAATCCGGAAAGCCCTTGGCGAAGATCGTACCTTCAATGGCGCGGCGCGACGGCGGGTTCCCGGCTGCATGGAAGGCGAGATCTGGATTGCTCCCGATTTCGATCAACTCCCGGACGACATGGCCGAAGCGTTTGGCATGCTGGAGCCCGGCGAGTGAAATTCCTGTTGGACACACATCTTCTGCTGTGGTGGGTCTCCAACAGTCCTCTGCTTCCAGCGCAGGCGCGCGAGTTGATCGGCAGTCCCGATAACGCAATCTTTGTAAGCGCGGTGAGCGTCTGGGCGAAATGCTCAGCGCTTGTGGGCGAGTGGTTCACGTTATGGGCGCTGAGCACCGCTCCTTCACAGTCGCGGCTCAGTGTCGGTTGTCGGTATCGGTTCGGGTATCGGTTGGACGTGTAAAGGGGGACGTTGAGCGGGTCAGGCGACGGAGGGCGTGCCCTGGCGCTGGAGCATTCTTGTCATGGCGAAGAGGAAAATAAAGCCTGCCAACAGGCCCATCGATGCGCCGAAGCACAGCAAAACCGGGTCTGTTAGTTGACCGCGCAGGTGCAATACAACAAGAAACAGGCCGTTCACGGAGACCGGGATGAACGCCGCTATCAACGGCAGGCGCGGGCGGTCCAGCGCAAAACAGCACCGTGAGATCAGATCCATCAGGGTCCAGCCGATCAGGCTGGGTGCGAGTCCGACAAAGACGCTGGAGACCAGCAGAGTCGATTCGGCGGTGAAGCTGCCGCGCTGGAAGAGAAACGCAATCACGGGTGTTCGCAACAGGAGGCCGATGCCGCAGGAGACGACCGACGCGATCGCCATCAACAACGCGCTGCGGCTCATCAGGCGGTAAGCGTGTGGCGCGTCGTTGTTCGCGCGGAGCCTGGCGATTTCCGGCATCAGGGAATTCGCCACCGGATACACGAGATACGCAATCACCACGTTGACGCAGCGCATGGAATAATCGAGCGCGGCGGCGACGCCTGGTCCTGCATGTGTGGCGAAGGCGCGGGTCAGCACGATGTTGGCGGACATGAGTCCGGCGTAGAGGAGATACAGGCCTGGCTTCGAGAGAATTTCGGCGGAGGGGAGCGAAATGCGCTCGGGCCGGGATATGCGCAGATCGCGGCTGGCGAACCACGTTACGGCCAGCTGGATGGCGGCTCCCACGGTGTAGCCGAGGGCGAAACCGTATTCGCCGATGGCGCGCCAGCAGGCCAGCGCGAAGACGATGGTGGCTCCGTTGAGGCAAAGCTGGTACGTCGCGGGCGCCATGAAACGCCGTTCGGTGTAGAGGAGCGCGGCGTAGATTCCGGAGCCGCCGGCAAACAAAATCCCGGGCGCGAGGATCTCCAGCAGAATGACTGCTGTGTGTTTCTGGGCTGGCGCCAGGCCAGGCCCAAGCATGTCCACGAGTTGCGGAGCGAACAGCGCGACGAGGATACTCACGCCCGTCAGAATCCAGGCAAAGAGGCGGCCGGCGCGGGCGAAGACGGCGAGGCGGTCGTGCGAAGGCCGGAGCATCAGCATCGGCACAAAGGCAACGAGCATAGTGTTGACGATGATGTTGTTGAGAGTGTCGGCGAGGCCTGTGGAGACGGCGAGCGCATCGGCTCGGGCGTGGGTTCCGAGCAGGTATGCGGTGATGGCGACGCGGACGAAGCCGGAGATATTGCCGAGCAGGATTCCCGCGCCGATCACGAGACCGCCGCGCACCAGAGCGCTCCGGCGCAGTCGCGTGATCGTGCTGGAAACGGAGGCTGTCAGGGTGTTTTAACTCGCGGCGCGGGTGGCTGATTTATCCGTTACGGCAGCCAGCACGGCTTCGTAGTTGGGATGGCTGCCAACTTCGGGAACGTATTCCACGTAGGTGATTTTGTTGTCCGGGCCGACGACGAAAATCGCGCGGCTGTGGATGCGGAGCTCTTTGATGAGCGTGCCATAGGCCTCGCCGAAGGAGCCGTCTTTGTGATCGGACAGCATTTTGATATGGTCGAGCGCGAAGGAGTTGCAGAAGCGCTTTTGGGCGAACGGGAGGTCCATGCTGACGGTGTAGATCTCAACGCCGGGGAGTTTGACGGACTCCTCGTTGAAGCGTTTGGTCTGCGCGTCGCAGACGGGTGTATCGAGGGACGGCACCACGCTGAAAATGCGCGTGGCGGCGCCGGTTCCGGCCAGGTTGACGGGCTTGAGCGAGGCATCGACCACGGAAAAATCGGGCGCGGCGTCGCCAACTTTGAGTTCGGGTCCGAGCAGCGTCATCGGGTTGCCATTAAGGGTTGTTGCTCCTGGGCGTTCCATGTGTGTCTCCTGCTATTGATGAAATGGGGGAAGTAGGAAAGTCTTTATTCTAGCAAGGGGGAAGAATGGGTGTGTGAGTGGGGGGTTCGCTCGACCCAGGGCGGGCGGAATGGCCTGTTTTCGAGAGGCGCAGGCGGAAACGCCTACGCTACATGTGCCAGGAGGTTTGCGAGGTCTTCCTTGTTTAGCGCGGGGGCCTGGCAGGTGAAGTTTTCGCAAAGGCAAACGGACGCGGGGCCTTTCGCGAGTTCGGTGACGGCCGGGTGATAGCGCGCTATTTCCGGGATGGCTTTGAGCAGAATTCGGTTGGGATCGAAGTTCTTCCAAAGCTGGCGGAGCATTGCCGGATCGGGATCTCCCGCTACCACGATTTCCCGATTCGGCGCGAGATCGAACTCGCAGGCCACCAGCATTTGCGGCATGCCGAACGCCGTCGCCGCGAGGCGGGTGGAGAATGCGCGGATCAGATTTCGGGCTGAGATTAAAAAATCTTCGCGACCGGTGATCCGGTGGAGGCGCAGAAGGTTCAGTAGCGCGACGGAGTTGCCGGAAGGCTCGGCGCCATCGTAATCGTCTTTGATGCGGTTGAGGCGCGCGGCGTCTTCGTGGGCGGAGGCGAAAAATCCGCCGCCTTCGGGATCTTCGAAGCGCGCGCGCTGGTCGTCGGTGAGGGCGATCGCTTGTTCGAGATAGCGGAAGTCGAAGATGGTCTCGTAGAGGTCGATCAGGCCCTGGATGAAGAACGCGTAGTCGTCGAGCATGCCTCCGATGGCGGCTTCGCCCTGGCGGTAGCGGCGAAGAAGCCCGCCGTCGGGGGTTCGCATGGTGGCGAGGAGGAAATCGGCGGCGCGTCTTGCGGCATCGGCGTAGGCTGGTTCGTTGAGAATTGCCGCGCCACGGGCGATGGCGGAAATCATCAGGCCGTTCCAGGCGGTGAGAATTTTGTCGTCGAGATGGGGGCGGACGCGGGCTGCTCGCGCCTCGAATAGCTTATTTTGCGCGCCGGCGATGGCGCGCATGACGTCGTCGGGATCGCGGTCGAAATGGTGCGCGGTTTCTTCGAGGGTGTGGGCCTGAAAGAGGATGTTGCGGCCGGTGAATTCGTGGTGGGGATCGTTGACGACATTGCCGGCGGGTTCCATGCCGTAGCGGAAAGCGAACCAGCGGGCTGTCTCTTCGCCCAACAGTTCCACGACTTCGCTCCAGCTCCAGATGTAGAACCAGCCTTCGGATTTGTGGTGCGGGTCGGAGGGATCGACCACGCTGTCGGCGTCTTCGGCGGACCAGAAGGCGCCTTCGGGCGCTGTCATCTCGCGGAGGATGTAGTCAATGGTGCGCCGTGCAGCCAGTGACAGCGTGGCGTGGCCGGTGATCTGGAAGGCTTCGAGATAAGACGTGACCAGCTGCGCCTGATCGTAGAGCATTTTTTCGAAGTGCGGGACGAACCAGTATTCGTCGACGGAATAGCGATGGAAGCCGCCGCCGAGCTGGTCGTTCATGCCGCCTTTTTCCATGGCGATCAGGGTTTCGACGACCATGTCGAGAGCTTCGTTGTTTTGTGTGCGCTTCCAGTAGCGGAGGAGGAAGTTATGGACGGACGGGCGCGGGAACTTGGGCGGACCGCCGAAGCCGCCGAGTTTGGAATCGTAAGAGCGGCGGAATTGCTGGAAGGCGCTTTCCATGACGGAGGCGGGAACATGGTCGGGTCCATCGGAGGTGACGGCGGACTGGCGGCGCAGTTCTTCCATGACCTGAGCGCTGGATTCGACGATTTTCGCGCGGTCGTCGCGCCAGCCGTTGGCGACGCGTTCGAGGATGGCGGGAAAGCCGGGGCGGCCGTAGCGGTTATCGGGCGGAAAATAAGTTCCGCCGACGAAGGGGTGGAGATCCGGCGTGAGCCAGACGGACATGGGCCAGCCGCCGCCGCCGGTGGTGGCCTGAACGTAGTTCATGTAGATGCGGTCGATATCGGGTCGTTCTTCTCGGTCGACTTTGACGGGGACGAACCACTTGTTGAGCAGGGCGGCGGTGGATTCGATTTCAAACGATTCGCGCTCCATGACGTGGCACCAGTGGCAGGTGGAGTAGCCGATGGAGAGAAAGATGGGCTTGTCTTCGCGGCGCGCTTTTTCGAAGGCTTCTTCGCCCCAGGGGTACCAGTCGACGGGGTTCAGGGCGTGTTGCCGGAGGTAGGGGCTTTTCTCGTGTTGGAGGCGGTTGGCTGGCATGGGGATAGAAAGAAAAACCGCCCGCCTCAGGGCATTTTTGGTGCACGACAGAGGCGGGCGGCGGAATTGCAGAATACTTGCTAACGATCAGAGCAGCCGGAAGTTGACGGCTACATTGGCCCGGACATTGACCGGAACGCCTTTGTTGGTGCCCGGCTTGAAGGTCCATTTGGCGACGGCTTCCATGGCCTTTTCATCGAGGCCCATACCGAGGCTCTTGATGACTTTGATATCGGTGGCTTTACCGTTGGTGTTCACCACGATGGAAAGCATGACCTCTCCGCTGTACTTGGCTTTGCGGGCTTCTTCTGAGTACTCGGGGTCGGGATGAACCAACAGGACGGGCGCGGTGATTCCGTTACCAACGGAGTAAACGCCGCCGCCATTGCCGCCGCCGGCTCCACTGCCATTGCCGTTGCCGATACCATTGCCGCGGCCATTACCGATACCGCCGCCGCTGCCGAAACCACCGCCGCCGCCGATGGAACCCAGCGGATTTCCGATGGCGCCTGTGGGCGCGGCCCATGCGTCCGGGGGCGCGATGAGGGACGCGTCCATAGTCAGCGCGGGATGTTCAATAGTGACCAGGGGTGGAACGTATTGCTTGGGAGCAGGCTTGGGAAGCTGCGCCTTCAACGGAGGCAGAGGAGAGCGGGAACCGCCGCCACCGCCCTGGTTGGGCTTGGCTTCCATCGGCTTCACGACCGGGGGAGCAATCAGGATGACGTTCTTGATCGCCTTCTGGACCTTATCGTTGGTGCCGATCAGAATCAACGTAGCAAAAATCGCTGCGTGGATGAGAACCGAGGCCGCAACCCGTTTGGGATTCGTGCCTTCGCCCCAGATGTCCTTGACGGCAACCGGAGTTGACGTCAGTTCCAATGGCGGAAGCTTTTCCGGCTGGATCAACTCGCGAACGTTCTCGATGATCGACTTGTACCAGGGAATATCGGTGTCGGGCGCCAGCAGGCGGCCCAGATGGTCGTCTGCATCCAGGCGCAACTTGACGTTTCCCTGGGCGTCATGCGCGGCGACTTCAGCGTCGTAGTGATGGTGATGTTGAGATTCAGACATTCGGATGCACTCTGGAAACCACTGTCTTCATAAAACGGAAACCCCTCGACTGCCGTTCCATTTTTGGGAGTTTATCACACCACGGAGCGGCTCTCCCTTAAATCTAAACGGCTTAACCGAATTTTGTTCGCTTCGACACGCTTCGCCGAACATCGCAACTGTTGAATCGACGAGAGCAGCCGCTCCTAAGTTACACCATACGTTGCCCGGTTGCCCTGTGCCAAGTAATTAAACGTCAATGAAATCCGCGACTTGAGGCTGAGCGAGCCAGAACCAACGACGGAGATCCGGCTCCTTAACCATTATAATGGCACTGTGGCTATCTTTTTAGACGTGCTGAACTGGAATTTGACAGCTGGTTTTGGCGGGGAATACCGGAAACCGTATTTTGGCGCACGCGGAGAAGGCGCGGCTATCGCCGCACGTCCGGCTGCGGGGAGCGGCCGGTGAGCGAACTGGTGGGTATTCGGGTAGCGCCATCGGCGGAAAACCTGGTGATACGGCTGCATGCGAGCGATAACGTCGCGGTGGCGAGAGTCCCGATTTCGGCGGGGACTACGATTCGGGCGGGTGGGGTGGAGTTCGCGGCGAAGGACAATATTCCGCCAGGGCACAAGATTGCGCTGAAGCCGATCCGGGCGGGCGAGCAGGCGATCCGCTATGGCCAGAGGATCGGGCCGGCGAGCCGAGATATTGAAACCGGCCAGCACATACATACGCATAATCTGGGGTTCGAGGAAATCGAATTCGCCTACGAGTACCCGGAAAAAGATACGCCGATTGCGGTGACGCCGGAAGACGGCCCTTCGTTCATGGGTTACGTCAGGGAAGACGGCCGGGTGGGGACGCGGAACTATATCGCGGTGGTGGCGGCGAGCAATTGCGCGGCGCACACGGCGGAGCGGATTGCGGAATCGTTCAAGAACGAGGAATTGCCGGCGAATATCGATGGCGTGGTGGCGTTTCCGCATGGGGAAGGCTGCGCGATGTCGATCGGGCCGGACACGATTCAGTTGCAGCGGACGCTGGCGGGAGTGTTGGCGCATCCGAACGTGGCGGCGGCGATCATCCTGGGCCTGGGTTGCGAGACGAATCAGATTTCGCACTATCTGGGAGATTCCGCGCCGCGGTCGAGCCGGCTGGTGGGGATGACTTTGCAGGAAAGCGGCGGAACGACGGGCGCGCTGGAGGCGGCGCGGGGGCATATTCACGCGCTGATGCTGGAATGCGCCGGGGAGACGCGGACGCGGGTGCCGGCATCGAAGCTGACGGTGGGGTTGAATTGTGGCGGGTCTGATTCGTTTTCGGGGATTACGGCTAACCCGGCGCTGGGGGTGGCGTCGGATATGCTGGCGGCGGTTGGGGCGGCGGCGGTGCTGGCGGAGACGACCGAGATTTTCGGCGCGGAGCACCTGCTGGTGCGGCGGGCGAGAAATCGGGAAGTTGCCGAAAAGCTGCTGGGTTTTGTCAGGGGTTACAAGACATATCTGAATCGGTTCGGGGGCAGTTTCGACGACAATCCATCGCCCGGGAATAAAGAGGGTGGGCTGACCAATATTCTGGAGAAGTCGCTGGGCGCGGTGGCGAAAGCGGGGACTTCGCCGCTGAACGATGCGATTGACTACGCGGCTCCGGTGGTAACGCCGGGCTTCAATTTTATGAATACGCCAGGGTACGATCCCGTGTCGCTGACGGGTCTGGCGGCGGGCGGCTGCAATTTGATCGCGTTCACGACGGGGCGGGGAAGCGCGATCGGTTTTCCGACCGTGCCGGTGCTGAAGATTTCCACCAACACAACTACGGGCCGCAGGATGAAGGACAATATGGACATCAACGCGGGCGTGATTGCGGACGGCGATTCGACTGTGGAGCGCGTGGGGCGGGAGATTTTCGAGACGCTGCTGCGGGTGGCGTCGGGCGAGAAAACGAAGGCGGAGATTCTGGGGCACAGGGAGTTTGTGCCGTGGCGGATCGGGCCTGTACTGTAACTGGAGCCGGATTAAAAACATGCTGAAGAGATTTCTGGTGGTGGCGGTTGTGGCCGCGGCGCTTTTGGGGCAGACTGCTGCGCCTCCCGCCTCAGGATCGGCGGGCAAATCGACGTCGGTTACCGGCACTGTGCTGGATACGAAGGGCCTGGAGGCATACATCCGGCATTTGCTGATGTGGCCGCCGAGCGTGGAGGTGTCGATGACATTTCCAACGCCGACCGGCCCCGCGCTATTGCCTGGTTTCGTTCGCGTCGACGTGAGCGGCTCACTCGGGGGCAAGACGGAGGAAGAATCCTTCTTTGTGTCCGCGGACAGCCAGACGGTGATTCGCGGCGACGTTTTCGATGTGAAGAGGAACCCGTTTCAGAGCGAGATCGAGCTGCTGAAGACGGACGATCAACCGTTCCTCGGCGTACCGGGCGCGCCGGTGAAAGTGGTGGAGTTCAGCGACTTTCAGTGCCCTTATTGTAAGCAGGAATCGGGCGTAGTGCGGGCGCAGCTGATGCAGGCGTTTCCGAACGATGTGCAGCTGTTTTATATGGATTATCCGATCGACAATATTCATCCGTTCGCGCGTGGGGCGGCGGTGATGGGACGCTGCATCTATGCGCAGAACAACGCGTCGTTCTGGGCGTATCACGACTGGATCTTCGAACATCAGGGTGAGATGACGGCGGCGAATCTGCGCGAAAAAGCGTTCGATTATGCGAAGGGCGACACGCATCTGGATATGGCGAAGCTGACTACCTGTGCGCAGGCGCAGAGGCCACGGGCCGAGGTGGAGCACAGCGTCGCGATCGGCGATGCGCTTAAGATCAGCGCGACGCCGACCTTGTTTATCAACGGCCGGCGCATGGTGGGAACGGTGGCGCTGGAAGATCTGAAGATGGTGGTGGAACACGAGATCGCGTGGGCGAAGGCACAGAAGAAAGACGCCGATTGCTGCAGCGTTCAACTGGCTTTGCCTGGCATGGCTCCGGCGGGATCGGGCGAGGCGAAGTGATTCGAGGCGCCGTGATTCGACGAACCGTGATTCGACGAACCGTGATTCGACGAACTGCGGTCGCGCTGCTGGCGGCTGCGGTTTGCCTGATTGCGGTCGAACGGCCTTCGTTCGATGCGGACCGGTATGTGGGGCATATCAAATTTCTCGCGTCGCCCGCGATGAAGGGCAGGGCGAGCGGTTCGCCGGAACTCGAAAAGGCCGCGAAATATATCGCCGAGCAGTTCCGCGCCGACGGGCTTAAGACGGTGGATGGCAGTTATCTGGAGCCTTTCGAAATCGCGACGAGTTCGAAGCTCGGGCGGAACAATCTGTTCGAATCGGTGCGCGGCGGCGAGATTGAAACGCTGCAGGTCAACAAGGAATTCATACCGTACAATTTCTCATCGAGCGGAAAGGCTTCGGGGCAGGTTGTTTTCGCGGGGTACGGGATCACCGCGCCGGAATACGGCTATGACGATTACGCGGGGATCGACGTGCGCGGCAAGTTTGTTCTGGTGCTGGCGCATGAGCCGCAGGAGTACGACGATAAAAGCGTCTTTGAAGGCAAGGTCTACACGGTTCATTCGGAGACATACAGCAAGGCGGCGAATGCGCGGATACACGGGGCGCGCGGCGTCATCCTCATTTTCGACCGGGTGAACCACAAGGACGCCGGTGAGGAACTGGAAGCGTTTGCCAAAGACGGCGGGCCCACCGACGCGGGAATTCCGTTTGTGCAGGTCAGGGAAGCGACCGTCGCGCCGTGGATTCAGGCGGCGGGCAAGGATCTGGAGGCTACGGAAGAGGCGATCAACGCGGATCTGAAACCGCGCTCGTTCGCGCTGCCGGGCGTTGAAGTGCGCGAAGCCATCGACGTGGAACGCGTGGTGAAGACTGTTCACAACGTGATTGGATATCTGCCGGGCGCGAGTTCCGAATACGTGATTCTGGGCGCGCACTACGATCATCTGGGGCTGGGCGGGCAGTTTTCCATGGCGCCCGCGATGACAGGGACCGTGCATCCCGGCGCGGACGACAATGCATCGGGAACGGCCGGGGTGCTGGAACTGGCGCGGTATTTTGCGGGGGGGCCGAAGCCGAAGCGCGGAATCCTGTTTATGACTTTCGCGGGCGAGGAACTGGGGCTGCTGGGTTCCAACTACTATGCCAATCATCCGCTGTTGCCGCTGGAGCAGGCGGTTGCGATGCTGAACATGGATATGATCGGCCGCGTGCGCGAGGACAAGCTCTATATCGGCGGCGCGGCCACGGGAAGCACGTTTCGCGCGGATCTGGACGAACTGGTTGCGAAGACCAGCTTCCGCGTGGATTATTCCGACAGCGGCTACGGGTCCAGCGACCATACGTCGTTCACGGCGAAGCGGGTTCCGGTGCTTTTCTTCTTTTCCGGCCTGCATGGCGATTATCACAAACCGAGCGATACCTGGGATAAGATCAATGCGCCGGACGCTGTCAAAGTGCTGCAACTGGTGGTGGGGATGGTTCAGAAGCTGGAAGACGCGCCGGGAAGGCCGGCGTTTGTCAGTGTGAAGGAGGACGCGAACCCGCATGCGGGGTCGGGCGTTACCGGGTCAATCAGTGGGACCGGGGGATACGGACCTTACTTTGGCAGCGTGCCGGATTTCGCGGAGCCGCCGAAGGGGGTTCGGTTCGCGGATGTGCACCCGGATTCTCCGGCTGGCTTGGCGGGGTTGAAAGCGGGCGATATTCTGGTCGGATTCGATGGAGTGGAGATACGAAATCTTTATGATTTCACGTATGCGCTGCGGGCACATAAGGCGGGGGATGAAGTCGCGGTGCAGGTGCTGCGCGGTTCGGAGAAAATCTCCGCGAAGGTGAAACTGACGGAGCGGAAGTAGGTTTCAGCCGGGAACATTAACCCGATCATTTGCCGATTTCTTTTGACGCTGAAACGTGCTACAATTCGGCTGCTTTGCTTTTGACCCACCGCGCCGACCGCCGCACGCTCTGCTATATGGGTGTCACCACGGCGCTGCTGGTTGTGCAGTGGAGTCTGGCGGCGATCCAGCCGGTGCTTTATCTCTGGTTTCTGTTTATGGCCGTTTCGGTGGCCATCATCGCGCACAATCACAATCATGTGCCGATCTGGCGATCGCGCCTGCTGAACATCGCGACCGATTACTGGCTCACGCTGTTCTACGGCTTTCCGGCTTTCGGCTGGATTCCCACCCACAACAAGAACCACCATCATCTGAATAACAAAAAAGGTGACTACACGATCACTTACCGGGTCAGCGAGAAGAATAATATCTTCACGCTGCTCAGTTATCCCTCGATCAGCAGTTATTTTCAGCAGAAGCCGATTGCGGACTATCTGAAGACGCTCTGGCGCAGCGACCGCAGGAAGTTTTTTCTTGCTGCTTCACAGTATGTTTTGCTGGGGGTTTACTACGTTGCGGCGCTTTTCCTGAACTGGAAGAAGGCTTTGCTGTTCATCGTGATTCCGCATCAGGTTTCGCTGTTCAGCGTGCTGGTTTTCAATTACGTGCAGCATGTGCATACCGATGAGGAATCGGAGTACAGCCATTCGCGCAACTTCACGGGGCTGATCAACCAGGCGCTGTTCAACAACGGCTATCACACGGTTCATCACAAGTCGCCGGGCATTCACTGGAGCAAGACGCCGGCGGCGCAGAAGGAAATTCTGAGCCTGATCGATCCTTCGCTCAACGAGCGAAGTTTCTGGTGGTATATCGTTCGGGTGTATTTGCTGGCGCCGTTTCGTCCGCGCTTCGGAAGCGTTTCCATGCGTTTGGCGAGAATCAACACGGCTGGCGATGCTGCGACTGCGGTTGCGCTCCCTGTGGAACGCGGCTGAGTGGGCGTCTGAGTGCACAGGGGGAGACTCTGTGCACGTGGGTCAAAATGGGACGCCGGCGCAGGGTTTCCAGCCGGGCTTCGCCCGGCACAACAAGTTGAAGCGTGTTGCCACAGTACATTCGAGGGTCACCAGTAGAACTTTTGGCCGCGATGGCCGATAATTAAACCAGAGTCCCTGGTGAGTCCTCAGAATCAACCGTCAAAGATCGCACTGCCGCCGCTGATCCTGCATCCGTTTGGCGGCGAATCGGGTACCGAGCAATTGCTCGAGGGGTCCCGCGCGGCGATCTCGCTCCAGGAGGCGTCGTTGTCGAACCCGCGCTACGCCGAAATCCGGCAGCGCGTGGTGCTGGGACGCTATCAGGAAATCCGCATGCTGCTGTTCCTCGGCAAGGATATTTTCCGCTGGATCGACCAGTGTTTGGATCAAATGCAGCGATCGGGAGATATCGGCGTGCGCGTCAATGCGCAATGTTTCTCGTCTCTGGTCGTGGAATCGCCGCCCATCGCGGTGCGAACCAAACTGGAAGGTTGGGGCGTGTCGGATCGCCGGGCGGTATTCTCCCGCGCGATCGGCATCCGGTGCCTGTTCGAGGAACCGCCGGATATCGGCATTCTTTCGCCCATGTTCCTCGAAAATTACCACCGGTTCGCGGACTACGCTTATATTTGCTTCCAGCAAATGAAGGCCTACCAGCCGATCGACGGCGCGGCGTTCGATTTCGAGATCTACGCGTCTGAGGAATATTCGCGAATGCTTTCCGATCAGTGGCAGACGCAGTAGCGACTGCCCGCATTGATATAATTCCCCTCGGTGACACTTTCACGCATGATTCTGGTCGGCCAGAAGTTTCCGGACCGGCGATTGGCCGATATTCCTGGCGAAGTTTTCCGTGAGCTGAGCGCTTCCGGTTTTGGCGCGGGGCTTGCGCCTGGTTCCACGGTCGCGATCGGCGTGGGAAGCCGGGGGATCGGCAACATCGACACGATTGTTCGCGCGGTGGTCGATTTCTGGAAATCGCGCGGGTTTGTTCCCTTCATTTTTCCCGCCATGGGAAGCCACGGCGCCGCCACTGCGGAAGGCCAGACCGGCGTTCTGGAGCATTACGGAATCACGCCGGCGACGATGGGCTGCGAGATCCGCAGCTCGCTCGATGTAGTGGAACTGGGGAAGTCGCCCGAAGGCATTGAGGTATTCCTGGATCGCAATGCTTCCGGGGCGGCCGGCGTTTTTCTGGTGGGCCGGATCAAGCAGCATACCGATTTTGCAGGGAAGATTGAAAGCGGTCTGTACAAGATGATGGCGATCGGCCTGGGGAAGTGGGCCGGCGCGAAAAATTATCATATGCACGCGCGGCGGATCGGCCTCGAAGCGGTGATTCGCTCGGTGGGGCGTCAGGTGCTCGGTTCCGGCAAGATCCTGGGCGGTCTGGCGATTCTGGAAGATGCGTTCCACAACACCGCCAAACTGGCTGCCGTACCGGCCGGCAATATGGAAGTCCGCGAAGAGGAGTTGCTGGCGCTTTCAAAAACATGGGCGGCGACGCTGCCGTGCGATCTGGACCTGCTGATTATCGACGAGATGGGGAAGAACTTCAGCGGGGCGGGCATGGATACGAAGATCGTCAATCGCGGGGTGGATGGCGAGATCAATCCGTGGCCAGGCTTGCCGCACGTGGAGCGGATTTTCGTGCGCGGGCTGAGCAGCCATAGTTACGGCAATGCTTCGGGGATCGGGATGGCCGAAGTGATTACGAATCGGCTGGCCGGCGCGATCGACAACAACGCGACCTGGCTGAACGTGTTGACCGCGACGACGCCGCGATGCGGCAAGCTGCCGATCCATTTCGACACCGATCGCGAGTGCGTGGAGCGAATTGTGCCGACGGTTGGCAAACAGAATTTCGCGGACGTGCGCATCGGCTGGATTGCCAATACGCTGGCGGTATCGCCCATCGCGCTGAGTGAGAACATGCGCGCCGAAATTGAGGCGAATCCCCGGCTGACTATCCTCGGAGAGGCGCACGAATTGCCCTTCGGTGCCGATGGAAATCTGCCGCTCGACGCGTTCCATACCGCTGCCACACACTGACGGCTGTCGACCCATTTCATGAATCACAACGGATTTGACCTCTTCGCGGCGGCCCGCCAGACGATGATCGATAACGGTTTCGAGCCGGATTTTCCTCCGGCCGCGGAACAGCAAATGGCGGCGCTGCGGGCGCAATCGCCGGGTGCGCCGGCCGCAGGTAACGATATCCGCGACCTGCGATCGCTCCTGTGGTCTTCGATCGATAACGACACCTCGCGCGATCTGGATCAGGCCGAAGTTGCCCAGCGCGTAGATGGCGGCATCAAGTTGCTGGTGGCCATTGCGGATGTGGATACCGATGTTCCCGCAGGCACGCCGATCGATCAGCATGCGGCGCTTGAGACAACTTCCGTCTACACGGGTGTGCGCACGTTTCCGATGTTGCCGGAAGAGCTTTCGACCGGGCTCACTTCGCTGAACGAGAATGAAGACCGGCTGGCGATCGTGATTGAGGTTGTTGTCGCGAACGATGGTTCGGTGGCGTCCGGAAGCGTTTATCGTGCGCTGGTGCGGAACCAGGCGCAGTTGACGTACAACGGCGTTGGCGCGTGGCTGGAAGGGACGGCTCCGGCTCCGCCGAAGGTTGCCGCTTCCACGGATTTACAGGCGCAACTGAAACTGCAGGACGAGGCGGCGCGGCTGTTACTGGACGAGCGTCATCGGATGGGCGCGCTGAGCCTGGATCGTGAGGAGGCCGAGCCGGTGCTCACCGATGGTAAGGTATCGGGGCTCAACATCCGCAAAAAAAATCGCGCGACGGAGTTGATTGAGAACTTCATGGTGGTGGCTAACGGCGTGATGGCGCGAACGCTGACACAGGCGGGTGTGTCTTCCATTGCGCGCGTGGTGCGGACGCCGCAGCGGTGGCCGCGCATTGTGGAACTGGCCGCGAAGTATGGCGACACTCTGCCGGCCGAGCCGGATTCCGGAGCACTCAACAAGTTCCTGCTGAAGAGCAAGGCGACCGACGAGGCGCATTATCCCGATATTTCGCTGGCCGTCGTGAAGCTGATGGGGCCCGGCGAGTATGTGCTGGCGCGGCCCGGCGACCAGGACGTGGGGCATTTCGCTCTGGCGGCGCACGATTATACGCATTCCACGGCTCCCAACCGGCGCTTTGCCGATACCGTGACGCAGCGTCTCATCAAGGCAGTGATTGCGAAGGCGCCGTGTCCTTATACGGACCAGCAACTGGACGCGACGGCGAAAAACTGCACCCTGAAGGAGGACGCGGCGCGCAAGGTGGAGCGGGTGATGGCGAAACGGATCGCGGCTGTAGCGCTGCAGCCACGAATCGGCGAAACCTTCCCGGCGGTGGTGACCGGGGTCACGCCGAAGGGCGTGTTTGTGCGGGTAGCCAATCCGCCGGCGGAAGGGATACTAATCCACGGGCAGAGGGTCGATGTCGGCGATCAACTACAGGTGAAGTTGATTAGTACGGACCCCCAGCGCGGGTACCTCGACTTCGCTCGTTAGATTCGCTGGATTTCTGTTATAATAGGGTTAAATGATTGACCGTCACACAATTAACGACTCATTCTACTGCGGGCGTTTAAGAGATGACAGCATCGTCAGCGTGATGACGACCGGTGCCTATGTCATGGCGGAATATGACGAACAGACCGGTGAAATCCGCTGGTACCGTGTCGTAAACGCCACACAGAAAGAAAGCCTGCACAACTGGCTGCGGCAGCACTTCCCGATTAAGGCAAGAGTTGCCAAGCCGCGCCTGCCCGTGAAGAAATTCGCAGCCGCCTGATAATACCTGTATCTTAATTAAAAAGCTCAGGCGCATCGGCTCCACTGGAGTTGATGCGCCTGAGCTTTTTTGCGGGTCCGTCTCTTTCGGCTCTATTTGCCAACCACGAGAATTGTGAACGAGCCTGGCAGCATCGCACCTCGTCCTCCGCGTCCGCCACCGAAGCCACCGCGTCCCTGTCCCTGTGGAGGTCCACCGGCAGCCGGAGCGGGCGGGGGCGTCGCGGGAGCTGCGGCGGCCGCAGGCGGCGCCGCGTATTCCGCAGCCATCGTCAGGACGTGGTTCGTCTTGCTATCCAGCGTCAGCGTTTTGGCTCCCATCATGGTGTCCAGATTCTGTTCCACCACGAAACTGGTCGGGCTGTTTTCCTTGATGATCGTCATCGTTCCGTTGCCGTGCGAACTGAAGGCTTCCATGGTGGCGGGGTTGAAGACAGCGCCATCGGTGCTGCCGGCGAGCGGCAGGGTTGTGATGATTTTGCCGTCATTCGCATTCAGAATCACCATGGTGGGTGAAGAGCCGCGGCAGGCAGCAAAGAGAATGTGATTCTTCGCGTCAATGGCCAGACCGGCGACGCCGCTGATGTTGTCGCCAAGCGGGTAATGGCCGGTTACGGTCATCGCTTTGGAATCGATCACGGCGACATTGGCTTTGTCGGAAACGTCGATGTAGATGTGGCCCGCGCCGTCGGTAGCGGCCTGTTCCGGCGCGCCGCCGAGGTCGAGGGTGCCGAGGATATCGCCGCTCTTCGCGTCGATCACGGTCACGTGAGGCGCCTGGTGACTGAGAATGTAGATGCGATGGTTGTAGGCGTCACCGAGGATGCCGTCCGGTCCGCCCTGCACGTCGATGGTCTTGATCAGTTTCTCTGTTTTCGTATCCCACATGGCAACGGGCTTGCTGGTTGCGAAGCCATGTCCGGATTCGACGTCAACGGCGGCGCCGGCGGCCCTTGTGTCGGGGATTTCGCCGACGGGAGCGAGCGTATCGAGATCGAAGATGCTGACGCGCGCGGGCACGGGAGGCGTGGCGTTATTATCGGCGCTACGCGGGATGTAGAGGCGGCGACCGGCCGCGTCGGCATAGATATAGTCGAAGCCGCCGGTGCCGCCGGCTTTCTCCGATTTGAGGACTTTGTAAGGGCCGGCCTGCTGAGCGAGGCCGACTGCCGCTGCTATGACGAGGGCGGCTGTGACCGCGAGATACGTATTTCGCATGAGATTCTCCTGGGATTTGGGACAGCTTATCAGAACACGCGAGGCTGAAGAATCGCTGAAGGAGTCGGGGGGGCTCTGGTGCGGATGAGAGGACTTGAACCTCCACTCCCTCACGGGAACCAGATCCTAAGTCTGGCGCGTCTGCCAATTTCGCCACATCCGCTTGTGGTTGACGTTGCGATTATAGCAATGGTTTAGGGCGGGGACGGAAATGGAAGGATGTGCCACCACGCCCTGCGCCATCTGCGAAAGAGTAGGTGGGCGGATATTCGCATGGTCTTTCGCGGCATCTTTTCCGCGTTGCATCAGCCTTAAGTTGTTTGTTTCTAAAGTACCAGTAAGCTTATTGTTTACAATGAGTTGAAATGGTGAGTCGGGCGGGGCTCGAACCCGCGACCACCGCATTAAAAGTGCCGAAAGGCCATTGGTCTGGGGTGGTGCCGGGTAGTGTCTTCAATGGTTTCCGAACCGTTCGCTGGTCGTCGCCGATGCCTCTGGCGGGTAGTTTAGCCACAGCAATAGCCACAGAGCAAATCCCCCATCCTCCGCGCGATTAGCTGTCTTTTTCCCGCTCGAAGGGCGCGCGGTTCGATCTGAGCATCGCGGCTGCTCAGAAGCGATCGTAATCGGGAGGTTCGACCGCCGCAACCTTCGACATGACGCGAAGGAATTTCTCGTAGCTGCCGCGGGATGCCTTCTCTTTGAGCCGCTCGAATTCGAGCAGGCGTTCTTCAAAGGCGAATGCGAAAAGGTCGTCAACCGAGATGTTTTCCGCCGCTGCCACCTTGGTGGCCCGGCGATACAAATCCTCGGGTACGTTGACACTTATATTCATCGCTTATCTCCCATGCTCGTCAGCAATTCGCCGGGGCTCATTGTCCTGATTCCAATACTTTCGGATTCACAAGAATCTCTCACGTTGAACGTCACAATCGGTGATCCTGTTCGGACCGCCACTTTGCGGTGGCGTAGCCATGGGCAGGGCCTCGTTACTGCAGTTCCTCAAATTGCGTGATTCGTACTTCCCGATCCCTGAACACAGCGCGGATTTCCAGCGTCCCGCCCAGCGCTTCAACATACTCGGTAAGCGTGCTCAGATAGAGATCAGTCCGATGCTCAATCTTCGACACTTCGCCCTGATTCACTCCCAAGCTTTCCGCGAGCCTGGCCTGCGTCATCTGCCGAGCCCGGCGCAGTTCGTCGAGCGGCATCGCGGCAATCGTTTCGCGGACACGTTGATCTATTCTTTGCCGACGTTCGGCTGGTATGGCGTCAAGCAATTCACGAAAATTTCGAGCAGGCATGATGGATGGATTGTTTCCTTTTCGGTACTGTCTGGATAGCGTCGAACAAATCACGGACGTTTCGAGTCGGCATTACAGTTTGTCCTCTTTCCGGAGTTCACGGAGATGCTCGTCGTAGATACGGTCCGCCAGCGCGACAAATGTTTCATACCACCGGTCAGCCCCTGTCTTGTCCCCGCCGACTAACAAAATAGCCACGCGCAACGGGTCGAATGC